>Ga0193743_1001321_pt1 | contig 18471 bp, 15 predicted proteins | sample L2c2metaG_FD_143038 | JGI IMG/M metagenome (GOLD analysis project Ga0193743, IMG submission 143038) | Soil microbial communities from a riparian zone of the East river system, Colorado, United States - L2c2 | ecosystem: Environmental > Terrestrial > Soil > Riparian zone | place: USA: East River... | reverse complement strand
CGAGCGCTGCGCGACGGGGCTGACTTCGTGGTGAACGGTCAGAAGATCTGGACATCGCTCGGGCACCGCGCGGACTGGTGTCAGCTGTACGTGCGCACCGATCAGGAGGCACCCAAGCACGAGGGCATCTCCTGCTTGATCGTCGACATGCACCTCCCCGGCATCGAGGTTCGCCCGCTTGTCACCCTCAACGGAGCCGCCGATTTCGCGGAAGTCTTCTTCAACGACGTTCGAGTCCCCGTCGGCGCGCTACTGGGCCCGCTGAACGGAGGGTGGCAGGTCGCCACCACCACCTTGAGTCACGAACGGGCCGGGGCGGCGCGCCTCTACGCCGGGATGCAGGTTCAGCTGCAGGACCTGGTGAGCGACCTCGCCGACTGCGCGGTAGACGGCGGGCCTGCACTCGAGAACAGCGCAACGTTGCGCCGGTTGGGTGAGATCGCCGTGCGCATCTCCTATCTCGAGCTGTTGTGCAAACGATCGATCTCGGCGACGCTGCACGGCGGTGATGCGCTCGGCTCGGCCAGTCTGGCGAAGAGTGTGTGGGCAGAGGTGGGCCAAGAGCTCGCCGCGTTGGCGTTCGACGTGCTTCCCACCAGCGACCGGTGGGCGGACTATCGCCTGTCAACGCGCTCGCTCACCATTGCCGGTGGGACCACCCAGATCAACAAGGGGATCACCGCAACACGTGTTCTCGGGCTGCCGCGCCCATGAACCTCGAGCTCACCGACGAACAGCTGGCCCTTCGGGAGACCGTCCGGCGTTATCTCGCTGAAAAGGCAAGCGTCGCAGCACATGTGCGCTCGCTGCTCGAAGACCCCACGGGCACGACTGACGAGGTGTGGCGTGGGCTGGCCGCTCTCGGTGCGACGGGTGTGCTCGTCGGAGAGGAACATCACGGTGCAGGTATGACGATGGTCGAAGCAGGCACCGTCGCCGAGGAGCTCGGCGCCGCACTCCATCCCGGACCGTGGCTGTCAAGCGCGGTCGCTGCGCCGCGGGCCCTGACCCGGATCGGCGCAGGCGACAAGGCTGCGGCGCTTCTCGCCGCGATCGCCGACGGCTCCACCGTCGCCACCGTCGGCCCATTGACCGGTCCTCGGCCCGAGGCCGTCGGCTCGAGTGACGGCGTCATCCTGCGCGGGAAGATCGCGGCTCTGCCCGATGCGGCTGCCGCCGACGTCGTGCTGGTCCTCGCCGAGGAGCCGGCCGGTACCGGGCTCTTTGCCGTCGATACCGCATCAGCTGGGTTGGTCGTGGCACCCCGGCCGCACGTGGATCCGACGCGAAAGCTGTTCGACGTCGAGTTCGACGGCGTTCCCGCGCAGCGACTCGGATACGCGTCGGCGGAGGCGGTCCAGGGGTTGGTCGACGACGTGCTGATCGCCTACGCCGCAGATGCTCTGGGTGCCGCGCGCGCGGTGATGTACCTCGCAGTCGAATATGCCAAGGTGCGAAGGCAATTCGACCAACCCATCGGGAGCTTCCAGGCGGTCCAACACCTCTGCGTCGACATGTACGAGACGGTCGAACTCGCACGCAGTGGCGTCACCCACGCGATCTGGGCTGCGGACTCGGCAGAACCCGCGGAGCGCCACCTGGCAGCACTGCACGCCAAGGCATTTGCGGGTCGGCTGGCCTCCGTCGGCGACATCGCGATCCAGGTCTTCGGCGGCATCGGCTACACCTGGGAGCACGACGCGCACCTCTACCTCAAGCGCCTGCTGGGCTGGAGCGCCTTCCTCGGCGGTCCCGACCAGTACCTCGAGGAGGTCGGCAGGCGACTTGCGCTGTCCGCGAGTGGTTGACACAGTTCGAAATTCGACCGAAGGGGTTGTGCAATGTCAGAGGTGCTCAGTGGCGTGCGAGTGGTCGAGCTGGCTTCGTGGACCTATGTGCCCGCCGCCGGCGCTGCGCTGGCGGACTGGGGCGCCGACGTCATCAAGGTCGAGGACGTCCGCGGCGGTGACCCCGGGCGAGCGCTGGTCATCGGCGGATTCACCCGGGAGGCGGCGCGGGCTCACGTCGACTTCATTCTGGAGCTGGGAAACCGCGGCAAGCGCAGCATCGCGATCGACGTCAAATCCGATACCGGCCGCGAGTACTTCGGCCGCCTATTGGCCACAGCCGATGTGTTCCTGACCAACTGGCTTCCGGCTCCATTGGAACGAGCGCGGCTCACGGTCGAGGACATCCGGGGGTTCAACCCCAACATCATCATCGCTCGCGGCACCGCGACCGGCGTCCGCGGACCGGACCGCAACAACGGCGGCTTCGACGCGGCCACGTACCTGTCGCGGGGCGGGGTGTCCTACACCCTGACACCGTTCGGCACCGAGAATCCTGCCGTGCAGGGTCCCGCGTTCGGCGATCTGCAAGGCGGGATCACGCTTGCGGGCGGCCTGTGCGCCGCGCTCTTTCATCGCGAACGCACCGGCGAGCCATCCATCGTCGACTCGTCGCTACTGGCCCAGGCGATGTGGTCGATCGCCCCGTCGATATCGGTCGCAGACCTGTTCGACATCGACGGCATCCCTGGCGCGCCGCCCGGCCTGGCGATGAACCCTCTCGTCAATCGCTACAAGACGCGTGACGGCCGCTTCATCCAGTTGGTCTTCCTGCAGCCCGATCGCTACTGGGCAGGCTTCTGCGGTCGGATCGGCCTGCCGGAACTTGCCGAGGACCCACGCTTCGTGCCCTCGAGCAATCTCATCGCCAACGCCGCCGAGGCCAGTGCGCTCGTCGCGGGGGCCATCGCCGGCCACGACCTCGAGCACTGGCGCAAGGCACTCGAAGACGAGCCCGGCGTCTGGGCGGCCCTCGCGACGCCGAAGGAAACCCTCAACGATCCGCAGGTCGAGCCGAACGGCTACGTGGTGACCAACCTCGACGCCCAAGGCAATGAGTACCGGATCGTCGCCGCACCAGTGCAATTCGACGAGACCCCACCCGCACCGGCACGCGCTCCCGAATACGGAGAACACACCGAGGAGATCCTGTTGGAGCTCGACCTCGACTGGGATGACATCTCAAAGGCCAAGGACGATGGCGCGATTCTCTGAGAGGGTCCGATGACCATCGAGCGGCGCGTTCTGGAAGCGGTCATCTACGAGCGCGAACCGCCGATCGCCCGGATCATCCTCAACCGGCCCGAGAAGGCCAACACCAAGGACGCGAAACTCGTTGAGGAAGTCGACGCCTGCCTCCACGAAGCCGACCGGGACAAAGCCATCAAGGTGGTGATCCTCAAGGCCAACGGCAAGGGCTTCTGCGGCGGCCACGTCGCCAGATGGGGCCCCGACGAGAACCCGTACCCGGACTTCGGAAACACGTTCGAGGACCCAGTAAAGGGCACCGCCGACCTGTTCCTGTGGCCGACGCTCTACCTATGGGAGTTCCCGAAGCCGACGATCTCTGCGATCCACGGCTATTGCATGGGCGGCGGGATCTATCTCGGGCTGTTGACCGACTTCAGCGTCGCATCCGAGGATGCGTACTTCCAGATGCCGCTCGCGCAGAGCCTCGGCGAGCCGGGCGGGCACACCATGATCGAGCCGTGGTTGCTGATGAACTGGCATCGCACCATGGACTGGCTTCTGCTGGCGCCAACGCTTTCCGCGCAGGAAGCGCTCGAGTGGGGTCTGCTCAACAAGGTGGTGCCGCGAGACCAGCTGGAGGAGACGGTCGAGGAGATGGCCCGCAAGATCGGCCAGATCCCGTTGACCACGTTGATGGCGGTGAAGAACAACGTGAAACGCGCCTATGAACTGATGGGAATGCGGGTCCATCTACAAGTCAGCCACATCCTGACGAACATGGTCGGGGCGGCATCCGACGTGCAGGCCCGGCGGGCTGAGCTCAAGCAATCGGGTCTGACACCACGGGATTTCGTCGCCGACGGGGAGACTTCCCCCGGCGAACAGACGTAAACCTGCACAAATCGGGTCGCAAATGTGCAGTTTTGCTGGAGCCGTTAGCGTTCGCTTGCGGACCGCTAACGGACTGCTCGCGCGGAAAAGTTAGCGGCCGGCGGCGTGGCGGGCCGCGACGTAACCGAAGATCATCGTGTTGGCGATGCTGCCTCCAGCGCCCAGATAGGTGCGACCCATCACGGTGGCGGTGATGTTTCCGCATGCGTAGAGGCCGTCGATCACCCGGTCCTGCTCGTCGATCACCTGCGCGTACTCGTTGGTGATCACGCCGCCGCAGGTTCCGACATCGCCTGGGAAGATCCTCGTAGCGTAGTACGGCCCGCGATCGAGAGGACCCAGCGCGGCGTTCGGACGGTATCCCGGATCACCCAGGCAGTCGTTGTAGGCCGACTGGCCGCGACCGAAGTCGGGGTCGAGGCCCTTGGCGGCGAACTCGTTGAATCGCTTGACCGTCTGCGTCAATTCGTCAGCGGGGACATCGATCTCGCGCGCCAGGCCTTCGATCGTATCGCCGCGTTTCACGACACCCTTCTCGATCAACGCCTCGGGAACTCGGCGCTTCGCGAACGGGTTGGCGCCCACGACATAGCGGCCGACGTAACCCTGGTCGAAGACCTGCCAGCACGGCACCGCCTTGTTGGCGTACATGGCCTTGCCGACCTCCACGTAGGAGTTCGACTCGTTGCAGAACCGCCTGCCGGTCCCGTCGACGTAGATGGCCCCTGGGCGCTGGCGTCCGGACCCGAGCGAGGCTGCGGACGGATCGGCGATGAAGGCCATTGGCAGCCACCAGGCCTCGTCCAGCAGGTCGGTCTTCGCGCCAAGCCGCATCGCCGTCTGGAGCACCTCACCGGTGTCCCCCGCGTTGGCGATCGACCACTTCGCCTCATTGGGCTGATCGGCGCTGTATTGGCGCCGCATGTCGGCGTTGTGGCCGAAGCCGCCCGCCGCGAGCAGAACTCCCTTGCGCGCTTCGACGTTCAGCGTCGAGCCGTCGCGGGTGATGCGAGCGCCGACGACCCGCCCGTCTTCGACGATGAGATCGTCCATCGCGGTGTTGATCCACACCCGCGGATCACCCTTGCCGACGTCGATTAGGGCCTTGAGGAGCTGACCGATGTAGGACGCCCCGTTGGTCAGTATCTCGCGACGCCGGATCCGGGCTGCTCTGGTGCGCAAGAACACTCGCGTCGCGACGGCGAACGCGCGTGGCGATCGGTTGAAGTACTGCACCGAGCGCAGTTCGTTGGTCCTGAGCACGAATCCGTAGTTCTTGGCCATGGACGGCTGGACCCTATCACTCCAGTCGCCGAGTGCGGCGGCATCGAACGGGACTCCCTCGACTGAACGGCCTGCGGCATTGCCGCCCTTGTTGTTCGGGTAGTAGTCGCTCCAGCCGGGGCACCGTACCATCCGAATATCCTTGCGCAGCAGGAAGTTCAGCATCTCGACGCCGGCACTGAGGAACATCTCGCGGCGGGCAGGAGATGAGGCCGGACCGACGTCGCCGATGACGTCGTCGAAGTAGGCCAGGCCGTCTTCGTGCGAGTCTTCGATGCCCTCGGACTGCATGAGCGGGTTGTTCGGCAGCCACACCATGCCGCCGGACAATCCGGTGGACCCGCCGACGAGAGCTTGCTTCTCGACGACTAGCGGTTCGATCCCGGCGTCGATTGCCGCCAGCGCGGCGACCATCCCCCCGCCGCCGCTCCCCACGATAAGGAGGTCGACGGACTTGTCCCAGTTCACCACGTCGGTACCGGCTCGGTCAGGCCGAGGTTCGCGACCGGTACGTCGATCGTGGTGTTCGTCTTCTGGATCGCCGGGACCAGCCGCTCGTAGGGCAAGCCTGCGAGGAAGCCATCGATGACGCGCTCGAAGTTCGAGATCAGCCCCTCGATCTCCGTCGACAGCCGCATGTATTCGAAACCCTTGGCGTGCAGCCCCTTCTGCTGCTTGGGCAGATTGGAGAAGTCCTGGGCCGGAATCATCGGCCAGCTCGGATCGTCGGGGGCCAACGGCTCTGGCGGGCTGGGCCGACCCTGCGACTGGTCATCCGGGAAGCGGGTCAACGACCAGATCTCGAAGAGCGTCTGCTCTGGGCCGAGCGGCCGGATCCGGTAGGACGACGCGCTGCTGTACTGCGGTAGCAGGAAGTAGTGCGGGAAGCCGAACCCGATCGCGTCGATGTCGATGTCGTTCAGATCGGGAAAGTCGCAGCCGCGTGCTCGATGCCACTTGGTGACTGCGTCGTTGACGGCGCGTTGCCATGTCACCATGGCCTCGGTCGGATCGTCGGGAAGCGACATGTGCTGCAGCCCTTCGGCGATCTGCACGTCGTTCTCGTGCGTCATGCCCCCCATGCCGGATCCGAGGGTCCGCATGAAGTGCAGGCTCGTCTCGATCAGAGGGTGCACCGAGGTCCGCTCCACGCTGTGCGACGACGGCAGCAGCTGCGGGTGGGTCTGCGGTACGTGGTAGCCCTCCATGAAGGCCGCCGTGGCGAGCTTCCAGTTCACCGGAAGCACGCAGGACTTCCACCACTCGGTTCGAAGCGCGCTGACCTTCCATTCGTCGTGCTTGGAGGCGAACGGCTCCAAGCAGTCGATCAGGGGCGGGGCGTCGTCGTCGAGGTTGATCCAGGCGCACCCGCCCCAAAGCTCACACCTGACCGGCGTGAGAGCGAGATCGTCGGCGTCGAGATTGCCCTCATCGAATGCCGACGAGCGCAGCACGAAGGTGTTCTTGCCGTCGAGGCCCCAGCACCAGCCGTGGAACGGGCAGATGAAGCTGCGGCGCGACCCGGACCCCTCGACGAGCTTCATGCCGCGGTGCCGGCAGGAGTTGTAGTAGGCGCGAACGTGATCGGCGTCGACGCGCGCCACGATGATCGACTGGTCGAGGATCTCGTACTCGACGAAGTCGCCGGGTTTGGGGAGTTCCTCCAGCCGGCACGCCATCTGCCACACCCGTGGCCAGAACAATTCGTTTTCGAGCGCGTAGAACTCCGGGTCGTAGTACCGCTGTTTCGGAATCCGGTCCACGGCCTGCACCGCCCACGGGACCGGGAGCGGAGTCCAGTCCACGCTGTGCGTGTGGTTGACCAATGCGACCCACCCTTCTGCCTCGGCGTCGAGGAACCTTACGATTGGCGACCGATGGTCAACTATCTTAACAAAAATAGCAAGATCGTCTCTACCGGATCGCAAGCTCGTCCGGGGTGACACCTATTAGAGTTTTTGTAACATCATCATGATCCCGCCAGAAGGGGAATCCATGACCTTCGACCCCAAAGTCGTGCACGCCAAGTACCTCGCAGAGCGCGACAAGCGCTTGGTGCCCGGCCGTGCGGTCATCCGCGATCTGACCAGCGACGAGTCCGCCGCCGGGTACCGGGCCGATCCCTTTACGCCCTATACCGAACGCGAGCCCGTCACCGACGACCCCGACGTGGTGATCGTTGGCGGCGGCATCGCAGGCATCCTCGCGGGCGCGCACCTGGGCAAGGCGGGCATCGCCCGCATCCGGATCGTCGATGCTGCCGGCGGAATGGGCGGCACCTGGTACTGGAACCGCTACCCGGGGGTGATGTGCGACGTCGAGTCGTACCAGTACCTTCCGATGCTCGAGGAACTCGGCTACGTCCCCACCCGGCGCTACGCGTTCGGCGACGAAATCCGGCAGCACCTGCAGGCGGTCGCCGACCGTTTCGACCTGGTGCCCGACGCCTTGTTCCACACCGGGGTCACGACGGCGACGTGGGACGACGACGCCGGTCGGTGGCAGGTCCGGACCGACCGAGGCGACGAGCTGTCTTGCCGCTACTACGTGCTTGCGGTCGGAATCCTCAACCTCATGAAGCTGCCCGCGATCCCGGGCATGGACGACTTTGGCGGCCGGGCGTTCCACACCGCGCGGTGGGACTACGGCTACACGGGGGGCGCGCCGGGCGAAGCGCTCACCAACCTCGGCGACAAAGCCGTCGCGCTGATCGGCACGGGGGCTAGTGGGCTGCAGGCCCTTCCGCCGCTCGCCGAGGCCGCCAAGCACGTCTACGTGTTCCAGCGCACGCCGTCGGCCATCGGGGTGCGGGGCAACCGGCCCACCGATCCGTCCTTCGTCAAGGGTTTGGAGCCGGGCTGGCAGAAGGCTCGAATGGACAACTTCCAGTCGGTCATGCTGGGCAGGCCGGTGGACGCCGACCTGACCGACGACGGCTGGACGCATCACTACGCCGCGGTGCAGAACCCACCCCGGGTCAAGGGCACTAGCATCGAGGAGTTCATGCGGGGCGCCGAGGAACTCGACTTCGGGATCATGGAGGAGCACCGGCAGCGCATCGACGAGCTGGTCACCGACCCCGACGTGGCGGCCATACTCAAGCCGTACTACCGGTACCTCTGCAAACGGCCGTGTTTCCACGACGAGTACTTCGACGCGTTCAACCGCTCGAACGTCACACTCATCGACTGCCCCACCGGCATCGAACGGATCACCGAGCAGGGGCCGGTCGTCGGCGGGCAGCAGTACGAGGTCGATTGCATCGTCTACGGCACCGGCTTCGAAGCCGAGATCACGCCGTTGCAGCGCCGCGTCGGCCACGAGATCGTCGGGCGGGGTGGCGTCACGCTGGCGGAAAAGTGGGCCGATGGCGCCGCCAGCCTCTTCGGAATGATGAGCCATGGCTTTCCCAACATGTTCGTGATGCCCGCGCCAGGACAGCAATCGGTTGTTACGGTCAACTACACCCAGATCGCCGTGCTCGGGGCCGAGTTCGTCTCCGGCGCCCTCACATTGCTCGAGAAGCGGGGGGTCAAGGTCTTCGACGTGAACGCCGACGCCGAGGCCGACTGGATACGCCAGATCGTCGAAACCTACGTCGATCCAAGCGCCGTCATGTCGGCCTGCACGCCGTCCCGCATCAACAACGAGGGCGACCCGGGCGGTGTGAAGGCGCGCGACACCAATTATGGGCGTGGTTTCGGCGACTACTTCGCCTACCGGGATCTGCTCGAGGGGTGGCTCGCATCGGGCGAACTCGATGGGCTGGACCTGGCGTGAGCGACCGGCAGCGCGTGGCCGTCGTCACCGGAGGTGGCGGCGGCATTGGCGCCGCTATCGCCGAATCAATTAGCCGCACAGGCGCTTTCGTTGTCACCGTCGACCCGCTGGTCTCTGTCGACGGCGCCGAGAAACTCCCCCAACCCGAGCAGACCACCGCTGGCCGCATCGTCGCCGCCGGTGGCGCCGCACGAGCCTCGGGGGTGTCCGTCACCGACGAGTCGGGAGTGCGCCAGTTGTTCGGCGAACTGGCCGACGAGTTCAGTGGGCTCGACGCCGTGGTCAACGTCGCGGGCATCAGCCGTCCCACCGGCTTCGCCAAGGGCAGCGACGAGGACTGGCTCAGCGTGTTGTCGGTGCACCTCGACGGCTACCGCAACGTCCTGGGCGCTGCCCTGCCGCTGATGGCTGCCGCCGGGCGCGGCCACATCCTCGGCGTCACCTCCGGATCGGGGTGGCGCGCGGCCGATGCAGGCGCCTACGGCTGCGCCAAGCGCGCCGTGGCGTCACTCACCTGGCAGCTGGGTCGGCACGCACCTGCGGGCGTGGTCGTCAACGCCATTTCACCGATCGCCGCTACCCGCATGGTGGCCGCCGCGCTTGGCGGCAAGATGCCGGCGGGCGGTGCGGCAACCGGCGGGTTGTCGCTGGGCGCGATGCCTGCGCCCGAAGACCTCGGCCCGCTGGGCGCCCACCTGGTAAGCGAAGGCTTTTCTCGTTGCCACGGCCGGGTGCTCTTCGCCGGTGGGTCCGAAGTCGCGGTGATCGACGAGCCCCGCCTGATCGAGGTGGTGCGGAGCGACGCCGTTCCGTCCACGGCCCACTTGGTGGAGGCCGCGACCACGATCGCCCTGGCGCAGGCGGAGGCCAACCAGGTGAGCGGAGGCGGCAGCAACACCCGCTTCGGAGCGCTGTTCGACGAGCCGCCGGTCGAGGAAATCCCTACCTCCGCCGCGCGGTCGTGCGCAGTGGTCTCGGATCGACCCGAGGTGGCCAAAGCCATGGCCGCTGCGCTCGAAGCTCGGGGCGTCGGGTGCCACCTGATCGAGGCCCCCGAGTCGCTGGCCGGTCTCGACGTGCTCGACGCCGTCGTGGTCGCGACGGCGGGTGGACCCGCCGGGTCCGGGGCAGCCTCCGGATGGCAGCGCATCCTCGACGAACACGACGGCATCGTGGGGCGGATCGACGCCGATGCCCGGTGGACGCGTGCCGTCGCCGAACTCGCCACGACAACCGGCCGTCCCATCCGCTTGGTCACCATCACCGATGCCACGACCGCGGGCGGCCGCAGCCGGGCCCAGGCCTCGGCCCAGCTCGCTCGGGCGGGCCGAAAGTCCACCGGCGAGCTGGTGTTGCCCTTTGCCGTCAGCGCAGAGTCCGACTGTGCCGATTTCCGCGGACCAGCCGAACTCGCCGCCCATCTGGTGTGCAGCCCCGAGGCCGTCGACCTCGCGGGCGCCGAATTGGTCACGGGCGCAGGATGGTTCGGGCTGCGCAGCCACCCCCGGCCGATCGGCAGCATCAGCTTCGGCGGACCCGCTGTGCCCGATTGGTTCGACGACGCGCTCGGAGAGGTCGTGCAGCCCCGATGACGACCACGGCTTCTGAGCCCGCCCGTAAGCCCGCCCGAATCGTCGACGCGCACGTACACCTGTGGGATCCGGCCCGCACCGACTGGTATCCCTACCTCTCGGCGGGCCAGGCTCAGCTGAACATGGGCGACGTCACTGGGATGTCTCGCAGCTTCGACGTCCCCACCTACCTGGCCGAGTCCTCTGGCTGGAACGTCGAGAAGCTCGTCAACGTCGCCGCCGCCACCGGCGGCCACTCGGTCGCAGAGACCCTCGAGCTAGACCGGCGAGCGGACGCCGACGGCCACCCCGACGCCATCGTCGGCGGCCTGCCGCCAACGGATTCGGTGGCCGAGGCAGTGGCCATGCTCGACGCGCAGCTGGAGGCGCCCCGCTTCCGGGGCGTCCGTCCCATGGGTGGTCCCGACGGGCATCTTCCGCCGACCGAGGTGCTTCGCGCCCTCCAGCAGCGCGGCCTCTTGTTCGAAGTGATGAACCACCCCGATCAGCTGTTCGCAGTCGCCAGAACGTTGGAGGATCACGGCGACCTCGTCGTAGTAATCGAGCACGCGGGTTGGCCGCGCAACGACTCCGACGAAGAACGCGGCCTCTGGACGGAGGGCATCGACGCACTTGCCAGCCTCGGCACAAACGTGCTGTGCAAGCTGTCCGGCCTGGCGATGCCCCTGGGATCGATGTCGGTCGACGTGCAGGCGCCGTGGCTCGAGTACGCCATCGAGGCCTTCGGGGTAGACCGCTGCCTGTTCGCGAGCAACTTCCCCGTCGACGGGATGCGCGGCACCTTCGACCAGCTGTACACGTCCTATTCAGCCATTACCGCCGGCCTCGACGACGACGCCCGCGACAAGCTCTTCGCCGGCAATGCGGAGCGCATCTACCGTTGTTAGCCAAAGTATTTCATTCACCCAAGGTCTACAACACCAGCCGAACCAGCGCGGCGGTGCGGGCCAGGCCGGGGAAAGCCGCCGCCGTCGATCGCGGGTGCAATGCATGGACGGCCAGCCGGAACATCAACGCGCGCAACAGCATCTGCGGCCACTCGGGTAGGGACGTCCACCGCTCGACCAGTCCGTCGTCGGCCTCACCCCAGGCCATCGCATCGACCACCACGACCCCGGCCGCCCACGACGTGGGCCGCCAGTACGGCGTGATGTCGGTGATGCCGGGCGCGGTGGTGCCCGCGAAAAGCACGGTGCCGTACAGGTCGCCGTGCACCAACTGGCTGGGGGCGCGCGTCGGTCTGCGCAGCGAGGCAAGCTGATTGATCAGCTCGATCGACCGCTGCCCGTCGGCCGAACCTGGCGCGACCTGCGCGCCGGGCGGCAGCGTATGCAGTGGACGGTCCTCCCACGCCGCGCGGTCGGCGGCGACGAACACGTCCACGTCGGACCACGGCACGGACGGCGGCTGGGTCAGGAAGCGCGGGCGTTCCAGGCGCGCGGTGGCCTCGTGGAGGCGCACCGCGGCCGAGACGACCTCGTCGTGGCGCGGCTCGGGCGTGCCGGTCACGAATGTGTCGGCGCGCCAACCGGCGACCACGTAGCGGCCGTCGGTGGAGCGCACCGGGCGGGCCAGCCGCACACCGTCGACGAAGAGCGTCTCGCGCACCTTGGCCGACCATGCCGCGCGAGCGTGATCGGCCACCATGGACAGCACGACCTCGCCGCAGCGCCAGCCTCCCTCCCAGTTCGAACCGAGGGGAGCCGGTCGAAGTCCGGTGAGGCCGAACGCAGCCAGCACATGATCAGGCGGCTGGTCGACAGTCACAGAGCTCAGACTAAGCCGTGCTCCGGCTAACCAGCCGTCAGTACATCACCATGTCGGGTTCGAGTTGCCTGGCCCACGCCACGATCCCGCCCTGCAGGTGCAGCGCGTCGGAGAATCCCGCCTTCTTCACGGCCGCCAGCGCCTCGGCCGACCGCACGCCCGTCTTGCAATACAACACCGGGGTCCGGTCGTGCGGCAGCTTCGCCAGCCCGTCGCCGGCGTCGATCGCCGACTTGGGCACCAGTTCGGCGCCGGCGATGTGGTTGATGTCCCACTCCACCGACTCGCGAACGTCGATCAGCGCGATCTTGCGGCCGGAGTCGAGCATCTCCCGCAACTCGCGCGGCGTCACGGTGGAGTCGACGGCGGCCTCGGCGGCGGCGTCGGACACCACACCGCAGAACGCGTCGTAATCGATCAGCCCGGTGATCTTCGGCGTCGTGGGGTCCTTGCGAATCTTGATGGTGCGGTAGGTCATGTCGAGCGCGTCGTAGACCATCAGCCGGCCCAGCAGCGGATCGCCGATGCCGGTCAGCAGCTTGATCGCCTCGGTGCCCATCACCGACGCGATCGACGCACACAGGATGCCAAGCACGCCGCCCTCGGCACACGACGGCACCATGCCAGGGGGTGGCGGCTCGGGGTACAGGTCGCGGTAGTTCAGGCCGCGACCGTCGGGGGCGTCCTCCCAGAACACCGACACCTGACCCTCGAACCGGTAGATCGAGCCCCACACGTAGGGCTTGCCCGCGAGCACCGCGGCGTCGTTGACCAGGTAGCGCGTTGCGAAGTTGTCGGTGCCGTCGAGAATCAGGTCGTACTGGGCGAACAGGTTCACGGCGTTGTCCGGTTCGAGTCGGACCTCGTGCAGTCGCACCTCGACCAGCGGGTTGACCTCCTTGATCGAGTCCCTGGCGCTCTGCGCCTTGGACCGTCCGATGTCGGACTGGCCGTGAATGATCTGGCGCTGCAGGTTCGACTCGTCCACGACGTCGAACTCGACGATGCCGATGGTGCCCACGCCGGCGGCGGCCAGGTACAGCAGGGTGGGCGAACCCAGCCCGCCTGCGCCGATCACCAGCACGCGGGCATTCTTGAGCCGCTTCTGCCCGTCCACCCCGAGGTCGGGGATGATCAGGTGGCGGCTGTAGCGCGCAACCTCTTCGCGCGTCAGTTCTGCGGCTGGCCCACCAGCGGTGGTAACGGCGACACAGGCACGCTCCTCGACTCGAAAACCTGGGGTCCACGATCAATCACACCAGGCACAGGTATTCAACGGCAATCCCAGCGTGAACCTTCCCAGCGGGGCCGCGCGCAGGCCGGGGCGAGGAGAGGGTCAGGCGATGGGGTACGGCCACGGGTTGAACCGGCACGACTTGCCGTCGGGCTTGACGGATTCCGGGTCGAACTTGGCGTCGTCATCGTTGCTGATGGAGAAGGTCTGCTGCATCATCACCGGCGCGAGCGCGCCGTTCTCGCCGCACGGCTCGTGACGCTGGTACCCGATGGCGTGGCCGACCTCGTGGTTGACCAGGTACTGCCGGTAGGAGCCGACGTCACCCTGGAACGGCACGGCACCGCGCACCCAGCGCGCCTCGTTGACGAAGACGCGGGGCTGGCCGTCGAGGTAGGCCGGGTTGTAGCAGGACGATTCGATCGGGATGTCGTAGCCGCAGCCCTCTCTGACGGTCATCGGCGAGGTCAGCGACACCCGGAAGTCCGGCTGCCCGCTGTCGATCCTGGTGAACGCGAACTGCGGGTTGTGGGTCCAGCTCTTGGGATTCACCAGGGTCTCGCTGACCATCCGTGCGAACGCCTCGTCGCCACCGAACGCCGTGGTGTCGATTCCGTCCTCCACCTCGACGGTGTAGGTGAACGCCTTCGCCGTGCCCTCGCCGACCTTCGGGGCCGCGCCGGGCACGATGTGCCACGTCTTGGTGCCCGCCTCGGTGTAGGGCCCGCCGTCGGGCAGGATGCCGGTCGGCAGGTTGGCGTCGAACTGGGTCATGCCCTTGGGCGGCGCACCGACGATGGCGGTGCTGACCGGGTCGATCGTCGGTGGTCCCTGAATCGGTCCTGCGTCGTCGACAGGTTCCGTCGTGCCGATGCCGGTAACCGTCTGGTACACGACGACCGCGGTGAGCGCGATGAGCACCGGCAGCGCGTAGGCGCGCCAGCCGTAGGTCGACACGAAGCGGCCAAGCCAGGTCTGCTTGCGCCACTGCTGATGGTCGTCGCGATTGGATCGCGGCCGTCCGGAGTCGCCTGCGACCGGGTCGCGCTGCGCGCGAAGCGGCTCCCGCCACTCGTTGCGCAGCACGGGTACACGACCGCCCCCGCGACGCCCCGGGTCGTAGGTCACCAAACCAGGATGGCACAGCGCCGCACCCCGGGCGGTTCCGGCGCGCCACCTGGCGGCGCTCGCCCTCGAGATCACGCCCTCGCTCAACTATGGGTAGTAATGTCGGTTGGATGATCGGCCGGTGCCGAATCCCTCTGCCCGGCACGCAGCACCGATCCAGATTGAGGACTGAATGAGCGAGCTCGCCAACGCCGGAAGGAGACGCGCGCAACCGGCGGCCGGTGACGGCCCGACGGGCCGCTCACCTAGCGGCAACCGGCGTGGCAACCGACTGCCTCGCGACGAACGCCGCGGGCAGCTGCTCATCGCCGCCAGCGAGGTCTTCGTCGAGCGCGGCTACCACGCGGCGGGAATGGACGAGATCGCCGACAGGGCGGGCGTTAGTAAACCCGTGCTGTACCAACACTTCTCGTCCAAGCTGGAGCTGTACCTGGCGGTGCTGCAACGGCATGTCGACAACCTGGTGTCCGGCGTGCGGCAGGCACTGCGCACCACCACCGACAACCGCCAACGGCTACGCGCCGCGGTCCACGCGTTCTTCGACTTCATCGAACACGACGGCCAGGGCTACCGGTTGATCTTCGAGAACGACTACGTCACCGAACCGCAGGTGTCGGCGCAGGTGAAGGTCGCCACCGAATCCTGCACCGACGCGGTGTTCGACCTGATCAGCCGCGACTCGGGGCTGGAGGCGCATCGCGCCCGGATGATCGCGGTCGGCCTCGTCGCCGTCAGCGTGGACTGCGCGCGGTACTGGCTGAACAGCGACCGGCCGATCTCGAAGGACGCCGCGGTCGAGGGCACGGTGCAGTTCGCCTGGGGCGGCCTGTCACACGTGCCGCTCACCCGCGGCTAGCGGTCACGCCTTCTTGGTGGAATCCGCCAAGATGCCGAAGCCGACCCGACGCCCGTCGGAAGCGCCGATCTCGACGTAGGCGATCTTGGTGGCCTGCACCAGGAAGAGCCGGCCCTTCTCGTCGGTGAGGCTCAGCACGCCCGAGTCCATGCTCAGCGCATCGGTGACCGACTTCTGCACCTCATCGTGTGTCTGCGCGCTGCTGAAGACCAGCTCGCGCGGGCTGTCGGTGATACCGATCTTGACCTCCACGCTGGACCCTTTCCGTTGGTCTCGCTTTATCCCACGTGCTACCTCGATAGAGGCTAGTGGACGCCGAGGGCCCGCGCCGCCACGGTCGCTTCGCGTTCGGCGAACACCGGTGCGACGTCACGCGAACCGAGTCCGGACCGTAACCTGGCACGCCGCGCGGCAACCTCACCCGTCACTCCCGTCCCGATAGCATCGGCCAAGTTCACCTTTCGAACCACCACCAAGCGATCCGGGAAAGTGTGATGAGCAGGCAATATCCACCGCATTCAACGCATTCGGACTACACCTCGCGCGCCGACCGCACGGGTTCCGCCGAGACCGAGGTCCTCGACGACGTCGAGGAGTTCGACGACTACGACGAGGACTACGACGGGTACGACTACGACGAGTACGAAGACCCGATCGATCGCCGGTGGATCTGGGTCGCCGGGGTCGCCGGGGCGATCCTGCTCGTCGCGGTGATCTGCACCGTGGTCATCCTCGGTGGAGGTGACAGCGGCTCGGTATCGAAGACCGTCAGCCCGCCGGCCGCCACCACCAGTCAGGCCCCGACGACCTCGGCCGCGCCGCCCGTGGCCACGTCGCAGGCACCCGTGCCGCGCCCGGGACCGTTGACGCCCGAGACGGTCACCACCGTCGCGCCCGAGCCGACGGCGAGCGCCGAACCCGCGCCGACCGTCTCGGCGCCGGACCCGCGCACGATCACGTATCAGGTGACCGGCAGCCGCCAGCTCATCGATCTGGTCACGGTGATCTACACCGACCAGCAGGGCGCCCTGCAGACCGAAGTCAACGTGGCGCTGCCGTGGTCGAGGACCGTGGTGTTGAACCCCGGTGTCGACCTCACCTCGGTGACCGCGACCAGTGTCCTGGGTCAGCTGAACTGCTCGATCACCGACGCCGGCGGCGCGACGATCGCGGCGCAGGTCACCAACTCGATGATCACCACCTGCACCAAATAGCGAAAACGCCTACGCGAGACCGAGTTCCCGCATGCGTGAGTTGTGCGTGCGCTGTAACCGGTCGAAGAACTCGGTGAGCCTGACGAGCCCCTCACCGCTCGACACGACGAGATCCACGAGTTCGTCGTGCTCGGCGAGCACGAACTGCGCCTGCGTGATGGCCTCGCCAAGCAGCCGCCGCGACCACAGGGCCAGGCGGTGGCGCTGCTTGTCACTGGCGGTGACCGCGGCCTTCACCTCGGCGACGACGAACTGGGAGTGACCGGTCTCCGACAGCACGGCCCGCACCACGCTGGCCGCCTCGACGGGCAGCGCATCGGCGATCTCCAGATAGAAGTCGGCGGCCAGCGCGTCACCGATGTACGTCTTGACCAGCGCCTCCAGCCAGGTGCTCGGCGTGGTCAGGCGGTGGTAGTTCTCCAGCGCGGAGGCGTACCTGGTCATCGCGGGCACCACGTCGACCCCCCGCCGGTCCAGCGCGTCCCGCAACATTTCGTAGTGGTACATCTCCGCGGCGGCCATGCTGGCCATGTTGATCCGGCCGGCCAGATTGGGCGCCATCCGCGCCTCGTCGGTGAGCCGGTAGAACGCCGCCACCTCGCCGTACGCCAGCAGCGCAAACAACTCGGTCACGCCAGGATGGTCGACCGACACACCCGGGGTCACGGGGTTCACCGTCTGCTCGGGCGGGGTTGAAGTCATGGCCCAACAGTAGACGCCGACCAGCGCGCCGACCGCCCTGGAAAACCGGCCAGCTATCATGTAGTAGGAAGTGGCTCCAGAAGGTTAGGCCGCGACCAAAGAAATGTGCGTGCACGAAGTTGGCCCGCCTCCTCGAAGGCCAGGGCCCGGTGCTTTCTCGTCAGACTCGTGCGCGCTAGGACGCCGCGAGGATTGACTACGAAAGGTTACGTCGGCACGCATGACTTCAATTACTACGGAAACCAATACATCCTTTGCTGATCTCGGCGTGCGCGAGGAGATAGTCCGCGCACTCGCCGAGAGCGGCATCGAGCACACCTTTGCCATTCAGGAACTGACCCTGCCGCTCGCGCTCGCAGGCGACGATCTGATCGGCCAGGCCCGCACCGGCATGGGCAAGACTCTCGCCTTCGGTGTGCCGCTGCTTCAGCGCATCGTCACCGACACCGCGCGGCCCCTCAACGGCATGCCGAGGGCGCTGGTCGTGGTGCCCACCCGCGAGCTGTGTCTGCAGGTCTACGACGACCTGTGCAACGCTGCCAAATATCTGCAGGCCGACGGCCGCAAGTTGTCGGTGGTCTCCATCTACGGCGGACGCCCCTACGAACCGCAGATCGAGGCCCTGCAGAAGGGTGTCGAAGTCGTCGTCGGCACACCCGGCCGGCTCCTCGACCTGGCCCAGCAGGGCCACCTGCAGCTCGGTGGTCTGTCGGTGCTGATTCTCGACGAGGCCGACGAAATGCTCGACCTGGGCTTCCTGCCCGACATCGAGCGGATCCTGCGGCAGATCCCCGACGAACGCCAGGCGATGCTCTTCTCGGCGACCATGCCGGACCCGATCATCACGCTGGCCCGCACCTTCATGAACCGGCCGACGCACATCCGCGCCGAGGCGCCGCATTCGTCGGCCACGCACGACACCACCAAGCAGTACGCCTACCGTGCGCACGCGCTGGACAAGGTCGAACTGGTCACCCGGGTGCTG
>Ga0193743_1001320_pt1 | contig 18475 bp, 16 predicted proteins | sample L2c2metaG_FD_143038 | JGI IMG/M metagenome (GOLD analysis project Ga0193743, IMG submission 143038) | Soil microbial communities from a riparian zone of the East river system, Colorado, United States - L2c2 | ecosystem: Environmental > Terrestrial > Soil > Riparian zone | place: USA: East River... | reverse complement strand
CATTGTCGTGCCCGGAGGGAAACGCGTTGTCGTGCCCGGCGGAAACGCGTTGTCGTGCCTGGGGGGAAACGCTGTCTCGTGCCTGGGGGAAACGCATTGTCGTGCCCGGAGGGAAACGCACCGTCGCGGTCCGCCGGACAACGACGATCAAGACCGGCGCGGCAGCGACCGACCGCGCTCGCCGGAACACACCGATCCCGGCCAACCCAGATACGCCGGCACGGCCCGGGCAAGAACCAAGCCGGATCCGCCAGAGACGAACAACCACCCACCGAGCATGCCAATCAAAACCGGGCACGACCGTGGCGACCACTACCGCGACATACCCTCCCGACCCGCGCACCCCCAGCCACGACCAGCAACGACAAGCAACGACAAGCAACGACAAGCAACGACAAGCAACGACAAGCAACGACCGTGCTCGCGCAGGCCCCGGCCAGCGGCAACGTGCCAGACAGGTTGCGGACTCGAGAAACCGTGGTGACACCGCCCCGAACCTCGACAAATGACCTGTTCGTGCGACACGCGCATTCTCATCGGCCAGAAGCGGAAGCGGTTCGGCATCGATCAACTCGGGCCTCGGTGATCGTCTTGGTACCGTTCGCCGTGGTCATCCCATGGCGGTCCAGTCCCGAGGTGTTTGCCCAGATCCTGCGGCGGCACGGCGTCGACTCCGCCGCGGTGACCGATGTCGAAGCAGCCTGGCGCGCTTTCGGCGAGTTTCTGCAGGTCGAGATCGACGGCGTCGATAGGGATCCGGACTCCGACGGCTTCATCGTTCAGTGGGGCCGCTACTCATGGAACGAGAAGCGACCCTCACTGTCGTTCACCCGGCAACTCGCCGTGGCCGGCAGCGGCGACCGTGACGACCCCGACTGGCAGCTGGAATACTGGCAGATCGATCTTCAGATGTGCTTCGACGACGAACCCGATCTCCTCGGCCTCGACAGCCTGAACTTCCAGGACACGGACTTCGGCTTTGATCCGATCGGCCTGCCGCGAACCGCCGCGTTGGCCGAGGCGCGCGCCGAGATGGAGCGCTACCCGCAGCTCCGCACCCTGTGGCGGATGACCCCGGTCAGCAGCGATCTGTCGTTCGACAACGTCTGCTAGCACAGCGCCTTCAGAGGCGGTGCTTCTGCACCTTGCCGAGGGCGTTGCGCGGGAGTTCCACGACGAAGACCACGTCGCGGGGTCGCTTGTGGGCGGACAGGGTGGACGCCACGTGGCGGATCAGGGCGTCCGCGGTGACGCCGTCGGCCACCACGTATGCCACGATCCGCTGACCCAGGTCGTCGTCGGGGCGGCCGACCACGGCCGCCTCGCGGACGCCGGCGTGGGTGAGCAGGGCGTCCTCGATCTCGCCGGCGCCCACCCGGTAGCCGCCGGTCTTGATCAGGTCGGTCGAGGCGCGGCCGACGATCCGGTGCACGCCGTCGCCGTCGATCGTGGCCACGTCGCCGGTGCGGAACCAGCCGGCTTTGGTGAAGCTGGCCGCGGTCGCGTCGGGGCGGCCGAGGTAGCCGTCGAACACCGTGGCGCCGCGTATCTCCAGCGCGCCTGGCGTCGCGCCGTCGTGCTTTCCCGGGTCGCCGTGGTCGTCGACCAGCCGGGTTTCGACGCCCTTGATCGGCACGCCGACGGCGCCGGGCTGGCGCCGGCCGTCGGCCCGGGTGGCGACGGTGATCAGCGTTTCGGTCATGCCGTAGCGCTCGACCGGGGCCTGCCCGGTCAGGTCCTTGATGGCGGCGAAGACGCCGGCCGGCAGGGCGGCGCTGCCGGAGACGAGCAGGCGGGCGTTTCGGAGCTCGCGTGCCGCGTCCGGTGCGGCGGCCACCCGGTGCCAGATCGTGGGCACGGCGAAGTAGAGGCTGCCGCCGGCCGCTGCCAGCAGGTCGGGCCGCGGGCGGCCGGTGTGGTGCAGCCGGCTGCCGGTGCGCAGGGCGCCGAGCACACCGAGGACCAGCCCGTGTACGTGGTAGAGCGGCAGCGCGTGCACCAGCCGGTCGTCGGCGGTCCAGTCCCAGGCGGCGGCGAGGCCGTCGAGGCAGGCGGCGATCGCGTCCCGCGTCATCGGCACGCCCTTGGGCTTCCCGGTGGTGCCGCTGGTGTAGAGGACGAGCGCGGGGTGCTCTGTCGCCGGGGCCTCGGTCCAAGGTGCCCGCTCGGTGAGGTCGACCTCGATGGGCTCGACGCCGGCCGGCGCGGGCGTTCCGTTCGTCGCGTTCAGCAGCAGGTCGGCGCCGGAGTCGCGGAGGATGTGGTCGCGCTCGGCGGGGCCCGCGTCGGGCGGGGCCGCCGAGGACGGCGGCGACGGTCTCCACGGTGGACGTGGCGAGCACGGCGGCGGTCTTGGCACCCTGGATTCTCCGGGCCACGGCGGCGCCGGCGGCGGCCAGGTCGGCGAACGGTAGCGCGTGGTCACCGCAGCGGACCGCTTCGGCTTCGTCGCCGAAGTCGCCGGTCAGGGCGGGGAGCAGAGGCACCCGGTCAACGCTGCCATATCGGGGCGTCCCGGCCGGCCGTACCCCCGTCGTTGGTTCCGTAGCTGAAGGACAACGCACCGTAACCCTTCCGGCGGGCCGCGTGTCGTGGGAGCTTTGTGGGTACATCGGGTGGATGCCACTCAAGGGGCGGTGACTGATGGGCGAAGAGGTCGACCAGCGGGAGTTCAGCCGCGAAGACCGCGCGCGCTACCGGCAGAAGGTGCGCCGCTGTCTCGACGTGTTCGCCGAGATGCTGCGCGAGTCACGCTTCGACTTCGAACGGCCGCTGACCGGGATGGAGATCGAGCTCAACCTCATCGACGACGCCGCCGACCCGGCGATGCGCAACGCCGACGTGCTGGCCGCGGTCGCCGACCCGGCCTTCCAGACCGAGCTCGGCCAGTTCAACGTGGAGATCAACGTGGCACCCCGCCGGCTGGGTGCGCGCGGCTCGGCGGAGTTCGAGACCGACATCCGGGCCAGCCTCAACGCCGCGGAAGACAAGGCGCGCGCGGTCGGCGCCCACATGGTCATGATCGGCATTCTGCCGACACTGCGGCAGAGCCATCTCACCGTCGAGTCGCTGTCGGCCAACCCGCGCTACGCGCTGATCAACGAGCAGATCTTCGCGGCCCGAGGTGAGGACCTGACGATCCGGATCGACGGTGTCGAGCGGCTCAACACGACCGCCGACACGGTGGCCCCCGAGGCGGCGTGCACGAGCACCCAGTTCCACCTGCAGGTCAGCCCCGCGCAGTTCGCGTCCTATTGGAACGCCGCGCAGACCATCGCCGGCGTGCAGGTCGCGCTCGGCGCCAACTCGCCGTTCCTCTACGGCCGCGAGCTGTGGCGGGAGACCCGGATCCCGCTGTTCGAGCAGGCCACCGACACCAGATCGGAAGAGATCAAAGCCCAGGGGGTACGCCCGCGGGTCTGGTTCGGCGAGCGCTGGATCACCTCGGTCTTCGATCTGTTCGAGGAGAACGTGCGGTATTTCCCCGCGCTGCTGCCGATCTGCGACCCCGCCGACCCGGCCGAGACCCTGGCCAACGGCGACACACCGAGCCTGGCCGAGTTGCGCCTGCACAACGGCACCATCTACCGGTGGAACCGGCCGATCTACGACGTGGTGCGCAACCGCCCGCACCTGCGGGTGGAGAACCGTGTCCTGCCGGCCGGGCCGACGGTCATCGACACGGTCGCCAACGCCGCCTTCTACTTCGGCGTCGTGCGCGCGCTGGCCGAGTCCGACCGTCCGCTGTGGTCGCAGATGTCGTTCAGCGCGGCAGAGGAAAACTTCCACAACTGCGCGCGCAACGGCATCGGGGCGCAGGTCTTCTGGCCGGGCCTCGGCTATCTCCCGGTGACCGAGCTGGTGCTCCGCCGGCTGCTGCCGCAGGCCGCCACGGGCCTTGACCGCTGGGGCGTGGCCCCGGAGGAGCGGGATCGCCTGCTGTCCATCATCGAGCAGCGCTGCCTGCTCGGGCGCAACGGCGCGACCTGGCAGGTCGACACCCTCCACCACCTGGAGGTGGAAGGCAACCTCGACCGCCGCGAGGCGTTGCGTGAGGTCGTCAAGCGCTACGTCCCGCTGATGCACAGCAACCAGCCGGTCCACGAATGGCCGTCCGGGTAGCGTCGATTCCGCCTGCCAGCTGAGCCCATCCTCCGCCGCCGTCGTGTCGGTGGTGGCGGGTCTGTCCGTGGCGGCGATGCTCCGGGTGCGGGTCGACGCCAACCCATACCACGTGCAGGTACGCCATCCGCTGTTGCCGGGGCCGACCGTGATCGTGCCGCTACGGGAGATCTGTCGGAGCCGGTCGGTGGCGGTCCGCGCCCGGCCCTGGACCGTCTGGTGGTGCCTTTGTCGGGGACCTGGCACCGAGCCACCGTCATCAGGTCCGGTCCCGGGCTGCGGATCGACACCTCGTCGGGAGCGTCGTTGGTGATCAGCGTCGATCACCCGGAGTTCGCCGTGGTCGCCATCGACCAGTTCCGTGGTGGACGGCGGCCGGCCGGTGGCGGGCCTGGCGCCGCTCCACCCGGCGTCGCCCGGAGGCGGCACGAGGAGAAGTGAGCACTCGGCCTCGCACCCGCGTCGGCGGGTTCAGGGCCTAACTGGCGGCGGTCCAGGCGGCGGCTACGACCCCGACCAGGGTGAGGCCGAGCGTCGCCTGGAGGAGGAGGGCGGGGCCGATGTGTGACCACAGGGTGGGGATGCGGGGGCGCAGGAGTTGGCCGGTGGTGATGTTGACGATGCGCTCCACTTTGGGGGGTGTGGCGCGGTCTTTCGGGCGGATGACCGTCACCTGGATGTGGTCGGAGGGTTCGAGGGCGCTCTGCGGTAGGTGGCCGTGGATTTCGACCTCGCAGAGGCGGCCCGCGGCGTCGCGCAGGCGCAGCGGGGTGACCAGGAACTCCGGTGCCTTGCGGAGGTCTTTGAACCTCCTCGGTGCGCCGCCTCGGGTGCCGGCCTGGAGGAGGGACATCAGGGCGTGGCCGACCTGCATCTCGCGGGCGTACCCGGGCATCAGCCGCACGACGCGGCCGGTCAGGGTCGGGCCACTGTGGTAGAAGACGGTGTCGTTCATCATCGCGGACCACCACTCTGCGTCAAGCCGTGTTCACCCAGTGTATTGATCAGCGCGAATGATCGCCCGTGAATGAATCGGCCTGGAGATCACCCGACCGGGCGACCGGCCACCTCCTCGTAGAGCGCGACGTAGCGTTCGGCCATTACCGCCGGGGTGAAGCGACGGGCCGCCTCGTGCCGGCATTCGGCCGGGTCGAGCTTGCCAGCGGCGAGCACCAGGTCGGCGAGCTCCTCTTCGGACGTGGTGAGCAGGCCCGTGCGGCCGTGTTCGATCAGCTCGGGCAGGCAGCCGCGGGCGGTGGCGACCACCGGGGTGCCCAGGGCGAGCGACTCGACGACGAACGTGCCGCCGGGCTCCTCCCAGCGTAGCGGCGCGAGCATCGCGCGGGCCTCGGCGACCAGATTGTCGCGGGCCGTGCCGGTCAGCGTGCCGACCCAGCGGACCCGGCTGCCGTCGACCAGGGGGCCGACCTTCTCGCGCCAGAAGCGGACGTCGGGATTGGCGGACGCGGTGGGGTCGCGGAGGGCGGCGGCTAGGTCTTCGGGCTGCTTGTAGGGGCCGACCGGGCCCGCCAGCACCAGGTCGAAACCGGCTTCGTGCGCGAGGCGTACACCCAGATCCTGGCCTTTGCCGGGGGTGATGCGGCCGAGCATGACGACGTGCTCGGCCCGGTCGGGGATCGGTCTTGTCTCGGCGTCGACGGCGAGCGGGGTCGCGAGGTAGACGTGCCCTATGGCGTGCGCGCGAAGTGCGCGCGGTGCCCTCCTCAGCTGTGCGGCGCTGACGCCGTTGACGCTGATCCGGCCGCCGCCGTCGAAGGCGCCGTAGAGCTCCGGATGCTTGGCCAGGTCCCAGTGCAGGGTGTGCAGCACCGGGGTGGCGGTCGGCTCCATCGCGGCCAGCATCGCCAGGCCGATCGCCTCGACGTGGTCGTGCACCAGGTCGATGTCGTCGCGTTGCCGCACGATGCGGACCACCGCCGCCTGGTGCGCGGTGGCCACGCCGCTGGCCTGGTTGTAGGGCCGTTGCAGCCAACCGAACTGCCCGTCCGGGAACGGTGCGAACAGCTCGTCGACGGGTTCGGTGCTGGTGCCCACGGAGGCGAGCACCACGGTGACGCCGAGTCGGCGCAGCTCCGGCACGAGCGTCGCGACGATGTTCTCGATGCCGCCGTAGCCCTGCGGCGGGACGGGCAGCCAGGGCCCGGCGTTGAGCAGAACCGTGAAGGTCATGCCGGCGGCCCGGCTATTCGTGTGTCGCGCCTTCTGCTCATGCCGCCACCCGGCTGCGGCGTCGCCGAGTTTGCAGGTCGGCCATGTCGCGCAGCGGCGGGCGCTCCTGGACGGAGACGTCGGTGACGACGATCTCGCGATCCAGGTTGGGCAGTGAGTCGGTGCCGCCGCGGCGGAACTGGGTGAGCAGGGTCGAGGGCTGCGTGTCGGTGGTGACCCAGCCCTGGCGCTGGAGGCGCACCCAGACCGTGTGCATGATCTGCCCGGACATCCGGCCGAGCGCCTCGGTGCTCTGGTGGCGGTGGCGCCGCTCGCCGAGGTCGACCTGGGCGAGGGCGTCGAGGCCGACCAGCTCCAGCAGGTCGATCAGCATGGCGATCTCGACCCCGTAGCCGGAGACGAACGGGAGTTGCTCCAGGAGCTTCCGGCGGCCGGCATATTCACCGGCGAGCGGCTGGACGAACCCGGACAGCTCGGGCCAGAAGAGGTTGAGCAGCGGCCGCGCGGTCAGCTCGGTCACCCGGCCGCCGCCGTCGGCCTCGACCACGCCGGCCGAGTGGTGCAGGCCGCGGTGGTAGAAGCCTTTGACGTAGCCGACGCTCTGGTCGGTGAGCAGTGGCCCGACCAGCCCGGTGACGAACCTGGCGTCGAAGTCTTCGAGGTCGCCATCGACGAACGCCACGACGTCGCCGCTGGCGGCTACCAGCCCGGCCCAGAGGGCATCCCCCTTGCCTTCCAGCCGCGGCAGGCCGCGGGTCATCTGGTCCTGGCTGACCACGTGTGCGCCGGCCGCCGCCGCCACCCGGGCGGTCGCGTCGGACGACCGTGAGTCGACCACGATCAGCTCATCGACGAGGTGCACCCGTTCGACGAGCTGCTGCCGGATGGTGGCGACGATCGCCCCGATCGTCGCCTCCTCATTGCGGGCGGGAATGACCACGCTGACCGTCGTGCCGCGCTTGGCGGCGACGAGCTGGCGCGGCGTCCATTGCCCCGCCGATCCGGTGCGGTAGGTCGACCAGGCCTCGACCACCGGTGAAACGCTTGTTCGCGAGTGCCACACAGGCACACCCCCAGACGCGATTCGCTGTGCCCTTTAGTTTCTCCTGTGCCAGCCAGCGGGGCTGTGGCCCGCAGAAGCTGTGGAGAGCCGGTCGATTTCCCCGGTTTGCCCGCCCCAAACTGTGCCCGCTTTTACACATACTGATCATCGAATTGCGCATTGCCCACTCACCTGTGTGAACGTTTGATGACGCGGCAAGTGTCGATGGTTCCCGAGGTCCGACACATATCAGATGTTTGATCCGAATACGCCGGTGGCAAAAGTAACTGGTGTGACGGAGACATTCGAGATGAAAGGTCGGCTTATGGCGTTTAGCGAAAAGTGTCGAGTAGGCATGATCGGTGCGGGAAATGTCGCTCAGCGGCATGCGCGCGTCCTGTCTGGTTTCGCCGACGTGGAGATCATCGGTGTCACCGATGTCGTCCCGCCGGCCGCTGAGGCGTTGGCCGCGACGCACGGCGTACCCGCACTTCCCGACGCTGCGGCCCTCCTCTCGCTCCAGCCCGACGCTGTCTACGTGTGTGTTCCCCCGTTCGCCCACGGCCATACCGAGGAAACCGTCCTGGCCTGCGGCGCGGCGATGTTCGTCGAGAAGCCGATCGGCGTCGACCTGGCGGTGCCGACCCGGATCGCCGCCGAGGTTGCCCGCCGCGGCACGCGCACGGCGGTCGGCCATCACTGGCGATACCTGGACGTCGTAGGCGCCGCCGCCCAACTGCTGGCCGACCGCCCCGTGCGGTTGGTCAACGGCGTTTGGTGGGACAAGGTCCCGCCGGTCGCATGGTGGATCCGGGCCGACCGGTCCGGCGGACCGGTGGTGGAGCAGGCAGCCCACGTGGTCGACCTGGCCCGGGCCCTGGTCGGCCCGGTGACCTCGGTGCACGCCGTCGGCACCGGGGCACCGCCCCCGGTTGAGGGCGCCGACGTCGACGCGGCGACCGCGGCGACGTTGACCTTCGCGAATGGTGCGGTCGGGACGTTGAGCTCGGCCTGCGTGCTGGGCTGGAAGCAACGAGCCGGACTCGAGATCATCGCCGACGGATTGGCGCTCTTCGTGGGTGAGGACGAACTGCTCATCCGGGACGGATCAGGCGAGGAGCGCCGCATTCCCGGCGATCCCGACGGCGCACGGGTAGCGGTCGACCGCGCGTTCATCGACGCGGTGCGCGGTCTCGCCGACGACATCCGCGTCCCGTATGCGGAGGCGCTCGAGACCCACCGAGTGACCTGCGCGGTCGCCGAGTCGGTCCGGACAGGCCAGGCGATATCCCTCGCCGCGCACGCCACCCGTTCCATACCGGCACCGCGAACGGCGCCTGAGACGCAGGCGACCAGTGGGGGCGGTGAGCGGGCGGATGGGTGACCGGGTGGTGGTGGTGACCGGGCCGAGGGAGGTCGCCATCCGTGACGTTGCCGCTGAGCCGGTGCGGCCGGGGACCTTTCGGGTCGAAACCGTCTTCAGCGGGGTGTCGGCCGGCACCGAGCTGAGCTATGTCAAAGGCACCAATCCTTATCTCGGGTCGAGCTGGAACGCCGAACTCGGCCTGTTCGAGCCCGGGGCGGTGGCGTCGCCGTATCCGGTGGAGCGGTTGGGCTATATGGAGGTCGCGCGGGTCGTGGCCAGCCGGACCTCGGCGGTCTCGGACGGTGACCTGGTCGCGATGACCATCGGTCATCGCACCGGCTATCTCGGCGACCCGCTCGTCGACCGGGTGGTGCCGCTGCCAGCCGACCTCGACCCGATGCTCGGCGTCTATGCCGCGCACATGGGGCCGATCTGCGCGAACGGGCTGCTGCACGCGGCCGCCGACTTCGCACAGGGGGATGCGCGCGACCTCGGCGACGGGGTGCGCGGGCGGCGGGTCGCGGTCGTGGGTGCCGGCGTCGTCGCGCTGCTCACCGCCGCCCTCGCGCGGCGGCATGGTGCGGCCTCGGTCGTCGTGGTGGATCCGACGCCGGAGCGCCGGGCCGTCGCGGCGGCGCTGGGCTTCGACGTGCTCGACCCGGACGGCGACGCGGACCCGGCCGTGGTGCTGAAGACCCGGTGGCGGCACGCCGTCGGCGACCGCGGCGCCGACGTGGTGTTTCAGTGCCGCGGGCAGGCCTACGCGCTGCACCTGGCGCTGCGGCTGCTGCGGCCGCAGGGCACGGTCGTCGACCTCGCCTTCTATCAAGGCGGGGCCGAGGCGGTGCGGCTCGGCGAGGAGTTTCACCACAACGGCCTTTCTGTGCGCTGTGCGCAGATCGGGCGGGTGCCGCGTGGGCTCGCCCATGCCTGGGACCGGGACCGGCTCTCCGCGCAGACCATCGACCTGCTCCGTTCTCCGTGGGGTGCGCTGCTCCGCCAGCACCTGGTGTCGGCCGTCGTGCCCTTCGAGTCGGCGGCCTCGCTGTTGGTCGACCTCGCCGACCGCAAACGCCAGGAACTGCAGGTGATTCTGAGCTTCTGAACGAAGATCAGGTCGGTTGTACACAGGCAGTTTCGAACACTTGTCCACAGGCCCGTGCCGGGCTCCTCTTCGTCGCGCCTTCCGGGTACCGTTTCCGTCCATGGGAGTCATGCAGCGGTTGAAGAACAGGACCCAGCGGTTCCTCCAGCGTCCCGGCACGACCGTCGACCTGGCGCCGCTGCAGAAGGTGCTTCCCGAGATCGAGGCGCTCGAAGACGAGCTCAAGGAGCTCGACGACGAGGCGTTGATCGCGCGGGCCGACGAGGCGACCAAGGTCGCCGAGATCTGCGCGCTCGGGCGCGAGGCCGCCCGCCGCGCGATCGGCGAGCGTCCCTACGACGTCCAGCTCCTCGGCGCGATGGCGATGCTCGGCGGCAGCGTCGCCGAGATGGCCACCGGCGAGGGCAAGACGCTGACCGCGGCGATCGCGGCCTACGGGCACGTGCGCAGCGGCAACGGTCCGGTGCACGTGCTCACCGTCAACGACTACCTGGCCCGCCGCGACGCCGAGTGGATGGAGCCGATCTACAAGCTGCTCGGCCTCACGGTCGGCTGGGTCACCGAGACGTCGACCCCCGAGGAGCGGCGCGCGGCCTACGCCTGCGACATCACCTACGCGTCGGTCAGCGAGGCGGGCTTCGACTACCTCCGCGACCAGCTCGCCACCGATGTCGACGACCGGGTCCAGAGCGCGCTCGCCACGGCGATCGTCGACGAGGCCGACTCGATCCTGATCGACGAGGCGCGGGTGCCGATGGTGCTCGCCGGCGCGGTGCCGGGCGAGCAGGACCCGGTGCACGTCGCCGCCGGTGTGGTGCGCGGGCTGCGCTCCGGGCGCCACTACGAGATCGCCGACGACGGTCGCAGCGTGGCGTTCACCAACGCCGGTCTGTCCGTGGTCGAGCGCAAGCTGGGCGGCATCGACCTCTACGACGACCAGCACGTCGAGCAGCTCTCCGCCGTCAACGTCGCCCTGCACGCGCAGGCGCTGCTGCACCGCGACGTCGACTACATCGTGCGCAACGGGGCTGTCGAGCTGGTCGACGAGATGCGCGGCCGGGTGGCGCAGCGGCGCCGCTGGCCCGACGGTCTGCAGGCCGCGGTCGAGGCCAAGGAAGGTCTTGACGCGACCGCCGAGGGCGAGGTGCTGGGCACCATAACCGTCCAGGCCTACATCGCGCTCTACCCGACGGTGTGCGGCATGACCGCGACCGCCGTGCTGGTCGGCGAGCAGCTCCGCGAATACTTCAAGCTCGAGGTCGCGGTCATCCCGCCCAACACGCCGTGCATCCGGGTCGACGAGACCGACCGCATCTACGCGACCCGCGCCGAGAAGGAAGACGCGCTCGTCGCCGAGATCACCCTCAGCCACGAGAAGGGCCGGCCGGTCCTGGTCGGCACCCTCGACGTGAAGGAGTCGGAGAGCCTGACCAAGGCGCTCGACGCCGCCGGCATCCCGTGCAACGTGCTCAACGCGAAGAACGACGACGAGGAAGCCTCGATCATCGCCGAGGCCGGCAAGTTCGGCGCGGTGACCGTGTCGACGCAGATGGCGGGTCGCGGCGTCGACATCCGGCTGGGCGGCAGCGACCAGGCCGACCGCGAGCAGGTCGCCGAGCTCGGCGGCCTCTACGTCCTCGGCGGCGGTCGGCACCACAGCCGCCGCGTCGACGACCAGCTCCGCGGCCGCGCCGGCCGGCAGGGCGACCCGGGCGCCTCGACGTTCTTCGTCAGCCTCGAAGACGACCTGATCCAGCGCAACGCCCCCGAGGCGATCCCGGCGTCGCCGCGGATGAACTTCGACGGTCTGGTCACCGACGAGCAGGTCGACTACGCCGTGGAGCACGCGCAGCGGGTGTCCGAGGGCGTGCAGCACGAGATCCACCGCAACACCTGGCGCTACAGCGTGGTGATCGAGCAGCAGCGCAAGGCCCTGTCCGAGCGCCGCGAGCGGGTGCTGACCACCGACGTGGCCGCCGAGATGCTCAAGAAGCGCAGCCCCGAGAAGGCCGAGGAGCTGGTCGAGCTCGACGAGGAGCTGCTGCCGCGGGTGGCGCGGTCGATCGCCCTCTACCACATCGATCGGTTGTGGGCGGAGCATCTGGCGGAGCTTTCGGAGGTACGCGAGGGCGTGCACCTGCGGGCCCTCGGCCGCCTCGACCCGCTCGACGAGTTCCACCGCGCGGCGGTGCCCGCCTTCAACGCGGTGGTCCCGGCGATCGAGGAGCGCACCGTCGAGACGTTCGAGGAGAACGAGTTCGACAAGGACTGGGCGCCCGACGACAAGACGCTGGTCCGGCCGAGCGCGACGTGGACCTACCTGGTGCACGACAACCCGTTCGGCTCCGAGCTCGACCGCCTCATCGCCTCCGTCGGTCGGCGCCTCAGCTCCGGCGGCGGCAACTAGGGCGGCTCCCGACCGCTGTCCGCCACGGCGCCGGAGCTGATTCGGACGCTCGGTGACGGATGGCGCGTCCGGTCGATTTGGTGACGGGCGACGCAAAGCGCGCCGGAACCTGCCCGGGCCGATCTGCGTCCGGGCAGGATGGCGTGGAGGCGGGCACCGGGGGTAACCCGGTGTCGCGCGGCGCGCACAGGGGGCCAAGGCGTCCGTGGTGCGGGGGGAGGACAACCGATATGGCGGGTCCGGCTTCGGATGGGGATCCGATCAGTCTGGTGGCCGTGGAGACCGCGGCTCTGCTCCGGGAACTGACCGCCGGTCTGTTGGCCAGCAACGACCTCGAAGAGGCGCTCGACCACCTGGCGAATACCAGCCGGCACGCCCTGCCGGGCGTGTCGTGGTCGAGCGTGACCTTGCTCCAGGCGGGCGAGCCGGCCAGCGTCTCCGCCTCCGACCGGCGGGCGCGGCGGTTGGACTCGCTGCAATACGCCGCCGACGGGCCCGCGATGAGCGCCATCCGCCAGCGCGAGGTGGTGCTCTGCGGCGACCTGATCACCGAGACACGCTGGCCGGAGTGGACGCCGCGGGCGGTGACCTACGGTGCGTGCGCGGTGCTGGCCGCGCCGGTCGACGTCGATGATCAGGTGCTCGGGTCGATCAGCCTCTACGCATGCGAGCCGGGTGTCCTGGAGCAGAGCGCGCAGCTGACCGCCATGCTGCTCGCCGAGCACGCCGGGCTGCTGCTCGCCGCCGTGCGCGAGCGCGACCGTCGCGACTCGGTGCCCAGCGACCTCGCCGACACGCTCGCCTCAGGCGAGGTGATCGGCCAGGCGATCGGCGTGGTGATGATGCAACGCCGCTGCCCGCCGGCCGAAGCCCTCGACGTGCTGCGCGGTGCGTCCACCGCACTCTCCCTGCCGGTCGAGGACGTGGCCCGCCGCCTGGTGCACTCGGCCGAAGGCCGCGCCCGCGCCGGCTGACCAACGCGCCACGCGGAAACTTCGGTGATCCACATCGGATTTCCGGCGATCATGGCGGCCGTTCGTGCGTCGATCTGCCGTCCGCGGCGGCGCTCCTCAGGACTGTCGGCTGTCGAGGGTGTGGACGCCTACGGAAGCGCGATCGCCGAACGGGCTAAGGCGTCGGCCGAACCGGCGACCCTGACGGATGGTGCCAACAGGGCTTAAAGCGTATCGATCGGGTGAATCGGGCGACGTGGGTTTTCGTCCGGCGGTTTCGGGTATGCCTGCGTGGCACCCTGACCTCGACAACAGGGGTGGAGGAGCTCGTGGATACCCGCCTTCGAATCTCCGGCCATCCGATCCAGCCGGTGTTGATGACATTTCCCGTCGGACTTTTCGTGTGTGCCGTCGTGTTCGACGTTGGACGGTTGGTCGGTGCGCCGGCCGTCGTCGGAGAGGTGGGGTACTGGACCGCCGTTGCCGGACTGGTCGGCACCGCCTTGACGATGGTTGCCGGGCTGATCGACCTCTGGGACGTGCCCGCGGGCCCGATCCGCCGCGACGTCGTGACCTTCAACGCGGTCAACGGGGCGATGGCCGGGATCTTCCTGATCGTCTGCCTGATGCGCGCGGGCAGCGGGCATCCGCTGGCCAGCGTCCCGATGGTGATCATGGAGGGCGTGGCGCTCGGCGTCGGCGTGCTGGGAATCTGGCTCGGCGCGCGGCTGATGCGTCGCTTCGGCACGATGGCCGGGGACCGGGTCGGACCGCGCGGTCGGCGACTCGTCGCCAGGCCTGACGCGGACGGATCCGGCACCGTGTACGCCACCAACCGCGCCGCCAGTCGTGCCGGGCTCAATCTCCGGCAGCCCGACTCGAACGACCTCGACCTCACCACCGAGATCCGTCCCGGCCTCGCCGGCCTCGGTGGCCTGGGCGCCGACAAACCAAACGCCGCTGCCTGACGGCGCGGGGCCGACACCGGCGGCCAACAGTCAGAGGACGCGGGTCACGCCTTCGGCGGCCACTCGGGACTCGATCAAGGACTTGTCGAGGTTGGCGCACAGCACCACGGACGCGCCCACCGAAAGGGGCGCCAAGAGCCATTTCAAAGGGTGTTCGTGCTCGGCGGCGTCGACCAGCAACCGGTCACCCGCCGCCAGCCCGGCGTCGGTCGCGACCCAGTGCGCCAGCGAGCCCCACTGGGCATAGGTAGTGCCGTCGACGCTGGCCGGGTCCGTCGGGTAGAGCAGGACCGAGGACGAGCCGGCGAACCCCGACAGCGACGGCAGAAACTCCTGATAGCCGTCCGGCGTCGCCACCGGGCGCTTCTCGTCGCCGACCGTGAACAGGAACCGGTGCGTCGCCGCCGGGACGTCGACCAGCCAGTCGTCGAGCTGTCCCCGGGAGACGAAGACCGTGTCCAATGGCTCGTCGAGACCGGGTCCCAGCGTCGGCAGGCCCGCCGTCGCCGACAACCGGAACGACACCGCCACCCCGGCCGACCACGCACCCAGCAGCGCCGCCGCCGTCTGCCAGTGCGGCGGCAGCAGCACCGCCGCCCGGCTGCCAGGCCCCAGGCCGCAACCCGAGGTCAACAGCCCAGCCACGCGGGCGGCCCAGTCGCCCAACTCGGAGGCCGACAAGGCGGTGCGCTCGCCGGTCGCGTCGTCATAGAACGTGAGCAGCGGGCGCGACGAGTCCGTCAGCGCGCCGGCACGGGACACCAGAGACGCAGAACTGTCCACGGACGACACCATATAGAACCTCAGCGCGGCAACGCGCCCTCAGACACGCACGCCGACCGCAGGGCCGCCCCCTCGGCGTTGGATGGGCGGACCACCGCGACCATCGACGGGCCGCGGGACGTCAGGCCGGCCTCGATCGCCCGGACACCGTGCTCACGCAGCGACGCCTTCGTGGAACGGGCGAACATCTCCTGCAACCGCCGGTATTCCTGCTCGCTCAGCTCGACCGACGCCCGCCGGGCGAACGAGCCGCACGCCCGCAGGCCCGGATCCTGCCGGACCTGAACGTCGTAGGTCATCCATCCGCTGCCCGCCAGCAGCACGATCACCGCGCCGACGATCAGGCCGATGAAGGACTTGCGGGCGCGGGTGGTCATCTGCCACTCGGGCGTGGCGGCCGGAGAAGGTGACATCTGGGCAGCTCCGTCGCGCGGTGGTGCGGGACTCCGCCATTGAACAGGACGAAACCGCCCATGCCGCCCTCGCCGGGAACAACCACACGATCGACGTGCGGTCTCAGCCGCCCGGATTAACCCGAAAGGAGCATGATCAGTGGTACGCCTCGCGGTGCTCGGCCAGCAGGTCCGCCCCGAAGTCCGCGGACGGGCGGCGCAGCACCGTGTGCGCGTGGTTGCCGCCGGCCGTGTTGTCATACTCGATCAAGAGATCGGCGCCCTGGATCCGGTAGTAGTGCGGCACCCCGGGGCGGTCCGGCCCGGCCCACGCGAACCGCAACTCCTCCAGCGCCGGGCTCAGCCCGTCGGCCAACGCGGACGGCAGCCGATCAAGATAGACCCCCACCAGCCCGGCCAGCAGCGCACCGGCCGCCGGATTCAGCACGGTCGCCGAGACACCGGCCGGTGACAGCGGCTCGGCCGCGGGGGACACGCCGCTCTCGATGTCGGGCGGCGGCACATCCGACACCACCGCCAGTGACCGCTCCGTCGGCGACAGCGCCGCGAGCAGCGCGAACGCCACATCCTCCTCCGGCGCCAGCGGCCGCGACACGGTGTGCGCGCCGTAGGAAACGCGGGCCGGGTTGGCGCCGAAGAACACCGGCGCCGGTGAGACCAGACCTCCGGCCACGGTCATCGTCACCGACAGGTGGTGACCCTCGAACCGCCACGACCACGGCGCCGAAGAACCTGGCGTCCCGAAGATCGACACCCAGTAGTCGTTGAGGTGCCGACCCCGGGCGAACCCCTCCGAACGGTCCAACACCTCTTCCAACGACACGATCGACAACGCCTGGGCGTACGCGTGCGGGCCGAGCCCGGTCGCCAGCAAGCGGAACGCCGCCTTCCGGGCGGGCACCTCCAGCGCGGCCAGCGACACACCGGGCCGGGTGCGTGGCCGGTATTCGATCCACCGCCGCCCGGAGTCCTCGAACGGGTAGGGCAGCGGCGGCCCGACCAGTGACAGCAGTTCGCCGGCCGCCGTCGCCATCGAATCCGCCAGGGCACCACCAGAGGTGTCGTCGATGCTCACGGGTCCAGCCTCACACACCCGCGAAGAGACCCACCATGCAAGGATCAAGAACGTGGGAGACGTACGCCGGATCGATCTCGGTTTCTTCGTCCGCCCGGCCGATGAAGCCGGCGCGCCCCACCCTCGGGTCGAGCCGGTCTACGGCTATCTGGTCCGCCGCCCCGAGGGCCTGCTGCTCTTCGACACCGGCATGGGCGCCCATCCCGACGTCGACGCGCACTACCAGCCGACCCGGCGGCCACTGCCCGAAGCGCTCCAGCAAGCCGGTGTCAGCACCAACGACGTCACGATGATCGTCAACTGCCACCTGCATTTCGACCACTGCGGCGGCAACCCGCTCTTCACCGGGCGGCCCATCCTGGTGCAGGACAAAGAGCTGGCCGCGGCCCGCAAGACCACCGACTACACCCTGCCCGAGCTGATCGACTTCGCCGGCGCGCACTACCTGGAGATCAGCGGCGAGACGGAGCTGTGGCCGGGTGTGTGGATCATCCCGACGCCGGGGCACACCGACGGGCACCAGTCGGTGGCCGTGCTCCGCGCGGACGGCACCGTGGTCCTCGCCGGCCAGGCCCGCGACGATGCCACCACCTTCGGCCGGGACCTGCTGGCCCACCAGAGCGGGCACGACATCCCGTACCCGAAATGGGTCGAAAGGCTCATCGAGCTCGATCCCCGCGCGATCGTCTTCGCGCACGACGCCGCGGTCTGGATGCCCGGCGAACGAAAGGACTAGCAGCGTGTTCCAGGTCCGGATCACCGTCCGCGGCTACGAGCTCGACAGCCTGGGCCACCTCCGCCGAGATCGACGGGATCGGGGGACTGATCGACCTGAAGACCCGCAAATTGGTCGCCGACCCCAGGGAACGATGGAAGGCGATCACCCCCGAACCCGCCACGCTGGGCCTGTGACGCTGAGCCATCTGTGACCAAATCGCGGTCGTCGCCACGACCCTGGAATCTGTCGTCAACGCCCCCTCGGTCATAGGCTGAACGGATTCACGCTGGCCTGGGACGAGGAGGTTCCGATGGCGGAGAACATCCGCGCGGCGCTGGTGCAGACGAGCTGGACCGGCGACAAAGAGTCGATGATCAAGGCACATGAGGAGTACGCCCGCCAGGCGGCCGCACAGGGCGCCAAGGTCATCTGCTTCCAGGAGCTGTTCTACGGGCCTTACTTCGCCCAGGTGCAGGACAAGCAGTACTACGCGTACGCCGAGAGCATCCCGGGGCCGACCACCGAGCGGTTCCAAGCCCTGGCAAAAGAGCTGGGCATGGTCATGGTCCTGCCGATGTATGAGCAGGAGCAGCCGGGCGTCCTCTACAACACCGCTGCCGTGGTCGACGCCGACGGTTCCTACCTCGGCAAATACCGCAAGACGCACATTCCGCAGGTGCAGGGCTTCTGGGAGAAGTTCTACTTCCGGCCCGGCAACCTCGGCTACCCGACCTTCGACACCGCGGTCGGCCGGATCGGCGTCTACATCTGCTACGACCGGCACTTCCCGGAGGGCTGGCGGGCCCTGGGCCTGGCCGGCGCGCGGATCGTGTTCAACCCGAGCGCGACCCACCGCGGCCTGTCCAGCTACCTCTGGAAGCTGGAGCAGCCGGCGTCCGCCGTCGCCAACGAATACTTCATCGGCGCGATCAACCGCACCGGCATCGAGCCGCTCGGCGAGAACGACTTCTACGGCTCGTCCTACTTCGTCGATCCGGAGGGCAAGTTCGTCGGCGAGGTCGGCGACGCCCACGAGCCCGAGCTGATCGTCCGCGACCTCGACATGGAGTTGCTCGAAGAGGTGCGCGACCGCTGGCAGTTCTACCGCGACCGCCGCCCCGACGCCTACGACCGGCTCACCCAGCCCTGAGGAGCGGCAGACCGATGACCCTTCTCATCACCGGTGGCGAGGTGGTCGGCCCGACCGGCCGCTTCGCCGCCGACGTGCTGGTCGACGGCGAGACGATCAGCGCGCTGTTCGCTCCCGGCACCGGGCCGGCCGAACCAGACGAACGCCTCGACGCGACCGGCAAGCTGGTCATCCCGGGCGGCA
>Ga0193743_1001319_pt1 | contig 18476 bp, 18 predicted proteins | sample L2c2metaG_FD_143038 | JGI IMG/M metagenome (GOLD analysis project Ga0193743, IMG submission 143038) | Soil microbial communities from a riparian zone of the East river system, Colorado, United States - L2c2 | ecosystem: Environmental > Terrestrial > Soil > Riparian zone | place: USA: East River... | reverse complement strand
GTTCGTTCCAGAACTGTTCTCTCAAATCCCGGCGCAGCACCTTGCCCATGCTGTTTCTCGGCAATACGTCGAGCGTGAATATCGATTTCGGATATTTGAATTTCGCCAGCCTGCCGGCGCAAAAGCCGATCAGTTCCTGCTCGGTGATGTGCTCGCCGTCGCGGAGCACCACGCAGGCCCTCGGCGATTCACCCCACTTCTCGTCCGGCACACCGACCACCGCGACCTCGACGATTTTTGGGTGTTCGGCGAGCACCCGCTCAATCTCCGCCGGGTAGATGTTTTCGCCGCCGCTGATGATGGTGTCGCGCTTGCGGTCCAGGATGTGAAGAAAACCCTGCTCGTCCATCAAGCCGACGTCGCCGCCGGTCTCCCAGCGGCCAATGCGCATGGCGGCCGTGGCATCGGGATTGTTGTAGTAGCCGAGAAACGGCACCGGGTTGGCGGCGTGGATCTGGCCGATTTCGCCGGGGCCGAGCACCCGTCCCTGTTCGTCCAGGATCGTAAGCTCGCAGCCGAATGACGCCTGTCCGAGCGAACGGTCGGTGCGCATCATGTCTTCATGGCGGCAATAGGTGATCCAGCCGCTCTCGGTCCAGCCATAGGCATCGCTCAGACTCGTGTTGGGCAGCATGGCCTCGAATCCCGCGATCACAGGTGTAGGCAGCCGCGCGCCCGAACTCATGATGCCACGCAGCCGCTTGCACTCACCGACGCGCGCGCCGCCTGCCGCGCTTTCGAGCAAGGTGGAAATCATCTTCGGCACCAGGAACGACCAGGTGACGCCGCGCTGCTCGAGGTCGTGCAGAATCTGCTCGCCGCGAAATTCGGTGCGCAGCACCACCCGGGCTCCAACGCACAGGGAAATCAGCGCGACAGAGCCGAACGACTGGTGGAAGATCGGCCCGGGCACCAGCGTCACTTCTTCTTCGGTGATACCAAAGCGCCAGCCCCAGGAGCAAAAGCGCGTCAGCAGCGCGAGATGGCTGAGCATCGCGCCTTTGGGAAACCCGGTGGTTCCAGAGGTATAGAAGATCGCGCCGGGATTTCCAGGCAGTGCCGCGCGTGGCGGCTCGGCATCGGAGGCCTTGGCGAGGAGATTCTCATAGGCGTAGCCGTGATCGGCCGTTTTGCCGAACACCACGGTCTGCGCCGCGCCGACCCTGATCTTGCCCAGCTGGGTCACCAGCAGCGGCAGAAATTCGGCGCCGATGATCAGGCCGCTCGAACCGGAATCATTCAGCAAATAGGCGAGTTCGTCGCCCGAGAGGCGATAGTTGGCCGGTACCGCCACCAGGCCTGCGAGCTGCAGGCCGACATAGGCCTCAAGATATTCGGGGCAATTTTGCGCGAAGATGGCCATGCGATCGCCGGGCTTGAAGCCCAGCGCCAGCAACGCATTGGCGCAGCGCAGCGATCGGCCCCAGAACTCGCCGTAACTCCATTGTTCGCCATCATATTCGATCGCGATCGCATCGCGGTTGCGACGCACCGCGATGCCGATCAGGTCGGCGAGGCAGCCGACATTGAGATGCGGGCTCAGCATGCGGAGGCACAGGCCGTCGCGGCATGCCCCGATGAATCGACCCCTGCTGGCACTCTCAACGTCTCCTCCGCTTCATTATTTTCTTTTTAAAGTCTGATCACGCCTACCTATCCTCTAGAAAATAAGCGTTCGCTTATCTTAAACTAAGCGTTTGCTTATGTTATTGCGGCTGCATGCCGGCGTCAACACTTCCCTGACCGGAGCTTGGGCGCGCGATGCTGCGGCGCGCGGCGACGAGGTGGTTGAGTACCGAGGTGCCGTCGACAACCGACATCATGCGTGCGTCGTTGTGCAGCCGCAGCAACCGATGGTCGGCATCAAGGCCGGCCGATCCCAGGCAGTCCGATGCCCAGCGGCACGCATCGAGCGCCAGTTCGCCGGCGGCCGCCTTGGCCGCGGAAGCCATCGCGGTGGCGTCGGGCGCGGCGAGATTTGCGGCTACCTTAAAACACAATAGCCGCGTGGCTTCGCAGCGCGCCCACAGCCCCGAATAGCCGTGCTGCACCATGCTGCTGTCAGCAAGCGACTGGGACCCAACGACGCGTGTGCGCGCGAAGTCGGAAGCCAGCGCAAGCGCTGACCGGCCGATGCGCAGGGCTTGGAGCGCTGCAAGCATACGCGCTATCGGAAAGGCTTGCTTTGCGCCCTTAACGCCTTCGCCCTCTGCGCCAAGTCTCAATCCGGCTTCGACTTCGCAATCGTTGAATTCGAGATTGGCAAAGCTCAGATGAGTCAGTCCCACCGGCTTTTGTTTACTGCGTTGCAATCCCGCACTGTCACCCGGCACGATGAAGCGCGTGAACCGGTCTACGCCATCCCCGGTTCGCGCCAGGACGATGAATGTCGATGCGACCATGCCATGGGTAACCCAGGTCTTGCGACCGTTCAGCACATAGCGATCACCGACGCGGCGAGCCATCGTCTCGATGCGAGCAAGGTCCGAACCGGCTTGCGCCTCGGTGATCGCAATCGCGCCTATGTCTTCGCCGGAGAGCAATCCGGGCATGAAACGCCGGCATTGCGCGGCCGAGCCGAAACTGTGCAGGTAGCGCTGCACACTATGATTGCCCAGCAAAGTGAGATCGGGAGCAAGACCCTCGACCAGGGCGGCGAATGCCAGCGGCGATAATCCTTTTCCGCCGGCCTCGGGCGGCAGCACCGAAGCGAGGTAACCCGTGAGCTCGAGTTCGCGAAATATCCCGCGCAACGCCGCCAGTGACATGCTCTCGCCGTCAACCGGCGCGTGGGCGGCGGCGATCGTCTCGGCCTGCTCCAGCAAAGCGCGCTCGCCGGCGGATAAATCGAAGCGGGCTGCGACGTCATTCGCCGGCATCGGATCTTCCTATCGCTCTAGATCGGGCGCTGGCAGCACCGGCGGCGGTTGCGGCACCACAAGCTGCATCGTCGTGAATTGCAGGGGCATGGTGACCTGAAGACTTTCGCCGTCACCCTGCGGCAAGCGGTACAGCATGCCGCGTGCATGCAGGCCGGGATCCACAGTCACTTCGGCATAATCGCGTTCCGGCCCGCAGGGCAGCCTGGCGGCACGCAGCAGCGCCACCCACTCCGCACGCGTGCGCTGGCGCATCAGCGGATTCAATAGGGTTTCGATGCGGCTCTGCGCTGCGCAGCGCAGCTCATTGCTGGCAAAATCCGGATCGTGAGCAAGCGTCGGCGCGCCGGCCGCCTCGCACAAAGCCTGCCAGTGCCGCTGATGCAGAACCGTGACCAGCAGCCTGCCGTCGGCGGCCTCGAATAGCGGCGTACACGCGACCACCGAGTGATTGCCATTGCGGCGCACGACATCCGGCGCCGCCGCGTACATTGTGAGGTGGGGATACTGCAAATAGAGGCAGGTATCGGCCAGCGACGCCTGGATGAATTCGCCCTGCCCGGTGCGGCGACGGTTTTCGAGCGCCGCAAACACGCCAAGCGCGGCCCAAACCCCGGTCGATACGTCGACGACCGACGGACCGGTACGAAACGATGGGCCCTCAACCGAGCCCGTCATCGCCATCAGACCCATGGCCGCCTGTGCCAAGCCGTCGGTGCCGGCCGGACCGCCGGGACCGAAGCCTGTGACCTCGACACAAATCAAGCGCGGATTGGCGCGCCGCAGCGCGGGCGCATCAAGACCGGCCTTTTGAAGCAGCACCGCGTCCAGATTGGATATCACCACATCGGCGCCGAGCGCGAGTTGCCTGGCTTCGGCCGCATCGTCCGGATCGGTGACATCCAGGCAGACGACCTGCTTGTTGCGGTTGGTGGAGGCATACAGCGCCGCGACGTCACCGGCCATCGGACCCATCCGCCGCGTTATATCGCCTTGCGGTGGCTCGACCTTGATAATTTCGGCGCCGAAATCGCCCAACACCTGGCCGCATGCCGGTCCCGCCACCATGTGGGTGAACTCGATCACCCGCACGCCCTGCAGCACGCCGGCCATGCTCAGCTCCTGCCCAGCGGGCGCAGCGGTGGCCCGTCGTAATCGATTTCGTCATTGGGCACGTGACGCCAGCCAGCCTCGCGCTTCATTTCTTCCACGGCATGGACCGCGAGGCCCGCGCTGCGCGGAATGAACGCCAGCGCCCGCACGATCTGCCAGTCCAGCCCCATGTCGAGACCAAGCGCTGCCAGTGCGCCGTCCTGATTCATCGGCAACGGACGCTTCTTGACCCGGCCCAGTTCGGCCTCGACCGCCTGCGCGAGGCGCGAGTAGTCGCCAGTCACGCGGTTCTTGTCCGCAATGGCGTAGAGCCGCGGCACGCGCGGATCTCCTTCGGGATGCAGCGCGTGGCCATAGCCCGGGACTTTCTCGCCGCGCCCGAAGAAGTGCCGCACAATGGCCTGCGCCGCGGCGTCCTCGGTCTCTGTGCCCTGCGCGATCAACTGGCGATGGTGCACAAGGCGCTCGGCCAGTTGCTGGCATGCGCCGCCATAGGTGTCGCCGAAGGAAAGAATGCCGCCGGCCACTGCGGCCTGGATCGGCGTGCCGGAAGATGCCAAATAGCGCGTCACGATGCTCGATGGCACGATGCCGTGGTCGAGTACCGAAACCAGCATGGCCTCGAACGTGCGGGCGTGGCCTGGCGGCGGCAACTCGCCGAGTGCCAGCAGCAGAAAGGCTTCGGCGAACGACACCTTGCCCACCAGCTCGCCGAGGCTGTAGCCGCGTATCACCACCGAATCGTCGTCGCCGTAGGCGAGCGCTGTTCTCCACCGGCCTTTGGTTGCCATGACCTATTCCTCGTAAATCAGCTGGATGGCGGAGACCGGGCACAGCTCCGCCGCATCGAGCAGCGAAGTCTCGTCCGCCGTATCGGCGACGTAGATGGCGTGCCCGTCGGGACCCATGCGAAACGCTTCGGGAGTGGAACTGACGCACATGGCGGAGCCGACACACAGGTCGGGATCGACATAGGCGCGGAGCAGTTTGCGCTGCGGCATCGGCTCTCTCAATCCAGGCGGAGGTTGATCGGCGGCACGATGCTGCGTCCGAGGATGCGCGGATCCCATTGGATGCTGCCGGTCAATTCCATTCTGGGGAAGCGTCTGAGCAGCTCGTTGAACGCGATTTCCATTTCCATTCGCGCCAATGGAGCGCCGAGACAAAAGTGGATGCCGTGGCTGAATGACAAATGCAGGTTCGGGTAGCGGGTCGCGTCGAACCGCTCCGGATCCTCGAACTTGGCCGGGTCGCGGTTCGCGGCGCCCATCAGCAGCAGAATACGATCGCCCGCACGCACCTGCTTGTCGGCGATGACCATATCTTCGCCGGCCACCCGCATCGTGCCCTTGAGCGGACCGTTGAAACGCAGCCCCTCCTCGATTGCGGTCTTCATGTGCTGCGGCTTTTCGCGCAGCAATGAGAGCTGGTCGGGCGTCTGCAGCAGCGTGGTCAGCGTGTTGCAGATCAGATCCTGTGTGGTCTCGTGACCGGCGTTGACCAGCAGGATGCAGGAATGCAGCACATCATCCGGCGTCAGCGTCGGGTCGTTGCGCTGGACTTCCATCAACCAGCTCATCATGTCGTCACGCGGGTTCTTGACGCGTTCGTCGTACAGACCGCGCAGGTAGGCCTTGAACTCGATCAAGGCATTCTGGGCCCGGTCCATGCGCTGCTCCTCGCCCACTCCGGCGAGCAATAGCGTGGTGAGCGCATCAGCCCAGCCGTGGAAGCGGTGGACGTCTTCCCGCGGCGCACCGATGATCGAAGCGATGACGTTGGCCGGGAACGGGTAGGCGAAGTCGCGGTTCAAATCGACAGTGCTGCGGCCTTCCCACTGGTCGAAGAAGTCCTTGACGTAGCTTTCCACCACGCCCCGCATCGTCGCCACCGCCTTCGGCATGAAGGCCCGACTGAAAATGCGGCGCAGATGGGTATGTTCGGGCGGGTCGAGGAACACCACGAAGGAGTGCAGCACCTGGTAGGTCAGCGCGAAACGTTCCCGCTCCTCCTCATTGAGGCGTGTCTTAAAGAACGGCGTGATGCGATCGGCCAGCATCTTCGGGCTGTGCAGCGCACCGTAGACGTCCTCGTAGCGGGTCAGAACCCAACCGCGCCAGCGCTCGTTCCAGTAGCACGGATGCTGTTCGCGCAGCATCTTGTAATAGGGCGAAGGGTTCTGAATGATCTCGGGGTCGAGCAGATCATCGTTCACCGTGAGCATCAGCTCCTCCTGGCGCAGCATTTATATAAGCAAACGCTTAGTATTTACTAAGCACTCGCTTATATGGTAGGCTTGCTTTGCGGTCAACACCCTTGTACGACCGCTCCAGCCGCGCCGATGTGGCAGCGCGCCGAACAGGATTTTTCTCAGGTAACCGCCCCGGAAAGGCACCCCATGTCCGACAGCCTCTACAGCAACTACCAGCGCCTGCGGTTTGACCGGCCGCACCCCAGAGTACTGCGGGTCACCATCGACAATCCGGGCAAGAAAAATTCGATCGACGAGGTGATGCATCCCGAGATGGTCCGGGTCTGGCACGACATCTCGTACGACGACAGCGTCGCGGCGGTGATCCTGACCGGAGCCGGCGACGCATTCTGCGCGGGGGGCAATTTCGAGATGGTGCAGCAGATGGTCGAGGACCACGAGATGCGCATGAAGAACCTGCGCGAGGCGCGCGACGTCGTCTACAACATGATCAACTGCACCAAGCCAATCATCAGCGCGGTGCGCGGACCGGCGGTCGGCGGCGGTCTGGTCTGCGCGCTGATGTCGGATATCTCGATCGTGAGCAAGACCGCCAAGCTGATCGACGGTCACACAAGGCTAGGTCTCGCGGCCGGCGACCATGCGGCGATCATTTGGCCTCTGTTGTGCGGCATGGCGCGCGCCAAGTACCACCTGCTGATGTGCACCACCATCACCGGCGAGGAGGCCGAGCGCATCGGCCTGGTCTCGATGGCGGTCGAGGATTCCGAACTCGACGGCAAGGCCGTTGAAATTGCCTCGACCCTTGCAGACGGATCCGCCTGACCAAATACACGATGAACCACTGGCTGCGGATGGCGGCGCCGATCTTCGACGCTTCGCTCGCGTTCGAATTTCATGCCTTCACCGGGCCGGAACTCAAGGAGGGCATGGCGGCGATCAAGGAAAAGCGAAAGCCGGTCTTCCCCGTCCACAGCGCATTCTGACAAACGGCCCTGGGACTGGAATTTGTGCTAGGAAAGCGAATCGGCCTGCCAATCAAACCGTCAAGAAAGTGCATGACATCCAGCCTCAGAGACGCCGCGTCGAGGACTCTCTCCTTCGAGCCGTCGACGATCGGCCGCTCCACCGAGTCAACGCTGCCCGATCTGTTCCAGCGTCGTGTCGAAAGCCCGTCGATTCGCAGGCTGCTGCTGGCGGCGGTCGATAGCTTCTGGAAGAGCGGCTTCCACGCTTCCAGCACCCGCGACATCGCCAAGCGCGCAAAGCTGAGCCCGGCGGCGGTCTATGTGCACTTCAAGTCGAAGGAAGAACTGCTGTTCACCATCATCGTCGTGGTAGCCGAACGGCTGCATGAGCGGCTGGCCACCACGTCGCAGGAGGCCGGCGACCCGACCGAGCGCCTCAAGCGCATCGTTCAGGACTATGTCGCTTTCCCGCTGAAGATGTTCAAGGCTGCCAGCGTCGCCAACACCGAATTCAATTTTCTGAATCCCGCTCAGCGCAGGGACATCGTGAAGATTCGCGATGCGTTGGAACGCATCGTGGCGGACTGCCTGAAAGAAGGTTGCGCAAGCGGCGAGTTCAGTATCAAGGATATTGACATGATGAAGACGGCCATCGTCGCGCTGTGCCGATCAGTGCTGCGGTGGTACTCGCCGCGCGGCCGCCTCTCGCCCGAGCAAATCGGCGAGTATTATGCCGGGCTTGTCGTCTCCATGGTCAAGCCGGCCAAATAAGCGTCCGGGCGCGCGGCGGCCGTGGTCGGACGTGGCCTGATCTCAGTGCGCCATGATGGCGGCAGCCACCCGCTCGCGGCTCTCGAGCGCCGCCTTGTCGCCGGCATCGACAATCTCTCCGCCTTGCAGCGCGATGAAGCGATCGGCGAGACCGCTTGCGAATTGGTGGTTCTGTTCTGCCAGCAACAGCGTCAGGCCGAAGGTGCGCAGCCGCTTGATCGCAAGCGCGATTTCCTCAAGCACGATCGGCGCCAGGCCTTGCGACGGCTCATCGAGCAGCAGCAATGACGGCTCTCGCGCCACCGCAACGGCCATCGCCAGCATTTGCTGCTCGCCGCCGCTGAGCATGCCGCTCAATTGTCTACCGCGCCGGCCGAGGATCGGGAAAAGCTCGATGATCCGCTCCCGGATCGACGCGCGCCTGGACTCCGGACTGAGGCGCAGCCCGAGTTGCAGGTTCTCGTTCACGGTCAGGGGCGCGAACAGGTTGCGCCGCCCCTCGGGGACGAATGCGATGCCGGCGCGCGCGCGCTGGTGCGATGACAGCAGGTTGATGCGCCGTCCGGCGAGAACGATGCTGCCCTTGGCGGCAACGGTGCCGGCAATGGCTCCGAGCAGGCTGCTCTTGCCGGCGCCGTTGGCGCCGAGGATAGCCAGGAATTCGCCGTTTCCGACCTCAAGACTGATGTCATGACAGACTTCGATGCGGGAATAGCGCGCGGATAGATGGGATACTTCGAACGTCATTCTGCCGCCATCCCGCCGGCATATTCGGCTGCCGCACCCAGATACGAGCGCAGCACGCCGGGGTCGCGCGCCACCTCATCCGGCGTGCCGACGAAGATCACATCGCCTTCGTCGAGTACGGTCACCCGCTCGCAGAGCTCATGAATCAGGAAGAAGTTGTGCTCGACCAACAGCACGCCGATGCCCTGCTTTGCCAGTTCGCGAATCTGGCGGCAAAGCACCAATTGCTCCGTACGCGTCAATCCGGCGGCGGGCTCGTCCAACAGCACGAACTTCGCATCGGCCGCAAGACAGCGTGCGACTTCGACCAGCCGGACCTGGCCCATCGACAGCGTGCCGAGCGGCTGGTCGCGCTGCGCGCCAAGCCCAAGCCGCTCGATCAGATGATCGGCTTTCTCCACCAGCCTGCGCTCCTCGCGGAAGGCCGCAAAGCGCGCCAAGAAAGGTCGAGCATCTCGCCGGGTAGAAACCGCAGAGCACGGCGGCCAGCACATTGGCGTCGAAATCGAGCCGCGGGGTTTGAAAGGTACGAACGATGCCGTGTTCGACAATACGGTGCGGCTGAACGCCCGTGATGTCGCGTCCGGACAAAGTGATGCTGCCGGCCTGCGGACGGACGTAACCGGTGATGCAATTGAAAAGCGTGCTCTTGCCTGAGCCATTGCGGCCGATCAGCCCGATGATGGTGCCCGCCAACACTTCGATGGCGCCGCTTTTCAATGCGGTGAGGCCGCCGAACGACATGCGGATTCCGCTGGCAGCGAGTACGCCGGTCACAGCGTCGCCTCCGGTTTGGCCGTGGCCGCCTTGATCGTGCCGCGGGGACCGCGATGGACGCGGAGCCTTGCCAACAAAGCCGGCATGAGTCCGAGCAATCCGGTCGGCGCCAGAATCAGAATGAGGATCAACGCGCCGCCATAAAACATCCCCTGGAGTTCCTGCGCCGGCAAATGACGAACTAGAACGTCCAGGAATACGGTTCCCGCGAGTGGACCGAGGATGATGCCGGAACCGCCGATCACCGTCATCAGCAGGGCCGAGATCGAGGTGTGGGTGTCGAGCGAGTTCGGACTGATGTAGCTAATGTAATGCGCGTAGAGCCAGCCGGCCGATCCGGCGATCGCCGCCGAGAACGCGAACGCACCGCTGAGCAGTTGCGGAACGTTGACCCCATCGGCCTGCGCGCGCGTGCGATCGTGCCTGATCACATTGAGCGCGCGGCCGAAAGGCGAGTTCACCAGGTTTTCGTACATCAGAACGCACAGGCAAATCAGCGCCCAAACCAGCACGCAGTATTTCAGCGGCGTGTCGATGATGCCGATGCCGGGTATCCCGGCCAGGCCGATATAGCCTCCGGTAATGTTGTCCATGTTGCGCAAGGCGATCTCGATGACGCTGCCGAGCGCAAGCGTGGCGAGTGCGGTTGCCAGTGGCGTCAAGCGGGTGACGAGGCGCGCGAGGCCGTAGGCGAGCAACGCCGGCAGCGCCGCCGCAATCAGCAGATCGATCCCGGGGGGCAATCTGAAGCGCAGGGTGCTAACGGCCGCGGCATAGCCGCCGATCGCGGCGAAGGCGCCCTGCGACATCGACAGGATTCCGGCCTGTCCGTAGCTGATGCCGGTAGACAGCGCGATCAGAACATAAACGCCGACGATTACCCAGGTGTCGATCCAAACCGGATCGCGGGCAGCCAAAGCGACGCTCGCAATTGCCAGCCCCAGCATGATCATCGTATTCGGGCGGCTCATGAGACCTCTCATGGCCGATCCCCGGCCATCGCCCCGCCGAGGTTGCTTACCGACAGCACGATCAGAACGAACAGGAACGGCACCATGGCGGTCACCATTCCCGAGGTGTAGCCAGCCGCAAGCGCCTCAGCAACGCCCATGGCAATGCCGCCCAGCAGGCATCGCAGCGGACTGGTGATGCCGAAGATGATCGCGGCGCCAAAGCCGCCGAGCGTGAGGCTCAGCGAGGCGGTGAAATCGAGCCCGGCGCTGTAGAGAATCATGATCCCGGCAAGGCCGCCGAGCAGTCCGCCTGCGAGGTAAGTACCGAACTGGATCCGCGCGACCGGTATGCCGGCAAGCTCGGCGCCGGACGGATTTGCTGCGGCGGCACGCATCATGCGACCGAGATCCGACCAGTACAGCAGCAGATACAGCAGCAACGTAACGAGCGCCCCGAGCCCGAGATTGATCACGCCTTGCGGGCTGATGCGAATGCCGCCGAGCGACCAGAACTGCGAGAACGAAGCCCTGACGAAGGCCTGGGTTCCGAACTGCCAGAGAATGAACGAGGCGATCGCCACCGCCAGACCGAAGCTTGCGAGCGCAAAGACGATATGGTCCTTGGTTCCGATGCGCGTCAGGACAAGGAAGATGACCCCCATCCCCGCCGCCGCGGTAATCGCCGCCACGATGGCGACGGCGATTCCCAGCGGACCCGCGACGATGGTGGCGACGGCGGCGGCGAGCAAGGCATAGGCACCGACCGCGAAGTCGATCGTGCCGGCGGTCGCAAACAGCAGGCTCATGGGCAACGCCAGCAGCCCGTAGATCGAGCCGGCCTGGATGCCGCGCACAATGTACTCGGTCATAACGTACAATGCCGTCTCCGCCGGTTAACGCCTGGTCCTCAGCTCTTTGTTTCGCAGCTCGGTGATGACCAGCGAATCCTCGGCCCAACCGTCATGGCTGTCCTTGGAGAAGCACGGTTTGCCGCGGGCAAACGCCGGATAACCGCACAAGCCCTCGATGGTATCCCGCATCGTGACTCCCGTGATCTCCTTGTCGCCCTGGGCATTCACCGCCGCGACGACAGTCATCAATCCGTTGGTGCCGACGAGTTCACCCCAACCTTGCGGCACCTTGCCGGCCTGTTTAAGCAGTTTGGCAAGCTCGGCCTCCCCCTCCGACGGATCATAGGGCAGATTGCCGATGCTGAGCACACGCAGGCCGTCGACCTCGCTGCCCACCGACTCGGCAAACGAACGCTGGGCGAGGCCGGCATTGGCATAGGCCGGCGCGGTGAGTCCGACCTGGTTGGCGGCCTTGACGAACGAGGCGCCAAGCGAGGAGATCGAAACCTGGAGGAACACGGCCTCAACGCCGGCGTTCCGTAGCCGCGTTGCCTGAGCGGTCAGATCAGTCGCGGCGTAGGGAGCGCTGACTGCTTCGACCACTTCCATACCGAGCGTCGGGCCAATCTCCTTGGCGAAGTCGACACCAGTTTTGCCATAGGCGTCTTCCTGAAAGAACACACCGATCTTCTTGGCTTTGCTCTTGGCCATATCCTCAAGGATGACCTTAACGTCGACGCGGTCGCTCGGCGCCACGCGGAACACCCACGGATAGAATTCGTTCTTCTTGTCGGTGATCGCCATCGTTCCGGCCGGCCCGAGCAACGGCACCTGCATGCGCAGTGCAAGTGGCCCGGCCGCCAGGATGTTGCCACCGGTGCCGGGGCCGATAATGGTGACGACCTTGTCGTTGTTGATGGCCTGCGTCACCATACGCGTCGCTTCGGTGGGATTGGTCTTGTCATCGTAAATGACAAGTTCGATCGGCCGCTTGAGCTTACCGTCCGCCTTCAATTTGTCCATTGCCACCTGGATGGCGTCGCGCTCGGGAATCCCGAACACGGCGGCCGGTCCGCTCAAGCTAAGAACTACGCCGATCTTGACTGCGTCCGCCGACAATGCGGCGCCGCTCGACAGCACTGCGGCGGTGGCCGCCGACAGGACGAGCGAAAATAATCTGCGCATGGCTTCCCTCCCACGAAATTATCTTATGTTTCCGATTTGCAGTCTTTAGCAACGCTATCTCAATCCGCCGGCGACCCTCACCACCTCTCCGCTGATCTGGTCCGACTCCGGCTGCAACAGGAATTCGATCAACGCGGCGACGTCGTTCGGACCCGGCATCCGCCGCAACGGTATCCGCGCAATCTGGCTGTCGATAAATTCCTGGCTGAAAACCTCGCGCACCCGCTCGGTATAAATCGAGCCGGGTGCGACCACGTTGATGCGGATGCCGTCGCTGCCGAGGCTGCGCGACAGCGTGCGAGTGAGTCCGATAACCGCGGCCTTGGCGGCGTCGTAAGCGGCGTTGCCCATATGATCGAAATTGCCGAAGGCCGCCAGCGACGCGACGTTGACGATCTTGCCATACCGCCCTGCCTTGAACGCAGGAACCAATGCCTTGGTCAGCAGGAACGCGGTGTCGACGTTGAGTCGAAAAGTTTGATGCATTTCCTCCAGACCGATGTGCTCGATGGTCCGGTCGATCACGTCCTCGCCAATGCCTGCGATGCCTCCGGCCACGTTGGCAAGGCCGTGCACGGTCCCGAAGCGCTCAACGGCGATTACGGCGATGCGATTGGCAGACGCCTCGTCGGCCACGTCGGCTTTGTGCGTCACCAGCGAATCCCGATGCGCCCCGAAACGCTCCGACAGCGCGGCCAGCCGCCTGGAGCTGATGTCGCAGGCGAGCACGCGGTGACCGGTAGCCAGCAAGCGCCCGACCAATTCGCCGCCGATGCCGCCTGCCGCGGCCGACACCACGAACGCGCGTGGGGCCGCGCTCATGTCGACTTGCCTGGCTCAGGCAATTCGTCGCCGCACATGCCGCAGAACTTGTGGTCCTCCGGCAGGTACGTTGCGCCGCACGACGTGCAATTGATGCTGAAACCACCATATGGCGCCACCGTCACGTGGCCGGTGTCGGTGGCCTTCCAGCTCGGTTCGGAATTGACCGCCCGCTTCTCGAAGAAGGCACCGAAACCCTCGCGGGATTCCATCGACGGGAAATGCAGCGAGAGCCATTCGCGCGCCTGGGTCATCTCGCGGAACGCAAGTTCCTTCGGCGCGTTCACCGCAACCTTGGTGTAGCGCATGGCATCGGGAAAACCCTTCGCCAGCTTGTCGACATAGGCCTGCACGGTTTCATCGAGCTTGTCATAGGGTGCGATGGCGTTGACCGCGCCCCACTGCAACGCCAGTTCGGCGCTGACCGGCTTGCAGCACAACAGGATTTCCCTCGCGCGCTTGTCGCCGACCACCTGCGGCCACCACTGCGTTGGCCCAAAACCGCCGACGCTGCCGATCATGGTCCCGACCTGCTGAAGCTTGGCGTTGGTCGACATCACGGCAATGTCGGCCGCGAGATGAAAGGCATTTGCCCCGCCAACGCAATCGCCGTTGATGCGATGGATGATCGGCTTCGGGCAATGGATCATCTCGGCGAAGGTTTTTTCCAGCGCGCGTTCGTAGGCCCGCATCCCAACCATGTCGTCGCGATAGCGCGTCCAGTAGTCACCGACATCGCCGCCGGTCGAAAAGAAGCGGCTGCCGGCGGACGTGATGACGACCGCACGGACGTCGGGCGCATCGGTGATGCGCTCCAGGGCATCGATGATCTCGTCCAGGGTCTGGCGCCGGAACGAATTGCCGCGGCTGGCACGGTCGATGGTGATCCAGGCCGCGAGGCCGCGCCGCTCCAGATTCACGTCCTCATAGCTAACGTCGAGAATGGCTTCACGCATGATTTTTTACCTGGTTGGCAGATGCATGCGCACGCACCCATCCACGAAGTTCCGATTTGATGAGCTTGCCGAGCGCATTGCGCGGCAGTTCGTCGATGAACTCGACGGCATCGGGGCACTTGATGCCGGCGAGCTTGTCGCGGCAGAACGCGATCAATTCCGCCTGCGTCAGCCGCGTGTCGGGCTGCAGGACCACGAAGGCATGCACCTTCTCGCCCCATTCGGGATCCGGTCGCGCCACCACCGCCACTTCTCGCACACCTGAGTGCCAGCCGATGATTTCCTCGACTTCCTTGCTGGAGACGTTAAACCCGCCGCTGATGATGATGTCGCTCTTGCGGTCGACGATGTAGATGTAGCCCTCGGAATCGACGGTCGCGAGATCACCCGAATGTAGCCAGCCGTTCTGGATCGCGGCCTGGGTGCGTTCGGTATCGCGCCAGTAGCCGCTGGTGACCTGGGGGCTTCGGAACACGATCTCCCCGATCTCTCCGTTTCGGACTGCCCGGCCGTTGTCGTCCACCACCCTCAGCTCGCAGCCATAGACCGGCCGCCCGCAGGCGGATAACTGCCGGCCGTCACCCGCCAGCGCCTTCGCATGATCTGCTTTGGTCAGCACGGCGGCCAGCGAACTGACCTCGGTCATGCCGTAGCCCTGCACCAGGATGCTGCCGAACGTCCTGTGCAACTGCTCGATGCGCTCGCGGGGCATCGCCGCCGAGCCGTAGCCGAGCGTTTGCAAGCTCGACAGATCGAAGCGCGCCGCGGCACCGCTGTCGAGCACGCGGATCAGCATCGTGGGCACCAAATGGCAATGCGTTATTTTTTCGGCTTCGACTTGCGACAGCCATCGCTCCGCCACGAAGCCTCGCGCATCCGCCATCACCACGGTCGCCCCGGCGACCCAGGCCGGGATGTAGAACATATTGATCGATGCCACGGAGTTGTGCGGATAGACCATCAGCAGGCGGCTGTCGGCGCGAATGTCGTAGTAGAGGATGGGAACCGGGGCATGCGCGACGGACTGCCGTTGCTGGAACAGCACGCCCTTGGGCGACCCGGTTGTCCCGCTGGTGTAAACGATCAGGAAATTGTCGTCGGCCAGCGGATCGACGCCTGGCTCACCGTCCGCCTGCGCGGCGAGCCAGGCTTCGAATGGCGATGATGCGGCATTGCCGGGATCGAAGCGGATGGTCGTTTCGAGAGCCGGGCAATCGGCGATTTCGCCGAGCTTGTCGGCGAATTCAGTCTCGATGATCAAAATGCGTGCGCCGCTGTGCTGCAGAATCTGTCGGACTTCGCGGTTGGACAGCCTGAAGCTGATCGGCACATGGACGAAAGCGCCCTTGGCCGCCGCCGCCGTGCACTCGACCGCTTCCGCCGAGTTGTTGCCGAGATAGGCGATGCGATCGCCGCGCTGCATCCCTAATGCAACGAGGCCGTTGGCTTGGCGGTTCGCGCGCGCATTGAATTGTGCGTAGGTGAAGCGCCGCTCGCCGGCGACGAGCGCCAGTTTGTCCGGGTACCATTGGCTGGCGCGAACGATCCATTCGCCGATGCTCATCAGCTCCCTCCGCCTCTCGGTGGCAGCAGGCGCCCGGCAAAGCTGACGCAGAATTTGTCTTTGTCCAAAGACATCACGCCACCGCCATCAGAAGCGGCGCTTCCATCGTACGCGTAAGCACACGGGGGCGATAAACCACGGGGCCGGCGAGCGCGAGCTTCGGAAAGCGCCGGAGGATATGGGTCAGTGCAACTTCCAGCTCCAGCCGCGCCAGCGGCGCGCCCATGCAGAAATGAATTCCATGGCTGAAGGTCAGATGCGGGTTGGGGCTGCGGGTCACATCGAAAGTATCGGGCGAGGCGAACTTCTCCGGATCGCGGTTGGCAGCGGCCATCCACAGTAGCACGCGATCGCCGTTCTTGATCGAGGCGCCACGGATATCCATGTCGGCGGCCGCCACCCGCATCGTTCCCTTCGCCGGACCGTTGAAACGAAGGCCTTCCTCAATGGCTGTCGGGATATGCCGCTCGTCCTGGCGCAGCAGCGCGAGCTGGTCGGGCGACATCAATAGCGCAACCAGGGTGTTAGCGATCAGGTTTTGCGTGGTTTCGTGGCCCGCGACCAGCAGCAGCATGCAGGAATAGATCACGTCCTCCTTGCGGATCGACGGGTCGCTCGCCTGGGCTTCCATCAGCCAGCTCATCATGTCGGCACGGGGATTGGTCAATCGCTCCGCGTAGAGCCCGGACAGATAGAGATTGAATTCCTCGACCGCGGTCTGGGCCCGGGTAAGCCGGTCCGACGCGCCGACGCCGCCATGCAGCAGGTTGGTGAGGATATCCGCCCAGACATGGAACAGATGCACGTCCTCAAGCGGCGCCCCGATCATGGTGGCGATCACGCTGGCTGGCAGCGGATAGGCGAAATCGTCGATGACGTCGATCTGCTTTTTCGAGTGCCACTTGTCGAGCTGCCTCGCCACGATCGCCTCGACCACCTCACGCATCTTCGCGATCGCGCGCGGCGTGAACGCCCGCTGCATCAGGCGGCGCAAGCGGGTATGCTTCGGCGGATCGATGAAGACAGTCCAGTTGTTCAGGACGTCGTAGATCAGCGCGTATTTCTCCCGGTCCTGCGGCCTCATCGCCTGAAAGTAGGGAGTGACCGTGTCGGCCATCAGGCGATCGTTGTGCAGCGCGGCGTATACGTCGTCGTAGCGCGTGACGATCCAGCCGCGCCAGCGCTCGTTCCAGTGCACCGGCATCTCGTTGCGGATCTTCTTGAAATACGGGTACGGGTCCGCAATGAAGCCCGGATCCAGATAGTCATGGCTGACCCTGATCATTGCCGTCCCCGCCGCCTCCAACTTTATTGCATTTGCTATGCAAGCGCTTGCTTAGTAACGAGACTAGGAACAAACCCGGCGCGTTGTCAATGGCAGCAGGTGCGCTTTGCGATCCCTGCATCGCTTCGGGTTTGAAATTGCGCGGTTGCATCGGACTATCCGTGGTGCGGACCCGCAAGTCTTCGTGTACTACTTGATGGTGCGCCGCCAACACCGGCGCTTTCTTGATAAGGCGATGATGGACGCCAGGAATTTGAAGAACGCCACCGGGCCGGGCCGACCCAGGACCGTGCGCCGAACAACCAAACTGCCGGTATCCAGTGGATCCGATGTCATTGCCTTTACCGACTCGATCAACCGGGGGGTGTTGTCGGAATTTTTTGGCGCCGAGCGGAACAATTCGATTCGCAAACTGGTAATCGCCGCCATCGAGTGCTTTGCCGAGCGCGGCTATCGGGCAACTACCACGCGGGATATCGCCAAGCGCGCCCAGATGAGCCCGGCGGCGCTTTACGTTCATTTCCGAAGCAAGAACGAACTGCTGTTCAAGCTTACGGTGGTCACCGCGTCGGCCATGCTGAAGGAATTACAACGGACGGCAGCGGTCGAAGCTTCCGCCACGGAACGGCTCCGTGCCCTGGTCGCCGCCTACGTTCGCTGCAATGCGCGCATGTACACCACGGTCCACGTCGCGACTTACGAGTTTGACGCGCTCGATCGCCGCCAGCAACGCGCCGTCGTCGCAATACGCGAGCAAGTAAAACAGCTTTTCGCAGATTGCCTCGATGACGGGCGATTGCGCGGCGAGTTCCAATTTCGCAGCGCTCCACATTTGCGCGTTGCGATCATGTCGCTGTGTACTTCTGTGTCGCAGTGGTTCTCGGTCAAAGGGGCGCTGACACCCGAGCAGCTTGGCGATTTGTACGCCGAGTACGTTCTAAAAATGGTTGGCCCGCGGCGAGTTTGACGTCGGCGCTCGCTCTTCGGCAGTCCTCATCGGTTGCGCGCTTAGAGGCGTGCTTACTTCTGAACGTCCGCTTTGCGCCGCCAAGAACGGAAGTCCGCATCGGATCTTCAGCTGATCCCCATTTACGCGTCGGTGATGATTGTTTTGCCGAAGTCCGATCCACCGCACCAGTTTCGCACCAGAAACGCCCCAACCAAAGCGCAACGAACGCGTTCGAATTCAAACGAAAAGACAGCAAAATCAACGAATCTGATCGATATTCTGCCGCTCATAACGGTCTGGTTGCAGGTTCGAGTCCTGCCGGGCCCACCATATTGGTTATCTGCCGACGTCCGCTAGCATCCACTGCCGTCCGCTGAAGTAGGCAATAACCTTCGTTTTGCAGGGGATTATTGATCCCTCGACGTCTGCTGACGTCCACCCTCC
>Ga0193743_1001318_pt1 | contig 18484 bp, 15 predicted proteins | sample L2c2metaG_FD_143038 | JGI IMG/M metagenome (GOLD analysis project Ga0193743, IMG submission 143038) | Soil microbial communities from a riparian zone of the East river system, Colorado, United States - L2c2 | ecosystem: Environmental > Terrestrial > Soil > Riparian zone | place: USA: East River... | reverse complement strand
CCGCTGCATCAGGACCGGCCAGCTGCCGGCCCTGGCACACGCCGCCCCGGCTTGAACAGGCCGAACGCAAGGGACCGAACGGTCAGGCTTTGCTGCAACCGATCTTTCAGGGGGTTCTTTTGGCCGAACATCATCTCCGGGCTGGTGCTGAAACATGCCATTGGGGCTATTTCGACGCGACGCTGCCGCCCGTCCTGAGCGTCAGGAGCGGCGATACCGTCACGATCGACACGGTCACCGGGCCGCCCAGTGTCTTGCCGGACGCCTCGAAGTTCCATATTCCCCCGGAAGTCCTGGACATCCATGAAAAGGTCACCCAGGAGGGACCGCACATCCTGACCGGGCCCATCTTCATCGAGGGCGCCAAACCCGGCAACGTGATCGAAGTTCGGATCCGCCAGATCGAGCTGTTTCAGGACTGGGGGTTCAACCTCATCCTGCCACTCCTCGGCACGCTGCCACACGACTACGACGAGCCGCGCCACGTCAACATCCAGCTCGATGCCGCGCGCAACAAGGCGACGCTGCCCTGGGGGCTGGAGCTCGATCTCGCGCCCTTCTTCGGGGTGATGGGCCTGGCTCCTCCGAAAGGCTGGGGCCGGATCTCGTCGGTCGCGCCGCAGGCCTCGGGCGGCAATCTCGACAACAAGGAGCTCGTCGCCGGTTCGACGCTCTACCTGCCGGTCTTCAACGAAGGTGGGCTGTTCTCCTGCGGCGACGGCCATGGCTGCCAGGGCGACGGCGAGGTGTGCGTGACGGCGATCGAGACGGCGCTTCGCGGCACGTTCGAATTCATCGTCCGCGACGACCTGAGCTTCACCTATCCGCGTGCGGAAACCCCCACGCATCACATCACCATGGGCATGGACCCCGATCTCGATCAGTGCGCGATCAAGGCGCTCCGCGAGATGATCACGCTCCTCGGCGAGACCTCCGGGCTGTCCCACGCCGACGCCTACATGCTTTGCAGCCTCGCCGGCGACCTCCACGTCACCCAGACCGTCAACGTCTCCAAGGGCATCCACATGATGATGGCGAAGGCGCTGGCCCGGCCGCAGGCCGCGAAGGCCGCATCATGACGAAGATGCGGATCGCCCATCTGGCCGGCCCGACCGCGACGATCCAGAACACGCCGCCGCTCGTGACCTCGAACAAGGCGCGGCTGAAGCGGGGTCTGCCGCCGATGACGGCCCCCGACGGGAGCATCGCCGCCTTCGATGCCCTGCGCGCGCAGCGGCTCGCGGCACCGGTCAAGGTCTATGTCGAGCAGTTCTCCGCCCATCCGCTGGAGGCCGATGCCGCCGATCTCTACGGCCCGCCGGACGGCTATGTCGACGCCGACGGCCGCTTCCATTCGATCCGGCAGGCCGAGACGGACAAGCCGGTCTACGAGATCGAACTGACGCCGGAGGATGGCCTCTACCCGCTTCCCTACATGGCGACGCAGAGGAACGGCGCCGCCTGGGAAGAGGAAACGACCGAGCCGGGCGGGATGGTCACGCGGCAGGGCTTCTTCCCGGACGGCTCGCGCAGCTTCGAGGAAATCGACCGGCTTTCGATCGGGGCGGACGGGCGGGTCAATCTGATCCGCGCCCGCGCCGACGTCGATTTCTATCGCGTTGCGCCGCCGGGTGGCTTCACCAAGGGCCTGGCGGCCGGTCAGCGCAAGGACACCGGCGAGGGCGCTATCGAGCCGGAACGGCTGGGCCGCGATTTCTTCGCCTACAAGCCCTTCCACATGGCCATGGCGCCGCCGCGGCCCGTGCTCGCCAAGATCACCAACGACGTCCAGGCCATCCTTTCGAGCGGCGATTACGACGGCGCGATCTGGACGCAGGGCAGCCCGCAGGTCGAGGAAACGGCCTATTGGTTCAACCTGCTGATCGATACGACGCGGCCGATCGTCTGCAACGCGGCGCAGCGGCCGCAGGGCCAGATCAGCAATGACGGCCCTGCCAACATCGTCGATGCCGTCACCTATATAGAATCCGGCATCTGGGCCGATGCGAACGGCGCCAACCGCGCGGCGACGGTCGTCATCCAGGAACAGCAGTTCTTCGCCGCACGCGAGGTGATGAAGGTCGACGCCCGCCCGGGCGGCTATGTCGCGACCGGCGGCCATGGCGGCATTCTCGGCCAGGTCAGCCACGCCGGCGCGGTGGCGCTGACCTATGTTCCGGCCTATCGGCACACCGCGACATCGGAGGTGAACATCTCGCGCCTGCCGAGGAGCGCCACGGCGGTCAGGCTCGGCCCGGCCGGTCTCGAACGGATCCCTGTCGCGATCAAGGGTGACGACGGCAGGCTCCTCGAAAGCGCCATCCCCTCCGTCGCGATCGTCAAGGATGGCGGTTACGCCAGCGAGGAATTCGGCGGGGATCCCTCGGCGGAAGCCGATCTCACCTTCCTGATCGAGCACAAGCTCAGGACCGGCCGTCTCGTCGGCTTCGTCGCCGAGGGCCTGGTCCCCTATGGCGCGCTGACATCCGAGCTGCGGCAGTCGATCCTGCTGAAGGCGGTGTTCAGCGGTGTGCCGGTCGCGCGCGTGGGGCGCGGCAGCCCGGAAGGGTTCGCCGATCCGCACCCCTTCTTCATCCCCGGCTCGAACCTGACATCGACCAAGGCGCGCATGCTGCTGATGGCCTGCCTGATGAGATTCGGCAGCCTGCCGACCGCCGCCGATCCATCCAACCCGACATCTGCCGAGATCGAGGCGCTCCAGGCCGCTGTCGCCGATTATCAGCGCGTCTTCAGCACGCATTAGCTGTCGAACAGCGGAGACAACCATGCTCAGGCTCCATGGCATCATCGGTCGCGAGACGGACCCGGCATTGCGACCGCTGCTGCATGACGTCGAACATGATGACGGCATTGAAATGCTGTTCGTGCCCGAAGCCGAGCTCGGCCGCCGCCGCTTTCGCCTGACGACCGACAAGGGCACGGATTGCGCCGTCAGCCTCGACCGGGACGAGGACTTGACCGACGGCTCGCTGCTCTTTCTCGACCGGAAGCGGGCCATCATCGTGCGGTTCGGCGCGCCGAAGACCTGGCGCCTGACGGCGACGAGTCGGGAAGCGTCGCTCAGGCTCGGCTGGCATGCCGGCAACCTGCATTGGCGCGCCCGTTTCGAGGGCGACACCCTCCTGGTGCTGCTCGACGGCCCGCTTGCGGATTATCGCGCGCGCATCGCCCCGCTGATCGCCGATGGCAGCGTCCAGGAAATCGCCGATGATTGACGCGGCCACGATGCTGTCCCTGCTGCAATATGGCGACAGCGCCTTCCCGGCCGGCGGCTTCGCCTTCTCCTGGGGCATCGAGGGCCTTGCGGCGGACGGGCTGCTCGACGGCAAGGCCGATCTCGAGCAGGTGATCGACGGTCAGCTGCGGCTTCGCTGGAACCTCATGGATCGGCGCCTGCTGCGTCGGTCCCATGCGGCGGCCGATCTCGACGGCGTCGCGGCTGTCGACCGTCTGGCGGAGGCCGCGACGCCCTCCGCGGAAATCCGCGCTGGTTCGCATCGGGCCGGCCGGGCGCTGCTCGGCATTTCCGCCCGCCTCGGACACCCGCTTTCGGCCGAATACCGGCGGCTCGCCGATGCCGATCACCGGCTCGGGCATCTGGCCGTGGCGCAGGGCCTCGTCTATCGCGAAGTCGGCCTGGCCGTCGAAGCGGCCGAGCTCCTGTCCGGCTGGACGCTGATCGCGGGCCTCGTCAGCGCCGCCATCCGCCTGGCCGTCATCGGCCATGTCGAGGGCCAGCACCTGATGCAGCGCTCCCGAACGTCGCTGGCGGATCTGCTCCTCCGCGCGCCCTCCCTCGAGGCGCCGCTTTCGAGCTTTACACCCCAGATCGACATCGCCGTGTCGCGCAATCCAGCGCGCCACACCCGCATGTTCGCGACCTGAGAGACAAGGCCGATGAATCTGACGCCGACCGAAATGGACCGCCTGACGATCTTCACGGCAGCCGAGTTGGCGCGGCGCTATCGCTCGCTCGGCATCAGGCTCAGCCATCCCGAAGCCGTCGCCCTCATCACTGACGAGGTCATGACGGCCGCGCGGCGCGACCTGCCCTATGCGGAGATCCGCGACCTCGCGGGCCGGCTTCTGACGGCGGACGACGTCCAGCCCGGCGTGGCCGAGATGGTCGCGCTCATCTACATCGAATGCCATTTCGCCGAGGGCACGAAGGTCATCGCGCTGTTCGAGCCGATCGGTCCGGGATCGGAGCCGCCGCTCGACGACATCGTGCCCGGCGAGATCATTTCGCCGGACGAGGAGATCGAGATCTTCGCCGGCCGGCCTGTCGTCACCATCGACGTCGTCAACACCGGCGATCGCGACATCCAGGTCCGCAGCCACGCGCATTTCTTCGAAGCGAACCGCGCGCTCAGATTCGACCGGACCGCCGCCTGGGGCATGAAGGTCGACCGCCCGTCGGGGACCGGAATCCGCTTCGAGCCGGGGCTTGTGAAATCGGTGAACCTCGTGCCGATCGACGGAAGCCGCGTCGTGCTGGGTCAATCCGGCCTCGTCGACGGACCGCTGGACGCTCCCGACGCCAAGGCCACGGCATTGAGCCGCGCCAAGGCGCTCGGTTTTCTCGGGGCTTAAGGAGGACCAACGCGATGGTATCGATCAGCCGCCGGGCTTATGCGGAACTCTACGGACCGACGACGGGCGATGTCGTCCGGCTGGCCGATACGAGCTTGTTTATCGAGATCGAGCACGACCACACCGTCTACGGACATGAATTGCTCGTCGGCGCCGGCAAGACGTTCCGCGACGGCGAGGGCTACAACCCACGGATGCGATCGTCCGATGGGGCGCTCGACATCGTCATCCAGAACGCGACCATCATCGACGCCGAACTCGGCATCGTGAAAGGCGATATCGGCATTCGCGACGGCCGCATCGTCGGCGTCGGCAAGGCCGGCAATCCCGATGTCATGCCGGGCGTCCATCCCGAGTTGATCGTCGGCCATACGACGACGCCGATTTCGGGCGCCGCCTACATCGTCACCGCCGGCGCCGTCGAATGCCATGCGCATATCCAGTCGCCCGAGCAATCCGAGCACGCGCTTGCCGGAGGCACGACGACGCTGATCGGCGGCGGACCGGGGCCTGTCTTCGAAGTGGGGAGCGGCAGCACGACGACCTTCGGCCGTTTCCTGCAGGCGACGGAACATTCGCCGCTCAACTTCGCCCTGTTCGGGCGTGGCGGATCGGACCCTGCCTCGGTCGAGGAATCGGTCGCGGCGGGCGCCATGGCCGTCAAGATCCACGAGGATTTCGGCGCCGCCCCATCGGTGATCGACGCGTCGCTGATCGCCGCCGACCGCAATGATTTCGCCGTCCACCTCCACACCGATTCGATCAACGAGTTCGGCTACTGCGAGGATACGATGGCGGCTGTCGATGGCCGGACCATCCATATGTACCATGTCGAAGGCGCCGGCGGCGGCCACGCCCCGGACCTCCTGAAGGTCACGTCCTACGAGAACGTCATCCCGTCATCGACAAATCCGACCAACCCCTTCACCGCCTATGGCCTCGAAGAGGGTGTGCCGATGACGATGATCGGGCACCAGCTCAACTACAACACGCCGGAGGATGTCGCTTTCGGCGAAGCCCGCATTCGCGCCCAATCCATGGCGGCGGAGGATTTTCTGCACGATATGGGCGCGATCTCGATCTTCGGCACCGACACGCAAGGCATGGGGCGCCTCGCGGAGAACGTCGCCAATTGCTGGCAATTGGCGAGCGTGATGAAGGATCGCGTCGGCCGTCTCCCGGAGGAGACGACGGCCATGGCCGACAATGAGCGCGTGAAGCGCTATGTCGCCAAATACACGATCAACCCCGCCATCGCCGTCGGCATCGACAATCATGTCGGCTCGATCGCGCCGGGCAAGATGGCCGATCTCGTGCTCTGGCCGCGCGCGTCCTTCGGCATCAAGCCCTGGATGGTGATCAAGGGCGGCTTTGTCGCCTGGGCGGCGATGGGCGACGGCAATGGCAGCCTGCCGCTGGCAGAGCCGATCATCCAGCGACCGATGTGGGGTTCCCTGGGCGCCGCGCCGCTGCATCTCGGCGTCAATTTCATGTCCAGGCTCGCGGTCGAGGCCAATGTCAGCCGCAAGCTCGGGCTGCGGAAGCAGACGGTGCAGATCAAGAATATCCGCGGTCTCGGCAAATCCGACATGATCCGCAACACGGCCAAGCCGCATGTCGAGGTCGATCCGCAGACCTTCGAAGTCCGTGCCGACGGCAAGCTGCTGATGTGTCCGCCGGCGGCGAGGCTTCCTCTCACACGGAGATACATGCTGCGATGAACGGCATCCTCGATGCGAGTCGACGCCCGTCCGCGGCCCGCGTCGGCATCGGCGGCCCCGTCGGCTCCGGCAAGACGGCGCTGGTCGAGCGGCTGATCCCGGCCCTGATGGCGCGCGGCATCGACCTCGCCGTCATCACCAACGATCTCGTCACGGCCGAGGATGCCGAGCGCATCCGCCGCTCCGGCCTCATCGATCCGGCCCGTGTCTCGGCGGTCGAGGCCGGCGCTTGCCCGCACACCGTCATCCGCGAAGACCCTACGCTCAACATCGAGGCGGCCGACGAGCTCGAGCGCCGCTTCCCGGGCGTCGAGCTGATCCTGCTCGAAAGCGGCGGCGACAATCTCGCCTCGACCTTTTCGCGGGACCTGACCGATTTCTGGATGTTCGTCATCGACGTGGCCGGTGGCGACGACATCCCGCGAAAACGCGGCCCGGGCGTCGTCCGCTCCGATCTTCTCATCATCAACAAGACCGATCTTGCCCCGTTCGTCGGCGTCGACATCGAGCGCATGCACGCCGAGGCCCTGGCGGTCCGGAGCGGGCGGCCGGTCTTGCTGACCAATTGCCGCGCCGGCGAAGGCATCGGCCAGATCGTCGAGACGATCGAGCGCGAGGTCCTGTTCCGCACGTGATGACCGAAATCGCCGATCCTGTCCCGCAGCTCGATCTTCGCTTCGTCCGGCGCGGCAACAGATCCGTGATCGACAGACGGCTATTTTCCTGGCCGTTCACGCTGACGAGAGGCTTTCATCTCGATCGCGCGCCGGCCCATATGCTGACGCTGATCACACAGACGACCAGTGGCGCCCTGCATGCCGACGACCATCTCGTCCAGCGGCTCCATATTGGCAGCGCCGCCGCCGCCCATGTCACCACCCAGGGCGCGACGGCGGTGCATCGTGCGAAGGACGGCATGGAAGCGCGCGAGCGGGTGATGCTCACGGTCGATCGCGGCGGCTATCTGGAATTCCTGCCCGAGCCGAAGATCCTCTTCCCGGAGTCCGCCCTGCACCAGTCGATCGAGATCACCTGCGATCCCGAAGGGGCGGCCGCTTTCTCCGACGCCTTCCTGATGCACGACCCGGACCATTCCGGCCGGACGTTCCGTCATTTCACGTCAGAAACGACGGTGCACGGGACGGCAGGCGAAACCCTGCTTCTCGACCGGCTGGAGCTCGACGAGTGGCCGGCATGGCACGGCCGCTGCGGAGACTTCCAGGCATTCGGGACCTTTTATGCCCTGCTGCCAAAACCGTTGAAGTTTCTAGAATCCCTGTGCACGGCAGCGACCGCCGCCCTGGCGGATGTCGCGGGCCTCTACGCGGCGGCCAGCGTGCTGCCCGGCAGCATCGGCATCAGCCTGCGGCTTGCAGCGTGCAACGGCGGCGCCCTGCGCCGCGGGCTGGACCTCGGCTGGATCGAGAGCAGAAAGGCGATGACAGACGAAGCTCCGCCCTCGCGGCGCAAGTGATGCCCCGGGCGGCCCGTCTCAGCTGGCGATGAGGTCGCGCAACAGGCCGCGCAGCTCTTCCATCTTCCGCCGGTCGAGCTGCTTGGACAGGCGCTTCTCCTGCGCCACGGTCACGCTTCTGAGCCTGCGGTGAAGAGCTTGCCCGGCAGCCGCAAGAAAGACAAGCACCCGCCGTCGATCGTCGGGATCGGGCGCACGGAAGACGAGATTGTCGGATGCCATCCGATCGATGATTTTCGTCAATGTCGGCGCATCGATGAGAGCAGCCACGGCGAGTTCACCCATCGAGCGACCATCGGCAGTGTGCAGGACTTCAAGCACGCGCAACTGTTCGATCGGGACGCCGGCCGGCCGCAAGCGCTCTTCCAGTTCCTCCTCGAGTTCACGATTTACACTCGCGATGATGTACGCGATCTGGTCCTTCATTCCACTGTCTACCATCTTGGCCCTCGGTCGTTCTCCCTAAGGATTTTTAATAGTTCAGTATTCAAGTACCATCCTCATACCCGAAGCGGCAGTCGATCCGCAAGAGGCCGATCCGACAACACGATCTTTTTTGGCGATTTTCCTCAGCTTTTCGGAATTCCGGGTCCCTGGACCGAAGGAGCCGGACCAGACTCTCGTTGTCACATTATCTGAACATGAAAATTTGACGCGAGAATGGGCAGGCTCCATAAATAGGCAATCCGAGGCCCATCGGTTTCCCGTCGTGATCGGCGCCCGACCCGTATCAACAGGTTGTCGTCATGAAGATTGGAGTTCTCATTCCCCGAAGCGGTCCTGCCGGCCTCTGGGGCCCGTCCTCGGAATATGGCGCCATCCTGGCCGCGGCGGAGCTCAATCATGCGGGCGGGATTCTCGGCGAACCGGTGGAACTCAAGATCGTCGATCCCGGCTGGACCGCGCGTGGGGCAGCGCAATCCGCCGCTTCGCTCGTCGAGGTCGCCGGCGTCGATGCCGTCGTCGGCCAGCATCCGAGCAACATCAGGCCGGCCGTCGCCAGGACCCTGGCTGGCCGCATTCCCTATATCTATTCCGCACAGTATGAGGGCGGCGAGGACCGCCGCACGACCATTGCGGTCGGCGGGCTCGACCGGGATCTGCTGATGCCGTCCATTCCCTGGCTGATGGAGAAGCGACACGCCAAACGCTTCTTCCTGGTCGGCAACGACTACAACTGGCCGCACATCTCGTTGCCGGCCTGCCGTCAGATCGTCCGGGCCGCGGGCGGAGAGGTGGTCGGCAGCGAGATCGTGCCCTGGTCGATGGACGACCGCCAGGGGCTTTTCGACCAGATCACGCGCGCAGGCGCCGATGTGGTCGTGACCTTCCTGGTCGGGCTCGAGGCCGTCGAGTTCAATCGCGCCTTCGCCGAAGCCGGCCTGGCCAAACGGATCATCAGGCTGGAACTCGCCGTCGACGAGCCGATCCTGCATGCGACAGGGGCCGATTCCGCCGAGAACCTCTATGTCTGCCTGCATCACATGCTGAGCACCGAACTTCGCGAGGCGGAGCATTTCCTCGGGCTCTACCACGACTGCTTCGGCCCGACGGCGCCCCCCACGTCCAGCACCGCCCGATCCTCCTATGAGGGCATCCATGCCGTCGCCGGCCTCGCCCGTGCGGCGAAGAGTCTCGACATCCGGAAGATGAAGAGGCGGCTCGGCGACTGTTTCGAACTCCGATCCGTACAGCCCTTGCTGAAAGAGCCGGCCCAGGGCGGCCGCTTCCCGGTTCATCTCGCCATGGCCGATGGCATCGATCTGAAGCATCTGCGCAGCTACTGACGCGGAGGCTTCAACGTCCCATCGGCCGGCGCTCGGAAATTGTAGCCGAGAGCCCAGTAGGCTGCAGGTTGGCTCAAAGGGGAGCAAGCCGGTGACCCGCTGCCGCTCCGACGCCCCTCGCCGCTAGAATTGACACTTGAAATTTCATTATTATCATTTTCTACTACTTGGCAGATCGTCCGTTTTGGATGACTGCGATATTTCGCATGGTGGGGGAGAAATCTGATGTCGGCCAATCCGATCGAATTCCAGGGCGCGGTCGCGACCGGCGAACAGCTTCGCCTCGGCACGGTCTCGTCGCGAGAACTGACCGCCCATCTCCTCGGTCGCATCGACAGGCTGGACGGCGAACTCAAGAGCTATATTTCGGTTCTGCCCGAGCGCGCCCTGCAGAAGGCCGATCAAGCGGATGAGGAACGGGCGGCCGGCTTCAACCGCGGCCCGCTGCACGGCGTCCCGATCGCCCTCAAAGACCTCTGCGATACGGATTTCGCACCGGCCAGCGCCGGCATGGCCATCCATGCCGACAGGATCCCGGCGCACAACGCCACGGTCGTGGATCGGCTCGAGCAGGCGGGCGCCGTGGTCCTCGGCAAGCTGTCGATGACGGAAGGCGCCTTCGCCGGCCACCATCCGAAGATGCCGACGCCGGTCAATCCGTGGAACAGGGATTACTGGACCGGCGCCTCTTCGAGCGGATCGGGCGTCGCAACGGCCGCGGGCCTCTGCTATGGCAGCCTCGGATCAGATACGGGGGGCTCGATCCGCCTGCCCTCGGGCGCCTGCGGGTTGACGGGCGTCAAGCCGACATGGGGCCGCGTCAGCCGCTACGGCGTCGCCCCCTTGGGGGAATCGCTCGACCATATCGGCCCGATGACGCGGAATGCCGCCGACGCAGCCGCGATGCTGGCCGCCATAGCCGGAGCGGATCCGAAGGATCCGACGGCGCTGCAGGCGTCCGTGCCGGACTATCTCGGCGACATCGGCAAGTCCATTCGTGGCCTCCGCATCGGGTTGGACGAAAGCTATGTCTTCGACGGGACCGATCCGGAAATCGCAGCCGCCATCGGCAACGCGATCGAAGCGTTCGTCTCGCTCGGCGCTCGGGTCGTTCCAATGGATTTCCCCGCCCTCGGCACTCTCGGCGAAAACTGGATGGATCTCTGCGCCCTGGAAGCAGCCATCGCGCATGACAGCACCTATCCGGCACGCGCGGCGGAATACGGGCCTGTCCTCGCCAGTTTCCTCGATCGCGGCTTGGCCGTGACCGCGTTCGATATCGGCAAGGCCTTGCTGGAGCGCGCCGCCTTCACCGGCCGGCTCGCCGCCGCGCTTCAGGAGGTCGACGTGCTGATCGCCCCCGTCATCCCGACATGCGTACCGACCTCGGCGGAGTTTGCGAGACTCGCCGAAGAGGGCCTCGACGCGCTCCTGCGTTTTACGGCGCCGTTCAACATGAGCGGCAGCCCGACGATCACGCTGAATGGCGGCTTTGACAGCCATGGCGTCCCGATCGGGTTCCAGCTCATCGGTCACCATCTGTCCGAAGGCCTGCTGCTGCGTGCCGGCCATGCCTTCCAGAGGGTGACGGACTGGCACTGCCGTCATCCAGCCCTGGCCGCGGCGAAGATCTCCGACCTCGTCTCCGCCTGACGGCCTTCCGGCCGGCCAGGATCATCCAGAAGAGGAGATATCCATGCACAGAATCGAGATTCCCGAAGCCATCCGCGAGCGTGGTCGTAAGGCGCATGGCGGGCGCGATCATTTCCTGACGAATATCGACCCGTCACGGACGGCGCACATCATCGTAGACCTGCAGAAGGCCTTCATGAGCCCGGGCGCGCCGATCGAAGTGCCGGTGGCGCGTGAGATCGTCGACAACGTCAACCGCATCTCGATCGCGCTCCGCGAGGCCGGCGGCCTCAACATTTTCCTGCGCTATACCTACGACGAGAAGGAGAAGTTGAGCTGGACCGCCTTCTATCGCGACTATCAGGATTCCAGCCAGACCGAGATGATGCGCGAGACGTTCTCCCCCGGCGCACTTTATTTCGAACTCTGGGACGATCTCGACGTCCAGCCGGACGATCTGATCGTCAACAAGACGCGATTCAGCGGCATGATCCCGGAAACCTGCAACCTGCACGATATTCTGCAGGAGCGCGGCATCGATACGCTGATCGTCACCGGCACGCTGACGAATTGCTGCTGCGAATCGACCGCGCGCGACGCCATGCAGATGAACTACAGGATCATCTTCGTCGCTGACGGCAACGCAGCGCTTACGGACGAGGAGCACAACGCCACCCTCAGTTCCATGGCTGCGATTTTCGCCGACGTCATGATGACGGATCAGGTCGTAGATGTGATCGAGGCGACACGTGAGGCCCGCCTTGTGGCTGCATCCGCAGCTGTTCGCTGACCGTGCCACGGAAGAGTCTCTATGGGAATGGGCGTGTTAGATTGTCGAGCGTGGCCGCGATGAGGACCGTATCTGCCGGGCTCAGATCGCGGCGCCTGCCGCATCGCGCCATGCCGCGAACGCCTCGGCCCGAAACCGACGGTGCGGGCGGGCGGTGGTGAGGTGACGACAGACATTGAGCGTGTTGTATGTCGCTGCATGCATCGACAGGAAGCGCTGCGCCGAGGCGGCCGACTTGAACCGCTGCAGCTTCCGCTCCCGTCGTCGAACCGGGACGTGCGAACTCTCGGCCCGGTTGTTGTCTCGCCTGGCCCTGATGTGAACCGCGGGCTCCGTCAGGCTAATGGTGGCGGCGGACGGTGGTGGGGGCTATGGCGGCCGGATGAGGTCAATCTCCTATGCCCGCCATCGGTTTCCCCCGATTGTCATCCAGCATGCGGTGTGGCTCTACGTCCGGTTTGGCCGGAGCTATCGCGACGTCGAGGACCTCCTGGCCGAGCGCGGGCTCGATGTCTCCTATGAGACGGTCCGGCAATGGGTCGCGAAGTTCGGCCCGGCCTTCGCGGCCCGGCTTCGCAGCCGCCGGTGCCGCGCCAGCCGGCGCTGGCATCTCGACGAGATGTTCGTCCGGATCGGCGGCAGGCGGATGTATCTGTGGCGCGCGGTCGACGATGAAGGCGAGGTGCTGGACCTCCTCGTTCAGTCCCGGCGCGATCAGAAGGCGGCCCGCAAGCTGATGCGCAAGCTGCTGACGCGGCATGGCTTTGCTCTGGACGAGATCATCACGGACAAGCTGCCATCCTACGCGGCCGCGTTCAGGGACATGGGCCTCCTGGACCGGCACCGAACCGAAGGGCGGCTGAACAACAGCCAGCCGGCTGGAGACCTGCCACCGGCGTAGCCGCCCCAGTGCCTCGTTCACCCGCTCGAACGGCACCGTCTCTACCGTCGCCGCGACCAAGCCGCGGGCTGCAAAATCCGCCGCCTCTTGCAGGCACCCGGGCGGTCATGTTCTTCAGAATTCTAGATTTTGCGATGAGAGATCTCTGATGAGAGCTCTCTGCGGAAAGGCCGCAAACAGCCGAAAGCCCCGCCTTTTTGAGGCGGGGCCTTGGTTAAACGTCGATATCGATGGAGTGATAACAAAAGTGGTTGCGGGGACGCGCAACCAACGATTCTTGCGATTGGCCGAAAGCACGGTTCCGCGTCTTGCTGCGTAGCGCAACCTTGCTGGGGAGCCGACGTATGGCGCCTTGGCGCCAAATGCGGTCATCGCCCCGGCGCCCCGATACCGGACATCAGCCGAATCCGCCGGATTCGGCCCCTTCCGGCCAGACCCGCTCGACGAGGGTGCGCCGAAACCGGCCATCGCACTCGGCTCCCGAGACCGGACCTGGCCGGCTTCGACCCTTTGCGGTCATGAGGCGCAGCGAGAGGCCGTGCTTTTTTGCGTGGCCCGCATCCGGCTGGTTGCGGACGAATCCTGGTCCTGCCGGCTTCCCCGAAGCGGACATCTCCGACGATCCGACCTTGCCCGAAAGCGGACTCGGCACCCGGAGGACCGGATCTCCATCGATCCCATCCCAGCGGCGTGTGTGCGAGTATCCGGGGAAGCCCGGTCCGAGGCCGCTTCTGGCGCGATCCATCCGGCCAGATCGTCCGAGAGGGCGGAAAGCGGTCATTGACCTCACCCGCATCACGCTCGCTACGCACCAAACCGGAGCGCAAGCATCAGGGGCCAGTGAACATCATTTCGCATTTGGCACATTGCGCCAAACCTGCAGAAGTAAACTCAATAGTTAAGACCTCTCGCCCATGAGCAGGAAATCGCCTCGCCACAATTTCGGAAGCTATGCCAATGAATCTAACGTTCCTCCGTCCTGCACGTTCTCAATCTTTTGTTCCAGATCGTCGAAAGCCATAAATGGGATGCCATTTTCTTGCAAATAGAAAATTGCGTTGGCTACATACTTCAATTCATCAAGGTTATTGATTATTTTTGAATTGATTTCATCTTTGCAGATGGCGGTTATCATTTACTCCCATCCTTGGATCTATCAGCGGAGTTTCTAGTCCAGGATTTGTCTTTCAAGCATATCATGCACAGCCGATCGGCGATCAAGACCCAACCGGGCTTCTCGCTCGGATCGACTCAGGCCTGCTCGCGCATGGCCGCTCAGGGTCGCGTCCGGTCATGTCCGCTCTCCGGAGCTGACCGTGGTGGCCGCTTTCGGGCACCCGTCAGTCGGCTTGGCTGACTGGGATGGGCGGAAGACCGACATTCCCATAGTCTATCGAAATCGGCAGAATGCGCCATGAGCTGCTCTTCCTGGCACTTCTCCGAGACGGGCCTTGAGAGCTTGGTCCTCCGGGAACGCCTGCCACCGTAGCCATAAGCGGCCTCGAAGAGCTTGGCTCAGGCGGATTGGTGGAAAATCCGGGCGAATACCCTCCCCCACCGCGCTCAACATTGCCCGTGACTAGCATAAGAGCTATTGTGTTGACAGAGACCGGGTTCTTCCGGGGCAATGCCGTCTTAAGCAGGCGGAGTAAGCCAAGGAGCGCAACCGATGACAAAAAACCGAGAAAGGGATCAAAAGCAAAAGCTGATTCAGAGGAAAAAGCTATTGCTAAAGTCTACGGCGCCTAAGGAGCGCCGGGGCACTGCTCTTACAGACGACGATATTGAGACTGTCCCGGTCGAGGTACGGAGTTCCAGGTCGCTGCTACTGCGCAGCCCTTTCGGGAGCGGTGCAATTGGTATCACGATTGCCGACGCTGATCCCACCGACGCGGTATTGATTATGGACAATGACTTCACTCAGGACGGTATGGGACGACGTTACGATATGGATCCAACCGACCCCGGACACATGATAGACTGGGACACTAGGGACGCGGGTTAGTGCCGTGCCAATGACTTCGGAAATTGAAGGTTATGACCTAGCACGCCTAATTGATCCTATTAGTACGGGCGCATTTCAGACCCGATATTGGGAGAAAAAACCGCTCGTTGTCCAGCGCGATGATCCTTTATACTACAAAGAGTTTTTCTCCTTGGATGCGTTTGACGCAATCGTTTCCACGTCTAACCTGCTCCGTTCCGACATCGGTATTGTTCGCGATGGCCGTGAAACGCCCTTGCGTACGCTTATAGATGGCCACCCCGCTTTGGCTCTGGAAAAAGCCTTTGCCTGCTATCGCGATGGATCTACAATTGTTTTGCAGCTCATTCACGAGCGCTGGAAACCATTGATGAGGCTATGTCGTTCACTTTCCAGAGAAGTCAGCGCCGGATTTCAGGTCAATGCTTATCTAACTCCGCCAAATGCGAGAGGATTTGGTATTCATTACGATACTCACGATGTTTTTGTACTTCAGATACAGGGCGATAAGCATTGGCGTATTTTTAATTCCCCTATAGTCCTTCCTTTGCCAAGCCAGAGTTACCAGGCGAGGCAACACGATCCGCCGGACATTGTTGAAGAACTTGATCTCAATGCCGGTGGAGTTCTGTACATACCGAGGGGATTTATTCACGAAGCGGTATCTACTAGCTCAACGTCGCTCCATCTTACGTTAGGTGTACTTTCGGTTAATTGGGCCGAGACCGTTCTGGCAGCAATCGAATCAATCATTGAGAGTGATAGCAGGTTTAGAGAGTCGTTGCCGCCTGGATTCGCAAGGATTGAGAGCGTCAGAAAAGCGGCCGAAACTCATGCGCGAGAGTTGCTAAACGTTCTGCTGGCCGACCTTTCTGCAAAAGCACTTTTGGCGGATGCCTCTGAAAGAGCAGATTTGCGCCAGTACCCAGAATTGGATGGTCATCTTCTTGATCTTGAGATCGCATCGACGGCCAACTTGAGTACCTTGGTGCGGCGGCGCCCAGGAGTCCAGTGGAGAATAACAAGGACCGACGACGAAGTGCGTCTCAACTTCTTTGGTAAGGAGTTGCGGATGCCCGGCCGGATCGAGCCGCTGTTACTTTTCATCAGTCAGACTACTGACCCTTTCACAGGAACTTCTCTTCCAATAGGAGTCGCCGACGAAGAGCGGCTGGTACTAATTCGACGTCTCCTCAGAGAAGGCTTTTTAACTCAAGCGAATTTGGAATGATGAAGGAGCTGGTTTCTGCGACAGGACTTAGCCCTTCTCGCTCCTCATCCACCGTCGGCCACACCGTCCGTGGCTATGAACCAGCCTCCCTCGACTTGCTCGGCTGCTTTCCGCGCCGACGCCTCGACGGCTGCTGGCTCAAAGAGGTGGTTGGAAGCCCTCGACTCAATAGGATTGCAGGCGTCGGTTTCAGAATCCTCCGGCTTGGCTCCGATCTTTTGGCATCCAGAATCGCGCGGCAAGTCTGCAACGATTTGGATGAAACACGATGCAATGTAGCGCCGCGTGGCAAAACAGGTGACCGAATGGTACCGCGGCTTTCAACCCCGCTGCGGACCTCCGCCAGATCGACACAAACGTCTTGAACGGGTCGCATGCGGTCATGTCCGCTCTCGGGAGCCCGGCGCGATGGCCGCTGTTCACCCTTTGCAGCCAAGAGGTGCGGCGGCGCCACGCCCGATCCTTTGGTCCGCTCTCCGCCCGTTCCCGCCGGCGCTGCCAGGCCGGGGTGCGCCATTTCCGGCCGTCGCTGCAGCATCTCTGAAGCAGACACTGCCCAAGCTGGCTGGACACGGCCTTTCCTCGCCGGCCTGGCGCCTTGGAGGGCTCCCGAAACCGGCCGTCCAATCCAGTTCCTCGAAGCGGACACGACCGCATGCGACCCAAAGGCGACTTGCGCGGCAAAGGCAAGATCTCGATTCCTGATGGTTTCGAAAGTGCAAGCTATGGAACAAGAATGTCTTGATACTCAATCAGAATGCCGCCTGTCGTCGGCATGAGGTAGATTGCCAGTCTTATCTCCAAGTCAGGGACTTCCGCTGACACCAACTTAGCGGAGCATCTATCCGTCAGCCTGTACATCTAGGCGAGCCGGACCACCAGAACGTCTCGCGGCGGGAGTACCACTTCGTCATCTTTGATCCGGGCGTTCTCGGCCGCCCAATGAGTCTCGCCAAAGCGGAGTGTTCCGTAGCGGCCTGCGAGCGTGATGGTCGAGCGCTGGGTCTCACGCGTCGGGTTCACCACCCAGAGAATCTTTCCCGCCACACCGTCATGGAGCCTGGCCTGCATCGCGTCGTTCGAGAGCCGGACATGCTGCTCTCGGCCGGTCCAGGCGAAGACCCCGGCGAAATAGCTCCGATTCGCCTCGCCCGAGGTCCTGAAGTAGCCCACGCCCGGATGGGTCCCGACCAGCAGAGTCCGCCCGCGGCCATGGGTGTGCTCGACCATCGCGAGCCGCCCGTCGGCGAACCGGCCACGCTCGGTGCCTCCCGCCAGCGTATAGCTCTGCAGGAAGCCGCCGCCCGTCACGGTATGGCCGTCATAGGCGAAGCGGATTCGATCGCCGATGTCGGGCATGAACTCGACCTCGTGCTCACGCACGCCGAAGACCCGGTCCAGCCCGTGGTTCGGCTGCACGATGCCGACCTTGCCGCGGTCGCCGAAATAGCCGATGCAGGCCTCGCTGATCAGCGTGCCGCCAGCTTCCACCCAGCGGGCCAGCCTCTCGGCATGCGCCGCCGTGAGCATGATCGGATAGGGCGCGTAGATCGTCTCATAGGCGTCGATGTCGTCGATATGCAGCCAGTCCGCCTGGATGCCGTTGTCGAAGAAGCCGCGATAGGCGCCCCACATCGCCTCGGCATAGGTCTCCGGGCAGTGGCGATGGTTGAGCAGCAGGTCCCAGGCCTGGGCTTCCGGGACGACCAGCAGACCGATATCGCCCTTCACCGGCCGCGCCGCGAACACTTCCTTCCGCTCCGGCGCGTTCGCCCATCTGGCGATGGCGCTGGCCATATCCGAGCGCGGCGTGCGCGAGCCGTCCATCGCGTAGGAGCCGAAGGCGCCGAACAGCGGGCCGTCGAGCAGCGGCCGCCAGCGCAGGTTGAGGACGCCGCTCGCGCCTGCGGCGAAGGAGGTCATCGTCCAGACGCGGATGTCCTCCGGCTCGGCGACGCGGCCATCCTCCTTGTCGCGGCCCAGCACCTGCGGCTGCAGCCAGAGCGGGCCACCCTGCCGCTCCGCGTGCCAGAAGGGCTTGCCGCGGGCGGCGGCGCGGGTGAGGTCCGCACCGTAGAAGTTGCGCCAGGGCTGGTTGCCCTTGCGCGCCGGGACCCAGGTCATGCCGTAGATCTCGACCTTGGACGCCGCCAGCCAGTCGTCGCAGCCATTCGCCGCCATGTTGGGGATCGCGCCGGCGATGCCGTGCGCGGCGATCAGGCAGTCCCGGTCCACCGCGCGGATCGTGTCGATCCGCCACTGCATCTGGCCGTAGAAATTGTCCCTCCGGAACTCGATCCAGTCGAGGCCTTCCGGATAGGGGGCGATCTCGGCCGGCGGTTCGATGTCC
>Ga0193743_1001317_pt1 | contig 18500 bp, 16 predicted proteins | sample L2c2metaG_FD_143038 | JGI IMG/M metagenome (GOLD analysis project Ga0193743, IMG submission 143038) | Soil microbial communities from a riparian zone of the East river system, Colorado, United States - L2c2 | ecosystem: Environmental > Terrestrial > Soil > Riparian zone | place: USA: East River... | reverse complement strand
CACCCCGGCCGCCACGCTGCCCGATCAGGTGCCCAAGCAGGTCGTCACCCAGCGCTACCAGCGGCTGGTCGCGGTGCAGGAGGAGATCTCCTGGGAGCTGAACCGGGAGCTGGTCGGCCGCACGGTAGAGCTGCTGGTGGCCCAGGGCGAGGGGCGCAAGGACGGGGCGACACATCGGCTGAGCGGCCGGGCCCGGGACGGCCGGCTGGTGCACTTCGCGCCGGGTGACGCGCAGGTGCGGCCCGGCGACCTGGTGCAGGCCACGATCACCTACGCGGCACCGCATCACCTGGTCGCGGACGGCCCATTGGCCGGGCACCGCCGGACACGGGCGGGCGACCTCTACGGCACCGGCGGGTCGGCTGGTTCCGCCGGCGCTGAGCCTGGCGCCGGGACGGCCGGGCCCGGGGTGACCGGCTTGGGATTGCCCGGCATCGGCCGGCCGGACGCACGATCACGCACCTCGGTAGGAGGCACCCGATGAGCTCGACGCCGGATGGACTGGACCGGCTGGACAAGGAGCTCTCCGGTTTCCGGTCCTGGCCGAGAATCGACCCGGGTCCGTCGGCCATGGTCGTCTCGATCGGTGTGCTGCTGGTGCTGGTCGCGCACGCGCTGCCGTGGACCGGTTCGGCGAGCGGATGGAACGTGCTGCTCGGTGACGCGCAGCTGGGTCTGCTGCCCCGGCTGTTCTCGATCACCTCGCTGCTGTTCGGCGTTCTCGGCTCGACCACCGGGATCCTCACCCGGCTCTGGGGCATCGGCTGGACATGCGCGCTCGGCTGCGGGTTCTCCGTGGTCAACGGGCTGTGGGCGATATGGTCCCGGCAGACCGCGCCGGCTGGCTCGCCCGGCCCGGGCATCGGGCTGCTACTGGCCGTGCTGGCCATGGCGCTGCTGGCCCTGATGTGGGTGCGGCTGGCCTGGTCCCGCCCCGGCGGCCGCGCCAACGGCTGAACGCGCACCGCCCCGCACCGCCGCGCTGGCCGCACACCCGATGTGGGCGCCGCACACCCGCTGCAGCGGGTGTGCGGCGCACGAACCGGGTGTGCGGTCTCAGCGACTGGCTAGCGCTGGACGGCCTTTTCCGCCGTGGCCAGCCATTCCCGCCACTGCTCGGCCTGGCCCTCGGCCTGCTCCGCCCGGCGGGTGTCGCCGGCCGCCCTGGCCTTCGCCGCCTGCGTCTCGTACTGCTGCACCCGATCCCGGAACTGCGCCACCCGGGCGTCCACCTCGGGGTCGGCCCGCCGCCACCGGCTCTCCAGGTCGTTCCGGATCCGGTCCTCCACCGCGCGCAGCCGGTCCTCCAGCTCGCGGATCCGCTCCCGAGGCACCTTCCCGGCGGCCTCCCACCGGTCGTGGATCGAACGCAGCGTGGCCCGCGCGGCGTCCGGGTTGCTGGTGTCGATCTGCTCGGCCTCGGTGAGTAGCTGCTCCTTGCGGGCGGCGTTGCCGGCGAACTCCGCGTCCCGCTCGGAGAACACCGCCGAGCGGTGAGTGAAGAACGCCTCCTGCGCGCTCCGGAAGCGCTGCCAGAGCGCATCGTCGGCGTCCTTCTGCGCGCGCCCGGCGGCCTTCCAATCAACCATCAACTGCTTGTAGCGCGCCGCGGTGGCGCCCCAGTCGGTGGACTCGCTGAGGCTCTCCGCCTCGACGACCAGCTCTTCCTTGCGGGTCCGCGCGGTGGCGCGCTGTCGGTCCAGGTCGGCGAAGTGCGAACCGCGCCGCCGGTTGAACGCGTCCCTGGCCCGGGAGAACCGCTTCCACAGCTGCTCGTCGGTCTTCCGGTCGATGCCTCGGATGGTCCGCCATTCCTCCAGGATGGCCTTGAACCGATCGCCGGCGTGTTTCCACTGGGTGGTCTCGTTGGCCAGCCGCTCGGCCTCCTCAGCGAGCTCCTCCTTGCGCGCGATGGCCTGCGTGCGGGATGCCTCCCTGGCCGTGCGGGCCCCGTTGACCGCGTCCTCGGCCTGCACGACCAGCGCATCCAGGAACTTGGCCAGGCCGGCGATGTCGCCGAGCACGGCCGCGTCGGCCAGCCCGTCCCGCAACTGCCGGGCGCTGTTCAGCGCATGCTTCGGCTCGCTGCCCCCGGCCGACAACCGGGCGGCGAGCAACTCGGCCTCGGTGAGCAGGTCGTCGAACCGGCGGGCGAAGTGCGCCAGGCCTTCGTCCGGTGCGCCGGCCTGCCAGCTGCCGATCGCCCGTTCACCGTCGTCGGTGCGCAGGTACACCGTGCCGTCGGGGTCCACCCGGCCCCACTTGACCGGGTCCAGGCCGGCCGGGGGCACCGGGTGCACTATCGCCGTCGAGGCGGGGGCTGAGGGCACCGCGGCGGGCGACGCCGGCGCGGCTACCGGGGCCGGTGCCGGCCGTGGCGGCACCGGCGGAGTGGGCCGGTGTGCCTCCGGTGGGGTGGGCCGGTGTGCCTCTGGCGGGGTGGGCCGGTGTGCCTCTGGCGGAGCCGGGCGGGGTGGCGCGGGCACCGCCGGTCGGGGCGGGGCGCTGTCGCCGGGCTCGCTGTTGCCAGGCTCACTGTCGCCGGGCTCGCTGTCGCCGCGCGGAGGCGTGGAGTCGGTGGCCCTCGGCGTCGGCGCCGGAGCTGGCCCGGGGATCGGGACAGAGCCGGCCGGACGCGGAGCCGCTGGCGCGGGGATCACGCTCGGGGTGTCCGCTGGGGCCGCGCCGGAAACCGGTGCGGGGGCCGGCCGGGGCACCGCCGGGCCGGGGACCGGTCCAGGAAAGGCGCCGGGGACCGGCCGGGGGGCCGGTGCGACCGGTCGTGCGGCGGGCTCGGTGTGCTCTGTGCGCGGGGCCGGAGCCTCGGCCGACTCCGTGCGTGCGGCCGGCGCCTCCGATGGCTCTGTGCGCGCGGCAGGGGCCTCGGATGACCCTGCCCTCGGGGGCTCGGTCACCTCAGCCCTCGGGGCCGGAGGCTCGGACGGCTCGGCCCTCGGGGCGGGAGACTCGCTCACCTCGGCGCGCGGGGCCGGGGTCGGTGCGGAGGGCTGCGCGCGGGGAGCCGGGGCCACGGGGGTTCCCGGTGCCGTGTCCCGCATCGACAGGTTCGCCTCGGTGGCTTCGGCGACCGGTGCTTCGAGCTCGGCCGCAAGCCCGACGTCGAGCCTCGCCACGTCCGTTCCGGTCCACTCCTGCTGCCCCACTGTCGGCCTCCCTGTTCCGGCCCAACGCTGGCGCGGTGGGCGCTCCGCACGAGGCGGAGCCTGACGATAGGGCCGCCCGCCATTGGACGCCCGACCGCGATTGAAACAGCTCAGCGGGCGTACCGAAACCGGATCCACCGCATCCGCGCAGTCAGCGGCAGCCCCGGAGAGACGAGTCGACGCCAGGACTGGCCCTTATGGCCGACCCGCGCGGCCGGACGAGCGGCCCTATTACCCTGAGCAGTCATGGTTGAGATGGTGGCGGTCGTGCCCCAGCCACCGCTGATGCTTCCTCAGCTCACGGCGGGTCGCGCGGCGGAATCGGAGCCGATGCGGGCGGCGTGCCTGGCCGCGGCGTCGCGTTTGGCGGCGGCGGCCGATCGGTGGATCGTGGTGGCCGCCGATGCCGCCGGACGGCGCAGCATGGATCATCCGGTCGGGGGAACGTTCCTCGGGTACGGAGTGGACGTGCCGGTGGCCCTGGCGCCCGGGATCGTGGGCACCGAGGCGGCGGATCTGCCGCTGCCGTTGCTGATCGCCGGGTGGCTGCGCGGTGAGGTCGCGCCGCATGTGGTCGCCGAGGCCGAGCTGGTTCCGCCGGATCTGCCCACCGAGGACTGCCGGCGGCTCGGCGCCGAGCTGGCCGCCCGCGCGGACGCCGCCCCCGACCCGGTGGCCCTGCTGGTGGTCGGGGACGGCGCGATCACCCACGGCGAGAAGTCGCCGGGCTACCTGGACGGGCGGGCTGGCCCGTTCGACGCCGCGGTCGCCTCCGCGCTGGCCGACGCCGACCCGGACGGCCTGCTCGCGCTCGACCCGACATTGGCCGGCGAGCTCAACGCGGTGGGCAGGGCGCCATGGCAGGTATTGGCTGGCGCCGCGGCGGCCGGTGGCCACCGGTGGCGCGGGGAACTGAGCTACTCGGCGGCACCGTTCGGGGTGGGGTACCACGTGGCACTGTGGCAGCGACTTCGGTGACCGGTCCGGGCGGCGGCTCCGGACCCCGACTGGTCGTGGTGCTCGGACCGACCGCCACCGGCAAGTCCGACCTGGCCGTCGAGCTGGCCCTGCGGCTGGGCGGCGAGGTGCTCAACGCGGACGCGATGCAGCTGTACCGGGGGATGGACATCGGCACCGCCAAGCTCAGCCTCGCCGAGCGGCGCGGCGTGCCGCACCACCTGCTGGACGTCCTGAATATCACCGAGAACGCCTCGGTGGCCGCGTTCCAGCGGGAGGCGCGGGCGCTCGTGGAGCGGCTGCTCGACGCGGGCCGGGTGCCGGTGCTGGTCGGCGGGTCGGCGCTGTACCTGCGCTCGGTGCTGGACGAGATGACCTTCCCGGGCACCGACGCGACCGTGCGGGCCCGCCTGGAGGCGGAGCTGGCCACCGAGGGCCCGGCCGTGCTGCATCAGCGGCTGGCCTATCTCGACCCGGCCGCCGCGGCCGCGGTGCTGGTCAGCAACGGGCGCCGGATCGTCCGGGCGCTCGAGGTCATCGAGATCACCGGGCAGCCGTTCAGCGGCCGGTTGCCCGAGCTGGGGGAGCCCCGGTACGGCGCGGTGTTGCTCGGCCTGGAGCTGCCTACCGAGGCACTGGACCAGCGGATCGAAGAGCGGGTGCGGCGGATGTTCGAGGCGGGCCTGGTGGACGAGGTGCGCCAGCTGCTCGAGTGCGGGCTGCGGGACGGCCGGACGGCGTCCCGGGCGGTCGGTTATCAGCAGATCCTCGAGGCGCTGGACGGCGACGGCGACGGCGACCTCGACCGGGCCGAGGCGGACACCGTGCGGGCCACCCGCCGACTGGTTCGCCGGCAACGGTCCTGGTTCCGTCGGGACCCCCGGATCCACTGGCTGGACGGCCTGGACGACCCGGTCAGCTCGGCGCTGGGCGTGTTGGCCGGGCGGTGAGTGCCGGCGCCGACGGACGAGCCGTACGCTGGATGGGTGGCTGATCCGGACGCGGGCATCCCGTTCCGCAAGGGGCACGGCACGGAGAACGACTTCGTGCTGCTGCCCGACCCGGACGGCGCGCTGGAGCTGACGCCGGCCCGGGTGCGGGCGCTGTGCGACCGGCACCGGGGGCTGGGCGCGGACGGGGTGCTGCGGGTGGTGCGCACCGCCGCCCTGGGTGAGCCGATCGACGGGCAGCTCCCGGGCGCGGAGTGGTTGGAGTGGTTCATGGACTACCGGAACGCGGACGGCTCCATCGCCGAGATGTGCGGCAACGGGGTGCGGGTGTTCGCCAGGTACCTCGTTGAAGCCGGTCTGGTGGGTGCCGGGGCCGGTCGCGGCGCTGACCAGCTGCTGGTGGGCACCCGAGGTGGCTCCAAGCGGGTGTGGTTCGTCGACGGCGCTGAGGGCACCGAGAGCGCTGACCGCGCCGAGGTGGCGGTCGCGATGGGCCCGGTGCGCTTGGGCGGCCAGAGCATCGCCACAGTGGCCGGGTGGGAGTTCCCCGGCGTGCTGGTGGACGTGGGCAACCCGCACCTGGCGTGCGTCACCGACGTGCCGCTGGACGAGCTGGACCTGACCGTCTCGCCCGGCTACGACCCGGCGGATTTCCCCTCCGGGGTCAACATCGAGTTCCTCACCCCGCCGATCGACGGGGCGACCCGGATGCGGGTGTACGAGCGCGGCGTCGGGGAGACCCGGTCCTGCGGCACCGGCACGGTCGCCGCCGCGGCGGCCGCGCTGCGCCACGCCGGTCGAGCCGAGGGCAAACTCACCGTGTATGTCCCGGGTGGCCGGGTACTCGTCACCCTGTCAGGCGGCGAGGCGACGCTGACCGGACCGGCGGTGCTGGTCGCGGCCGGCGAGCTCAGCGCCGAGTGGTGGCGGTCCCTGTCCGGGTGACGGCGGCCCCCTACCACGCGCACGGGCGGAAATCGGATGCGAAGCGTGGGACGATGGCTGGTATATGAATCAACCGACTGTGTATCTAGAACCGTCCATCGGTGACCTGGAGCTCGAGGAGCGGTCGTCGCTGCGGCGGGTGGCCGGGCTCTCCACCGAGCTGGCCGACGTCACCGAGGTCGAGTACCGCCAGCTGCGGCTGGAGCGGGTTGTGCTGGTTGGCGTGTGGACCGAGGGTTCCGCCGAGCAGGCCGCCGCCTCGCTGGCCGAGCTGGCCCGCCTCGCCGAGACCGCCGGATCCGCCGTGCTGGAGGGGCTGGTGCAGCGCCGCAAGCGCCCCGACCCGGCCACCTTCGTGGGCTCCGGCAAGGTCGACGAGCTGCGCGACGCGGTGCTGGCCAGCGGCGCGGACACGGTGATCTGCGACGGCGAGCTCTCCCCCAGCCAGCTGCGTCAGCTGGAGGAGAAGCTCAAGGTCAAGGTGATCGACCGGACCGCGCTGATCCTGGACATCTTCGCCCAGCACGCCCGCTCCAAGGAGGGCAAGGCGCAGGTCGAGCTGGCCCAACTGTCCTACCTGCTGCCCAGGCTGCGCGGTTGGGGCGAGGCGCTGTCCCGGCAGGTCGGTGGCCGGGCCGCCGGCGGCGTCGGCATCGGTGGCCGTGGCCCCGGTGAGACCAAGATCGAGCTGGATCGGCGGCGGATCCGCACCCGGATGTCCAAGCTGCGCCGCGAGCTGGCCGGCATGCGCACCGTCCGGGATACCAAGCGCGGCTCGCGCCGGCGTAACGAGGTGCCCGGGGTGGCCATCGCCGGCTACACCAACGCCGGCAAGTCCAGCCTGCTGAACTCCATCACCGGGGCCGGCGTGCTGGTGGAGGACTCGCTGTTCGCCACCCTGGACCCGACCACCCGGCGGAACGAGACCACCGACGGCCGGGTCTACACGTTGACCGACACGGTCGGGTTCGTCCGGCACCTGCCGCACCAGCTGGTCGAGGCGTTCCGCTCCACCCTGGAGGAGGTCGCCCAGGCGGACCTGTTGCTGCACGTGGTGGACGGCTCGGACGCGATGCCCGAGGAGCAGATCAAAGCGGTCCGCGAGGTGCTCGAGGAGATCGGCGAGCAGCACGGCGGCGCGATGCCGCCGGAGCTGCTGGTGATCAACAAGGTGGACGCGGCGGACCAGCTGCAACTGGCCAGGCTGCGGCATCTGCTGCCGGACGCGGTGTTCGTCTCCGCGCACACCGGGGTGGGCATGGCGCGGCTGCGCGAGGTCATCGCGGAGCGGCTGCCCAAGCCGCACTACGAGCTCGAGGTGCTGCTCCCGTACACCGAGGGCGGGCTGGCCGCGCGGGTGCACGAGCACGGCCAGGTGCTGGCCGAGCAACATCGGGCGGAGGGCACCTGGCTGCGCGCCCGAGTGGCCCAGGACCTGGCGGCGGCGTTGCGCGACTACCGGGTAGTGGCCGATTCCGCCGGGCGAGCCGAATCCGCCGACCGTGCCCAGGTCGCCGACCAGTCCTAACCCGCCGACCAGTCCTAACCCGACGACCAGGCCTAACCCGACGACCAGGCCGAGCGAGAGCAGCTGGCCTAGTGTTCTCTGGCCGAAAGGTCGGCGGCGAGCCGCAAATTTAACAGCATGGCTCTCAAATCGTGATCAAAAAGCCCTCAGGTTGAATGCGAAGCTTGTGGCGGCCCGCCGGGGAGGCCGGTGGCGAGTCTGTGCGAGCTGGCCAGGGCCGCGGGTGGCTTGCCGGGGCCGATTGTGGCCGGGCGACGGGTTGGTGCGAGCCGGAGTGGGGCCGCGCAGACACCGTGCAGCCCCCCTGTGCCTGGCACGCGGTCGACGCAGACCCAGTACCACCGGCGCAGACTCTGCAGGCTCTGTGCCGGCCGCGGCCGGTCTGCACGAGCCGGCCAGACTCGGCCGGAAGCGGCGGCTCCCACCGGTCTCCGGTGGCCCCTGCCCGCCTCCGCCGGAGACCGGTGGCTCCCACCCGTCTCCGGCGGCTCCTGCCTGAAGCGCCGCAACCAACACCCCATGCCTTCCCGGCCCACCCGGTCCCGGCGGAACGGCCCAGGAACCCTCAACTTCTAGAGCCGGCGCAGTACCGCGACCACCCGGCCCAGCACCGTCGCCTCATCGCCGGGGATCGGCTCGTACGCGGGATTGCTGGGCAGCAGCCAGATGTGCCCGTCCCGGCGCTTGAACGTCTTCACCGTGGCCTCGCCGTCGATCATCGCGGCCACGATGTCGCCGTTCTCCGCCACCGACTGCTGGCGCACCACCACCCAGTCGCCGTCGGTGATGGCGGCGTCCACCATCGAGTCACCACTGACCGTGAGCAGGAACAGGGTGCCCTCCCCGACGATCTCCCTGGGCAGCGGGAACACGTCGGAGATGGCCTGCTCGGCGAGGATCGGCCCACCGGCCGCGATCCGGCCCACCACCGGCACGAACGCCGGTGACGGGCGCATCGCGCGCAGCTCCTCGGTGACGTCCGGCCCGTCCTCGGCACCATGGACCACGCTGCTCTCGGCGGTCATCTCGTCCGGGCCTCGGACGTCGACCGCGCGGGTGCGGTTCGGATCGCGCCGCAGGTACCCCTTTCGTTCCAGGGCGCGCAGCTGGTGGTGCACCGATGAGGTGGAGGTGAGCCCCACGGCGTCGCCGATCTCCCGGACGCTGGGCGGGTAGCCGAAGCGCTCCACCCAGTCCCGGATCACCTCGAGGACCTTCCGCTGCCGGGGCGTCAGCGCGTTCGACTCCACTCCGGCCGGATCGGGGAAGGTGTGTACCTCGGCCCCGGCGCCGACCTCAGCTCCCACCGCGGCGGCGACAGCTCCGGCCGCCCCATCGTCGTCTGTCGATCCGCGCGCCATCGTCGCCGATCCTCCCTGCCCAAATTGGCACTGCTTCCCGGTCTTGTCGCTTCCGCACGGTAGACCGATGCACGGACAAGTCCAAACACATGTTCGAACGACACGCCCGCGATTTCCCGGTTTTGTCGGGGGCCGGTGGTAGACCTATCGCACAGCCGTTCGATCGAACGTGCGTGCGACATCGGGTAATCCCGAGGAGGCATGATGGGCGCGAGTGCGAGCTCGGTGCGGGTGGTTCCGGCCGACGCGGCGAGTCAGTTTCCGGTCACGTCGGCCGGCGCGGCCCAGGTCGGCTCGCGCGTCGGGCCGATGGTCGCGCAGAGGTCCGGGCGCCCGGACGAGCGGGTCGAGCGGCCGGCCGCCGGCTCAGGGTCGGGCTCGATCCGCCGGGTGCCGGCCCGCCGGATTGGGCCCGGCCCGGAGCCGACCGGCCCCGGGCGCGCCGCTCGCCGGCCGGCCCCGGTGATGGCCCGGTCGTCGGTGCGGTCCTGCGCGCCGGCCGCCCGGCGCGTGCTGCCGGCCCGGGGGAGCGCGGCCCGGCCGGTCCCGGTCCGCCCGGCTCCGGTCCGGCCGGTCGCGCCCCGCCGGGTCGCCCGGGCGCGGTCCGCGGGCCTGGTGTCGGTGGCCCAGTTCGTATTGGTGGCGGTGGTGGCCGCGGTGGTGGTCGGTGCGCTCGGCCTGCTGGCTGACGGCGTGCGCGCGGCCCGGGTCCCGGAGGCCACCGGCCTGGTGCAGGTGCACTCCGGCGAGTCCATCTGGCAGGTGGCTCGGCGTGCCGCCCCGTCCGCCGATCCGGGTGCGGTCGCGGCACGGATCGTGGAATTGAACGACCTTGGTTCACCGTCTGTACGGGGTGGGGAAGTACTACTCAGCCCCATCGGGTGAGATTTGGTTCACCCACGCCATCTTGGGTTGGATGGCGTTGCTTACCCCTACATCTTGTGGTTACATGGTTGTAGTTCGGCTGAGAGTCGAACTGGGACGTATGGGGGAGGTTGTCCAGCGGTGCGGTGCCCGTTCTGCCACCACACGGACTCTCGGGTCATCGATTCCCGGGATGTCGATGAGGGTAAGGCCACCCGCCGGCGGCGGTCCTGCCCGGAGTGTGGTCGACGCTTCACCACGGTCGAGGAAGCCGTGCTGGCCGTCGTCAAACGCAGCGGGGTCACCGAGCCGTTCCTGCGTGACAAGGTGGTCAGCGGGGTGCGTCGGGCCTGCCAGGGTCGGCCGGTCACCGAAGACGCGTTGCAGCACCTGGCTCACCGTGTCGAGGAGAGCATTCGCGCCGGTGGCGCCGCCGAAGTACCCGCCCACGAGGTGGGTTTGGCGATCCTCGGCCCGCTGCGGGAACTCGACGAGGTTGCGTATCTGCGCTTCGCCAGCGTCTATCGCTCGTTCTCCAGTATCGAGGACTTCGAGAAGGAGATCGCCGACTTGCGCAAGATCACTCCCGGATAAACAAGGCGGCCGGGTCACCGCGTAGGCGGTGACCACTGGGCCACCTGACGCCACTCCACCAGAGATTTGGAAGCAAGAGAGGGACGAACACGCATGACCGACGTTGTGGGGCATCGGGACCGCGGCAGCGACCAGCCGATCGCCGAGAGCGGTGGCAAGTCGCGTAAACGGGCCGCATTGAAGGTCGAACGGGTCCACACCACGCCCGGCGTGCACCCCTACGACGAGGTCATCTGGGAACGCCGGGACGTCGTGATGACGAACTGGCGGGACGGCTCGATCAACTTCGAGCAGCGCGGGGTGGAGTTCCCCGAGTCCTGGTCGATGAATGCGACGAACATCGTCACCAGCAAGTACTTCCGGGGCGCGGTTGGCGCGCCGCATCGGGAGAACAGCCTGCGTCAGCTCATCGATCGGGTGGTCTCCAGCTACGTGGCCGCCGGCGTGGAGAACGGCTACTTCGGCACCCGGGAAGACGCCGAGATCTTCGACCACGAGCTGACCTGGATGCTGCTGCACCAGGTGTTCAGCTTCAACTCGCCGGTCTGGTTCAACGTCGGCACGGCGTCCCCGCAGCAGGTCAGCGCCTGCTTCATCCTCTCCGTGGACGACACCATGGAGTCCATCCTGAACTGGTACCGGGAAGAGGGGCTGATCTTCAAGGGTGGCTCCGGCGCCGGGCTGAACCTGTCCCGGATCCGCTCGTCCAAGGAGCTGCTCTCCTCCGGTGGCACCGCCTCCGGCCCGGTGTCGTTCATGCGCGGCGCCGACGCCAGCGCCGGCACCATCAAGTCCGGTGGGGCCACCCGGCGGGCGGCGAAGATGGTGGTGCTGGACGTGGACCACCCGGACATCGGTGAGTTCGTGCAGACCAAGCTGCGCGAGGAGGAGAAGATCCGGGTCCTGCGGGACGCCGGCTTCGACATGGACCTCGGCGGCGCCGACATCGCCTCGGTGCAGTACCAGAACGCGAACAACTCGGTGCGGGTCTCCGACGAGTTCATGCGCGCGGTGGAGAGCGACAAGGAGTTCGGGCTGCGCGCCCGGCTCACCGGCGACGTCATCGAGACCGTCCAGGCGCGTGGCCTCTTCCGCGACATCGCCCAGGCGGCGTGGGCCTGCGCCGACCCCGGTCTCCAGTACGACGACACCATCAACGACTGGCACACCTGCCCGGAGTCCGGCCGGATCACCGCGTCCAACCCGTGCAGCGAGTACCTGCACCTGGACAACTCCAGCTGCAACCTGGCGTCGCTGAACCTGATGAAGTTCCTCTCCCCGGACGGCACGTTCGATGCGGTCCGGTTCGCCAAGTCTGTCGAGCTGGTCATCACCGCGATGGACATCTCCATCTGCTTCGCGGACTTCCCGACCGAGCCGATCGCCGAGACCACCAGGCGATTCCGCCAGCTGGGCATCGGCTACGCCAACCTGGGCGCGCTGCTGATGGCCACCGGCCACGCGTACGACTCCGAGGGCGGCCGTTCGCTGGCCGCCGCGATCACCTCGCTGATGACCGGCACCGCGTACCGCCGCTCGGCCGAGCTGGCCGGCGTGGTCGGCCCGTACGACGGCTACGCGCGCAACGCGGAGGCGCACCAGCGGGTGATGCGTAAGCACGCCGCCGCGAACGACTCGATCCGCACCCTGGATCACATTGACGCCGGCGTGCATAAGCTGGCCACCCGGACCTGGCAGCAGTGCCTCAAGGTCGGTGAGAAGAACGGCTGGCGCAACGCGCAGGCCAGCGTGCTCGCGCCGACCGGCACCATCGGCCTGATGATGGACTGCGACACCACCGGGATCGAGCCGGACCTGGCGCTGGTGAAGTTCAAGAAGCTGGTCGGCGGCGGCTCGATGCAGATCGTCAACCAGACCGTGCCGGGGGCGTTGACCTCGCTGGGCTACCAGCCCGAGCAGGTCGAGGCGATCGTCGAGTACGTGGCCGAGCAGGGGCACGTGGTGGACGCGCCCAGCCTGCGGCCGGAGCACTACGAGGTGTTCGACTGCGCGATGGGGGAGCGGTCCATCCCAGCGATGGGCCACGTCCGGATGATGGCCGCCGTGCAGCCGTTCATCAGCGGCGCGATCTCCAAGACGGTGAACATGCCGGAGGCAGCCAGCGTCGAGGACGTCGAGGAGATCTACCTGCAGGGCTGGAAGCTGGGCCTCAAGGCGCTGGCCATCTACCGGGACAACTGCAAGGTCGGCCAGCCGCTGTCCAACGCCAAGCCGGCCAAGACCGTCGAGGAGGCGCCGGTGGTGGTCGAGTCGCGGCCGGTGCGGCGGCGGCTGCCGAAGAAGCGGCCGAGCCAGACCGTCTCGTTCACGGTCGGCGGCGCCGAGGGTTACCTGCACGCCGGCTCGTACCCGGACGACGGCCTCGGCGAGATCTTCATCAAGCTGGGTAAGCAGGGTTCCACCCTGGCCGGCGTGATGGACGCGTTCTCCATGTCCATCTCGGTGGGCCTGCAGTACGGCATCCCGCTGGAGTTCTACGTCTCGAAGTTCTCCAACCAGCGCTTCGAGCCGGCCGGCATGACCGACGACCCGGACATCCGGATCGCCACCAGCGTGCTGGACTACCTGTTCCGTCGGCTGGCGCTGGACCACCTGCCCTACGAGAAGCGCGCCCAGCTCGGCATCTTCTCCGCCGATGAGCGCACCGCGCAGGTCGCCGGGAGCTACTCCGACGGCGACGTGGATCTGGACGCGCTGCGCACCACCGTGGAGGCCGCGCCGGCCGCGTCCCCGGTCGGGGCCTCGGCGGCGCCGGCAGAGGTGGGTAGCTCGACCGAGCTGTTAGAGCTGCAGCAGGGCAAGCTCGCCGACGCCCCGCTGTGTCTGACCTGCGGCACCAAGATGCGCCCGGCCGGCTCGTGCTACGTGTGCGAGGGCTGCGGCTCAACCTCGGGCTGCAGCTAGAGCGTAAGTCCGCTCCCCGCGCTGGCGGTCACCATCGTTATCCGGATGGTGGCCGTCAGTGTCTCCGGACCCGGTCGGGGGCATCGCTCGGTGAGATCGGGGTCAACTCCGGGGATGACCCTGAGGTACGCCCAGCAGGCCGGGTGTTTCCTGGAGGCATGGTCAAGTTAATCGCACTCGCCGCGCTGGTCGTGGTCGGCTTCGTGGTGCTGGGTGCGGTGGCGAAGGTGCTGCTCTGGGCAGCGCTGATCGCCGCGCTGGTGGTCATCGGGTTCGCCACATACCGGCTGCTCAGCTCCTCCTCGGAGACCACCTCCGAGCGGACGCTGCACTAGATCTGGCTCGGCTCAGTTCGTCGCCGGCCGCGGAAGGTCAGGTGGCGTTGCGTTCGCTTGCCGCGTCCACCGGGCCGGTGGGGCCAGCCACACCGTTGCGCCCGGTGCGCAGCAGCTGGCGCCACTGCTCCAGGTTCCAGGTGGCTGGCTGGGTCTCGGTCAGGAACCGCTCCACGGTCGATACGAAGCGCGCCGGGTCGGTGTGGAACGGGAAGTGCCCTGCGCCCTCGAAGATTTCCAGCTGGCTGCCCGGCATCGCCGCATGCGCGCGGTACCCGTGCGCGACCGGAACCACCGCGTCCCGCGAACCCCACACCAGCAGGGTCGGCATGCCCTGGGTGAGGTAGCAGCGGTCCAGCATGGTGATCACCTGGCCGCGCCAGTCCACCACCGAGCGCAGGCTGCGGATGAACGCCGCCCGCGACACGGAGTCCGGCAGCGCGTCGACCACCCGCAGCAGGTCCGGGGCGTCCTGGCCGAGCGCGGTGCCCATGGCACGCATGGCGGACACCACCAGGCCGGTCTGCCAGCGCGCGGTGGGCAGCCGGAGCAGGTGGAGCAGCGCCTCGCCGCCGGGCAGCGCCAGCATCCGTAGCACCGCGCTGACCTCCGGGCCACCGCCGCCGCTGCCCACCAGCACCAGCCGCTCGGTGCGTTCCGGGAACTGGTAGGCGAACTGCATCGCCACCCCGCCGCCCAGCGAGTGCCCGACCAGGGTGGCCCTCGGCACGCCGAGCACGCCGAGCAGGTCACGCACCCCGTTGGCGTAGGCGGCCACCGAGTAGTCGGCGCGGGGCTTGTCCGAAAGGCCGTGCCCGAGCAGGTCCGGCGCGATCACCAGGTGCTCCCTGGCCAGCGAGGGGATGATCTTCTCCCAGGTCGCCGAGCTGTCCCCGATGCCGTGTATCAGCACCAACGGCGGCCCGGCTCCGGCGACCCGGAACGCCCGGCGGTAACCGTGCACCACCCGGAAGCGCAGCTCGGGGCTGCGAATCGGCACCGGACCCAATCGCCCGACGCGATCCAGATAGTTCCGGCTGGCCGTCATGTCCGGTGCACTCCGCGCCGCTGATGAGGGAACTACGACCCTCGTGTCAGGCGAGGCTAGAGGTGATCGGGGGCGACGAGTTTCCGGCCAGGTTTCCACCTTGTTGCGGCTCACCCCGAACGGGTCAGAAATGTCTCTTAGCGGGCCCGAGGGCCGCCTCGGGGACGAGCCGGCTCAGCTGGTGCCGTGCTCCTCCTGCTCGGCGAGGAACGCCTCCGCCTCCGCGCCCAGCTCGTCCGCCGTGGGCAGCGGCTGGTCGTCGGCCAGCAGGGAAGGCCGGCCCTCGGCGCGCACCGTCGAGTCGTACCGGCGCTCCAGCGCCCGCACCACCCGGCTGGCCTGCTCGGAGCTGGCCACCTTGCGCTCGATGTCCGCGCTGATCTCCTCGGCCGCCTCGGTGAGCGCGTCGGTGGGCAGTAGCAACCCGGTGGTCAGGCTCACGTGATCCAGCAGGGTGCGGGCGGCCTGGGGGTACTCGGTTTCGGCCAGATAGTGCGGCACGTGCGCGGCCAGGCCCATCGCGTCGTGGCCGGCCTGGCCCAGCCGCAGTTCCAGCAGGGCGCTGGCGCTGCCGGGCAGCTCGGCGGTGTTGGACCACTGGTCGTTGTTGTTGATCAGACCGGGCCGGGTGCCATGGGTGGTGACCCCGGCCGGACGGGTGTGTGGCACGGCCATCGGGATGGCGTGCAGCCCGACCGTCATGTCCACCGCGAAGTGCTCGATCAGCTCGCCGACGGCGGCCGCGAAGCGCTCCCACTGGCTGTCCGGCTCCGGTCCGGTGAGCAGCAGGAACGGGGTGCCGGCGAGGTCGCGCAGCGCGTAGATGGCCAGCAGCGGCTCGTCGTAGTCCGCCCAGTGGTCGCGGTCGAAGGTCATGGTGGGCCGACGGGAGCGGTAGTCCAGCAGTTGGTCGACGTCGAAGGTGGCGACGATGGTGGAGGGCAGCGCGGTCAACAGGTGGTCCATGGCCAGCCGGCCGGCGTGCCCGGCGTCGATGTACCCGCCGAGGTGGTGCAGCAATACGCGAGGCTCTGGCTCCCCGCTGATCGGGGCATCCTCGGCCGGGGCCAGCGCCGCCTCGGCATCCTCTTCGACCTGATACAGCTCCGTGGGATCCAACACCTCGGACCTCCTGCTCCCTCACGCTTCACTCCGGTACCTATCTATCGCGGCAACCGGCGTTCCTTGAAGTGTCAACGTCTTCCGGCGTCAGATCCATCCCATTCTCGTGCTGGGCATCGTCACGTCCGTCACCATGGAGACGTTATGGATGTGCGGCGGAATCCCTGGTTGGTCTGGTCGGTCGGAGTCTTCGCCTATCTGGTGGCAGTGCTGCAGCGGTCTTCGTTCGGGGTCGTCGGGCTGGACGCCACCGAGCGGTTCCACGCCACTCCCGCGGTGCTGTCCACCTTCGTCGTGCTGCAGCTTCTGGTGTACGCCAGCCTGCAGGTGCCGGTCGGACTGCTGCTGGACCGTTTCGGCGCCCGCCACCTAATCGTGGCGGGTGGACTCATTATGGCGGTCGGCCAGTTACTCCTCGCGTTGGCCACCGCGTTGCCGGCCGCGTTCCTGGCCCGGGCGCTGGTCGGGGCGGGTGACGCGCTCACCTTCATCAGCGTGCTGCGGGTGCTCAGCGCCTGGTTCCCGCCGAGGCGGGTGCCGCTGATGACCCAGCTCACCGGGCTGATCGGACAGTTGGGGCAGGTGCTGAGCGCGATCCCGCTGGTCGCCCTGCTGCACGGCCCCGGCTGGACCTCGGCCTTCGCCTCGGCCGCCGGAGCGGGCGTGCTGGCGTTGGTGTTGGTGCTGGTGGTGATCAAGAATCGGCCGCCGGGATCGCCGGCGCCGGTCGGCCCGCTCGAGGCGACCAGGATGTGGCACAGCCTGCGTGCCGTCTGGTTGACCCCGGGCACCCGGCTGGGTTTCTGGTCCCACATGGGCACCCAGTTCTCCGGCACGGTGTTCGCGCTGCTGTGGGGGGTGCCGTTCCTGGTGGCCGGGCAGGGGCTGCGGCCGAGTGAGGCCAGCGTGCTGCTGACCGTGCTGGTGCTGGCCGGGATCGTGGCCGGGCCGGTGATCGGCGAGTTCACCGCGCGGCACCCGTTGCGCCGGTCCTGGCTGGTGCTCACCGTGATAGGGATCACTGCCTCGGTGTGGACCGCGGTGCTGGCCGTGCCTCCGCCGGCGCCGCGCTGGCTGCTCGTGCTGCTGGTCATCGTGCTGGCGTTGGGCGGCCCCGGTTCCATCGTCGGGTTCGACTACGCCCGCACGTTCAACCCCGGTGGGCGGCAGGGCACCGCGGTCGGCATCGTGAACGTCGGCGGGTTCAGCGCCTCGGTGGCCGTGGTGCTGGCCATCGGTGTGCTGCTCGGCGCGGTCGGCGGCCCCAATGGATACACCCCGGAGGCGTTCCGGCTCGCCTGGTGCGTGCAGTACCTGGTGTGGGGGATCGCGGTGGTCGGCGTGCTGCGGAGCCGTCAGCTGGCCCGCCGCCGGATGGCCGAGGACGGGGTGGTGGTGCCCCCGCTGCGGATGGTGCTCGCCCAGCGGCGGGCGGAACGTGACAGTACTGCTATCAGGTAGCTTGGCGATCACCCATTAGTGACAATGACTATCATCTTCTTCAGATCGGTTGTGGACGTTCGGAGAAGGGTTGAGAAGTCGGTGCGCATTGCATTCGTGGGCAAGGGAGGCAGCGGCAAGACGACGCTCGCCGCGCTGTTCACCCGGTACCTCGCTGAACTCGACCGGCCGGTGCTGGCCATCGATGCGGATATCAATCAACACCTCGCCTCGGCACTCGGCCTGACCGGGGAGGCCACGCCCCGACCGCTGGGCGCGGACCTGCACTGGTTGAAGGACCACCTGCGCGGAACCAACCCGAGAATTCCCTCGGCCGACGCGATGATCAAGACATCCCCGCCTGGCCGGGGATCCCGGTTGCTTGCGCTGACCGAGGACGACGCGGTGCTGAGCCGCTACGCCGCGGGTGGGCCGGCCGGCGCCCGGCTCATGGTCACCGGCGAGTTCGACTCCGAGGACATCGGCGTGTCCTGTTACCACGCCAAGACCGGTGCGGTCGAGCTGTACCTGAACCACCTGGTGGACGGCCCCGGCGAGTACGTGGTGGTGGACATGACCGCCGGGGCGGACGCGTTCGCCTCCGGGCTGTTCACCCGATTCGACCTGACCGTGCTGGTCAGCGAGCCCACCCAGCGCGGGATCGGGGTCTACCGGCAGTACCTGACCAACGCCGCCGGGCACCGGGTGGCGCTGCGGGTGGTGGGCAACAAGGTGGCCGACCAGGCGGACGCGGACTATCTGCGCGACCAGGTCGGGCCGGCGCTACTGGCCACCCTGGGGCACTCGTCGTGGGTGCGCGCCGCCGAGCGCGGGACGCCGAAGCCGTTGGACACGCTGGAGCCGGCGAACCGAGCCGCGCTGGCGGCGCTTCTCACCGAGCTGGACGCCACCGAGCGGGACTGGGCCGGCTATCACCGCGACACCCTGGAGTTCCACCTGCGCAACGCCCGGGCCTGGGCGAACCAGTCGCTCGGCCGGGATCTGAGCACCCAGATCGACCCCGATTTCGTGCCGGGCGCGCCCGCCGCCGTGGCACAGGCCAGCTGACCTCGCGGCCGCCCCGCCCCGGCCGGGTGATCGGTGTCTTGATGGCTGGAGGGACGTCACACGTCCGTCCGGACACCGAAACACGGATCACCCGGCGGGGGCGCCGGGGCCGGGCAGCAGGTCCACCCCGTTGTGCACCGGCTGTCCGCAGTGCCGGCAGGTCGCGCCGATCAACACGTCCCCCGCGCAGCCGGCGTGC
>Ga0193743_1001316_pt1 | contig 18526 bp, 20 predicted proteins | sample L2c2metaG_FD_143038 | JGI IMG/M metagenome (GOLD analysis project Ga0193743, IMG submission 143038) | Soil microbial communities from a riparian zone of the East river system, Colorado, United States - L2c2 | ecosystem: Environmental > Terrestrial > Soil > Riparian zone | place: USA: East River... | reverse complement strand
CAAACCTTTAGACAATACTTGACCTTTACCGGTTAAGCACTCTTTAGGCTCAGCCTTTAAGGACCCAGATGCAGAACCGACTGTAAAGTCTGAATTGTTCGAAGTCGTAACAATCGGACTCTGCTATCAGAGCCACGAGTGCACTCCGTCTTGAGCTAGCGATGATGAGGAGGGATGTACAGAGGTGACGGAGAATTATCAGAGGAAACATTGGACGAAGAGGAGCATCCCCTAACACCATCCTTTTCTTTTAGGAACCCCTGCTAGGTGTGCTTTCCTGTCGTATTTTATGTTTATATATATTTAGGATCCCCTGCTAGATCTCAACTAAGTCGCAGCTGCAGTTGCCCTAACAGTGTCATTCTTGTAATGCTACAGGTGTACATGTTGGAACCACAAGCAAAGATCATTTTCCTTGTTATCTTATTACACTATCATCTTATTAGTTATGGACTCAGGCCTGCTAGATATATTTCATATGGACTTGTATATATGCTGTGTATACATATAGAGAATGGTTATTGTGTTCTACTCATTCCTATAGCATGGACTGTTAGGATATTGTGGTGCTGGCATGCCCACTATTAAAATTGGAGCTGTGGACTATTAGTTTTAGAGACCATGTTAATTATTGGGAGTGGGGACTGTTTCCACATTGTGATGCAGCCAGGGGTTCAGAGGCGAAGCCCCTGGCAAGCCTCGACTCTGTGCTGTAGGCAGGCAAAGCGGAGCCGAAGGCACGGGCCCGGGTGGGTTCGTGGCTTGTTGGGTAATATCTGGTAATATATAATATGAATTATTATGTCACTGTGATGACATGCCGGATCTATTTATACCTGCGCAGTAGAATTTGATCCCACCCTTGTCTGACAAAGGTCGTTGTGGGCCCTTCTCTTCCTTGACATGAATCTGGCTCACTGGTGTTTGTCTTCTTCCCTCTCGTTATCCACAATGGATTCCTGATATATATACACAGATTCTCAGCAGTACAGCACCCGCAGCTTCTATCTTACTAGGACAGGGACCCCTCCTTCACAAGTTGCCACAGCCATGGCCCAACAGCAGAACAATCCTCAGAGCGATACCGCCAATATCAATGGAAAAGACAAGAAATCAAGCGAACCACTTTTTGGTCCTAGCATTGGACCTGTGAGCAGCGGGCCTGCTTGGACGATAGGTAGCGAGAAGAAGGTGGTTACGGATGAATTAACACCAGATATCGTCAATAGTTGGATAGAGAAGAGCAAGGAAGTAAGTTTTTTTTTCCCTAGATGTTTTCTTTGGTGTACTTTCTCCTTGGCCCGCTATTTCTTTGCTCCTGGAACTGTTTTGTCTCATTTCTCTATATCTTCTAGCCGTCGCAACCCACAACTACTTTACAAGCTCTCGTTAACCTTAAGCGTCCAACACTACGCCTCTCGCCGTTGTCATCTGTAACAGATGACCCATCCTCGGCCATACCGGCCGATCAACACCCTCATGGTCTCGAATTCGAATACGATTGTGATGCACCCAAGTGTGGCATCTATGTTCATGTCCATCTCCCGAAGAATCATCCTGATGCCCCTTCAATATCAACTCTCTCGTTGCTAAGCAAGCTTCTCGTCTTTGAAACGGTTGTTGATGGTGGCTTTGCAAATCATCTCAAATTAGAAGAAGGCGCTATGCTCGAATTAGGTCGATTTGAGTATCCACATGTTCAACCTCTTGTACAAGATAACGTTGCACTCCCGTCGATTCCGGAACCATCTGCTGCTCCTGCCGACGTTGCCTCCCCAACACCCGCCGGGGATGCAGCCCCGCCCACAGCATCACGTAACAATGGTCGTCGTCGCTTCACCCACTTCCACTTCCGCAGGCGATCGCAGAATCGCAGTATCTCTGGACCAGCTTTGGCAGTCGTGGATGCTGAACCTGTCGTGGCCCAGGAGGGCAAAGCCAAAGAGGGAAAAGATGACGTCGAGGAAGGTGTGAAAGTGACGATTAGACTTGCTGCTCTTGATGAGCAAGGGACAGAACTTGCTTCACCTAACGAACAAATCACGTATCTGCATATCGTTTCGACTTGGCCATGCAAGCACTGAGGCACCGAAGGAAGGTGGCGAACCGGTTGAAGATGCTCGACCTTGGGTCGTCAAAGTTGTCAAGCGCGAGGCTACAGTGAGTTTTTATATATGTTCATTATAATTGTAATGTACAAAAGATGGTTGGACCTAGATTGGACCACACACATTCCATCTTCACGAGATTTATGGCTTGACGTCCTCGTCTACCAATAACACCACCACTAATCCTCTACCTACCGCGCACACGTATCCTCCAGAAGAAGGACAGGCAGCACCAATCCTCAGCACAGTGTATAACGAAGATCCTCAGTCAGAGTGTCTCTTATGCCTGTCTTCTCCCCGGGAGGTTGTGCTCCTTCCATGCCGTCATCTTGTCGCATGCAAGGATTGTGCTTTGAATATGGTTGAGTTCGGAGCGGGCGGAACTATTAACCAAGCTGTAGAAGGTGGAGCTGAAGGTGCTGGCACTGCGAACACTGCGGACCCGAGTACCGGGACGCCGTCTGCACCTCTCACACCTACTACCAATCAGCGCAGGAAGCGAAAGGCCAAAGGTTGGTTTTGCCCTGTGTGCCGACAACGTGAGTATATTTTTCCTTCGAAGTCAAACAAAGCTGATTCCTTACGATTTTACTAGCCTATACTTCTATGTTACGAATTACAACTACTCCGCCGCCTCAGTCGGAAAGTAAAGATAATGATGGATCGGGGACAGAAGATGAAGATTCCGCGACTCCTCCGACTACTGATAATGGTCCAATGGAGAGTCGTGGTGGGTTATTGGGATCTGCACTTCGACCTGGGTTCTTGAGAGGCCTGAGTCTATCGAGGAGTACACAGGCTCCGAATCCAGATGTAGAGAATCAGGCTGGGCTCGGACGGGTCGGAGCTTGAGAGCTTGAGCCTCTGAGTGCTGATGGTCGAGAGTCCGATGAGAAGGAGAAGGGGATACGGACTCTCATTTATTGTATTGTGGTTAGCAGTGGTTTTTTTAAAATCTTTTTGAGAGAAACTTGGGTAAGTAAAAAAAAAATTGTTGTACTAGTTTTTGATTTCTTTGCTCAAGCCTTTTTTTTCTTTTTTTTTTTTTGATTCTTTTTACTTTTTTTACTCTATTTATTTATTCCATGGAGGTTTGGCTTTGTAAATATGCATTTCATCTATCCGACTGATGCGTGAAAAAAACAAAAGTGGCTCCCCGATGAGAAAGCATTTACCAAAAACTTCAACGTATGTCATTAAAGGCGATGTAGGGAAAGCCGATCGGATATATAATCTCATTCAAGATACATGCAGGAGCAAGACTGAATTCTAGATAACGTAGAGACCCACTATTTAACACCGGAATCGACCCACCCAAATGACCCTGACAACTGAGGAGACACATATAAAGACATTGTTTATTTGGTCTGGTTTGAAAAAGAGTCTTCCACCCCATCTTGCAAAAGGAAGTCAAAGATGGCCACAGCAGACAAAGCCTCACGACGTGCAAAGTTTGAAGGTGTTTTCGCGAAGATTCGAGATGAGTTGATTAAGCATTTTGCTGGACAGGGCATGCCTCAAGATGCCGTGGAGTGGTACCGCAACGTACGCGCCGTTTTTTACATCATTATGAACATTTTTTGGTTGATTTTTCTTTTTTTCCATGGCCTCCGTTATAGAATCTCGAATACAATGTACCTGGCGGTAAACTCAATCGCGGCATGTCCGTCGTTGATACCGTTGAGATTCTTAAAGGCCGCGATCTTTCCGATGACGAGTATCTCAGAGCTGGTGTGTTGGGCTGGTGTGTTGAGCTTGTAAGCTTTTGTCATTTTATTCAAAAGGTTCTTTAACCCCCATCCGGGTTTGTGTCTAGTTGCAAGCCTTCTTCCTTGTCTCCGATGACATGATGGACGCGTCCATCACTCGTCGTGGCCAACCCTGCTGGTATCGTGTTTCCCAAGTGGGCATGATCGCGGTTAACGACTCCTTCATGCTCGAAGCGGCCATTTACTATCTTATAAAGGCATACTTCCGCAAAGAGGATTACTACGCGGATCTCTTGGATCTGTTCCATGAGACCACATATCAAACTGAGATGGGCCAGTTAGTCGATCTCATCACCGCACCAGAGGACAAGGTCGATTTAAACAAGTTCTCCTTGGAAAAGTTGGTTTTCCTTCTTTTTTCTTTGCCGTATCCGAGAGAGTGTTCTAATTGAATGGTTTTAGACATCGTTTAATCGTGCTCTACAAAACTGCTTATTACTCCTTCTATCTTCCTGTCGCATGCGCGATGCTTATGTGTCGCATCCCGGAAACCTACACAGTTCCCTCCCCCTCTACATCCACGACCGTCCGCCCCTATTCGATCGCCTCCTCCATCCTTCTTCCTCTTGGAGAATACTTCCAAATCCAAGATGATTACCTCGATTATTCCGGTACTCCTGAACAAATCGGTAAAATCGGGACTGATATCGTGGACAACAAGTGTTCATGGGTCATCAACATCGCGCTTTCTCTCGCCACTCCTGCTCAACGAGCCATATTGGATGAAAACTATGGAAGAAAAGATGCAGAGAAGGAGAAAAAGGTGAAAGTGGTGTTCGCAGAGATTGGAGTGGGGAAAGTATATGAGGAGTATGAGGAACGGGTCGTGAACGAATTGAAGCAAAAGATTGGAGAAATCGTGGAAGTGGATGGGGGTTTGAAGCGGGAGGTGTTTGAGAGTTTCTTGGCAAAGATTTACAAGAGGAGCAAGTAAAAGTCTTTTTTTTTTCATTAGATGGAAGGGTCAACTATTTACTTTCACAAAGTGTGCTACGAATGTAACACAAGCTATGATATTTAGATTATTAAATTTTCGATAACGCATGATAGATAGACAGTTTTGAATGGATCTTCACGCCATATGGTCAAATAGCTAAGTCAATACTAGATCGTTATCCATCATGAGTTCTCGCACAGGTGGTCGACAGTCTTATGTCAGAGTTGAAGTTAAGGCGTCTGATAGAACATAATCCAACGCCTGAGGGACGACCTTCATACAATGGGCGCAATCTTCGTCAAAGCCTCGACGCATCCTTTGTGTCCGTATCGGTTATCATTTCCTATATACTGTTCACTTCGAATTACGAGGAGACGGTGCCACATTCGGAGGATTGAGCCAATCAGAAACTTGGCATTTTGACAAGCGGTGTGCTCCTCTGCCAAGACCCAAAAAATGAATGTGGCGCTTACTACCGGTGTCACTGAGCGTATAGGTATATAGCAAAGACACACAACCAACATGAATGGAAAGTAACCGTTATTACAGATAGCAAAAATCCCAGACTCGTCTTATTTCTCTTTGGGTACATCGAAACCATATACTTCTCTTCCCAACTTTTGCGCTTTGGTACCTCCCTTCCCACACGACCCACCTAAGCTCCCACACAATTTACAAGCCATGGAGAAGATACGGTTTTCCTCGGTAATGTCAATGAAGAGCAAGCTGGCGATTTATACAGGTTATGCAGGGGTGATGTATTTAAAATCGTTGGTGTTTGGCAAAGAGAGAAAAACATAGTAAGGTAAAATGTCATGAGAAATTTTATATTCGTTGACGATCGCGACGAATGACCCAACCTCAGGTACCCGCGAACGAGGGAATGTTTTTCTCAGTTTTGTTTTCGTTGGAAACGGCCTTTTGATAACAAAGGCGACCTGCACTATTCTACACTTCCTGTTGTACCCCTAAATCGGCGAGGAATTTGGAGAAACATTGTTCGGGCCTTTGACATAGTAAAAAGTAGAATTAACCATTGAACAAAAAAACGAAGACGAAAAAAGATTCAGATGATGGACCAGTAGGATGCCAAGTTTATTGAAGGAATGAAAATTGCAAAAGACTTTTTTCTTTCAAAATATCAAGACCAAATTACTTTGTCAGCTCAGTGCTCACGTGACTATATATCCTTGGCGGGATTGACCATTGCTAATTATCAACTCCTCCCTCGTCCCACATGTCAGATGCAAGGCGCGGTATACCACTTCTCAGCGAACCACCGCCTACGCTCGCACCCCCAAATTCAGAGATCGCCTGTCGAAGGTGTAGCAAAGAGTTCAATCTTATCTTCGCACGATCTCGGAAGTGTAATCATTGTGGTACGTCTGTCTGAGGATAAGCTGTGTTTTCTTCTAGATGATGATGAGGCGGTGATATGATAGGATATTCATACTGTCATAGCTGCTCCGACTACCAGGCGCTGATGCCACGTTCAGGATCATCTGACATGGGTTACGATCCAATGCATGTTTGTGGTTTCTGTAATGAATTTCTGAACAGTATGTCTTCAGCTCGCCTAAGAACTTGCCTAAGAGATCGTTGAGGATTCGCTAACTTCTGTGTTTGTGAGGTCAGTTACAGCCTCAGGGCGAAATTCTCTCAGATCGTTGCCTTTGGCTAAACTCAAGAGATATGTGACTTCCTACAATATCAAAATCAATAGAGCGGTGGAGAAGGATGATATCATTGATAGTATTGTAGCCGCGAGAGTGAGTGATTCTATTTGAATTAAACAGCAGATGTTTAGCGTCCACTGCACCGATAGGAACCCAATGGATGCCTGCCTCATGCGAACGAGGTGAATATCATCGGTGGTAGATGCATTGTCGGATCGAATCTAACTATCTTTTATAGAATTTTTATAGGAAATACTCTGTTCCTAATAGAGCACCTTCAGGACGGGCCCGAGGGTTGTTCTCGAGATCGGGACAAGGCTCGAGTTCAGCTCCCCCTCGACCTCCTTCACGGCCAGCCGCAGGCCCGACATATGAATTTCCTCGTCCAGATCTAGAGCCAGATCACCCAATTCCACCTCCTGGTCCTCCCCCACACCGCCCTCCAAGGCCACAACAGCAACGCGACTCACCACCTCCGCCTCCGCTATCTCGTTCTACTTCACCATATGTCCATACCCCCCCACCACATCATCAGCATTCCCATTATCATCCACCTCCGCCGATGCCGCCCCGGGACCATTCTCATGTAAATGGCGGGTATCAACCTAATTATGGGGGTCACGTCCCTCCTACTCCACCATATATGACACGTCCTCAGCCTCCTCCTCAACAGTCACCACCGCAGTCAAACTATCATTCCCATTCTTCGCCTCCTCGCGCAGCACCGCATACTTCCGCCCCACCACCGCCACCTTCCCGCCCACGCGCCGCCTCAGTTGCGCCTCCTCCTAATCTTGATCAGTTAATAGAAATGTCTACAGATTCCATCGGATCTTTGAGTATCAGTGCATTAAAGTCGATCTTGTTCACGAACCATGTCACTACCGGGCAGATATTGGAGAAAAGTGATTTGGTGAAGAAGGTTTTGGTGTTGGTTGAGGATGAGAAGGCTGAGAGGGTTAGACAGCGACAGATGGAAGAGCGGGAAGAGATGGAGCGACTTCAGAGGGCAATGGAAGGCATGGATGGAACGGGTCACTTTGAGCGAGATACGGAGGACGACGGGGAAAGAGATCGACAAGCCAATGATTCTGGATCGGGTTTCGACACACATCATAGTGATGGTGAAAGCAGGCAAAATGAAGGTGGCCATGAAACTAACCACTCTCCCCAATTTTCAACATCTGCTCCCCCATCTCATCCTAAGCCCACCGGATCAACTTTCGAACGGCCAGGCATGTGCGTGATATGTCAAGACGAGGATGCAAATATCGCTATCATCGATTGCGGGTATGTAATTTATTTTTCCCCTTATCCCAATGTCAAATTTCCCATTCATTCGTGTGTTATAGTCATATGGCGATGTGTAGAGCATGTTCAGAGTTGGTCATGGCGAGCTCGAAAGAGTGTCCTCTATGTCGCACACGTATTGTCACTGAGGCTCGATTACTTCGGATTTTTAGGACGTAGGAGTATGAGAGGTGTAGGTATCATTTATAATAACAATTTGGGCAATTCCTTGGTGTTGGGTCACACACAAAATGTCGCTGTCCTCAAATTTTACGAGCTTCAAGTCGTAGATATGTTGTATATAGAGGGCTAGCGAAGCAGATTAACACCAACCTTCCGATTGGCCAGCCAACCGTTTAGTGGTACACCAGGTAATGTGGACCAGCCTTGTGGGCTCCGACACAAACGTTAACGCTAAACAAAAAAGTGAGTATCGAGTAATCTTCAAACTTGCTCGGACTTCTATTTTCAATTATCTATTGCTACATCTTTTTTTATGCTCTTTTCATGTGTTCTATATATATGGATTTTCCGCGGCGAGACGAATCGACTCTGTGTTTTATGTCTATATATGATGAGCTTAGTGATGTCGATGAAAGAGAAAGCAAGAACCACAGGCGCCCACACTAAGATTTAAATGAGTATGTATGGACTAGTAAGTTTAAACCTGAATGGGAAGCTTTTACCTCATCTTCCTTCCGATCCAGGGCTCCAGCAACCCTGAGTGCTTTTGCGCCCACCTGATTTCAGACTTCTCATTTGCCACCCTCTATTTCGAATCCTCTCTTAATAACCTTTTCCATCAACTCCACCCACTCCTTCTCTGGGTCTTCACCCTCACCTACACCGCGTACCCATTCCTCGACTTCGCCGCTACGTTCTAAAGCTTGCCATGTTCTTCGGAGGATTTCTTTGTGGGTGTAGATGTCACGTTCCCATTGTTTGCAGAGGAACCTAGAGATGAAGTTGGAAGAGTGTAGGCTGGTAGTTGTGCTGATGGTGGCTGTTGTTGCGGGATATGGGGTTGAAGAGGTACTTGACGACGGCAAGGAAGACCATAAGACACAAGGTGAAGAAGCAGGAGCAGGAGCAGATGATGAAGATGATGAAGAAGTCGACGACAGTCGATCAACAAGTTTCACCAATGAATCACGGTAGTCGTATTGTTCCATCCCACTAAACCGATACCACTTCTTTGCGATCTTCTCTTCCAATGATAACGGTACCTCCGAGGTTACATCATTTAAATTCAAATCGCCGTCGGCAATTTGTATCTTCAATTTCTCATTTCTAGCCGGTATAACCAAAGATTCTTGAGTCCAATCCATTTTTGAATTTTCCGGGTCCTTGTCCAGCTCCTCGAATAAAGCTAGTGCGGCTCGAGCTTGGATTTGGGTTAGGGGCAAAGGGGCTACACCTACGAGTAAACCTGGGAATGCAATATTTGGTTTATGGGCAGCACCGGAGAATGAGAATAGGTGTCGTGCCAGTGGGAAGATACCATAGGAGGTGTTGTGTAAAATGGACATATCGGGTAGAGGGGGTATGGGAGGTGGGATGGACGGATGAAGGTAATCATCAGAGAGGAACGGGAAGGATGTCTTGAATCCAGTTGCGAGAATACAGTAAGAGATAGAGGATTCAATCGAAGAATCACAGAATTGTACTGTTGAAGAATCAGTAAAGAATTGGGATGCTCGTGGGCGGTTTATAAGTTTGGGGTTTTCATTGGCGATAGTGGGAGGGGTGGATGTGGAATGGATTACTTGACTGATGAGGGGCGATGAGAGAAGGTCGGCCACTATATCTTGACCACTCGGTCCTCCGCCCATGACTAACACTTTGGCCGAACTTGGCAGCGGAAGTAGGGAAGGGTTGCGGTATGTGATTGAATGGGAAACTTTGTCGGATGCAACCCAAGTAGATAGACCTGGCGTCGGAGGATATCGTGGGACAGAGTAATGGCCGTTACATACCATTAGCCAGTCGAAATTGAAGTGGTCTATTTGTTCTGAGTCGACAGATCGAGTTGAGATGTTCCATTTTCTGCCAGACGGTGAAATCCCATTCAAGCTATATTCGGCGCTAATTACGCTAGTGTTGAAGTGAATATGGGGCCGTAGATTAAAGTGATCAGCGTATGATTCAAGGTATGTTAGAACTGTGGCTGCGGGGGGGAACAGTGGTGTCGACGGTGGGAAAAGAAAATCGGTGAAGCCCATGAGGATGTGAGGCAAGTTGGTCGTCAGTGAGTCGTATACAGCTGATGGACGCAACCTGTGTGGTAACCATTTCAGCACTCAGCTTGGAGTGCAAGTTTTGATGAGATGCTGCACCATACACCGCCCACATTGGCCTTTTGCTCGAAAAGTGTGGGTTTCCATAGTCCAGCTGTGTACTGTGGTGATTCCAGGATAGCTTGAAGGGCTGCTAGACCAGTTGGACCAGCGCCTATGATACAAATCCGTTTGGATTGTTGGGTATCCATATTGAGTGACTTGTTTGTGTGAATCCTTTGAATTTGTAGATGTGTACGCGTTAACGGTCCTTCAGCTGTCTATGGCAGATGTCGAACGATTTGAACCCCTATCGCCAGAATCAGGCTCGCTTTGTTAGAATGCAGGCTCTCGAGCAGCAGTCTCAGCCTCGGGGAGCGAGACCCAATGGCACTGCCCAGAACTCATGTCCAACACCACACCAATCTCACCACCTATACGCAGTCCAACCCCTCACACAAGCCCAAGCCCAATCCCAATCTCATGCCCAACCACAATTACAGTCGCATCAAGCCACCAGACTCCACGATACTCGACCAAATGACAACTTTCTCTACCGTTTTCTTCACGACCAACAACAACGCATTAACGCGTCACTAACCAGGTCGGATAAATGGCTTGAAATATTAGTATCCTCTGTCTCCTCTATGCGTGAAACCGCAGATGGCTTGACAAAGAAATTGGAGGCTCATGATCGTATTTTGGAGAAATTGGAGCAGAGTAGCCGTGGCGATGACAAGGCGAAGGCAAAGGAGATCGACGTGATGAAAGTTTTGGTGGGCGAGATGAAAGCTTTCAAGAAATCGTTGGGAAAGAGCTGTGACGGGGACGAGGGAAGGACGGTTCTTGGCCGGTTGGATGCCGTTACATTCGCAGTCGGAGAGTTATTGGAGAGAGCAAGAGACCCAGAAGCCAATCGTCGGTGGTATTGACATTTTTACTCCTCAGCGTACTGATTATATCCTTACATATAGTTCCGAAGCCTAATACCTCCACAGTTTCTCCTATAATCGATCTCACAATGTCTCTTAGTCCTAGCCCACCACCTGCTCAGAGCCAAACTTATGCGGACGTGGGTACAAGCCCTGTTCCATCACCTCCACCGAATGCCCAACCCCCTAAAAAAATTGCTGGTTTAGGTGGACCGGCGCACAAGGACGATAGACCTGCGGATAGGCATAATGCTGTACCCTTAAATGCGACTCCTGGTGAGTTCTTTTTCTCCTCTTTTACGGCGCAGCTATGTGGTACAGGACAAAACTAGCAAGGGTTTACTTGATGAGCTCATTTGGAGAGGAGTTTGACCCCGCCCTGTCTTTAACCCATCGTCAGTGTGCAGTTAGCACAGCTGGCGGTTCTGCCCCGCAATTGTTTTGCGCGTTTCTTAAAGTGATATCACATTGAGCATTCTTACACTATTTTTTTCTTCTGTTCGCTTTTGCTTATTCCATTGTTGCGTCACTTGCATTCTCCTTTTTTGGTTCGGGCTAACTAATTTCTCCCTATAGGTCCAAGATCGGGTATCCCGACCTTCCAGCAGCCTTATACTTCCACTGCCTCCACTTCCAGTGCCAAGCCCACCGTTACACCTACACCATTTATACAAACGGAGGCGCAGCGCCAAGCCGACAAAACCCTAGCTGCGCTTAGGGCTTCAATAGGTCGACTTAAGAACCCTTACCTGGGTGCTGTTGATTCGAGCGTTCGCGAGGAACAGCAGAAAGAACAAAGTCAGAGGCAAGGACTTCCGGAGCCGCTTGAAGCACCTCAACCCACCCGTGATGATGAGATGCTGTCTGTCGACAACGTGAATTCGGAGAGGTTGACTGTGGGCGCAGATGGGATGGTTCATATTGATGAGAAAATCAGGCCGATGAAGAGAGCTTTGGATAAGGAGGAGGGCAACGACAAGAGAGAAAAAACCAAGAGGACAGGAAAACGGGATTTCGAACTTGATGGACGCCGTAACGGCGATCTTCCTGCTGTTACAGCGTCAGGACTAATAGATCTCACCCAGCATTTACGAGGTCGTCATCGGTCATCATCATCACCTCGTTTTGTGTCACCCTCTACATCCTTGTCCTCTCTGTCTGGTAGAGGTAGAACTGGTTCTAGGCTTAGTATCGATTCTTCGGAGAGCATCTCTGTTTCTTCTACGTTATCTCATAATAGCAAGTTGTATTTCCCGACAAAGACGGAAGCTTGGGTAGGTGCGGGTGCGAGTCGTTCACCTAGGCCTGTGGTTCACGCTGCAACTGCACCTCCGACCACACCAGCAGCTGCCTCTCTTGTTGCTGCCAGCGTCACTACCATCAACAGTACGAGCATCACTGTTACTCCTCCGGTTGAAAGGGCTGCTTCTGTCGCTTCGTCCCAGTCGGCATTGCGACCTACGGTCAATGCTGGGTTGGTTACTGTTGCTCCTACTGTTCGGGCTGCCAGTCCTGCTACTATCACCAGTCCAGCTATCTTCCCCTCCAAAAGATTTACTCCTGCAGCTTCTGAATCTTCTCACCTGGAAGCATCTGCGGCTGCCATGTTTAACAACCCTGGTCCTCTTTCCCGGGTATCCATTCTTCCAGCTGCTACTTCTAGCATCACCGCCAGCCCGGAAATTGCTGCTGTCATCCCTACCAAGAAATCCACTCCTGCGGCTTCGTCTCGGTTGGATCCATTACCATCTCCGGCTGCCATATTCAACAAGCCTCCGCGCTCTCAAGCATCTTCAAATGCAACTGCCGATGAGATATCTGTGAGTAAGATGGTGATTGATGGGGAAAATGGGGATGGTGAGGGTGAAGGTGAAAATTTGGCTGAGAAGACCGGTGAAAAGATTGAGCTGAAGATGACCAAGCGCATTTTCGAGAAAGAGGAGGAGGAAGAGGAAGAGGAAGAAGACAAGCGGGGAGACCGCTTCCCTTTATCAACTCCTCCTTCATTATCCCTTTCGCCACCCCTCTTACCCTCCATTCCAGGTTCTCCACACCCCCGCCAGCCTTCTGTGCCTTCCACACCCCGACCTCAATCTGACTTATCCTGTAACCTGCTACCTCATTCACCTTTAGTGTCCTCTACTGCTAAGAATCAGACTCACACTGGCAAAACACTCGAGGCAAACGCTGACTCTTCGTTTTCGTCGCTTTCTTTTCTGACTTGTACACCGCAACCGCAACCTCAATTACAGTCGCAGTCGCAGACGAAAAATGCGCATCTGGTTCCCCCGCTGCCGCCGCCTGCTCGTTTCGCTCATGTACGGACGCTATCTGATGCACGACCTGACTCTTCACCGCCACCAAGATTAGTCGTGGTCATGTCTTCGCCAGCTGCGATGAATTTGGAGGACGACCAATCGGACCAGAGGCGCAGTCAGGGTAGAAGTCAAGATGAGGGAGTCGTTGAGAAACTTGTGGAAGGAAATGACGAAGATGAAACAGATGAGTTAGATCTGAGCCTGGAGGAGCAAGAACATCACGATCCACTCGAACCTCAATCACCGCTTTTCAGCTCTCCTTCGGTGACTAATAATATTTCGCTAGAAAAACGTGAGGAGGAGGAGGAGGAGGAGGAGGAGGAGGAGAAGGAGGAACGGTCTGAGGAGGGGGTGGCGTTGAATCTGAAATCTCCAATGTCAAGCAGACGACGTCAATTTATCGTTTTGGGTCCCTCGGACGAGGGAGGTGGGACCGACGCTGCTACCATCGCTACACCGTCCAAAGCAGCAGCAGCATCGACCTCGTCCCAGATACCGACCCAAGGCCGTGCGTCAATCGAAACGTTATTGTCTCGCGACCTATCTCCCCTTTCTGATGTAGAGGAGAAAGGAGGGGTCAAAGAGATCGATAAAACGCAAGTTTCCGACACTTCTTTGATGAAACGATACACTTCTCTTGGTGACGATGCGGATATCGTACGTGTTAAGAAACGAAAAGTCTTTGAGGGATCTGGGCTGGCCCCAGAAAAGGCAGGTCTGGTGGCAAAAGAAAAGAAGATTGCAAAAAACGAGGAGGTGGATATTTCGGAGGTACACTCGGGGAAAACTGGCGCGGATGTGGATGTGAAGAAACCTAGTCGTTTGAATTTAACGGCCGGGAAGAAGGGAGACGGTGCCGCTGTCACTAGGGTCAAGAAGCGGAAGGTCAGCTCTGGATTTGTCATTGGTGGAGAGGGAGGGGGTGAAGGAGATGAGTTGGATCAAGAAAGACCATTGAAGCGCGCCCGACAGCGGGTTTCGGAGCGTCAAATGAGGATGGAACCTTTGGAGAAAGGCAAGCGGTTGACAAGGGAATCTTCTGGATCTAGTTTTGGGGTTGGGACGTCGACAAGAGTGTCGAAACCGCGGTCTTCTGCTTCTGCGTCCGCATCGAAAGGGAGTTCATCTGTTAGACGACATGGGAAGGTTGAAGTGGAGTGGCCGAAAATGACCCAGGGGGATAGGTCTGAAGATGTAAATATAAATCTCCTTATTCATACGCTGACTGATTTCTTTTTTTTTTCTTTTCTTCACAGCTCGTGGAGTGCAACAAGTGAGTTCTTTTTCCGGATATCCCCTCTTCTTTTGCGTTCCGAAAATCAGGTCATTGACAGTCCTTTTTTAGGTGCAAGTCGTGGTACCATTACGGATGTGTTGGTATCACTGCAGGCGATGCCTGTCTCCAAAGTGGGAAGAAATACTTTTGTCCCCCTTGTAAAGCTGAAACTACCATGTCAGATTTTTTTTTCCATCCCCCTTTATTTTTTTTGTTATTTTTTCTAACCAAATCCTATTTCATATTATTAATCTTGACTCTACAGTAAAAGTAAGCCAACACCTCTCTTTTTTCTCACTACCCCTTTCTAACTAAAAGACCTACTGTTGTTCCCTCTTAGAACTCAACACGAATTCAGAATGTTGTCGACCAGGTTGCATCATACCAGCCGGATATATCGTTGAAAAGATCATTGGAAGATATAAGAAGTTCGTGGGTGGACAAGGACTTCAATTCAAATATCTACTTCGATGGAAAGGGTGCGTTGTTGATTCTCCCCTCCCTCTCTTTTTCTTCACCTTTTTTCTCTCCCTTCTCTACCTTTCCCTTGTGATTAATTTTTACATTTTGTTCTCGCATGAATTTTTTTTAGGTATAATCTCTCTGAATCGAGCTGGGAACCGGAGGAATCGATGTACGACCCACCATTTATGATCGATAAATTCCGCTTGGACGCTCTTGAAGAAGGTATCGACATTGACAAGGACAAGACTGGACTCATTTTACTCCGAGTGGCAAAAGACCCTTGCGTCCGAAAACCAATGTGAAGATTTTTCTCATAATTCCTTTTTTACTTTCACAAATGCTCTCTTTTGTCTTTGTTGTCTGCTCTGTTAACATTTCTCACAAATATTCGCATATTGGACCTTTACATGCACATACAACAGCAATTGCTCCTTCACATAAATACAACGACCAAAAACGTTACAGTCGGTCTGATAATTCCTATTTTATCTTATTTTTTTCGCGAAGTTCAAGACCTGTTGACAAACAAAAAAAAAGACACTCTTTGCAACATGTAATTATTAATTTGTAGATAACCTGTGCCCTGTAAATAACTGAACCTATGCCTAAATATGTCGATTTCTCCAAGAAAAAAACTCCGACAAGGTATGATGAGTATGGTAAGATGAAGGATGTATAAGAAATAAGGGAATAAAAAAAAAGTCCCAGATAAATATAACTGAGGGGTGAACTGGTAATATAGAACAACACTCAAAGACGCCAATGCTATACGAGGATGACGGCGAGTAGCAATGCCATGAGAACAATCACGAGTATGGTAATACACCAATTGCTCTTATAGTCTTCAGAGTCACGTAGGAGTTTACGCATGCGACGCATAGCGCCACTCAATTTGCCTTCAGAGCGGTCTACGTTCTGTTCCAGGTCGTCTAGCATCCTATCAAACAAAACAAAAAACAGATTTGTTTTGGGGGAGGGGCTGAATTCGATATTATTTATATTATTCGGCGAGGTCGAACTTACTCGGTATGTTCTTCGATCTCATTTCCCATTAAACTAGCTTGCTGCGCAATAGTATGTAGTGTTCCAGCTATTGAATCCATTGTATGATCTTGCTCTCTTAACATCATCTATATGCAGAGACCCCAATAAGATAAGTAACCCGGTAGAAGGCAAATTGGCTGCGCTGACCTGTTGTTCTTGCTTCGCCCAAGCAGCTTGATGATCTTCGCCATACCGGGCTGAGAATGGTGAACCTGGGCCAGCACGTGGAGATGTTGGGGGGACATGCATACCTGACCCAGAGGGTTGCAGGTACTCATCATGTACTGGGGGCGAGTCCGAGACCAAACTTCTCATGTTCTAGACTTGCAAAGGAAGGATAATGGTCAGGCAGTGTAATAACATTTTTGTGAGAACAGGCAAGACAAAAATAGTATTTTGCGGAGTGAACAAGGTTCACATGTTGTGAAAAGATATATAATTATGGAGAAAGGAGTCGCCTTCTAACAATCGAAATAGAATAAACAAACCCACCTGTATTTCTTTCCGAACGTGGCCAACATACCGTCGCCGTTTTTGCACCTCTGCGTCGTCAAGCCCAAACATTCGGGCGTCGGTGGATTCTACGATCCTAGGAAAGTAAATATAGTAGTGGATGCATCAGCAAGTGACGGGGAGGGTTATGTATGTTAGGGAACATGCACAGACTTGACACTCTCGTCTAGATCTTCCAAGTCAGCTTCTAGTGAAGCTAGCGTTGCTTTGAGCTAATTCGCGACCAAAGAGATCTGTATCCAGTAAGACCGCCCATTGATGCGACTACACACCTCGTTACGAGCCCACATCAGCTCTTCGCTGCCTTCCTTGGCCATACTTCGTATCCGAGTATATGAGGATTGCAACTGGCCTGCTGATTGCAGCGAAGCTTCTATCTCTCGTTGCACTGCATGGTAGGGGTCGGTAGACATAGGAGAGGTTGTCCTTTTCGTTCTCTTGACGAGCTTGCAGTCGATTAAGTATGTATAAAAGTGTTTGACGCGTGTCCGTTGCTGTTGTATTCGTGAATATCGAGTTGAACGTGTGAAGTGGTACTTAATGAGTATATTTGTTTGTCCATGTTAACTCTGAAGGCTGTCAGCCACGGCGGCGTGTATAAGATTTGTGGGGAATCCTTGTCTGTTCATTTGGACAGCCACAACCTACACTGTCCTTTACAAGCCTACGCGGCGCCTCCATTCCTTTACAAACTATGCGTTCAAATATCTCTCTCTGCCTCCTTCTCCATGTCTGTTACTCGGCGACTGTCAATGCCTTTCCTGCTTCGCCTCCCCTTCGAACTTTGGCTCTAACTCCATTTCAGCTCCCCCATTTTGACCCCAATCTCAGAGATAGAGCTGATACTAAGTTTGTCACCATCTATGGGCTATTTGATAATTCCCTTCATACTCCACCATCGGACACCTCGAAACCACAGCTTGCTCCTATTACTCAAGCTTTCATGGCTATGACACGAGATTTGGCCACCGCCACTGTAACTGGGTCTGGATCTGGGTCTGTCAAGCCGACTGCTACGCCCACTCCACTGCATAAGATGACCCCGCCATCTCTTGGACCAGGCCTTGTAGTGCGTCCAACCCCAGTACAGACCAGCATTGCCTCAACTTCATCCGACACCCCCCAAGATACTCTCGACGACTTTCAACGCGGTGCCAGACTTCGTACCCATCGCCTCATCGTCTTTGGTTCTGTAATCGCAGGTCTTATCTTTCTCGCCTTGCTTCTCTTCTTCCTCTTGGATCCTCGTATGATGCGCAAACTCTGCGGTAAAAGAGTCGACAATAATCTACCCCTTCCTTCCAGGAAAATTTTTCGTCGTCCGGTGCCTGCATGGGACGTCTCACCCATTTCTTCTGCTGACTTCGTGTTCATGGACGACACCACCGAAAAACCTATTTCCTCGAAGCGGAATTCTGGCAACGTTATCACTGAGACCTGGCCCAAGCACCCTGTTTCAAAGTTCTCCATCTGTTCTTCAGAATATCCACCTTCTTTTGCTTCAGACTCTGAACCTGACCCTGACACGCCTAAAAATGAAACTTGCCCAGTACGACCTCCTCGTCCGCCAACAGCAGATAGTCCCGCTCTGTCAGAGTCTGTCTACCTCGCTTGTGCTGATCAACCATACATCATCGTCGCTCCTCAGCCCTTCACAGACATTGATGCCAGTTTGGATAGCTCCCCAGTTACACCAACCAGCCAAAAAATACTCACTCCTCGCGAGTTCCTTGACATGTACGCTATTCGCCCCGAGCCCACCTCCGACAGTCCGAATCTGAACAAAGGGTTACCCCATTCACCACCAAATACAACACCGGAAATTTATGATATTCGACACTCGCGTAACCATAGCGCGCCCATGTTCGTTGGGTCCGTGAACGAGGAAATCAACAATATGCCAGAGCCTACGGTGGTCCAGC
>Ga0193743_1001315_pt1 | contig 18530 bp, 20 predicted proteins | sample L2c2metaG_FD_143038 | JGI IMG/M metagenome (GOLD analysis project Ga0193743, IMG submission 143038) | Soil microbial communities from a riparian zone of the East river system, Colorado, United States - L2c2 | ecosystem: Environmental > Terrestrial > Soil > Riparian zone | place: USA: East River... | reverse complement strand
TCCGGTACTCGCGGTACTAGTGCCCGAGCTGGACGAACTGGTACCTCTCGAACCCTGCCCAGCTGAAACGGAACTGGAACCGCTTGAACTGGAGCCATGCCCGCCGCCCAGCCAGGACCAAGGCCACTCGAGACTCGGATCGCCGGCTCCGCCCAAGCCTCCATCACCGGGGCCGCCTGAACCGTCGGAACCGCCGCCCCAGGGACTGCCTTGGACGCTCACATCCGCCACATATGCCACGTGAGTCACTGCGGTGGTGTGAACCGGATCGCCAGCCGGAGAGGGCGTGGTGGCGGCGCCCCAGAGCAGGATCAGGCTGGCCGGCGCCGCCAGCGTCCAGCGCGCTCGACGGGCGCGGGATGGGCGACCCACGTTGTTGCGGCGAGGGATGTCACGGCGTGGGACGTCGATCACCGCTGACTCACGCGGGTCCCCTTGTGGTTGGCAGGCCATCATCCAACGAACGTTGCATGAGCGGTCAGGACAACACGTTCCGCGCATAGGTGGCTGTGACACTGGGGTCACCCCCTCTGGAGTGACAGGCGACGTTATACCCGCCAGCATGAGCGACTCAACCGCTGCGGAACGGCTTGGGGCCCGAGCGGTCCCGACTAAGCCGGGCCCGTGACCTTGATGGAGGCCGTCGACGGGTTTGGACCAGCGCTACCGCGGGGGCTTGACACGATCATTCAGATTCATCTCTCACAGTGCCCATCCCGCCCGGCCCGGTGTGTCGGGCCAGAAGCACCAACCTCCTGGGGCGGTCCCCATTTGGGCGCGGTAGAGACTTTGGTGATGCGTTGTCCGGGTTGACGTCTCCGGACACCCCGGGGGATTCATTGCCGACTTGACCTCTTCAATCGATCAAGGCGCCGCCAGCTGCCCCGCTCGGCTCGTGCCCTCTACCGGGCGCGGCCGGTAACACCCCTGGTGACGCCTCGCCTCCCCAGGGGACTATTGCCGGCGCGTTCAGCCCGGTCGATCGTGGTCGACGTTCCCACTCCACCGAAGTCGGGCCCTGCTGAGGGAGGCGCGATGACTTCGATCAGCGCGAATGACACAACGCTGTACTACGAGCTGCGCGGAGACGGCCCCGGCCTGTTGCTCATCTCGGGGGCCACCGGCGATGCCGGGCACTGGACGGGCGTCGCGGACACCGTCGCCGACGAGTACGCAGTGATCACCTATGACCGACGAGGCAATTCCCGTAGTCCCCGTCCAGCGGGCTGGACATCGACAACGGTCGACGAGCAGGCCGACGATGCCGCCGCTTTGCTTCGGGGTCTGGAGTTGTCGGCCGCGATTGTGTTCGGCATGAGCGCCGGTGCGAGCATCGCCGCCAACCTGGCGATTCGCCATCCCGAGGTGCTTCGAGCGGTGGTGTTCCACGAGCCGGTCTTCCAGTCAGGTGTCACGAATGCTGCCGCCATCTGGACCCGTCGCAAGGCGCTCATCGAGGAGGGCATGGCTAAGGGAGGCATCCGCGCCGCAACCGAGCTCTTCCTGCTCAGTGTCGCGGGCAAGGAGACGTGCCAGTCGCTCGAACCCGGGCTGCGTGAACGCCTGCTGCTCAACGGTGAGGTCCTTTTCAACACCGAGATGGCGCCCTACCTCGAGTACGAACCGACGCCAGCTGAGCTCGCGTCGGTCCGGCTGCCGCGCCTTGTCACGGCCGGCGCCGACAACCGCGGGAAGACGGCGCCCGGGTACTGGAGATACGAAGCAGCCGCATATCTTGCCTCCCAGCTCGACACCCCTCTCGCCGAACTGCCGGGTTCGCACATGGCCTACCTCAGCCAGCCGACAGCGTTTGCCGAGTCACTTCGCCCGCTTCTGGACAAGCTGATCTAACGGACTCATCCAGCCTCCGGCGGCCGGGCTCTCTCCGAACCCGGCACCGCTTCGTCAGTGTCAGGGAAGGGCGGGGGAGTGGTGATCTCTGCGGACGCGGCGAGAGTGACCTGACGGCGCCGGCCTCGTCGCCGTGCTCGGCCCGGGCGCCCCGCTGGTCGTCGCCGGCGCCGGTGAGCCCCACGGTCGTTGGCTCGTGACCGGCGGACCGCCGTTCGGATGAGTGGCCCGCACGCGGCAGGTCGCACAATGGAAGTCGACGTCGGGGGAGGTGACCCGAATGACCGATGTCGGAGGACGGCCTGGCTACCGGAACCGATTTGGTGGCGGCGGCCGGGTCCGCGGTGGGGCAGGCGCTCGAGCGCCTCGGTGGGTGTCGACCCGACTTGCTGTGCGTGTTCGTCTGCGGCGGCAACCCGGAAACGATCCTGTACCGACCCAGCATCACGGGCCGCGTGAGCGCGTGATCGACTTTATGCTGGAGAGGCTCAGCCCGGACGCCTTGGCGACCTGGGCGGGGCCGAGGTCGCCAACGAGCGCCCGCACGTCGGCGTTGCGTAGCTTGCGGGCTTCTCGGAGCTGCTCTTCACCCTGCTTAATGTAGTCCCCGATGGCGCGGATGCGCTCCACTCCGGGGTGCATGGAGCGGAGGGCGGCGAGCGTTGCGTGATCAGTCATAGCGGTAACGGTATACCCGGCTACCCGGTCACCCGACTAACTGAGTGGCTGGGCCCGCCCGGACTCGACGCGCCAGTCGGCCGCGGTCTAGCCGCCCACGCCTAGCTCGTGCCCACACCGGTTTGTAGCCCGCCATCGGGGAGTCACGGCGGCGGGGGAGATGGGTCCGGCAGGTGAGTGGATTCGGTCGTTGGCAGGATGTGCCGCCTGGAGAACGGTGTGGTGCGACCGGTGGTGCGGAGGCGCCCGCCGTCAGTCGGAAGGGGGTGGATCGTGTACGCGCGTTCCACAACTGTTCAGACACGTTTGGAGTCAGTCGGCGCGGGTGTGACCCACGTCCGCGACGAGGTGATGCCCGCGCTGCTGGGCATTGAAGGGTGCGTCGGCTTGTCCATGCGGGTTGATCGGCAGGCCGGCCGCTGTATCGCGACGAGCGCTTGGCAGTCCCGGAAGCCATGCTGGCAAGCGAGGATCAGCTGCGGCCGATGCGTGACCGGGTAGCGGAGGTCCTCGGTGGCCAGCCTCAGGTCGAACAGTGGGAGTTTGCCGTTCTCCACCGCGATCACACCTCTGGCCAGGGTGCCTGTGTTCGTGCCACCTGGGTGCGTGTCCGACCTGCTCAAGTCGATCGCGCCATCGATGTCTACCGGATGATCACGTTGCAGGCCATGGAAGGCGTCGACGGGTTCTGTAGTGCCAGCCTGATGGTCGACCGCGACTCGGGACACGCGGTGTCCTCGGTGACCTTCGACAGCCTTAAGGCCATGCAGCGGAGCCGGAAGCAGGCAGCCTCGGTGCGGGAGTCGGCAACCCGGGGCGCCGGTGCCGAGGTCATGGACGTTTGCGAGTTCGATTTGGCGCTCGCCCACCTGCGGGTACCCGAGCTGGCCTGAGAGAGTGCGGACAGTCCGCTCGCGGCTGAGCGCGAGCGGACCGGCTCACAACGTCGACGGTTCAGGTGAGGTCGGCGAAGTGGCCGAAGCCTGTACCGTGCCAAAATCTGCTCCTCGGCCTGTGAGCTGTGGTTTTGGATCGGTTCAGGCCGCTCGTCGGTACTCGTTGATTACTCCGCTCGCTCCCGCCCAGGTCGAGACCAGGCCACCGGAACCGATCGACTTGGCTGACTATCGGATTCGCCGCAGGCTGATCCTGGACGGCCTCACGAGGGAGTATGAAACGTGCCGCGTGACCGGCTACGCAAGCTATGGACGCGCAGGTTAACGCTGGAATCGGTTAATCGAGCCCCACACGTTGGCGGGTCACCTCCGCCCGGCGCCCGAATGCTGGCGCCCCGGTGCCGGCCCTCGTCGCCTGGCGTAATGGCGCTGAGCATCTGGACGCGGTCCCTTCGGTGACCTCGGAGGGCCCGTTTCCGGTCACCACGTCGTCCGGGGTTAGCAGCGACCGGCGCGGCACCCGGCCCCCAGTCCACGCAACGCGACGGGCGCCCGGCGTAGCCTTGGCGGTGGAGGTGGCCATGCGAGACGTGGACCTTTTCGCCGTGGGGCTTGACGTGCACGAACGACAGCCTCTGCTGCTACTGCGCGAGGTTGCCGGGTTACGCCGTCTGCTGCCGATATGGGTCGGTGTTCCCGAGGCCAATGCGATCGAGCTCGAACGCCACCATGCCCAGCTGCCACGGCCGATGACCCACCAACTCGTTGGCCAGATTGTGGAGTCCTTCGATCGGCGCTTGGAGCAGGTGTGCATCACCTCGCTGCGTGCGGGGCTGTTTCACGCCGAGCTGATCTTTGATTCGGGCGTGCGCGTGTCGTCTAGGGCCAGCGATGCGGTCGCCGTCGCGCTGCATCAGCGGGCACCGATCCGCGTCGAGGACTCCGTGCTCGATGAAGCGGGGCTATCCAACGCGCAGGTGGTGAGCGTCGATCAGCCCGAGGAAGGGATCGACGCGGGCAGTCAGGCTGAGGAGCTTGAGAGGTTCCGGCGGTTCCTTGACACCACCTCGCCGGAGGACTTCGACACAGATTGATCGGCCGGGGCGTGCGGGGAACGTTATTCGCCTGGTTCAGATTCGCAGTGAGAGCGTGGGATGCCGAGGCGGTCGCACACCGCCTGCTGGTGTTGCGCCACGAGGTTGCCGTGCTGCGAAGAACCGCGCCGAAGCCTCGCTTGGATTGGGCGGACCGTGCGATCTTCGTCGCGCTGATTCGGTTGCTGCCGGCGGCCGTGCGCAGCCACCGGCTGGTCACCACAGGCACGGTCTTGCGCTGGCAACGCCGCTTGGTCGCCAGGAAGTGGACCTACCCGCGCCGATCGGGGCGCCCGCCCATCGATGAGGGCCTCGCTGCGCTGATCGAGCGGATGGCGAACGAGAACACGATGTGGGGCTACCAGCGGATCCAGGGCGAACTGCGCAAACTTGGTTACCCGGCCCATCCCCCAGGGCGGGGTGCTCGCGCCGGAGTCGCAGGGCGCCCCGGTAGAGCCGCAGGATCGAGTCCGGTTGCGCGGTGAGCGCCGCGACGCTGTGCCGGCCCCAGGAAGCCGGCTGAGGTAGCCAGGTGCGCGCAGACGTTTCCGCCGGGCTGAAGCCGAACGGGGGCGTGTCGCCCGCCCACGGCAGCGGCACCCGGCAGCCGTCGCGGCCGCGGCTGCGGTGCCCGGACCGCTCCCATATCGGGTCGGCCAGGACATCTGGGGCCAGATCCTCTACCTCGGGCAGCTCCAGCTCCTCGCCCTGGTAGATGTAGGCGCCTCCGGGGAGCGCGAGCAGGAGCAGGGTGGCCGCCCGGGCCCGCCGCAGCCCCACCTCCAGGTCTGCCGGTTCGCCCAGGAGGTCGTCGAGGTATCGCAACTGCCGGTGGGTCTGCGGCCTCGCGTAGCGCGAGAGGTGGCGAGCCACGTCGTGGTTGGACAGCACCCAGGTGGGCGGAGCACCGACGGCGCGTGCTCGGCCACCGTCGTGGTGATCACCTCGCGCAGCGCCGACGCCAGCCAGGGCGCGCACAGGAAGTCGAAGTTGAAGGCGGTGTGCAGCTCGTCGGAGCGTACGTAACGGGCCAGCCGCTCCGGGCGGTCGACCCAGGCCTCCGCGACGAAGATCCGCGGATCCGGGTACGAGTCCGCCACTGCCCGCCACTCCCGGTACACGTCGTGCACCTCGTCGCGATCCCAGTGCGGATGCGCGGCGATCGCCTCACCGGGGCCGCCGACGTCCGGCAGCCCCTCCTGCTTCACCAGCGAGTGCGCCACGTCGACCCGGAACCCATCGACGCCGCGATCGAACCAGAATCGCAGCGTCTTCTCGAAGTCGGCGCGGACCGCAGGGTTGGTCCAGTCGAGGTCGGGCTGTTCGGGGGCGAAGAGATGCAGGTACCACTCGCCGTCGTCGGCGGCGCGGGTCCAGGCCGGGCCGCCGAACTCGCTCGTCCAGTCGTTGGGCGGCAGCTCGCCGGTGCCTCGGCCCGGCCGGAACAGGTAGCGCGCGCGTGCTGCCGATCCCGGTCCCTCGGCGACTGCTTCCAGAAACCAGGGGTGCTGCTCCGACGTGTGGTTGGGGACGATGTCGAGCACCACCCGAAGCCCGAGCTGGTGCGCTTCGCGCAGGAATGTCTCCGCCTCGGCGAGCGCGCCGAAGCGGGGGTCGATGGCGCGGTAGTCCGAGACGTCGTAGCCGGCATCGGCCATCGGTGACGGGTACCAAGGGTTGATCCAGATCGCGTCGACGCCCAGGTCGGCGAGGTACCACAACCGTGACCGCAGGCCGCTGATGTCACCCAGCCCGTCGCCGTTGCCGTCCGCGAAGCTACGCAGCTAGACCTGGTAGATCACCGCGCTGCGCCACCAGGTTGGCTCCCGGGCCGTTAGCCCGGTTCGTTGACCGGTCACCACGCCTCCTCGACGGCGCTCGCCCTTGGACACCTCGTCACCGCCCTGTTGCCGCAGCCAACCGTGGTCGGAGTGCAGATCGCCGAGCAGGATCTTCGCCTGGTCCTCGCCCACGTCGAGGCCGGTGAGGGGCGTGCAGGTGCCACGACTCCCGGGCTGGATGACCAGGCCGGCCGGACCCAGGGCAGGCACTTCGCCTCCAGCTTTGCGCAGCACCGCGAAGCGAACCAGATGGCGGCTCGGCCGACCGGGATGTCCCGTAGCGGCACGTCCGTGGCGTCCCGCCGCTCCAGCGGCCGCTCGCACGGCAGCGCGAGCAGTCCCGGTGAGGTGACACGCCGCCGTAGGTCCGGAGGCCGCGCGCGCATCAGCCGGTCGGCACCGAACCCAGCTCGCTGGCGCGGCTCTGACTCACCGCGGTAGCGGCCTGCCCTTGTCCGCGCGTGAGGTTCTGCCCTGTCATCGGGTCGAACAGGTGCATCCGAGACGGGTCCAGCCAGAGTTGGGCCTGCTCGCCGTCCTTGATACGACTCGAGGGGTCGACCGATACGCAGAGCTGGGTACGGACCTGTTCGCTGTCGAGCTCCTGTTCCAGCTCGGCGAGCTGTTGAGCGATATCGGCCGGCGCCTCGTAGGGGACGAACGCGTACTGCTCGTTGCCGAGCCACTCTGTGACGTCCACCTGAACCTTGAAGCTGACCCCGCGCTCACGCTTCGCGGCGTCGACGAGGTCGGCGTCCTCGAAGTGCCCGGGGCGGATCCCGGCGATGAAGACGGTACGGTCGCCGATGCGGTCTTTCCACTCCGGTCGGATCGGGACGGACAGGAACGGCAGTTCCAGGGTGCCGCCGCGGACGGCCGCGGGCACGAAGTTCATCGGCGGAGACCCGATGAAGCCGGCGACGAACAGGTTGACCGGCTGTTCGTAGAGTTCGCGCGGGCTCGCCACTTGCTCCAGGACGCCCTTGCGCATGACGGCCACCCGGTCGCCGAGCGTCATTGCCTCGGTCTGGTCGTGGGTGACGTAGACGGTGGTGATGCCGAGCCGTCGCTGCAAGCGGAGGATCTCGGTGCGCATCTGCCCCCGGAGCTTGGCGTCGAGGTTCGACAGCGGCTCGTCGAACAGGAACGCGTCGGCCTGGCGAACGATGGCCCGGCCCATCGCCACCCGCTGGCGCTGCCCGCCGGAGAGCTGCGACGGCTTGCGGGACAGGTGCTCGCGCAGCTCGAGGGTGTCGGCTGCGTCCTCGACCAGCTTGCGGATCTGCTCGTCTGACCGCCCGCCGCGCAGGCGCAGCGGGAACGCGATGTTCTCGAACACACTCAGGTGCGGGTAGAGCGCGTAGTTCTGGAATACCATCGAGAGGTTCCGGTCCCGGGGCGCCTTGTCGTTCACCCGGGTGCCGCCGATCAGCAGGTCACCCGAGGTGATGTCCTCGAGGCCCACGATCATGCGCAGCAGCGTGGACTTCCCGCAGCCCGACGGCCCGACGAGGATCACGAATTCGCTGTCCGCGATGTCCAGGGTCACGTCGTTCACGGCGGGGTAGCCGTCGCGGTAACGCTTGACTACATTCTTGATTGTGATCTCTGCCATGGGTCAGCCCTTCACGGCGCCTGCGGTGAGCCCGGCGACGATCCGGCGCTGGAAGAACAGCACCAGGATCACGACCGGGACGGTGACGACGATCGACGCGGCCATCACATACGGCACCGCGGATTCGAACTGCGATGCGCCCTGGAAGAACGCCAGCGCGGCCGGAACCGTACGGGCGGCGTCGGTCGAGGTGAGCGAGATGGCGAAGAGGAAGTCGTTCCAGCAGAAGAAGAAGGTCAGGATGGCGGTGGTGAACACCCCCGGCGCGGCCAGCGGCACGATGACCTTGCGGAAGGCCTGCCAGTTCGTCGCCCCGTCCACCTGCGCGGCCTGCTCCATCTCCCACGGGATCTGGCGGAAGAACGCCGACATCGTCCAGATGGACAACGGCAGCGCGAACGTGAGATACGGGATGATCAAGCCGATCCAGGTGTCGTAGATCCCGAGCCCTCGCCACATGTCGAACAGCGGTCCGACCAGGGAAGCCTGCGGGAACATCGCGATGGCCAGCGCCATCGACAACAACAGCTTCTTGAACGGGAAGTCCAGCCGGGCGATCGCGTACGCCGCGAACATCGCCACGACCACCGCCAGCACCGTCGCGATGAGGGCGATGCCGACCGAGTTGACCAGCGCGCTGGTGAACAGAGAGTCGCTGAACACGGTGACGAAGTTGTCCCACGTCCACGCCGAGGGGAAGAACGCCGGCTTGCCCGACACGATGTCCGAGGGCGGCTTGAACGCGAGGCTGATCATCCAGGCCAGCGGGAAGAAGCTGATCAGGGCGACCGCGATGCCGGCGGTCGTCCACCAGCCACGCTCGGTCATCACCGATCACCCCGCACCTGCGACAGGTCGGTCCGGAAGCCCTTGACGAAGAGGACCGCGATCAACGCGACGCTCAGGAACAACAGCACCGAGACGGCCGATCCCATACCGAGGTTGACCAGTGTGACGTTCTGTCGGTAGGCCAGGAACGAGATGGTTTCGGTGTCGTTCGCGCCGCCGGTCATGACGAACGGGTTGTCGAAGATCCGCCATGCGTCGAGGGTCCGGAACAGCAGGGCGACCATGATGGCGGCCTTCATGTTCGGCAGGGTGACCCGCCGGAGCCGCTGCCACGCGGTGGCGCCGTCGACCTTCGCCGCCTCCTGCAGTTCCTCCGGCACCTGGACCAGACCGGCCAGCAGCAGCAGGGAGATGAACGGTGTCGTCTTCCAGATCTCCGAGACCATGATCACGAACAGCGACGACCAGCGGTCGCCGAACCAGTTGAAGTCCCCGAGGCCGAGCCACTGGTTGACGAACCCCGACTCGATCGCGAAGCCGTAGCGCCAGACGAACGCCGAGACCACCGTGACGATGCCGTAGGGGATGAGGATGGCCGTGCGCACCAGAGCCCTGCCCTGCAGGACGCGGTACATCACGAACGCGAACATGAAGCCGAGCACCAGCTCCACGGCCACGGTGACCACCGTGATGACGAATGTCGTGACGAAGTCGCTCCACCACAACGAGTCGGTCAGGATCGTGGCGTAGTTGCCCAGGCCGACGAAGCGGCGGTCGCCCGGGTCGGTTAGCCGGTAGTTGTACAGCGACAGAACCAGCGCGTAGATCAGCGGGTACGCCGTGACCAGGATCATCAACAGGAACGACGGCGCGGACAGCCAGAGCCCGAGGCGGCGCTCGCCGCTCGCTCGGTCGGAGCGCTTGGCCGGCGGGGTCTCGGGCGCCTCGGGGCGGGTCTCGATGATGGTCAACGGGCGCTCCTGTCCCGGTCGGGCCCGGCGTCGGTGTCCGGAACGCTCACAGCAGCCGCCTTCCGCTCAGCACCTCGGCCATGAAGACGTCGGTGTGCGCGGGGGTCTGCGGGGCGGTCACCGACTCCGGCGAGTGCCAGGTGTTGATCACTGACCCGGACACGTCGACATAGTAGGGCGTAATCGGCCGGGGGCCGCCCTCGTTGATCGACTCACGGATCAGCCCCGCGTTCGGGTACTTCGCGAGCACCCGAGGGTCGTCGTAGGAGGCCGCGTAGGAGGACGGCTCACCCTCGTCGATCATGTACTGGGTGACCTTGTCCAGCGCGGTGGCGCACTCCACCAGCGCGGCGGCCTGGACGGGGTAGCGACTGAACGCGCCGATCGCCAGGTTGGAGCCACCCAGCGGCGGCGCGCTGGGCAGGCCCGCGTCCACCCTCGGGTAACGGGCCCAGCCGATGTCGTCGACCACGGCCGCGTCGAGCGAGCCCTCCGTGACGGCCTCCCGCGCCGCGGCCAGCACGTACGGCCAGTTCAGCATGAACATGCCCGCATCCGTCTGGAACGTGGCACGGGCCTGCTCTTCCTGTGCGGTCGCCAGGTCGGCGGGCGCCGAGGGTGATCGGGCGAGGTCACCGATGATCTGCGCGGCCTTGAGCCCCGCTGGTGAGTTCAGGGCGGGTATGGCGTCGGCGCCGGCCTCGAGGTTCGTGACGATCTGCCCGCCGCCGGACTGGACCAGCGCGTTCACCCACACCATGTAGCCCTCGTAACGGGCGCCCTGCTCGGAGATCTTCTTCCCCTGCGACTCGGCCGCCGCCAGCATCTTGTCCCAGGTGAAGTCGGGCGCCGTCGGGTCCACGCCGGCGGCGCGGGCAGCCGCCTTGCGGTACCACAGCAGTTGCGCGTTGGACTTCAGCGGCGCGGCGTAGAGGACGTCGCGCCAGTAGCCGGTCTTCATCGGTGCATCGAGCTTGCCCTCGCGGAGCCGGGCGGTCTCTTCCGGGGTGAACGGCCGCAGGAACCCGGCGTTGGCGAACTCGGCGGTGTAGACGACGTCGAGGCTCATGATGTCGATCGAGGAGTCCTTTGCCGCGAGCCGGCGGACGAGCTGCTCACGCTGCTGGGTCGCGTCCTTCGGTAGCACCTGCATGGTCACCCGGTAGGCGCCGCCCGAGGCCTTGGCGCACTGCTCCGCGATCTCGGCCTGGCCGCCGTTGTCGGGGTTCTGATACCAGATCAGCGTCGGCGGCCCGCTGGCGGCACCGCCGCAACCGGCTAGCAACAGGGTGCAGGTGATGGCGACCCCGAGGGCGAGAACCCGGGAGCGGCCCGCGAAACGCGGACGCGACCGAAACAGTGCCACCGGGCGCCTCCTTTGGCGCACCCTCGCCCACCCGCCAAACAGGCGTTGACGAGGTCGTTTCAGAGCGTGCCACACTGTGACACAGATCACATCAAGAGCGCCAGGGTCGACACTTCCGACTTATCAATTCCATTCGCGGTGGGACAGGGCGTGCAGCTTGGGTAGGGCCTCAACCTCGACAGCAATCGTCAGGTTGCACCCGTTCACGGTGCCATGCACGAGGTCGTGCCCGCGATCAACGAGGAGATCCGGCGCCGTCGCCCCTGAGACGCGCACACCTGCGGAGCACCCTCGCCACGCCCGGCGCGCTGCGGGGACCGATACCGAACTCTGGCACCACGCGACCCGATCCGAGTGTCAACAAATGTGACACCAACCCCGACTCTCTGCTGCTTTCCCGCTGGACGCCGAAATATCCCGTTCGACGCGTACCGGCAGCGCCGGAGAGGTCCATGATGACTCCTACCGATTCCAACGTCGGAGGAGGATTGCGATGAGCAGTCCGCAGGAGCAGCCCAGAGACCTGACCCACCGCACCCAAGAGAGCTTCAAGGGTTTGTGGCAGCAGTGGAGTGAGAAGAGCAGCGAGATGATGAAGGGGATGACCAGTCGAACCCACACGCCGCCCCCCGCCGGGGGTAACCCGGAGGAGGTCCTCGACGCGGTTTTCGACTTCGCCGAGCACCTGATCGCTCAACAGCGCATCTTCGCCAAGCAGATGCTCGCCGCCGCCACAAAGGGGCAACAGCTCGCCGCGCAGGCCACCGACGCCCCGGCCCCGCCATCCTCGCCGGCGGCCGGCGGCGTCAGCGCGGCCCCGAGCGAGCAGTCAGGAGAGGGCGCCGCTGGCCGCAGCACCGCAGCGAGCCCCGGCTGATTCCGGCGGGCCCACCCCGGCTAGCGCCGCGCCCGGCCCTCCCGGACTCGAGCGAGGGCATCGGCGTGCCAACACGCGGGCCAGAAAGGTAGGGGAGCGCGTCCTGAACTGTCCCCGCGCTGGCGAAGGCCCCACACCGCAGCGCGAGGAGCGCGACAATGAGCGGATCCGGGGCGAACTGCTCAAACTTGGCTACCGCGTCGGAGCCTCGACAATACGCAGCGTCCTCAAGCGCCGGCAGGCCGGCGAGCCCGGGATTGGGAACTGGCTGGTCACAGTCACACCGACTGGCCAGACAATCACGCTGGAGCCCGGCAGCTAGTCGTCCGCTCGCAGCGCTCGGTACCCCTTAGGTGTGATCAGTCTGACGAACGCACGCCCGCCGAAGGCCCCCTCCAGGCGCAGGTAGCCGTTGCTCTGGAGCGAGCGCAGCGCGTCCGCGACCACTATCGCATCAACGCCTCCGAGGTGCTCAGCGATCAGGTCGTTGGCTGGCCAGTTACCGTTGTTCGCTTTGCTGGCTTCGTCGGCTGCGCGCAGCACGCGACGCTCGAACTCGGTCACTGCGACGGGTACAGCTGCGGGATAGTGCGCTGGCACTGCCTGTTCAGCGTGAGCCACACATCATCTGCGGCGATGTTGCTCAGCATGCTGTCGGATTCCCAGATGACTGGGCCGTCCTCCTCGGGCTGGTACCTGCTGGCCAGGGCCAGCACGTCGCCCGGGTCGACGCACACGTACTCGGCTAGCTGGTCAACGGTGTTCGCCATAACCTCAGCGTTCACCATCCTGGCCGTGTTCACCACCGCCCGGTTTGTCCGCCCTCGGGTCGGCCGAACTGGTCAGGCGGCGGGGCATCCTCGTCTGCGGTGATCAGCGACGGGGTGAACCTCGGCGCGTATGTGGTCGCCTGGCCAGTCGAGGTCGTTCGAGTCCCGGCGCCCGTCATGGGGCTCGGGGAAGAACGGAACTACCGGCTTGGTCTCGACTGCCGTCGCATGTTGATCAGGTTGCCGTGGACTCCCACCCTAGTTGATTCGATGATCGTGTTATCCGGTAAACTAGCGACCTGGGTTGGTCATCGCAGCCCGACAGGCGAGGTGCGCGTGGACCAGTTGGCGTCTTCGGTGCGTGGAGTCGTTGAGGCGATCGAGATGTTGGTCGCTCGGTAGTCGCTGAACGAGGACGCCACGGCCTCGCGGTCACCGGCGAAGAGCGGGAAGTGCTCGCGCAGGTCGAGCCCAGCCGAGAACCGCTTGCCGTTGCCGGTCAGCACGACGGGGCAGTCCGCGTAGTCGCGCTCGAGCCGGTCGAATGCCTCGTGCAGGTCGGCGAAAAAGGCGCGGTTCTGCGCGTCTACAGGGTTGGTCGTCATCGTCACGACGGCGACGCGACCACGCTGCTCGATCGTCCAGCTCATACTCATTCCTCGGTTCGGGTTGGTGTAGTTGGGTCGAGGTGGAGCGGTCGCTCCGGCCACTCCGGTGCCTGGTCAGCCGATCGGGTCGGCCTGCGGGGGAGTGACGATCTGCTCGTGGGCCATGGCGCGCCCGCGGGTTTCGGAGAGAGCCCAGGTGAACGCCAGGGACAGCACACCGCAGATCGAGAGCATGACGCCGATAGCGATGCTGCCGAAGGAGGCGGCCAGCCCGGGGGCGAGCAGCGGCGGGATGGCGCCGCCGAGTACACCGGCGATGTTGTAGCCCAGGCCCGCCCCGGTGTAGCAGTGGCGAGGCACGAACAGCTCGGGCAGGAACGAACCGGCAGGGCCGTAGGACACGGCGAGGACGACCAGGGTGATCGTCTGCCCGGCGGCGAAGGCGATCGCGCTGCCGGTGTCGAGCAGCGGGAACAGGGCCGTTAGCCTGTCTCGTCCGACCTGCTGCCGCCCGTTTGGTCTCGGGTGATGCTTGACGTCAGGGCTAGGAACCCGGGTTATGTAGGCCGGTAAACCCGGCGTTCAGGGCCGGCGATGTCGCTAGGCCGGTGCCGTCTGTGGAATCCGCATCCTTGGTGCTCATTCACCGAGGTGCTTGTCGATGAGGGAGGTGGCCTTCTCTCGTTGGCGGATGCTGATCTGGGCCGCGTGTTCGTCCCAGCCGAAGACGCAGCTGGAGATGACGCCGTCGAATCCGACGGTGGCGAGCGCGGCGAAGACTTCATCGAAGTCGACCTCGCCGCGGCCGATCTCGGCGTGCTGGTGCACCCGCGCGGTCGAGCCGGGCGGGTTCACGATGTATCGCAGGCCGTTCGACGCGGTGTGATCGAGCGTGTCGGCCAGATGGACGTAGGTGACCTTGTCTGCGGCGTGGGCGATGATGCCGGTTGCGTCGTTGCCCTGGTGGAAGGTATGCGGGGTGCAGTAAAGGAAGGAGATCCAGTCCCGGTTGAGGCCGCGGATCATGTTGACGGCCGCGTGGCCGTCCTCGATGAAGTCGTCTGGGTGCGGCTCGAGGACGAGCTTCACGCCCTCGCGTTGGAACACCGGCAGCAGCTCGTCTATCGAGCGCAGGAATTGGCTCTCGGCGAACTCTGCCCCCTCGGGGCGGCCGTTGAACTCCGAGTTCATCAGGTCCACGCCGAGGTCGACGGTGATTTGGATGGCGCGCTTCCAGGCCCGTACGGCGGCCTGCCGTTCCTGCTCACCGGGCCCGGACCAGCGCAGTACCGGTAGGACCGAGGCGATGCCGACGCCGGCGTCGGCGGCGCGTTTGCGCAGCTTGGCTACGGTGGCGTCGTCGACGCGGGGGTACTGGAAGAAGGGGATGAAGTCGGCTTTCGGGGAGAGCTCCATCCAGGCGTAGCCCATGCGCGCGACGACGTCGGGCAGCTCCAGCACTGAGTGCGTCGCGTAGAACATCTGGGGGTCCAGGGCGAGCTTCATTGCTGTCCTCCGTGGGGTGGTGCGATGCGAGCGCGGCTGTGGATCGCGCCGGGCAGATGAACGGGTACGATGCACGTGCCACTTTGCGGGGCGGGGTTAGAGATCGGCTGCGGCGCTGTGCAGGTTCTTGGCTGCCAGGGCGAGGCCCTCGGTCTGGGCATACGCGGCGTCCTCGTGTTCGATGTTGACGGCGATGTCCGGGTTCACCTCGGCCAGGGCGCGGAGGAACTGGGTCCAGTACGCCACGTCGTGGCCGACGCCGACGGCGACGAACTTCCACGCCGGATTTTGCGGCCAGGCGTTGCACCAGAAGCCGTAGCCGGTGGGGACCTTGTCCGGAGCGTCGGCGGGGACGCGGGTGAAGCTGGTGTCGAGCACACCGCGGATGTCGGCGCCGGGGCAGATCATGGCGTCTTTGGCGGCTGCGTGGAACACCAGCGGCCCGAGCCATTTGATCGAGGCGACGATGTCCATTCCCTGCCACATCAGGTGGGAGGGGTCCATTTCGGCGCCGAGGTTCGTGGCGCTGGTCTCGTCGACGAGGCGTTTGAGGGTGACCGGGGAGAAGACGAGGTTGTGTGGGTGCATCTCGATGGCGACCCGCACGTTGTTCTCGTGGGCTAGCGCGTCGATCTCGGTCCAGAACGGCACGGCCAGGCCCCACTGGTAGTCCAGGACGTCCATATAGACGCCGTCCCAGGGATTGACGACCCAGGAGGGGTATTTGGCGTCGGGGTCCGACCCGGGGGTTCCGGACATGGTCACCACATGTTTGACCCCCAGCAGGCCGGCAAGCTTGATCGTGCGGCGCAGGTCGTCCGCGTGTTTGGGGCCGACGCCGGGCAATGGGTTGAGCGGGTTGCCGTTGCAGTTGAGGCCGGTGAGTTCCATGCCGCGGTCGGCGAAGACCCGCAGGTACTCCTCTCGCGCCTTCGGCGAGGACAGCAGCAGGTCAACCGGGCAGTGTGGGGCCGGGATAAAGCCGCCGGTGTTGACCTCGACCGAGGTCAGTCCGTTGCTGTTGAGGATCTCGAGGGCATCGTTGAGGGTGCGGTCATGCAGGCAGGCGGTGTAGGCGCCGAGCTTGAGGGCCATGGGGGCTGCTTTCGATCAGGGCGGCGCTCTGCCGCGGCGGTCGGAGGGATCTAGACGGTGATGGCGGCCCCGTCGGAGCGGGAGGACCGCACGACTGCCTGGATGATTTCCATGGTGTGCAGGGCTTCGGCGAAGTTGACGCAGGCCGGGAGCGGGTCGGGAGCGCCGGCGACCTGGTCGAGGAATGCGCGGGCCTGGTAGGTGAACATCTCGGCGTTGCCGCCGCCAACACCTGGGGCCTCCATGGGGTAGCCGCCGGCGAAGTAGGGCATCTGTGGGCCGGCGATGACCTGTCGGGCCCCGCGGGTGCGGGCCTGGGGCTGGGCGTCGTCGAAGAGGTACTCGGCGGGGCGGTGCCAGTCGAACGACGCGCGGCCACCGAGGCCGACGACGTCGAACGCCAGGCCATTCGGCATACCGAAGGCGGTGCGCGAGACCGAGAACGTGCCCACGAGGCCGGATTCGAAGCGTGCGGTGAAGCTGGCGGTGTCCTCGTTTTCCACCTCCCCGACCTCGGCTGAGACCGGGGCGGCGTTGTGGCCGACGACCGGACCGAGGGGGACCGGCCGCTTGGTGATCTGGTTGGACACCGATCCCCCCGACACCGCCACGATTGGGCCGCAGACATACTCGGCGGCGTCGATCACGTGGGCGCCGATGTCTCCGAGCGCGCCGGTGCCGGCCCCGCCCTTGAACCGCCAGCTCAGCGCACCGTTGGGGTCGACGGCGTAGTCGCACCAGTAGCGTCCGCTGAACAGAGTGAGGTCACCCAGATCGCCCGCGCGAACGTGGTCCCGGATCGCGGCGATGGCCGGCGAGCGGCGAAAGGTGTAGCCGACCGCTGTCACGGCCTGGGTGGAGCGCTCGAGCTCGACCATGGCGCGGGCGTCCTCGAGCGAGCCGGCCAGCGGCTTCTCGCACAGCACGTGCTTACCCGCGGCCAGGAGGGCCTCGGCGATCGGGCGGTGCAGGGCGTTGCCCACAACGATGCTGACCGCGTCGATCGTGGGGTCCTCGGCGACAGCCTCCCAGCTGGGAAGGGCCTTCTCGAAGCCGTATCGACGGGCGGCGTCCTGGCCCAGCTCGGTGTTGGTATCGGCGATCGCGGCCAGCCGCACGGGCGGCAGTCCCGCGCCGAAGACTGTGTTGACGTTGCGGTACCCGGCGGCGTGGGCACGCCCGGCCATGCCGGCGCCGATCACGGCGACGGAGATGGGTTGGGTGGACATCGTGGCGCCTTCCTTTCGTGGTCTTGGTTGAACTGGCCGATGTGGTGGAGGTCGCGGGGCGGGGGACTTAGGTCGATTAAGCGATGTCGGCGGCTTGTGCACGGGATCTGGGCGACGAAAAGCCTCGTCGGCCGGGATCAGCGCGTGCTCGCCCGATCGGTAGCCGCCGTGGCCCGCCCAGCCGCGACGTCACAAACAACGGCCGGACGCAAGTCCAGCGGCGAACGACACGTAGCCGTCCTCCTCGAAGCCTGTTACCCCGCTTAAAGCGCTTTAAGGCAGCTCTGGATACCATGCAGGCCTGGTCGGGTTGCTGTCAAGAGAGCGGGTGGGCGGTCTGAGCAAGCCAGAGTTGCCGCGCCGCCCTCGGCTGGAGGACGTCGCGGCCGAGGTTGGGGTGTCCACCGCGTCGGTGTCGCTAGTACTGCGCGGCGTGCCCGGCCCGAGTGCGGCTACCCGGGAGCGCGTGCTGCGGGCCGCATCGCGCCTGGGCTATCGGCCCGATCGCGCGGCCAGCCTGCTGGCCCGACGGCGCAGCCGGCTCATCGGCGTCATGATGGACGTCCGTAACAGCTTCCATGCTGAGATGGTCGAAGACGTCCACGAGGCCGCCGAGCAACACGGATACGACCTCGTGCTCAGCACCATCACCCGCACCCGCGATGAACGGCGTGCGATCGAGACCCTGCTCGACTCCCGCTGCGAAGCCCTGGTCCTCCTTGGGCCCGACGCGCCCGCCGCGCAGCTGGCTGCCCTGGACCGCCAACTTCCGGTCGTGGTGATCGGCCGTCCCATCCCATCGGCCGGGGTCGACATTGTCCGAGCCGCCGATGACCGCGGAACCGCGCAAGCAACCGAGCACCTCATCGAACTCGGTCACCGCGAGATCGCATACGTCGACGGCGGATCAGGGACCATCGCTACTCGCCGGCGCCAGGGCTACCAGCGGGCCATGCGCCACCACCGCCTCGGCCGACACATCCGAATCCTGGCCGGTGACCACACCGAAGAATCCGGCGCCTCCGCGGCGGGCCTACTGATCGCCGCCGACCCACGGCCCACCGCGGTACTCACCTACAACGACCGCAGCGCCGTCGGACTACTCGACGCGATGCAGCGAGCCGGCATCTCAGTCCCCGACGAAATCTCCATCATCGGCTACGACGACAGCCCACTCTCCCGTCTCGCCCACATCAACCTGACCACCGTCAGCCAAAACGCCCACGAACTGACCCAGCAAGCCATCGCCACGCTCGTGGAACGCCTCGAGGGCGACCGCACCGACCACCGCGAAATTGTCCTGCCACCACGCCTGACCATCCGCGGAACAACCGCCGCACCACC
>Ga0193743_1001314_pt1 | contig 18532 bp, 18 predicted proteins | sample L2c2metaG_FD_143038 | JGI IMG/M metagenome (GOLD analysis project Ga0193743, IMG submission 143038) | Soil microbial communities from a riparian zone of the East river system, Colorado, United States - L2c2 | ecosystem: Environmental > Terrestrial > Soil > Riparian zone | place: USA: East River... | reverse complement strand
TTCAGGTACCGGCGGTGGCCTACCGGGGCGGCGACACCTCGGTCGCGAATAAGGGATACCTGACCCTGGACATCCGCCGGTACCTGAACCCGATGCTCTCCTTCGGACTACCGCTGATCTTCTTGATCATCGGCGGCATCCCGCTGCCCGGCGGCGCGGTATGGATCAACAACTGGGCGCTCCGCTCCCGTCTGATCCGGAGCATGGTTTCGCTGGCAGGACCCTTGATCAACCTTGTCCTGGGGGTCATCCTGGCGGTCGTCGCACAGATCGTGTCGATGCCGCTCGGATTGCTCATCGGGCTGTCCTACCTAGCCCTGGTGCAAGTGCTGGCATTCCTGTTGAACATCCTGCCGATCCCGGGGCTGGACGGCTTCGGCGTGCTCGAGCCGTACCTCTCGAAGCAGACCCGCGAGATGGCCGACAAGATCAGACCGTGGGCGCCGCTGGCCTTCTTCGTCCTGCTGCTCGGGGTCCCCGCGGTCTCCTCGGCGCTCTTTGAAGCGGGGTCGGTACTCTTCAGCCTCGTCGGCGGAAGCACGCAGGCGGCCTTCGCCGGTTACTCACAGTTCCTGTTCTGGCGCCGCTGAACCCGGCCCGGCGAGCCGCCCGGAGGCTTGATCATTATTCGTTGAAGGCGGTTCCCGGTAATTGAGGGCGACATTTCCGAAATTTGACCGAAAACGACCCTTGCCGTTATCGCCGGACTGATCCCGGGAGGATCCGAGTGCGCGCCAGCGAGACCAACTCCGGGATGCTGTCGGTGTCGGTCGGCAACCGGTCCACCGGCCACCAGCGCAGGTCCACCGATTCCTCGCTGATCCGTTCCTGAGCGCCCTCCGGCGCCCTGGCCACGAACCGCACATCGAAGTGACGGGTGGGTAGGCCGAGCGAGCAGGTGATCGGGTGCACGTCCAGGTGCAGCGGTTCCGGCTCGAGGATCAACCCGTCGATGCCGGATTCCTCCTCCGCCTCGCGCAGCGCCGCGTCGGCCAGCGTGGCGTCCTCCGGCTCACAGTGCCCACCGAGCTGGATCCACCGCCCGACCCGGGGATGCAGCGTGAGCAGCACGTTCCGCCCATCGTGGTCCAGGAGCACGGCGGAGGCGGTGAGGTGGCCGGGCTCGCAGGAGCGCAGGCAGGCGTCCTCCGGGCGGGCGGCCAGGAAGCCCAGGAACGCCTCGCGCAGCGCGCGCTGGCCGGGGTCGGTCGGCCGCCAGTCGCGCAAGGCGGCCCCGGCGGCGTTTGTGCTCACCACTCCAGCAGCCCGGCGGCCGGGTCGACGGCGGGGCGGGGCGCCGGCGGGGCGGCCGGGTACCCGACCGCGACCACGCCCAGCGGGCGCCAGTGTTCCGGCAGGCCGAGCACCTCGCGCACGGTATCTTCGGCGAAGATCGTGGAGCCGATCCAGCAGGAGCCCAGCCCCTCGGCGGCCAGCGCGACCAGCAGCCCTTGCACGGCCGCTCCGCCGGCCACGGTGAACATGGTTCGCTCGGCGGCCGCCCTGCGCTGGTCCGGGTAGTCCTGGGCTCCGTCCGGCACCAGGAACGGCAGCAGCAGCTCCGGTGCCCTGCGCAGGATGTCCCCCTTGGCCAGCCGGCGCTCGATCTCGTCCTCGGGGCGGCCGTCGTCGGCCAGGTCGGCCCGCCAGCGCGCGGCCATGGAATCCAGCAGCGCGGCGCGCCGGAGCGGGTCGCGCAGCCAGCCGAACCGGAACGGGGTGGTGTGGTGCGGGGCCGGCGCGGTGAGCGCGGCGGCCACGGCCCGGCGGATCGCGTCCGGCTCCACCGCGGTCTCGGCGAACTGGCGCACCGAGCGGCGCGCGGGCACCGCCTCCCGGCGCCCCTGGGCCAGTGCCTCCTCGGTGCCCAGCCAGAACAGGTCCTCGCCCAGTGGGCGCACCAGGTCGGCGGCGGTGGACCCGTCGTCGGCCGGCGCCAGCCCGCGCAGCAGCGCCACCGGGACGCCGCCCAGCTTGCCCTTCACCAGGTCGGCGGCACTGGCGATCTCGTCGGCCAGCGCCACCTCGGTGACCATCAACTCGTTGCCCTGGCCGTCGTGCGCCCCGGCGTAGCGGTGCAGCACCGGCAGCCCGGCCGCACCGATCGCCACGTCGGTCTGGCCGATCCGCCAGGTACGGCCCATCGTGTCGGTGACCACCACCGCCACGTCCGCCCCGCTGATCTCCCGGAGCCTGGCGCGCAGCCGGGCCGCCGAGCTATCCGGGTCGACCGGCAGCAGGGCCAACTCGTCGGCGGCCACGTTGGACGCGTCCACCCCGGCCGCCGCCTGTACCAGGCCGATCTTGTTCGCCACGATCAAGGTGCGGCCCTTGCGCGCCAACACCCGCTCGGTTTCCTCGGCCACCAGCTCGCGCCGGAAGGCGTCCCGCTCCTCGGGGTCGGCCGGCGCGGGCACCAGCCGCCCCTCCACCTTGGAGATGACCTTGCTGGTCACCACCAGGACGTCCCCGTCGGCCAGGTCGGGCGCGGCCGAGGCGATGGCGGCGGCCAGGTCGTCCCCGGGACGGAACTCGGGCAGCCCGGTCAGCGGGCGCAGCTCGAGCAGCGGCACGGCGTGGTCGCCGGGTACCGCGGAGTTAGGCCCGGTGGACTCAGACACCGCCGACTCCGGCCAGCTCCAGCGCGTGCCTGGCCATCTTCGCGGTCGCCTCGACGTCGGTCATCATCAGCGGCACGGCGCGCACCGCGACTCCGGGTACGTCCGCCCAGTCGGACTCGTGCACCAGCCAGCCGTCCAGCAGCCCGCCGGTCGCCCGGGCCCCGTAGTGCCGGCCGACCGCCTGCGCGGTGGTCTCCACGCCGATCGCCTCCAGGCAGGCGTCCGCCATGCCGCGCACCGGGCGGCCGCCGACGATCGGGGACAGCCCGATCACCGGGGCCGGCCCGGCGCGCAGCGCGTCCCCCAGGCCAGGCACGGCCAGGATCGCGCCGATGCTGACCACCGGGTTGGACGGGGCGAGCAGCACCACGTCCGCCTCGGCGATCGCCTCGGTGACCCCGGGGGCCGGCTTGGCCTCCTCCGCGCCGACCGAGGCGAACCGGTGCGCTTTGGGCACCGCCCGGTGCCGCACCCACCACTCCTGGAAATGGATCGCTTTCTGGGCGGGTTGGGTGGGCTGATCGGTGCCGGCGGACTGATCGGGCGTATCCGGGTCAGCTTGGGCGTCGATCACCACGTGCGTCTCCACCCGGTCGTCGCTGGCCGGCAGCAACCTCACACCGGGCTGCCAGCGGGCGCACAGCGCCTCGGTGATCGCGGAGAGCGGGTACCCGGCGCGCAACATCCGGGACCGGATCAGGTGGGTGGCCACGTCCTTGTCGCCCAGCCCGAACCAGGAGGGCTCCGCGCCGTAGGCGGCCAGCTCGGCGCCGACCGTCCAGGTCTCCCCTTCCCGGCCCCAGCCCCGTTCGGTGTCGATACCGCCGCCCAGGGTGTACATACAGGTGTCCAGGTCGGGGCAGATGCGCAGGCCGTGCAGCCAGATGTCGTCGCCCACGTTGACCACCGCGGTGATCTCGTTGGCGCCGCTCCCGGTGCCCTCGGCGACGCCGTCCGGACCAGGACCGGGTATGCCCAGCGCGGCCTTCAACCCGAGCAGGAAACGCGCTCCGCCGACCCCGCCCACGAGTGCGACAACCTTCATGGTCCAACCCTACGTCCACCCGCGAGTCGGGGATTCCGTCCGCGCGAGTCGGGGATTTCGTAAGGCCCGCGAGTCGGCGCTCTCAGCACACTGAGTCGGCACTCCCAGCACCCCCCGGGCCGGCGAATGCGCTGGTCAGAGGCCGTGAGTGGCTAGCGTTGCCATGACAACGCCAGCCACTCACGGGTCCTTCAGATGGCGCGGTAGTCCTTGGCGGAGAACCTCGGCCCGAACCGAGGGCGGCGGAAGCCGGACGCCTCCACGTAGCGGACCGCACGCTGCCGCTGCGGGACGTACGGGGCCAGCACGGCGAGCATGCCGGCGTCGTCCAACGGCCGACCGACCAGCGCCCAGCCCACCACGCTGGGAATGTGGAAGTCGCCGACGCTCACCGCGTCCGGGTCGCCCCACACCCGCTGGGCCACCTCGGCGGCGGTCCACACGCCGATGCCGGGCACCCGGCGCAGCAGCTCGCGCCCGGCGGTTCCGCCCAGCTCGGCGGCCCGCTCCAACCGGTGCGCCACGGTGGCGGCGGCCAACAACGCGCGGCGGCGGGCCGAGTCCACCCCGGCGCGGTGCCACTCCCAGTCCGGGATCGCGCGCACCGCCGCCGGCGTGGGCGGCACCCAGAGCTTGGCCATGCCCTCCGGCCCCGGGGCTCTGGTGCCGTAGCGCCAGCACAGCTCCCGCCAGGACCGGCGGGCCTCCACCCCGGTGACCTTCTGCTCCAGCACGGCGGGGAACAGCACGTCCCACACCCGGCCGCTGGCGCCGAGCCGCAGCCCGGGCATCCGCCGCCGGGTCTCCTCGACCAGCGGGTGGTGCGCCACGAAGCCGGTGTCGTCGTCCGCCGCGCCGAGCAGCGCGGGCAGCCCGTCCAGCACCAACTCTGCGCCGGGCCCCCAGGCGCTGGCCGCCACCGTGCCGTCCGCGCCCCGACGCAGCGCCAGGGTGCCCGGCCCGGCGTCGGTGGTGCTGGCCCGCCAGCAAACCCCGCGCTCGGCGTCCATCCGCATCGTCGGGTCGCCCCGGCCTCGGCGCAGCGGCGCCAGCATCCCGGCCAGATCCAGCGGGTAGTCCGGCAGCCACCGCCGGGTCAGCGGACCGGGACCGCTCCCCGAGGGGTCTTGGCTCACACGCCCGCGGAGAACCGCACCCCGCCGGGCGGCAACACCACGTCCGGCCACACCCGCACCCCGTCGCGCAGCTCGCAACCCGCACCGACCACGGCCCGGTCGCCGATCACCACGCCGCTCACCGTGGCCCCGGCGTCCACCCGGGCGCCGGCACCCAGCACCGAATGCTGCACCACCGCGCCCTCGCCGACCACCGCGCCGTCGAACAGCAGCGCGCCGTCCAGCCGGGCACCCGCACCGACCACCGCGCCGGCCCCGACGGTCGACCCGCCGAGCAGCACCGCGTCCGGGGCCACGTCGGCGCCCTTGAGTACCAGCGCCTCCCCGTTCGGGCCGGGCAGCGCATTCGACGGCGCCAGCCCGCGCACCAGGTCGGCGGAGCCCTCCACCAGGTCCAACGGGGTACCCAGGTCGCGCCAGTAGGTGGCGTCCACGTGCCCGGAGACCCGCGCGCCGGCGGCCAGCAGGCCGGGGAAGGTCTCCCGCTCGACCGATACCGGTCGGCCTTCCGGGATGGTGTCGATGATCTCCCGGCGGAACACGTAGCAGCCGGCGTTGATCTGGTCGGTCGGCGGGTCGTCGGTCTTCTCCAGGAAGGCCTGCACCCGGCCGTCGGCGTCGGTCGGCACGCAGCCGAACGCCCTCGGGTCGGGCACCCGGACCAGGTGCAGCGTGACGTCCGCCTCGGTCTCCCGGTGGGTACCCACCACGGCTGCCAGGTCGGTGCCGGCCAGCACGTCGCTGTTGAACACCATCACCTCGGAGCCGCGCAGGTAGGGCGCGACGTTGCGGATCCCGCCGCCGGTGCCCAGCGGCTCGGTCTCCACCACGTACTCCAGGTCCAGCCCGAACTCGGAGCCGTCACCGAAGTGGTTGGCGAAAGTCTCGGCCAGGTAGGACGTGCCCAGCACCACGTGCCGTATCCCCACCGCCTGGATCCGGGACAGCAGGTGCGCCAGCATCGGCACTCCGGCGGTGGGCAGCATCGGTTTGGCGGTAGACAGGGTCAGCGGGCGCAACCGGGTGCCCTTACCGCCGACGAGTACCACCGCATCCACATCGCGCAGGCTCACCCGCCAGAGCGTACCGGCCGCAAAACCGGGCCGGCGGAGCGACCGAGCTATATCGATCAGCGCAGCCCGCCCTCGGTGAAGCACCGGCGAACCGCGGACGAACCGGGCCGGTCACTGGGGTTGGCGCACCATGCCGAGGTAGCTCGGACCATCCCGGCGCACCCGGAACTCCCCCGAGCGGACCCGGAACCCGAACCGCTCGTAGTACGGCACGTTCGCCGGGTCGGAGGTGTGCAGCAGACAGCCCGCTCCCTCCTCGTCCGCGCTGGCCAGCACGGGGGCGAGCAGCAACGCGCCAACCCCCTTGCGGCGGGCCCGGGGGTGCACGCCCATCGCCCGCAGGTACCAGTCCGGCTGACCGGGCCGCCTCGGCGACGCGTCCCTGGCCAGCCGGCCGGCCACCGCGGTGTAGCGGGGGAACGCGGCCGGCGCGGCGGCCGCGGCACGGATCAGCGCGGGCAGTCCCCTGGCGTGCCGGGCCAGGGACAGCGGGAACGAGTCGGGCGGCAGCCAGAGCGCCACGCCCACCGCGCCGTCCCCGTCCTTGGCCAACACCGCCCCGCCCCGCCGCGCGGCGTCCTTGGCGATCGCGGTGAGCAGCGCACGCAGCACCCTGGCCCGCACTCCCGCGTCCGGCCAGATGGCCTGGTAGGCCGGTTCCCCGGCGTAGCTGGTCGCCAGCAGCCAGCCGACGGTTTCGGCGTCCTGCCCGCGCAGCGGCTCGATCCGAGCGGTCATCCGCGCACGACTGCCGCGCAAGCAACCGCCGCGACTAGGACGCCTACCTCGAACACGGGCCTCCCTCGAATACCGGGCTCACCACATGCCCACACCGACCGCGCATAGCACCACGATTATCGCGCCACGCTCACTGCGCCATCCTCACCGACCGGCCCGGCGCACCGCCAGAGCGGAACGGGTGCCCAGCCCGGCGCGCAGCGCCCAGCGCACCGGCGCCCAGATTGGCCCCGGATAGTGGTCGGCCAGGTACCGGTAGGCGCTGCGGTGGTGCTCGACCAGCATCCGGGCGGAGACGTCGGCGTTGGCGGTGGTGGCGTGCCCACCGGTGTGCACCACCTCGGCCGAGGGCACGTACCGGTTGCGCCAGCCGGCCTTGCCCAGCCGTTCGCCCAGGTCCACGTCCTCGAAGTACATGAAGTAGCGCGTGTCGAAGCCGGCCACCGAGTCGAAAGCGGCGCGGCGCAGCAGCAGGCAGGACCCGGACAGCCACTCGGCGTCGCGCTCCTGGACGGAGGACTCGGACTGCCGGTAGACCCGGGTCCACGGGTTGCCCGGCCACACCGCGCCGAATACCGCGTGCCCGACACCCCGGCCCAGCGAGGGCAGCAGTCGGGCGGACGGGTACACCCCGCCGTCAACATCCCTGATCAGCGGCCCGAGCGCACCGGCCCGGGGAGTGCGCTGGCCGGCCGCGAGCAGCTCGTCCAGCGACCCGGGGCACCACACCAGGTCCGGGTTGGCCACCACCACCCAGCCCACCTCGCGGCCCAGGGTGGCCACCGCCCGGTTGGCCCCGCCGCCGTAGCCGAGGTTGCCCCCGGTGCGCAGCAGCTCGACGCCGTCCCGCCCCGCCGCCGCGCGCTCGGGCGCGCCGTCCGTGGAACCGTTGTCCGCCAGGACCACCGTGTAGCGGCGCGTGGTGGCGCCGGCCAGCGAGTCGAGGAAGGCGTCCAGCGAGTCGCCGGGTGAGTAGGTCACCGTCACCACGGCCAGCTGGTCCCCGTACCCCTCCTGGAGCACAGGTGAGGGTGCCGGCGAAGGCACCGACTGGGGCACGGGCGAAGGCGCCGCCTGGGGCACCGGGGAGGGCGCGGGCGAAGGCGCCGCCTGGGGTAGGGGGCTGGGCACCGACATGGCCGCGGATCGTAGCCGGGCCCAGCCGCGAGCCGTCCTCCCGCGGGTCCCCGCCCAGCCCTGAACAGCATGAAGGTGCCGCCTCCGGCACCGGCCTGGCGTTGCCGAACCGCACAGGAGGCCGCTGTGCCGCGCCCGCAACCTGCCTGCGGTGCAGTTCGGCAACACGGAGCCGCTCGACCGCGAGCCCAACAGACGCAGGCGCAGCGGGTAGCCGGGCCGGCGGGGTGGCGGCACGCCGTTTCCACTGCTCACACAGCACCCGTGGCTCGGCACAGCCCGTTGGGCGGCTGTGTGAGCCTGCCGTGCGCTGTGTGAGCGCGCGGCAGGCTGTGTGAGCGGACCGCCGAGGGGAGTGCGAGCGGGCCACAGGGCGGCGTGAAGGTGCCGCACCGGCCTGGCGTTGCCGACCCGCACAGGAGGCCGCTGTGCCGCGCTCGCAACCCGCCTGCTGTGCAGTTCGGCAACACGAAACCGCTCGACAGCAGACCCGACTGCCACAGCCGAGCAGGCGGCCGCGGCACGCCGTTTCCACTGCTCACACAGCACCCGTGGCTCCGCACAGCGCGTTGGGCGGCTGTGTGAGCCTGCCGCGGGCTGTGTGAGCCTGCCGCGGGCTGTGTGAGCCTGCCGCGGGCTGTGCCGGGGAGGGCGGTCCCAGCCTGGCTAGTCGTCTTGCGGGTCTCCGTCCAGCTCCTCGAGCGCGGCCGCCGCCTCCGCGCTGCCCCAGTGCGCGGCGTGCCGCAGGTACTCACGCGCCCCCTCCGGGCGACCGGTATCCGCCAGGAACTGCCCGAATGCCAGCGCCCACCCCGGCTCCTGCTCCCGCTCGGCGGCCTCCAGCTCGCGCTCGGCGGCGTCCAGGTCGGACCGGGCTTCCTGGAGGAACAGCGCATACTCGAGATGTCCCCGGTGCGCGCCGAGGTCGGCGGCCCGCTGGTAGATCTCCTCGGCGTCGTCGAGACGGTCGGTGGCCGCGTAAATGAAGGCCAGCCCGTGCAGCGTGCTGGGCCGGGACTCGTCAGCCCAGCGCCGGGCGGTCTCGGTGGCGGTGTCCGGGTCGCCCAGGTTTTCCCACTGCACCGCCACCAGATGCGCCGGGGCGATCTGGTTCCCGGCCTCGGCGGCCCTGCGGAACATCCGCTCGCACTCGCCGAACCGCGCGTGTTCCCGGAGGAACACGCCAAAAAGGTCCATCGCCTCGGCGTCGCCGCCGTTCACCGCGATCCAGTAGGCATCCTCGGCCCGATCCGCATCACCGATGCCGGCCAGCGCCTCGGCCAGGGGCAGCGCCAGGTCGGCCCGGCCGGCCCGAACCCGGGGGGCGAGCAGCTCGATGAGTTCGTGCAGGTAGCCCCGGTCCAGGTAGGCACGGGTGAGCAGGGCGAGCGCGGCGGGCTCCCTGACGGCCACCGCCTGCCGCAGGATCGTGATCGCCTCGTCGTGCCGGTCGTCCTCGCCGTCGAGCAGACGCTGGCCTCGGGCGCTCAGATGTTCCTCGGGCAGATGCTCATCGAGTACGCGTTCATCAGCCACCCCCGCCATTGTGGGGCGCGGAAATAACAGTTATATCAACCCTCGCTGAGAGGTCCAGCGCTCGGCGTGTCTCAGCGGTGAGCCATTGCCGCGAAGGTACTACCGGGCTCAGAAGCGCGGCCCGATCCTGGTGTCCTCGGCCGAGGTGGTGAGCGGCCAGTAGGCCCAGTCCCCGGTGTTCGATAGTTCTCTGTCGGTTGGCCGCTGGAGCTCCACCCGGGACAACCGGGCGTGCAGCCGCTTACTTTCCCGGCACGCATCCATTCCCAGCCACAGGGCCACCGCCGTCAAGAGGCTGAGCAGAACCCATTCGAGACCCATACCGGGCCCAACGACGACGAACGTGCACCGGTGTGCGGTGAACGACGCTTCACCCGCATGGACTAGTCGTTACGCGCTTCAGATGCAAGCATTTGTTATATCGGCGTGTCGAGCGATGAGCGGCTCACCCGGAAAGCCGAGCGGAGCGCGTCCCTCCACTCTGATGGCGGGCGCAAACCGGTCGCCGCCCAGGACCGACCGGAGAGCACCGAGTAGGCCGGCCGAGGCGCCGGGCGGGGGAACTTCGAGGAGTCGCACTGGTGGATCCGGTCCGGGTCCGCGCCGACCTCCTCGAACACCGCCCTGGCCAGCCCGTACCAGGTCGTTTCGCCACCGCCGGCGAAGTGGTAGGTGCCGTGCGGCGCACCGGACCGGGCCAGCTCGACAAGTCCGCCGGCGAGCTCGGCCGACCAGGTCGGACACCCCCGCTGGTCGTCCACCACGTCCAGGGTGTCCCGCCGGTGCCGCAACGCCGCGATCGTCTTGACGAAGTTGTTCCCGGCGGCGCCATACAGCCAGGCGGTCCGCACGACGTAGTGCTCGCCCAGCGCTGCCCGGACCGCCCGCTCGCCGGCTTCCTTGGTCTTGCCGTACACCGTGGTCGGCCCAATCGGGTCGTCCACGTCGTACGGCCGCGCGCCGGCCGCATCACCGGGGAACACGTAGTCGGTGGACACGTGCACCAGGCTCGCGCCCACCTCGGCGCACGCCTCAGCCAGCCGCCCCGGGCCGGTGGCGTTCGCCTCGGCCGCGCCGGCCGGGTCGGCTTCGGCGCCGTCCACGTCGGTCCAGGCGGCGGCGTTGAGCACGACCAGCCGCCGCCCCTCGGCGCCGGCCGCCCACCGGCGCACCGCGTCGGCGACCCCGCCACCGGTGAGGTCCAACTCGGCGCGCCCAGCGGCGGTGACGCTGTCCGCTTCCCCGCGCAGCACCTCGACCAGGTCGCTGCCCAGCTGACCGCGCGCCCCGGTGATCAGCCAGCGCACCTGGGCCGTCGTCGACCCGGTCACGAGCTCAACGCGGCGCGCGCCTTGAGCGGCTCCCACCAGTCACGGTGCTCCCGGTACCAGGCCACCGTGCGGGCGAGTCCGTCGACGAAGGAGACCTGGGGCTGATAGCCGAGCTCGTCGGAGATCTTCGTATGGTCCACCGAGTAGCGGCGGTCGTGGCCCTTGCGGTCGGTGACCGGCTCGACCATGGACCAGTCGGTCCCGGTGGCCTCCAGCAGCAGGCCGGTGAGCTCCTTGTTGGACATCTCGGTGCCGCCGCCGATGTTGTAGATCTCCCCTGGCCGGCCGCGCTCGGCGACCAGCGCGATGCCCGCGCAGTGGTCGTCCACGTGCAGCCAGTCCCGCACGTTCAGGCCGTCGCCGTAGAGCGGCACCTTGTGGCCGTCCATCAGGTTGGTCAGGAACAGCGGGATGACCTTCTCCGGGAACTGGTAGGGCCCGTAGTTGTTGGAGCAGCGGGTGATGCAGACCGGCAGGCCGTGGGTCCGGTGGTAGGCGCGGGCGACCAGGTCGGCGCCCGCTTTGGACGCCGAGTACGGCGAGTTGGGCTCCAGCACGTGGTCCTCGGTCCAGGAACCCTCCGCGATCGAGCCGTACACCTCGTCGGTGGACACCTGCACGAACTTGCTCACCCCCTGCTCCAGCGCGGCCTGCAGCAGGATCTGCGTGCCGCCCACGTTGGTCGAGATGAAGTCCGCCGCGCCGGTGATGGAGCGGTCCACATGGGACTCGGCGGCGAAGTGCACCACCGTGTCCACACCGACCATCAGCTCGTTGACCAGCTCCGCATCCCGGATGTCGCCGCGCACGAAGCGCAGCCTCGGGGAGTCGGCCACCTCGGCCAGGTTTGCCTCGGATCCGGCGTAGGTGAGCAGATCGAGGACCACGATCTCGGCGTCGGCGTAGCCTGGATACGCTCCATACAGAGTCCGACGGACATAATGCGAGCCAATAAAGCCGGCTCCACCGGTCACCAAGATTCGCATGACCGGAGTCTGTCATGGCTCCTCCGGTGCATATATCCCAAGCTTTGAGGAGTTGAGTGAACCAGCGGCCAGCCCCGCCCGGCCAAGCCGGCCGGCGCCTCGGCCTGCGCTTGCTGGCCGCGACGGTGTCGGCTGTGGTGTTGGTCTCCACCGGCATCGGCTGGCACCTGTTCCAGGATCTGACCGGCGGCATCAGCACCAGTGACGTGATCCTCGGCGGCACCCCGAAGCCGGCCGGCACCGATATGAACGTGCTGCTGGTCGGCGTGGACAGCCGGACCGACGCCCAGGGGCGCCCGCTGTCCCGGCAGCTGTTGGCTCAGCTGCGCAGCGGCGCGGAGGACGGCGTGCTCAACTCCGACACGATCATTCTGCTGCACGTGCCGGCGGACGGCAGCCGGGCGACCGGCATCTCCATCCCCCGGGACAGCTACGTGAACATCCCCGGGTACGGCAAGAACAAGATCAACTCCGCTTACCCCTCGGCCACCGTGGCCGCCGCCGAGAAGCTGCGGGAGAAGGGCGACGACGAGGTCAGCGTGGACCGGGAGAGCAAGACCGCCGGGCGGCAGGAGCTGATCAAGACGGTGGAGCAGCTCACCGACGTCAAGATCGACCACTACGCCGAGGTGAACCTGCTCGGCTTCTACAACCTGACCAACGCGATCGGCGGCGTGCAGGTCTGCCTGAAGAACTCGGTCAAGGAGTTCCGCTCGGGGGCCAACTTCCCGGCCGGCCCGCAGACCATCACCGGCGGCGCGGCGCTGGCCTTCGTCCGGCAGCGCTACGGGCTGCCCCAGTCCGACTTCAGCCGGATCCGCCGCCAGCAGGTGTTCCTCGCCGCGGTCGCGCACAAGATCCTCTCCGCCGGCACGCTGACCAACCCGGTCAAGCTGCAAGGGCTGATCAACGTCGCCAAGGAGTCCGTGGTGCTGGACTCCGGCTGGGACGTGCTCAGCTTCGCCCGGCAGGCATCGAACCTGGCCGGCGGGAACATCGAGTTCCTCACCATCCCGACCACCGGGCAGGCCAGCAACGAACACGGCGACGTGGTGACCGTCGACCCGGACCAGGTGCGGGAGTTCGTCCAGCAGCACGTCGGCGGCGGGGACGGCTCGGCGCCGTCGAGCTCCGCGGCGGCCGACCAGGTTCCGCCCAGCCAGATCACCGTGGACGTGCGCAACGGCACCGGGCGCAGCGGGCTGGCCAGCCAGGTGGCCAGGGCGCTGAGTGAGCGCGGCTACCACGAAGGCCAACTGGACAACAGCGAATCACCGGCCGCCTCCACCGTGCACTACCCGCCAGGACACCAGGACGCCGGCGACCAGGTGGCCGAGCTGCTCGGTGGGATGCGCACCGAGTCGGACCCGGACCTGCCCAGCGGCACCGTGCGGGTGTACCTGGCCTCGGACTTCTCCATCTCCGATATAAAGGCCGCCACCGGCGCGGACGACGACAGCACCGACGACTCCAGCACCACCTCCAGTCGGAGCAGCGAGGCCAGCGTTCCGCCGCCCTCGCTCGGGCCGCCGATCACCGCCGGCGGGGTGCCCTGTGTGGACTGACCAGCTCCGGCTCCGTCTGTTCCCGCCCCGCTCCGCGTGACCCGCACCCCGTGAGGAACCGTTGACGCTCACCGACCGCCTGCTCCGGCCACTGCTCGCCGCCGACCCGGCCCGCCCGGTGATCACCTACTACGACGACGCCACCGGCGAGCGGATCGAGCTGTCCGGGACCACCCTGGCCAACTGGGCCGCCAAGACCGCCAACCTGATGCGCGACGAGTGCGATGTCGAGCCGGGGGCCCGGGTGGCGGTGCTGCTGCCGGCGCACTGGCAGACCCTGGCCGTGCTGCTCGGGGCCTGGTGGTGCGGCGCCGAGGTGGTGGCCGACCCGTCCGGGGCGGACCTGGTCTGCTGCGACCGGGACAGCCTGGCCGACGCGCTGGCCGCCGGCGCCGGGGTGGTAACCGCGCTGTCCCTGGACGCGTTCGGCGCCGGACTGCCCGGGCTGCCCCCCGGCGTGGTCGACTACGCGACCGAGGTGCGGCTGCACGGGGACGTCTTCGCCGCCGAGCCCACCGCCGGTGGGTCGCCCGCGCTGGATGGGCTGGATGTGGACGAGGTGCTCGGCCGAGCGCGGGCGGCCGCCGCCGAGGCCGGGCTGAGTTCCGCCGACCGGGTGCTCACCACCGCGGCTTGGTCGGTGGCCGACGGGCTGGTGCGGCTGCCGCTGGCGGTGCTGGCCGCCGGCGCTTCACTGGTGCAGTGCCGCAACGCGCCGGGGGACCCGGCCGCCCTGGACCGCCGAGCCGCCGGCGAACGAGTCACCCGCCGCCTACCCTGACCGCCCGCCGGCGGCCACCCAGCGCACTTGTCGTTGGAACTTGGCACGACAAGTCCCACTCGTCGCGTGAAGTTCCAACGACAAGTGCCGCAGCGACGCCTCGGAGGCCTCGGGGGCCTTGCGCGCTTTTCGTAACGGCGTTACCATTGCCTGAAACACCGTTACTGACTGTCGCCGACGCAGGAGCACACCATGGGAAACACGTATCTGGAAGGCACCTTCGCCCCGGTACACGAGGAGCTCACGGTCACCGATCTCCGGGTGACCGGGCACATTCCCGAGCACCTGGACGGGCGCTACCTGCGCAACGGGCCCAACCCGATCTCCGAGGTGGACCCGGCGGCCTACCACTGGTTCCTCGGCGACGGCATGGTGCACGGCGTGCGGCTGCGGGACGGCCGCGCGCAGTGGTACCGCAACCGCTGGGTCCGCTCCCCCTCGGCGGCCGCCGTGCTGGGCGAGCCGGTGCCGGGTAAGCCCTCCAGCGCGCCGATCACCGCCATGGGTGCCAACACAAACGTCATCCAGCACGCCGGCCGCACGCTCGCCCTGGTCGAGGGCGGGGTGGCGAACTACGAGCTGACCGACGAGCTGGACACCGTCGGCCCGTGCGACTTCGACGGCACGCTGCCCGGCGGGTACACCGCGCACCCGAAGCGCGACCCGGAGAGCGGCGAGCTGCACGCGGTCTCCTACTTCTTCGGCTGGGGCAACCGGGTGCAGTACTCGGTGATCGGCACCGACGGCCGGGCCCGGCGCACGGTGGACATCAAGGTCACCGGCAGCCCGATGATGCACGACTTCTCGCTCACCGAGAAGTACGTGATCTTCTACGACCTCCCGGTGGTGTTCGACCCCGCGCAGAGCGTGGCGGACATCCCGATGCCCGGCGCCCTGCGCACCCCGGCCAAGCTGGTGCTCTCCGCGCTGGTCGGCCGCGTGCGGGTGCCCGACCCGGTGAATGCGATGCTGGGCAAGTCCGTGCCGAGCAACGGCCGGATGCCCTACAAGTGGGACCCGCGCTACCCGGCCAGGGTCGGCGTGATGCCGAGGGACGGTTCCGCCAACGACGTGCGCTGGTTCGACGTCGAGCCGTGCTACGTGTTCCACCCGATGAACGCCTACGACGAGGGTGACACCGTGGTGCTCGACGTGGTCCGGCACCCGAGGATGTTCGCCACCGACTTCAACGGCCCCAACGAGGGCGCGGCCACCCTGGACCGGTGGACCGTCGACCTGGCCGACGGCAAGGTCCGGGAGTCCAGGCTGGACGATCATCCGCAGGAGTTCCCCCGGGTGGATGAGCGGCTGGTCGGCCGGCGGCACCGCTACGGCTACGCGATGCAGGCGATGGCCGGCACCGGAGCCACCGCCGGCGACGCGCTGCTCAAGCACGACCTGGTGGCCGGCGGGACCACCGCGGTCAACCTGGGTGCCGGTCGGCGGGGCAGCGAGTTCGTCTTCGTGCCCAATGCCGCCGACGCGGCGGAGGACGACGGCGTGCTGATGGGCTTCGTCTACGACACCAACACCGATAGCAGCGACCTGGCCATCATCGACGCGCGGAGCCTGGAGACGGTCGGCGCGGTGCACCTGCCGGCGCGGGTGCCCAATGGCTTCCACGGCAACTGGGCACCCACCGAGTAACGCATCGGCTCAGCGCGCGGCCGTCCCGGCGAGCTCGGCACCCAGCGCGGCCAACTGGTCGCTGGTGCCCTGTTCCCGCCAGGACGGCTGCTCGTGCCCGTCCAGGAACGACCCCTGCTCGGTGAGCACCAGCCGGGTACCGGCCTCCACGGGCACGAACTCCACCGTGGTCAGCGACACCGTCGCCAACGTGTCGTCGGCACTCAGCGTGGTGGTGTAGACGATCCGACTGTCCACGACAATGTCGTGGTAGCTGGTCTCGGCGGTCAGCACCTTGCCGTCACGGACGGCCCGGGTGAGTTCCATGCCGCCCGGCTGGAAGTCCAGCTGGTGCTCGGCGTCCGGCCCGGCGAACCAGCGCGCCTTGGCGGCCGGCTCGGCCCACCGGGCGAACACCGCGGCCGGCGGCACCGGGTACTCCCGCTCCAGGGTGAACGTGGCGTGGTTCGTGGTCATTTCCGTAGTCATGCTGGCTCTCCTTCGTCGGGCTGGGCCGGTGCCGAGGCGAACTCCTCGCCCAGCCGGTCCAGCCGGTGCTCCCAGTCGGTGCGCTGGCGGCTGATCCAGTCCTCGACCAAGCGCAGCGCCGGCGGCTCGATGCGGCAGGTGCGCACCCGGCCGACCTTCTCCGACCGGACCAGCCCGCAGGCCTCCAGCACCTGCAGGTGCTGCATGATCGCCTGCAGGCTCATGGTGTGCGCCCGGGCCAGCTCACTCACTCCGGCCGGGCCGCGCACGAGTCGCTCGACGATCTGTCGGCGGGTGGCATCGGCCAGCGCCTGGAACAGCCGGTCCAGCTGATTGCGTTGGTCAAGCACTTACTTGACTGTGCTCGCACTGGGCGTGATAGTCAAGTGCTGGCTTGAGTTTTTCATGGCCGGCTCGCGCAGTCGGCGGGCGAGCAGCCAGGCCACCGCCGGCAACGGGATGAGGCAGCCGAGCGTGATCTGCAGCGAGCTGGCCTGGGCGATCAGTCCGAGCGCCGGGGTGAATGCCCCGCCCACGCTGGCCGCCAGGCCCAGGGTCACCCCGCTCGCGGTGCCCATCCGGCTCGGCAGGTAGTCCTGGCCGAGGGTGATGTGCAGGGAGAACGGCACGTAGAGCGCGAGTGAGGCGGCGGCCACGAACACCAGCACGGCCGGTCCGGGCACGAACGCCACGCCGGCCAGGGCAATCGACGACGCCAGGTAGGCCACCCGCAGGGTGCGCAGCCGGCCCCACCGCACCGCGCACCGACCGCCGAGCACCGTGCCGACCGCGCCGCCGGCGTAGAGCACGAACAGTGCGAGCCCACTCGCGGCGACGCCGTGCGGGATGCGCTGCTGGACGAACAGCCCCAGGAAAGTGCTCATCCCGACGTACGCCACCGAGCGCAGCACGATGATCGCGGACAAGGTCCGGAACGCCGGCCAGTCGTCCGTCCTGTTGCCGACGTCCGCGCCCGCCATCGGCCGCGAGCCGGCGCGGTGGTGGCCACGCAGCAGCGGCAGGGTCAGCGCCACGCCGATCACGGCGGGCAGCGCGAGCAGCGGGGCGGCGCCCAGTCCCCCGGCGATCAGCACCGGGGTGGCGATCACCGGGGCCAGCGCGAAGCCCACGTTGCCGCCGAGGGAGAACCAGCTCATCCCGACGTGCCCACCGCCGGTGACCGAGCGAGCGAACCGGGCCGCCTCCGGGTGGTAGGCCGCGACGCCGACCCCGGACAGCGCGATCACCAGCAAGGTGGCCGGATAGCTGTCCACCACGCCGATCAGGGCAACGCCCAACCCGGTGGTCAACATGCTGGCCGGGATCAGCCAGCGTCCCGCTCCCCGCGCGGCGCGCCGGTCGGCGAGCAGCCCGAACACCGGCTGCACCACCGAGGACAGCACGCTGGCCGCCAGCACGAAGCCGGACACCTGCAGGTAGTCGTAATGCCGGTGAACCACCAGGAACGGCACCAGCACCGGCACGATGCCCTGATAGAGGTCGACGCTCCCGTGCCCGGCGGCGAGGAGCACGGTGCGTACCCGGTTTTCTGCCATGCCATCAGCGTCGACCGGCGACCCGTCGTCCGGCTTCCGATAATCTGCCAATCGATGCCGATTTCCCGCCATGCCCCGGTTGCCCGCACCGCCCTGCTCCAGCTCGCCGCCGGAGAGGCCGTGGACGCGCACTGGCACGACGACCACCAGATCGTCTACGCGGCGCGCGGCGTGCTGTCGGTGACCACCGATCACGGGCGGTGGATCGCGCCGGCCACCAGGGCGATCTGGGTTCCGGCCAGGACCACCCACGAGCACCGCGCCTACGGGGAGACCGACCTGCACACGGTCGGACTGCCAGCCACGGACAACCCGCTCGAACTGGACGCCCCGGCCGTGCTGGCGGTCGGCCCGCTGCTCCGTGAGCTGATCATCGCCTACACCGGCGACCCGGCGGACAGCGGCGCGGAGCGCGGGCGGCTGCGCGCCGTGCTGCTCGACCAGCTCCGGCACTCCCCGAGACAGCCGATCCGGTTGCCGACTCCGCGTGATCCTCGAGTGGCCGCGGTGTGCGCGCTGCTGCACGCCGACCCCGCCGACGGACGCACCCTCGGCGAGCTCGGCGCCCAGGTCGGCGCCAGCGAGCGGACCCTGTCCCGGCTGTTCCGTGCCGAGCTGGGCATGACGTTTCCGCAGTGGCGCACCCAGCTGCGACTGCACCAGGCGCTGATCCTGCTCGCCGAACACACCCCGGTGACCGCCGTCGCGCACCGCTGCGGCTGGGCGTCGGCGAGCGCCTTCATCGACGTGTTCCGCGGCACCTTCGGTCACACCCCCGGGCAACGTCCCATGGGCGGTTCCGGGTAGTCCCGCGTCCGGCTTGACCTTGACAATAGTTCAGGTTTTACCGTGCTGACATGCCGCCTCTCCTCGAGTCCTACCCTCAGCTGAACCGCCCCGACGTGGGGATCG
>Ga0193743_1001313_pt1 | contig 18532 bp, 18 predicted proteins | sample L2c2metaG_FD_143038 | JGI IMG/M metagenome (GOLD analysis project Ga0193743, IMG submission 143038) | Soil microbial communities from a riparian zone of the East river system, Colorado, United States - L2c2 | ecosystem: Environmental > Terrestrial > Soil > Riparian zone | place: USA: East River... | reverse complement strand
GGGTTATTGGTTATTGAGGACTTATGGGTTATGGTATGCAAATCCCCGCCCACCGAGTTGGTGGACCAAAAAATATATGGGATTTCGGGGTTTATGGGTTATCAAAGTCATGGGTTATGAGGGTGTCGACTGTAGTGCATGTAAACAGGACCAAACAAAAAGTCGCGTTCGACGCGTCATCTCAGCAAGTATTGCTTTCACAGCTATATACCTTATCTCTCCCTTTTACCTCTACAAAAATTGCCCAATATGCCGCTAGAGGCCACTATGCTGATTATTGACAACTCAGAATTCATGCGAAATGGAGACTACCAACCGACGAGATTCGAGGCGCAAGCCGATGCTATTAATGTCGTCTTCCAAACAAAAATTGATTCGAATGCGGAAAGTACTGTAGGCATAATGACGATGGCAGGAAAGGGGTATGTGAGCTCTGTTTCTGATAGCTATTTTGCTCGTGATACTGATTTCGTCTTTTTTTGCTAACCACAGTCCAGAGGTTCTTGTAACACACACGAAAGATCTTGGTCAAATTATTCAAGGCGTCCATGCTGCTGGTGGCAAGATCGGAGGATGTATTGACATCCCGACCGCTATTGCCATCGCTCAACTTGCTCTCAAGCATCGGGAGAACAAGAATCTTCGTCAGCGCATCATCGTATTCGTTGCTTCACCGCTGGACGGTCCCGGAACGGATGAGCAATCGATGGTGAAGTTGGCGAAAAAGCTAAAGAAGAACAATGTGGCTGTTGATATTGTAAGCTACGGAGATGGGATAGAAGAAGCAGAGGCGGATGGCAAGACAGTCTTGAAGTCGTTTGTGGAGCATGTGACGAGCAGTGATAATTCGTTCGTCTAATCTCTTGTTTATATTCATATTCATCAATTGATCATTTTTTAGACACCTTCTGACTGTGCATCCAGGATCACATTTACTCTCAGATGCCCTGATCTCGTCGCCAATACTTTCAGCTGATCGTAGCGCAAGTATTCCGGAAGAGCTCGGCGGCAGTGCGCCTTCTGCTGCTGGTCCAAGCACATCAAACAGCTTTGAATTTGGTGTGGACCCAAGTCTTGACCCCGAACTTGCCATGGTATTATCCATAGATCTTGCTATCGATTGGTCTGAGGTACTCAATGGAATTTTTTTGTCTAGGCCCTTCGGATGTCAATGCAAGAGGCTCAAGCGCGGGAAGCAGCAGAAGCAGCAGTATCATCGTCAACCCCTGTTGCAACTGCACCTGCAACTACTGGTAGTTCAGCCGCAGCAACGACGACGGTAGTATCGTCAACGACAACCGTTCCCGCTGATCCCACAGACGCTGAAGAGGAGCGGCTGCTTCAACAGGCTCTGTCTATGTCAACGCCCCAAGATGACGATGTTGATATGGACGATGAAGAGGACGAAGAGGATGAAGACGAGGATGCTGCGATCGCGAGGGCGATTGAGATGAGCATGCGTGGGCAGGAGGATGATGAGGCAGCGAAAAAGAAATAATTGTATTTGATCATTTTTTTTTTCTTCTTTGGATTCTTTCCGTGTTTTGGAGGAGTCTAGGGGTTCTTTGCTTTGTATAAAAACAATTTAATTTTCTGTCTAGCCATAGCAATGACTAGGAGGTATAAAAGAATTAAGTTGATCCTATAGCTACTTACAAGTTACAAGGCCTTTCGTAAGTAAAAGTGAGCGTTTTCAACTGCAACTTGACGGCTACAAAGACCGGTATCAAGTAGCCTAAGGGCCTAGGTTTTAAGACTTAAGTGGGGTCTGGCAACACAGCCAAAAACGCTGCTGGGGAATGTCGTTAAAATCATTACAGATAGCTAGTAATATACAAGGAATAGGTGTTAGAATATGAATTCAGAAAAACTATCCTCTCAAATCAAGGATGGCAAGCTGGAAACGTTGTCTGACAGCGATACGGCAGAATCTTTGTTGATATTGATAACTCCATCACGTCGGCATCTTCTCTCTCTTCCCTTTCCTCCCAACCTTCGTCCATCGCCACGTCAACATTTTTTTCCGAAGCCCCTATGTGCGGCTCATCTACTGAAAATCCTTCCTCCTTCTTCATGTTACCGATACCCGTTTTCGATTTAGTAAATTTCTGGTCGTGTCGTCGATGCCGATTGATTTTAGGAGGCGAATTTTCGTTAACCTTGATCTTTTTCCCATCAGACTTGAGGTTTTCCAAGGATTCCCGCAAGATTATTGGCCGCGTGGGCCTTTTGAAGAGGTGTACTGTGAGCAGGCATGGGTTAGCAGAGTGCTTAGTGAGTTACATGGCTTGAGCATGTGGTTTAATTAATGCGCTGATTTTTGTGCGGTTTCGAGAGATGCGTAGACCAAGGGGCACCGGAATCGGAAAAAAAGACCGTATGTCGAAATAGGCTGAAAATGAGGATGGGAAATCGATTTTTGGGATGTTTTGGGGTGGTAAGATAAAAAAATGGGTAAGATATGAGGTTTTTGAAAACCAGGCACCAATTACTTTATATGGATCAAATTCGTCTATATAAGGCAATATCACGTGATAGTTAGTCCAAATTTCTCTCAGAAATTTTTCGAAAAAGATGCGCAATGGGCTATTCCACCGTTCAGCAATCTATACGCACTCATTATCCTTTCACTTCCCACTTTTTCTCCCCGCATACTTACTTGCTCCTTTATACCAACGCCTCATCGACATCGTCATCTCCCTCTTCTCGTTGGTTATGTCTCTAATTTGTCCACCGCACTTTGCATCCTTTCCCTGGTCACACAGTATCCTCCCTATGATGCCCTACTCAAGCAATATCCGAACACAGTATAATACATCAGAAAAAAATCAAGGGCAAAAAAAGTTCCCATGGGCGGAGAAAATGGTCAATATCTCACCCAATTTTCATTGTGTGACCTCAAAACCTTCAGAATTCGATTTCCCAGCCTCATTTTCAGCCTATTTCGACATACGGTCTTTTTTTCCGATTCCGGTGCCCCCTTGGCGTAGACGCAACTTTTCTCAAATCACCGCCTGCCTTTTTTGGACGCCAAGAACCTGTTTTTTTTTTTGCGACGTCTGCATCTTGGGTTCTAGCAATACTGAGAAAAAAAGTAAACCGGCCATTATCTTTAGTTTATTATTTAAATAAGATTCTTGCGAACAGATTTTTTTTTTTAAAGTGTCTCCTTTCTCTGATTTTTTGATATTCAGAACTCCCCAAAATGCTATTGGACTTTCTTTAAAGATTGAATGCACAAAATAAAAATCTGTACCAAATATTCTCTTTATAATACAATAATGATCATTTTCTTCCATACAAGCTCATCCCTATCTGTTGAGGTGGAATTAACAGAGCGCTGGCAGATGGAAGGAGTATAACATGAGCGCTTGAGCACTTGGTAGATAATGTCCGATTCCTCGTATTCAAGGAATGGAAAAGGTTGTTTGTGAAAATTTGTAGAAACGACTAGCCTTCCGCCTACTGGCCCTGTGGTTTCATTGTTCTCTCTTGGGATCCAAACCCCAATTGGTGCGCACTAGAACCATGACTTGAAAAGTGTCTGACATAAGGTTAGCTATGACACATATTGACTTTCTTTCAAGATTTGGTGCCAAGTCGTTTCATGGAAAAGATCGCCGACTCGGAGGCTGTTCAAATAATCATCCCGTGACGCGGCCGTGAGATATTTTAGGTGAGATTTCGATAGGGGTATATGAAATTCCTGTATTGAGTCCAGCTTGGCTAGGCCTCCAGGCGCAAACCAATTGAATTTGACAATCCTATAAATTTTAGGTGCACCGATCATAATCGGTGCACCCCTTTTCAAACTTAGCTGTGGACTCCGGGCTCGTTCCAATAGTCCCAGAACTTGGCCACGCCCCAAGGCCCTCACCTTCAATCCTTCATAAAACTGGCCTACTTGTGTCAAATGGGTCGTTATTTTTCACGCGTCGTCGACACTGTTGGCCTGACGGCTCATTTGCCCTCTGTCAACGATGTTCCCCGACCTCCGTAATGCCCTTTTCACTGGAGGAACATTCGTTCACACCGTTCAAGGCAATACTGGACTACTAGGCAAAGGTTAGTTGTCGTTATAACGTTTTTTTTTTCTTTCGAGTTTGAGAGGCTGAAATGTACCTTCAAAAAGGCTTCAAGATCCTGCACAAACATATTGCTCCAGGTGCTATGCATAACTCTGGTGCCGACCTCTTTGATCAGCCGAAATGTCATCCTAAAACTCGGCTCGCCGTTCTGCGTATTATTATGCAGTGGATTCAAGGCCTCGATGGCTCTATGTTATGGCTTCATGGTCCTACAGGTGTAGGAAAAACAGCCATTGCCCGGTCGATAGCTGAACATTATGAAGAATTAGGGCTGCTTCTCGCCACATTTTTCTTCTCTAGAACTGTGGATGGTCGTAATACTATCAGGCAATTCATCTCCACAATCGCGTACCAGTTGGCACAAACAATTCCTGCTACACGCCAATACATCGAAAGAGCGGTCGAGAAAGATCCATCGATATTCGACAAAATTCTCAAATATCAAGTCCAAGCACTCATTGTGCACCTTCTCAAACTATCCAACAGCCTACCGAAAACATCTATAACGACTCTGCAAAGGCCAACCACCCCATCTTTACTGGTGATTGACGGTCTCGACGAATGCGATTACGCTTTTGCCCAGATCCAGGTTTTGAAAATCCTTGGTAGTCTTCTACTACAGCACAAGCTTCCACTCAAGATTCTTGTTGTCAGTCGTCCAGAAGGACACATTCGCTCCGCGTTTGAGACAGGAAGTCTCAGCAAACTATCAACCAAACTTGCTTTAGACGATTCATTCAAACCAGAAGACGATATTCGATTATTTCTTTCATCCCAGTTCTACGAGATCAAAGAGAGTCATCCATTCAGGTTGACAATCCCAGAACCCTGGCCTCAAGAATCTATCATCGATGTTCTTGTCAAGAAATCAGCTGGACAATTTATTTTTGCAGCAGCCGTGATAAAATTTGTTGCATCGTTCGATCATCCTCCTCACGAACGCTTGGAGGATATTCTTGCATTCTGTGATAAATGTACCCCAGGATACCTTCTGGAACTCCTAGAGGAGGGAGGTATACCGCAGCACTTTCTGGTCTCGGACCTCCTGAACCCTCACGTTTCCGAATCCTTGTCTTTCTCGTCTACCTAGACCATCTCGTCCTTTTCCTTCCCATCCGATAACCGACATTCGCACCTCCCACTCCGTAGACGTTCAGTTTTTTGAGCCATTTATCAGGGATTTCAGCGTGTCTCCTCTGAGACCTCGTTCCATCGCAGCGACGGGCTATGGCGTTCAACAGGCTCACATCATGGTCATAGCCACCCATTCGTGCCCTGTCCCAGGTTGTGGAGCCATACTCACACGTCATGTCAATTTCACTTACGTGCCCCCACAAGGAGGAAAAATTATTCGAGATATAGCTGCTCTTTGTAGTAGCAGGACGTTCGTTAGACATGGTTTACTTTTATCACCCGTTAGGCTGGCACGTTCCGGGTTCAAGCTATTTTGTCTCTCCAATCCGCTCAATTGATGTTCAAAGAACGAGAAAAAAATTACAAAAATTATTTTACATACATTAATTGGTATAGGTTCTAGGTATGGTTTGCCATTTCAGTGGGATTCGAAGATTTCAGCCAAAGTCCATTTACTTATAATGAAAGGTGGTACGTTCCTGGTACGTATACTCACTGCTGAGTAGGACCTAGTGTTAGTTTTATGGATAAATTGTGCGCCAAGGTACGAAAAAAGAAATTGTGGGAATTTCCACTGAGTGCCTTTATCAAATGTTGTGTCTGTCTCATGCAAAAAATAAATAAATCGAGTTGGAGGTGCTCAAGGACTCTAATATACAAATGTACTACAAACTTCTTTTTTGTCTCTTTTCTTTCCTCTTTTGGACACAAGATAAGATCTTTTGAGTAGATCTTGAAATTGATCGACATTATTTATTTATTTGACAGTTTCTATCATCCTAGAGATGCCGAATTCATCGTCTATACGCTCACGGAAGAAAAAAATACCTCTGCAAAAACCCTGGCAGCCTCAAATTCTCCCAGACCGTCGCACAGAAACAGCAGTTTGGGTCGCAACCGTTGACATCATCACCAAATGAACGCTTCGACCCATCTCAACCTCTTGAGCCCGACTTTCACTGTGATAAGAAGATGTTCTCCAGGAACTCATCAATTCACGACGTCTGATATGTGCAACTCATCTCCGGCTCTCTCAGACTATCTTAGACCTTCTCACCGGAGAGGAATTCGAGGATAAATGGCTTGCTTTGGGAAGCGAAGGGCAGAAATTAGAGCATTCCAGGTTTAGATTCTAATTCCCTGGAAGCTTTTACATGGGCAAGGCGAACTGTCCAGAGCTGAATACTGATGTCTTTTTGTGCGATGGAGAGAAAGAGCCTTTCGTGCTTGAGAATACTCGATTTGACGCTACTCTTGGAGCGACGATGCTAAAAAACGCAAGGCTTTTTTGAATCTACGAAGGATCACACGATCACATTATATCAGTCAGTCCAGTCGCTATCATTAATCACTTGTTCATAGATGACATTCTCGGTCCTCAGCGTGGCCGGGAGTGGCAGCGTGAAGAAACGAAGAAACGAAACCAGACTTACCTTTTCTGCACTGCTTGTTTGAAGCTGGAGCGGAAAGAGATCGATGGGAAGATGAGCTCCTGTGTTAATTGTAGAAAAATCGGGCGCGAGGTGCGGTATTGTAACAGGTGCCTTATTTTCATCGATAGGACGAATTCCTGAGTTTTTTTTGATGATGTTTCAGGGAATTTTCAAGTCGTGGCTTGGAAAACGCATAAATTAGAGTGCGGAAACCCCATGGTAGGTCATCGATTCAAAACTTCTCTACAGTTTAAAAGAAGAATCGAAGATATCAATAGTGCAACCCAATCTGCTGCGCCAAACCCTTCAAAACCACCTGCCCGCCCACCCTTCCAGGTTATCGGCGTACTGCGTATCTCATTCGACTCATCCGATACCTGAATGAATTCCCTGTGAAAGACTACGTCATGATCCCCCCAAATGTTCGTGACGATCCATTTGCTATCTCCCTCGACACCTTACAAGGTGCAACCGCCTTCATCATTATGTGAAACCACGTCATGTCAGGTCAATCCTTTTATAAACACGTCAAAGGGGCGTTGCAATATGTCTATCGCGTGCTACAAAACACCTCTGAGGTTGTGAGCGACAATGAAGGATTATGTTCCTGGGAAAGGTCCAAGCGTGCAGGTGAGTTTGGGGGTGAGTTTAATTACGCCATCTGTTTTTTTTTTTCTTTTGAAATTCATATTCGTGTTTCTGCTAGGCTGGTCCTAAGAAGGACGTGACTGTGTTTCTCCAGTTCCCGCAAGTATTGATGCCTCAGATAGCGGATAAACCATAGTCGAGTATGTCTCAACTGAGCCAACTGGCCGCCCTGCTGCGGAATGTGTCAAGAAGAAAGAGTATGGCAGCGACCTCGTCAGTTTTATGGCCATAATGCTTTCTGGTCTGCAAAAGAGACGTTTTTTTCTTCACCCTACTGTACGGGTGCAAACGGCCGTTGCCTAAAGTATTTAAGTTGTATTGAAGGTCTGATTTTCTTTATTTAAATACAAGACAAGTCAATTATAGTCTATCCCACTCTCTACGGCAAGAGTCTTACTAGCACTTGAGTATTTAGAGATTGATGCTTGTAGTGAGTGGCGGTGTACGCTGTCATGACAAACCCTTTTGCACTCAAACCACGACAACTAGTTCTGACGGCCTATTGAGCTCACTAGCTTATATACCATGAATTTCTTCGCAGTCCTTGGAGAGCTTCCATTCTCCATGCTCGTCACTATTTTCGCGCTTGCAGTGCCAGCACTACCAGTGAACACGTTAGAGCTTACCCCAGAAACTTTCGGTCCATCCGTAAAGAATGGACTATGGTTTATTGAACACTATTCCCCTTACTGTGTTCATTGTAAATATTTTAAACCTACCTGGGAGCAGCTCGTCGTGGAATCGGGGAAGGAGATGCCGACAATGACGCTTGGCACGATAAACTGTATATTACATGGTGGTGCGTAGTCAGTCCTTCTATTTTTGAATGATTATCTTAAAAATCTTCCTCCAGATCTGTGTGATCAGAATGGTGTCAATGCATGGCCCACTATACTCATGTTTGACCAGGGCAAAATTGTAGGCCAATTTAAAGGTTCTAGAGAACTAGACAACCTCAAAAAATTCATGAAACAATATATCAAAGAGGAGCCGAAGCAATTGTCGCCTTCACCGTCTTCATCGACCTTAGCGTTGGCATCTACAGCCCAGACTTCTAAGGCACCATCTACTTCTTTGATTAAACGACCTCCTCCCCCAGTGGTCAATCCCACTGGTGAGGTATTGGTACTTGACCATGACCTCTTTACAACTACACTTTTAAAAGGACCTGCTTTCGTTAAATTCTTCGCACCTTGGTGTGGTCACTGCAAAAAATTGGCCCCTGTATGGAAGCAACTAGCGCGACACATGCAAAACAAATTATCTATTGCGGAGGTTAACTGCGACGACCATAGCTCTCTTTGCAAGTCACAAAACATTGAAGCCTATCCAACCCTTCTTTTTTTCGATAGTAATGGAGTCAAGTCGGAATATACTGCTGGGAGGAAGATAGCCCAACTGGAGTCATTTGCGGGGAGAGCTGCTTCTGCGTATGTGCTTTCAGTTAGAATGTTCCCTTTTGTTCGTGCGCTAATGAGGTAAAAAGAGGGGTGCAGTCGCTTGATAAGCCGGATGAATTGGAAACTCTTGTGGCAAAGGAAGACGTACTTTATCTCCTACTCCACTTACCCGAGGACAGCGAGATCCTGGTAAGCAAAACTTGTCCGCTATATTTCAGTTACTTATTGATTGTCATGCAGAAATTCGTTGGAGAAGCATCAGCACCGCTCCTTGGTTCGCCCTCGGTCTACGCCTCCTCCTCTCCCGAACTTCATACCCAATTTTCTATTCCACACGCCTCGCATTGGTCCATCACTGTTCTCAAAAACCACGACACCCTGCTACCCTCATCCACATTCTACGGTTCTCCTGAGGTCACGCAAGACAAGCTCAAAGCATGGCTCCTCACACACCGTCTGCCAACTACTCTGGAGCTAACCGATTCTACGTTTCAGAGTGTGATGAATGCCCCACAATCTCCGCTTGTCGTGATCGCTGCCTCACATAAAGACAGAAGTGACAAGATCAGGGATCGATTCCGCGAATTGGGCAAGAAATGGCAGATTAGAACAGAGGGAAGTGGGATTGTGCATGGACGAGAAGTGGTTTTCACGTGGATGGATACGGATACATGGGGGGACTGGCTGAAATCTATGTACGGGATTCAATCCAACGACGACGACGACGACGATGATCAGGATTTGGAAGACGTCAAGGTCATTATCGCTGATCATAGCGTATGTCATTGCTAGCTTTTCTTTTCTTCGTGTTTGCTAAACTCATCTTTCTGAATCTTAGAAATTGATTTACTATGAAACTGATAGATCAGGGGCTCCTATCACGATATCGGCCTCTGCCAAATTGTTTTCCGCCGTGGATGACGCCGCCGCGGGCAAATCATCTTACAAACATTCTGAAAACTACATTGAGCGCGTAGCTAGGGTCTGTGTTCATCCTCTTCTTTCTATCTTTCCAATCGTGGACTGAGTAAATTTCCCCACTCGTTATCCACAGTTCCTAAGCTCCAAGTTAAAATCTACTGAGACATTCGTCTTTGAAAAACCCTTCCAAGCCCTCTTGATTCTCGTGGTTGCGGTGGCTCTCATCTTCTGGGTCCTTCATAGGGTAATTGGCAACGATGCTTCCCCGACGAGTTTCAAGGAATATAAAGGAAGAAACGGAAGGTTGGATTGATCAGAAGTGGTGGCGGCGTCCTTCTTTCTATCTAGATAACCAACGTTTGAAAATGTATGTTAGTTTTATTGTCTGTAATATGATCGAGCACCATAGATAATATTAATTGTCACTAATACAGTACTAATAAGAGGTCACACCTGTGACGCACATGCCCACGCAGACTTTCGACGTCCTCCATGCGTCTGCGTATCCAAACCTGCAACCCTCTCCCAGACATAAAGGCTTGGTTTATTCCAGATGTACAGGGTGTACCATCATCAATCTATGACCTCAAAGAAGTGCTATGTCTAAGTTTTCAAGCCTTGAAAGCTCGGAAATTCAGCGGCAAGGACCTTATCCTGCTGTTGGACGACTTTGAGCTCTTGAATGATAGCCCATTCAGCGCTGTTAGAGATGGTGATCTTCTTTGTGTCAAACTATCACCTTTGGCGCAGGTAGAAGATGTCGGAATGGAAATAAAGCAAGGTTAAGTTTTTTCTTTGCGTCCTTGTTGCGCTTTCATCTGACACGCCTACCCCCCAAAAAAATAAAATAAAAAAATAGTTGTAGGTGAATCAAATATAACGCGTCAACGGAAGCGTAAAAGATCGCCAAGTGCAATGCTACTGATTCCAGGTCGATCTGTCCGAGCACCAACAGTATTACCGTCCTTGGAACAGAAAGCAACCAAGCTCTCCGAGCCCTATGAAGAGAGTGACTCTGAATCAGATACATCTTGCGCTACAACTTCCTCGTCTTCCTCTTCCTCGTCTTCCTCGTCTAGTTCGTCAACATCATCCCCTTCTTCCTCATCATCGACGACTTCCTCCTCATCGCCTCCGAAGCCTTCAGCTTCCAAGCCAACACAGCAACCCATGACAGTACTTGACTCTGCATCACGAGTGTAGGCTCTTCATTTATACGACATGAGAATCATCTAAAAATGTCCCCAAGAATCCCTCTAGTTCCTCCTGGCCTCGGCAAACCTTCGACTCATTCCCGTAATAAAAGACGCCGACTAAAAAGGGGCTACGGAGGGAAAGTGATGTCTACTGCATTGTCGGCTGATATCCCTGGGCCACCGAAGGGTAGTTCCCACACCAATAAAGTTCCTCTCGGTCAACGAAAATCCGAGCCTGGGCCGTCTAACTATCCACCTGACCATACAAACCTCTTGCTTTCTGTCCAACCGCCCGCCCAACCGTCCCCTGACAGCCCTTCCCCGACCTATCACCTTACACAGCGGGATCGCGAAGGACCAGCCTCTGACGTCGCATCTGCTCTCAACAATGCTTTTGAAACGAACGCACAAGGTGGAGATATCTCTGGCAATTTACTTAGCGGCATGAATCCTAAGCATTCGCGAAACGAAGACACTTCAGACTCATATATCACCCCAAACCAAGTGATGATGGGCTCTCTGCGCAATAAAAACAAAAAAAAAGGATTCAAGCAGTCCATGGCCGGTCCCATACCTCAAAAAATAATTTTTACAGCGACGCAGCAGTCATCCTCAGCTACTCAAGGTATGTTGGTAGATGAACCTTCGACATCCTTTGGTACAATCCAGCCTCGCTTGATCCCTCCATCTGAGATTCAAGAACTCGGCCAACTACCTTCCAACATGTTCGTTACCAGTGTGGATGTAGAAAGCGATATGTGGAATGAATATCCGCTGTCTCCGAAGAAGAAAGACAAAAAGAAGAAAGCCATAAACGGAGGACATCACCCTGTCACCACCACCGATTGGCACGATCCATCGCAGGGTATACCCTCTGAGGTCGGGGAAAATGGACAATTCGATGATGTCGATGATGGTTCTATGACTTTGCCCTATTTTGACACCGATATTCAAACCACCCCTCAGGCCCCATCAACAGGTACAACTTCGGGAGCTACGAGACCGTTTGACTGGGATAGAGCAGAAAGGCTTTGGAAAGAGTGCGCGGTTTTGGAGAAATTGGAGCAGTTAGCGCTTGGATGTTTGGTTGGGTGGAAGGTCTGTAACCGTGGTTCTTTCTTAGTCTATGAGATCTGTTCTTCATACGTTTACGAACAGGGCCTCGCGATAAACCCTCAGACCTCCTCACCAGAGATATTATTGACGGTCGCGCGTGTGGTCAATATATGCCAAGGATCAGTGCCTATTATTGTTAACGGCACACAAGCCATCGTCGTTCAGTATCTACGGCGCCCAGGGACAGGTCGAGCCGCTCTGGCATTTGGTTTGAACGGTGCTGCTGGATTCAATGACGAAGAGCAGGTTGAAGATGAAGAAGAGACGATCGAATGGACAGAGTTGTTGGCAAAGCAATGGCGACTGATCAAACTATAGATTGGTTTCAATCCGATGTTTGATTGAGAGTGTATTGCTGAATATGCGGCTTCTGCCAAAGCGGCAGATATGTATGTTTTGTTCGTAAAAAAATATAATCCACAATAAGTTAGCGATGCTCGAGTTTACTGAAGTGGGGTTGTGAAGGGCGAGCTGTTTCTGTAATCAACTACTCTACTTTTAGCCAAATGCAAGGTCAAGCCAGAATGCAACTCTACTATTTATACAGATGAAGCAAAGAATATAATATAATACAAGTTATTGGCAATGATGGGTTGGGTTTATCCAGCGCGATTAGTATAGCGAATGGGTTGATGGTGATTAAGGAATTGGATGTAGGGGCAGAGGTTCTATTGGTGGTAAAGAGTGGTCAGTCATGACCCCACTTATTCGGTTATACACCGCCTCTGGGTATTGTCTGACAATCAATGAGCAAAAATTCCTGAACAAAAAGAGTCCAAGTCACAAACCTCGCTTTAATCCGTCTAAGCAGAGCCGATGCAGCATCAAGATTTCCAACACCTAGTTCTGCCCGTACCATTACTTCCCAAGTTGAGGGCTATGAAAGATAAATTAAATCGAGTTTTTTGAAACGAGGAATAATTGTAACGTACTTCACGATAAACAACATCCATGACGTGAACATCTGGCGGAACTGCGGGATGGTGAGGTGCATGGTTATTAGGTGCAGCCATTCCACTGGGTGGATCACGGAGAGATTCGAAGATCGATCTGGCCTGGTCCAAATCGCCCACATTCGCGTAACCCTTGATCAAGAAGTTGGCGATGTACGCTGTCATATGTACGCCTGCCTCGTTCATCTTTGAAACATAAACAGGAAGGAGATCGGTCCGTCTATGGGCAACCAGAACGTTGAGAATGGCTTCGAATATAATCGCGTCCATTGAGGGAGCCTTGGGATAATCTGGAATGGACTGGAATACAGCGATGGCCTTGTCGAAATCCTTAGCAACACATCCGTATGCGTTGATGAGTGACGAAAAATGACCACTGGTTAGCCCAACCTCGGGGTTTGCTTGAAGATCCTCAAAAACCTTTTCCATGGCTGGCAGATCTACCGGTTCCAAGGAGCCATAAGTATCCATGAGCAACTGAATGCGATAAGTAACCTGGAAAAAAAAGGTTAAAAGGCAAATCGATGTACCTTGTATGTATAAGCCGAGGGCTCAACGCCAGCTTTCAAAAGCTCGTTGTAATAGTATAACGAGCTTGTCCGATTAGGTTTTGTTGTGGTGAAAAGCTGCATCATCGTATTGTAGGGTGGAACACGAGGCCTAAAAGGTCTCGACCGAGTCATCTCCGAGAAAAGACTCTCCGCCAACTGTACGTCACCAACTCGCGCACAGGCGCCAATGACTGCTGAGTAGGTGATAGAAGAAGGCGAACAACCATTCGCCTTCATCTGCTGGAATAATTCCAGGGTATAGTCCGCCTTGCGTGCCTTCGCCAGTTTAGAGATGATATTATTGTAGAGGTAGAGATTGGGCCTGACTCCCCGTTCTACAGCCTCCTGGAAAAGTGCGATTGCGCCAGAGGTATCGTCCGTCGTATCTTTCACGTACTGGATTAATACTCCGTAAGCATCTGCAGAAGGTGCGTGACCTTGGTCCAAAATTCGTAGGCGATGAACATGGGCAGCATCGATATTGCCTGAGTGACCCAAGGCTATGATCATACTATTCTCGAGAGTAACCCACGCCTGCAGTTGTCGGTCAGGTGCGACGCTTTGCAATACAGCCTGCCCAATTGTGTATAGTTCGCGAACTTTATCCAGATCCAGGTTTCGCCCACATGCCTGGATGAGATAAGCGAGAACGACAGGCTCAGGTGCTTGTTGTTTGATCAAATCCTGCTTGAGCAAGCCATAAGCTTTATCCATTCGTTCACGTGGAGAACGCTCCCCTCTGGACCTAAGAATGGAGTCGAGTGTTTCGGAAAGGGCAGGGTTTAGCATGAGGGGAGGATATTCTGGGATAGGGGTTTGTGTCGTTGTTATCTGCATGATGGGATCAGAATCCTGAGTCAATGCACTCTCTAAGGCAGAATACTTCAACTTGTCGAGATGTTTAATGGCTTCAAGGTAGGAAGGACCCAGGTGGGAAAAAAGTTCCTGACATCCAGCGTCACCCAGTTGTGCTTGTAGGAGCTCGATGCTGCGTTTGCCGAGTTCTACGTCAAGGTCGCTGAATGTCAAACCCTGATGTGCCATGTCCTCCAAGAGAGATGCAACGCCATTGAATGCATATCGCGGTACAACGAATAGCCCGTCAGTTCCTGCCAGGGCGGCTGATTCTACTTCAATTGCACAGCCTAGAAGAAGGTTCCAATCGTACAACATCAACTGGCTATAGTCAATGGAGCATATGAAACGGGCGCGTCCATAAGAGTGCAGATACCAAGGGGCGAAATCGAGGGTAATCCTCAAACCTAACATGGAGTGGAGTTGTACTATGATGGATGCAGCGCGAAAGTCCAAAAGATCGCCTTTGCCATTCTTTGCAGAGGTGGATATCTGCTGTGTGATATGATTCAAGTTGTTTTGCATCTCCTGCAGACTCCGGACAGAAGGGGGTGATTTGGTCTCATACTCCGTAGCAAACCATTTCCTTATGAGCTCAGCACCAGTGTGGAATTGTCCTCTTTCTACAAACCCTTCAGCAAGGGAAGCGATCAACTTGAAGTTTTCCGGAATGTATAGTTTAGATGACGGCGCTGTTACATCTTCCAAGATGAATTGCAGGGTCTTAAGAGCGGCTTCGTCATCCAGATGCTGGAGATTTTCCAGGTTGGCAGAATAAACGATCAGTTGGTCAACGGGTCGCCATTCGACTCGATCCTGAACTGCGGTGCTCTTCATCACCTGGTAAAGCCTGTTGAGATCATCGAGTCTGCCGTTCTTTGCAAGGCCATCTAACATCACATGCCATCCGAGGGTGTCGGGCCGCATTGGTGCACCACCTAAACCTTCGAAAGGGTTTGCCGCCGCCTGTTTTTGTGCCAACAACCGATCGAACCAAGTTAATGCACTGGAAATGTCGCCACTCTGAATAAACCCAGTGATCACAGCGGTAAACGTAGAAGGAGTAGCGACGGGTGTGTCCTTTGGTCCGTATTGGTCCCCAGCGGTCGAAGCCAGCATACGCTCGAGAAGTTCAATGGCCTTGTCTGGCATGCCTGCGCGGAAATAAGTCTCGATCATCGTATTCCAAACTTTGACCTGTTCACGCCGATTGCTATGTAGATAGTTGGCTGTATATATAGAGTACGATTTTTCAATAGGTCGACCCTTTAAGAACTCGTTGAAAATTTCTTCGGCATGCCGGACCATTCGTGCATTGGAGAAGGTCAAGATCATGTATCGATACACCGGGTAATCGATCGTTTTGTCCTTGCGTTCCATTTGGGCAAAGACATGGATGGCAGCGTCGACGCTACAGTGAAAGGCACACGATCGTATGAGAGTGGCGAAGGCACCCTTGGAGAGACTCTTTATTCCATTGATTGCTAAAACGCTCTCAAATAACGACATGGCCGAACCAAAATTGTCCTCCGTCCTGAGTTTCTCTAACCTGGTTTCGGCCAAGGCACTATTGGTAGATTCCCAGCGGCCGAGAAGGGGTCTATTCTTCAATCTCAATTCGAGAGACATGATTGCATGATGCACCTCAAAGTCGCGGGCAGTGAGAGCCAGAATTAGAGTTTCGTATGTCTCGATATTTGGTACCACAGATGCATCCAGCATATCGTTGTAAAGACGAACGATGTTCGTCAACGGTTCACCAGATCGTCGAGTTCGTAACAGGGCACGCAAGCCTGCGTTAAACTGCTCCAGCCTGGGAGGAGTGGGTTCTTGAAGCATTTTCTGCACGATATCTGCGACAATAGAAGCCGACTCCTCCTTCTCGCATGAAGAAAACTTGGCAACGTATTCATCTGTTATTGAAGAATTTGAGGGTGTCGGAGGCGGCGTTACCGTTTGTACTGCAGCAGGATCTGTAAATGTGGATGTCGGTTCGTTTATGGGAGAGGTGAAGGTGGCTGTAGGTGGCTTTTCGGGGGTCTGGTCAAGTTCGGGAGGAGGAGTTGGTAGAGGGACAGGCGGGGTCGACGCATTCAGGAGTGGGCTGAGAGGCGCAGAAGTCGAGTTACGACGAACAAGGAGCGGTCGTGATACGGGGACCACAAGATCGACAGCCTCAGCTAATAGTCTTTCCTTCGCTGAAGCCAGGGTCTCGACGGGTGCAAATACATGCCGCGATCGAGCGTGAAGTTGCACAGTCTTGAGCACGCCCATTTTTTCCCCTCGCTCGTTACGACCAGTACCACTCAAAGAAACACTGGAACTACGCATGCGATGCCTTTTCTGGTTTGTTGGTAGGACAGGTCTCCTCGGAGAATACTCTTCAGTATCATCACTTTGAACAAAGTTTCCATCGTGAGTGATGATAATATTAGCCTGAGTCACTGCACGGCCTGCGCTCTATAAAGAGAAAGGGTCAGATAACAGAAAGAACGCGAATAAAATTCGAGTACATTGTAACCAGCATGAAACCGACTCCCTGTGTTAAATTTTGAACCACCAGGGCCTGGACCGTTTCCCCAACTTGGGCCTGAGCCCGAAGAAGGACCAGATGACTGTAGATGGAGAACATTTCTGATGGTATGTGTCTGGTTCTGGATAGCTGCTGCTGCACGAGTTGTACTATGGAGGATATGAGGCAGCATGATCAAGAGGGTCCTAATAGTGACCCGGAACCTTGGCCAGCACTGGTTTACAGAGACGAGCTGCACCGCTGCCGAGGTCTTTATTTTCTAACATCACGTCACACTTCGGGAAACACCGGAGCTTTTGACTCACATTCCGACTCCCTCCGAACGACTGGTCCCCGCAATCCTCCGTCCCCGAAGGATAATGCCAACAATATAATTAGAAATCAGTATTCGTTTCTTTCGCACTGAATGTTAGAAAAAGATCACTGACCTCTGAATATGTTTCTGAACGCGCAGGATAAATAAATGTCATCTTGTGACAAGCTCTGTGCTTCTGCAATCGCGCTACCGCTGCTCTTCTCAGCTTCTGACACTACCTGTCACCATGTCCACTGGCAAATCAGATTTCTCAGCACGACCCACCAACTCTTCTGGATCTAACTCGGACTTTGGTCTTCGACATCATCTTCATCACTCTCTGTTTCGTCGTGGTCTGACGACTTTTCAGGCTCCTTTCCTTTTCTGAAGACATCAATATTTAACCACTTCCTTCGAATTTCGACTCGAACTCACTTTGGGAGCAAAGAGAGGATTGCGAGATACAGATGCAACGCCGTACGACAATTTTGGTTTCGTTAGACAGCTTCTTGCTTTATCCCGGTTGGATGTTAAGACTTCCATGGGCGCCTTTCCCTTTCTTCAAATAATACTGACATATCGCGGCAGGGTGAAAACAGAAATTACACGATTCTTCAGTACGGTGGTGCTCTTGTCGAAGAGAACGTGTGCCCCAATATGCTCCGGTACACGTTGACTTCAAAATTGAGGTGTGGACATAAGCGCGATATACATGCTTCAAAATTCAACAAAATTCATTGTAAGTTATCAACCAAATCTCCACCTTGACATAAGCTAGATCTGACTGTTCAACACGTTATACCATTGCATATTATTTACAATCCGACAGCGCGGTCATATGTTCCTCAGTGCATAGGTTACAACGGATCCCAAAATGGTGTTTGTGAGGCCCCACACACCACCTTTCGTCAAGTCGCCTACCGTCACAGCGGCAATGGCAAGCGTGACAAACCTCCTCTGCTCGAGAGGATCATGGTTGATCAGCTAGTGATCCGGACAGTATACCAGAGTCCGGCATGCATGGGCCGGATGAGGCGGAGTCGAGGAAACGGGCCCTTAAATCTGTCCTTATCCTCACGCGCGCGAAGAATCATATTCCTTTGTCAACCCTTTAAACACAAACATCCGTGTTTATACGTACATCCACCACCTCGCATCATCTTTTCCAGCATCTTCCATTCGGAAATGATGGAAGAGAAGTGATCGAGAAACCAATAATGTGTGGTGGCACAGATGTTACCTTGTATGAAAGATGAATATCACAGTAGACGTAGAGGATGAAATTGTTGGTCAGGAAAAGTACAACACAGTTATTGTTACGGGCGTCACTAGCTTGCACTCGCGTTCGGTGCTGGGCAGAGACGGTAACAAAGAGCTAAGTTCTATTCAGGCGAAGGGCACTTCCAAAG
>Ga0193743_1001311_pt1 | contig 18541 bp, 15 predicted proteins | sample L2c2metaG_FD_143038 | JGI IMG/M metagenome (GOLD analysis project Ga0193743, IMG submission 143038) | Soil microbial communities from a riparian zone of the East river system, Colorado, United States - L2c2 | ecosystem: Environmental > Terrestrial > Soil > Riparian zone | place: USA: East River... | reverse complement strand
GGGGCCAGCTCGATCTCGCCCTCGCCGGGGCGCACCGCGCCGGGCCCGTCCGCTGGGGCGGCACCGAACGGGGCATCCACGTGCACCAGCACGGTGCCGTACGGGAACAGCGCCTCCACCTGCAACGTCGGCACCGCGGCCGGTACCCCGTCGACCAGCTGGTCGGGCCGCAGCACGGTGCGCGCGGCGGCCACCACCTGTTCGTAGGGCACGTCGTCCCAGGCCAGCTCGCAGATCTCGTCGCAGACCAGCGCGATCGCCTCCGGGGCTCCCAACCGGGCCCCCCGGGCCAGCCGGCGCCTGGCCAGCTCGGCGCCGCTGTGCAGCAGCAGCCGCTCCCGCTCTCTCGGGGTCAGATGCATCGAGCACTCCCTCGTGGCATTGGCACAGTATTCGCCGCCAATACCCCTGGTGGTAAGGCGTATCCACCACAGGATTCTGCTATAGATTGTGCATATGCACAGTGTGCGACATGTCCCGGTTTCCGACGCGGAACGCTGGACGGTGCTGGTCGGTCGGCTGCGGGACGAGGCGGAGACGCTGGTCGCATCGTTTGTCTCCCGGGTGCGGGCCATCCCGCCGTACGGCCGGGGCGTGGTGCCCACCGACCGGCTGGAGACCGACGCCGAGCTCACCTTCGAATGCCTGCTGCGCCGGCTGGCCGGGCTCGCTGTGCCGGCCCGGTTGGCCGACGTGGGGCCGTCCATCGGGCGGGACCGGGCACGCCGGGGGGTGCCGTTGAACGACCTGCTGACCGCCGTCCGGCTGGACTTCCGGGTGCTCTGGGAGGCGTTGCGGGAACGGGCCGATCCGACCGACGAGGCGATACTGGTCGCCCACGTCGAGGACGTGTGGAGCGTGGTCGAGGAGTACACCGCGCAGATCCAGGTCGCCTACCAGGCCGAGGCCGCGCTGCTGGCCAGGGATCGGCAGGGCGAACGGACCATGCTGGTCGCCGCGCTGCTGAGCACCGAGGACCCGGACCCGGACGAGGTGGCCAGGGTGGCGCTGGCGCTCGGGGTGGACGTGGATGACGATCTGCTGGTGGCCGCGGCGAGCCCGGCGGCCGGGCGGGCGCTGCGCCGGGCCGCCGAGCGATTGGGCGCCGATGGGCGCACCGCGCACGTGCAGTCGACCGGGCGGCACAGCGTGCTGATCGCGCGGTGGGACGGCGGCGCCGGGGCCCCGGTGCGCGCCGCGCTGGCCGGGGTGCCGTGCGGGGTGGGTCCGCTGGCCCACGGGCTGGCCAACGTGCCGCGCAGTGCCCGGTTGGCCGGTGAGATCGTCGACGTGCTCCCGGCGGCCACCGGGCCCGCCGAGCTGCTTGACGCCTGGCTGCCGCTGGCCGGTGCCCGGCTGGCGGACGCCGCGCCCGAGTTGGTCGACTCGGTGCTCGGCGGACTGGCTGACGCGCCGCCCGGGGAACGGGAGCGGCTGCTGGAGACGGTGCGCTGCTACGCGGTGAACGGCGCGGTGGGCGACGTGGCCGCCCGGCTGTACTGCCACCGCAACACCGTGCTCAACCGTTTGCGCCGGTTCGGTGAGCTCACCGGGCGGGACGTCACCGTGCCCACCGAAGCCGCCACCGTGCTGCTCGCCCTGGAATGCGGCCGGCAGCGCAGCGCGGTCCCCAGCTGACCGCTCGTCCGGGGCGCGGCTGTCGGCGGCCGTCGTCCTGGCCCACCGCACACCCTCTCTGGGCGCCACACACCCACTGCAGCGGGTGTGCCGAGCCCGAAGAGGGTGTGCGGCGGGGCGCGAGCAGTGGTCGGAGCGGCGGCCAGTCGGGGTGGCGGCGCTGGCGTTGCGTATGTGTGCGCAGAGCAAAGGGGCGCTAGGCGAGTAGGGGGGCGAGGCGGTCGGCGTGGGTGCGGAGCAGGTCGACCAGCTCGGTGTTCGGCTCGGCGACCCGGTGCGCCGGTCCGCTCAGGGCCAGACCGGCGACCAGTGAGCCGTCGGTCGGACTGCGCACCCCAACGGCCAGGCAGCCGCGCTCGGTGTGCAGCTCGCCGCACTGCCTGGCCAGCCCGGAGTCGGCCACTTCGCGCAGCTGCGCGGCCAACCGCGCGGGGTCGCTCACGGTGTGTTCGGTGAACCGGCGCAGCCCACCCTCCAACGGCCGGTCCGGGGTCTCGGCGAGCAGCAGTTTTCCCAGCGCCGAGACGTGCGGGTGCCGGGCCAGCAGGTGGGGCTGGCTGCTCGGGTGATCGGGGTCGCGGTCCACCAGGGTCACCTGGCCACCGGCGTACGAGGCCAGGTGTACGCCCCAGCGCACCCGGCCGCGCAGGTGCGCCACCACCGCGCGGGCCGCGGTGCTCGGCGGCGGCACGATCGGCACGGCGAGCCGCCCGGCGCGCGCGCCGAGGGCGAAACCACGCAGGTCCGGCAGCCGGACCAGGTACTCCTCGGCGACCAGCAGGTTGAGCAGCCGGTAGGTGGTGGCCCTGGGCAGTCGGAGCGCGGTGGAGATCTCTTTGGCGGTCACTCCGGGCCCGGCGGCGACCACCTCGGCCAGCACGGCAAGCGCATTGCGCACCGCCCTGGGCTGCCGACCGGGCACGCTGGGCGGTGGCTGCGGACTCACCGCTCGCGCCCCGGCGGCGGCTCGGACCGCGGCGACGGCTCGGACCCCGGCGGGGGATGCCGAGGCGGCAGCGGCGGCCCGAGCAAGTCGGCGGTGGAGGTCTCGTCGTACAGGCCAATGGCGGCCACCCGCTCGGGGTGTCGCGCGCGCATCCAGAGGTACCGGGCGCCGATCAGCGGCAGGACCGCCCCGGTCACCAGCGCCGCCACCGATACCGGCGCGGTGGATACGAACGCGACCAGCACCACCAACAGCACCGGGACGATGACCGACGTGGCGGCCACCGAGGGAACGGTCAGCTCGCCGATCCGGTGCAGGAACACCGGCGCCGCCAGGCACACCAGCAGGTACGCCACCAGGTAACCCAACGCCGCCGTGGTGAGCAGCGGCACCAGCGCGCGCGCCGGCGATACCCCGAGACTGATCAGCACCACCGGCACCGCGGCCAGGACCGGCAGCGCGACCGCGATGGCCACGTGCGGGGTGCGGAACCGGCGGTGCGCCCTGCCCAGCCGAGCCGGCAGCACCCCTTCCCGGCCCATCGAGAACAGCAGTCTGGCCAGCGCCGTCGTGGTGGCCACCGAGCAGGCCAGGAACGAGGTGGCCACTCCGGCGTCCAGCAGGGTGGGCAGCCACGGCAGGTGCTCGGCCGCGGCCAGCGCGCGAACCGGCTGCTGCTGCCCGGCCAACCCACCGGGAACTCCGGCAAAGCCGGCCGCCTGGGTATACGCGGCGAACAGGACGAGCACCCCGGTGAGCGCGGCGGTGGCGCCCACCGCGCGCGGAATGGTCCGGAACGGCCGGCGCGCCTCCACCCCCATCGCGGCGGCCGCCTCGAAGCCGATGAACGCGCCCAGCGCGGGCAGCACCCCGGCCACCACGGCGCCGACTCCGGTACCGGAGGGCACCAGTTGCCGGCTGTCCACCCCGATCCCCTGACTGACCAGCAGGACCCCGAACACCACGAGCATCAGGGTGATCGACAGCGCCTCGACCAGCAAGACCACCGCGGCGGACAGCCGTACCCCGCGTATCGTGCACGCGGCGACCAGCCCGGCAAGTACGACCACCAGTACCGCCGCCACCACCGGGCTGGTGGCCGGAGCGAGGCCGATCAGGGCGGTGATCTGCATGGCCGCCCCGGTGAGTGAGGCCATCCCGAGCAGGCTGTAGCCGACCAGCAGCCCGGCGCCGGCGAGCAGCGCGGGCCCGGCACCGAGCCCCTTCGCGGTCAGGCTGTAGAGCGAGCCGGCGGCGGCCATTCGGCGGGTGAAGCGGCCGATGCAACCGGCCACCAGCAGCGCCAGCCCAGTGGCGATCAGCACCGACCAGATGGTCGCCGCCCCGGCGCTGGCCGCCACGATCGCCGGCACGACCGCCATCGCCGCCGCCGGCGCCGCCCCGGACACCGACTGGGCGAACACCTGCATCGGGCCCAGGTTGCGCCGGTCCAGCCCGGCCATCGGGGACTGACCGCGAACCTGGTCGGCGATCCGGGTCGAATAGTTCACCCGCGACTCCGGCTGATGAGCGTCAATAAAGCACGGACAGGACAGGGGCGGACGAGTTCACCGCGACCCGATCCCGGGCAACAACCAGGTGTCCCGGGTTGTGAGACAGCGAACAGATCGTCCTCCCCGCTGGTGGGAGCATGCCTTGCCGGTCGGCGCCATCCAGCGGACGGTCGACCGACCACATCTGCCCGGCTCGATTCCAGGAGCGAGATGACGATCATCGACGCGGCCAGCGACACCCGAACCGCCCACCCACTGGACCTGGTCACGGAGGCTGAGGTCGTCCAGGCCAGGGAAGTACTGGCCGAGGCCGGCCTGCTCACCGAGCACACCCGGTGGGCGTTCTTCGCCCCCGAGGAACCCGCCAAGGACGACGTGCTGGCCCACCAGCTGGGCGCCGCCGTGGACCGCCGGTTCCGGGTGGTGCTGCTGGAGTTGGATACCGGTGCGTCCAGGGACGTGGTGGTCTCGGTGACGCACCGGCGGGTCGACTCGGTCCGCGACCTGGATCCGGCCACCACCGGCCAGCCGCCGATCATCGACACCGAGTTCGAGATGATCGAGGAGATCGTCAACGCCAACCCGGAGTGGACTCAGGCGCTGCGCCGGCGCGGGCTGGACCCGGCGATGGTGCGCTCGGTGCCGCTGTCCGCCGGCGCCTACGACCTGCCCGGCGAGGAAGGCCGGCGGATCGTCCGTTCCTTCGGCTTCCACCAGAACCACCCGAAGGACCACGCCTGGGCGCATCCGGTGGACGGCCTGGTCGCCTACGTGGACCTGACCCGCCGCGAGGTGCTCGAGGTGATCGACCACGGGCTGCTACCGGTGCCCGAGGAGCCGGGCAACTTCGATGACCCCGCCCAGGTGGGCCCGACCCGCACCACGCTGAAGCCGATCGAGATCACCCAGCCGGAGGGGCCCAGCTTCACCGTCGAGGGGAACCGGGTGCAGTGGGAGAAGTGGGACCTGCGCATCGGCTTCAACGAGCGGGAGGGGCTGACCCTGCACCAGATCAGCTTCGACGGTCGGCCGATCGTGTACCGGGCCTCGATCGCGGAGATGGTGGTGCCCTACGCCGACCCGTCCCCGGTGCGGTTCTGGCAGAACTACTTCGACTGCGGCGAGTACATGTTCGCCCGCTACGCCAACTCGCTGGAGCTGGGCTGCGACTGCCTCGGCGAGATCCACTACCTGGACGCGGTGATCGCCGACGACCTGGGCCAGCCGAAGTCCATCCGCAACGCCATCTGCCTGCACGAGGAGGACCACGGGGTGCTGTGGAAGCACAGCGACCTGTTCACCGAGTCCAGCGAGACCCGCCGGCAGCGGCGGATGGTGTTCTCCTTCTTCACCCCGATCGGCAACTACGACTACGGGTTCTACTGGTACCTCTACCTGGACGGCACCATCCAGTGCGAGGTCAAGGCCACCGGCATCCTGTTCACCTCGGCCTACCCGGAGGAGGGCAGCGAGTACGCCTCCGAGGTCGCGCCCGGGCTGGGCGCGCCGTTCCACCAGCACCTGTTCTCCGCCCGGCTGGACATGACCGTGGACGGCACCCGCAACGCGGTTGACGAGATCGAGGCGCAGCGGGTCCCGATGAGTGAGGAGAACCCGCACGGCAACGCGTTCCGCCGCGCCCGGACCAGGTTGACCAGCGAGTCGAACGCGCAGCGGCTGGCCGACAACAGCGTGGGCCGCACCTGGCACATCGTGAACCCGGACAAGCTCAACCGGTACGGCAACCCGGTCGGCTACGCGCTGCGCCCGGAGGGCCAGCCGGCGCTGCTGGCCGACGAGTCCTCCTCGATCCGGGCCAGGGCCACCTTCGCCACCCGGCACCTCTGGGTGACCAAGTACGACCCGGCGCAGCGCTACCCGGCCGGCGACTTCGTCAACCAGAACCCGGGCGGCGACGGGCTGCCGCGCTGGACCGCGGCCGACCGGAACGTGGACGGCGAGGACATCGTGGTCTGGCACACCTTCGGCCCGACGCACTTCCCGCGCCCGGAGGACTGGCCGGTGATGCCGGTCGACCATGCCGGGTTCACCCTCAAGCCGTCCGGCTTCTTCGACCGCAACCCAACCCTGGACGTGCCGGCCACCGGCGGCGCGCGCTGCTCCAACCGGGGTGAGCGGCATGTCGACTGAACTGGGGCCCCCGGGCGCGCCGGGCCAGGTAGCGGCCGCCCCGGACGAGCGGTTCCGCAAGTCACTGGGTCTGCCGGATGTGATCGCGCAGAGCCTGTCGGTGATCGCCCCGGCGATGTCCGGCGCGTTCCTGACCTACCTGGCCTCCACCAAGGCGGGCGGGGCCACGCCGCTGGCGTACCTGCTGGGCACCCTGGCCATGCTCTGCGTGGGCGGCACGGTGGCGCAGTTCGCCCGGTCGCTTTCCTCGGCCGGCTCGATGTACACCTACATCACCCGGGGTGCGAACCGAGGCGCCGGATTCCTGGGTGGCTGGTGCTACGCGGCGGCGTTCCTGATCCTGGGTGGCGCGGTGCTGTGCGGTTTCGGCTTCTTCACCGCGAACCTGGTCAGCCTGCTCACCGGCGCGGAGCCGTCCTGGATCTGGTTCTCCCTGGCCGGCCTGGTGCTGATCACCGTGATGAGCCTGTTCGACGTGCAGGCCTCGACCCGGATCCAGCTGGGCATCCTGGTGCTCAGCATGGCGGCGTTGCTGGTGGTGTCGGTGGTGGTGATCGCCATCGGGTCGCCGACGGTGAGCGTGCTCGACCACGCCACCCCGGTCGCCGACCCGGGCGGCAGCCTGGACCTCGGCGCGTTCTGGCCGAGCGCCGCCGGGGTGTCCTGGACCGGGATCCTGTTCGGGCTCAGCTTCGCCATGCTTTCGTTCACCGGGGCGGAGGCCAGCGCGGTGCTCGCCGAGGAGACCCGGAATCCGCGCCGGGTCATCCCGATCGCGGTGCTCGGCTCGATCGTGCTGGCCGGGCTGTTCTACCTGGTGCTCACCTACGCCACCGCGATCGGCTTCGGGGTCCGCCAGGCGGCGACCGACTGGCCGGCGTCGGTGGCCGGGCTGGCCGCGGTCGCGCCGAACCAGGTGTTCGCCGCGATCGTGCTCGGCTGCGCGGCGCTGGCCAGCCTGTTCTGCGCGCTGGGTGTGCACCTCGCGGTGTCGCGGGTGATCTTTGCGATGGGCCGGGAGCGGGTGCTGCCGCACTGGCTGGGGCAGCTGCACCCGAGGTGGAACACGCCGTGGCGAGCGATCGGGCTGGACATCGTGGTCTGGGTGCTGCTGGCCGGCGGCTCGGTGCTGGCGACCAGCCGGGCCACCCAGGTCACCGTGGCCGGCGGGCTGGACAACGGGATGACCGGCGGGCTGTTCGTATTCACCTTCCTGGCCGGGCTGGGCACCCCGCTGGTGATGTTCGTGTACCTGCTGCTGGGCCTCGCCGGTACCCGGCAAGGTCGGCGCGCTGGGCGGCGCGGGTTCCAGCTAGTGGCCGTGCTGGCCGCGCTGGTCGGCGCATTGGCCCTGTTCGGCAGCCTGTACTACTCGTTCGTCCCCGCCGCGCCGGGCGCACCGATCCCGCTGGTCACCCAGGTGGTGCCGTGGGTGTGCCTGGGTATCGCGCTGGTCGGCGTGCTGGTGGCCAGCTGGATCCGGCGGAGCCGCCCGGCGGTGTGGGCGGACATGGGCACCGTATTCGACGAGGTCTAACCCCGTGAGTGGCAATGGTCGCTATAGCGACCATTGCCACTCACGGGTTCTGAGCTGCGGCGTCGTGGGCTTTGCGGAGCTTGGCGGGGGCCTTGCGGCGCCAGGACTCTTCGATGAGTTCGCGCAGTTGGTCGGGGTCCACCGCGGCCAGGTCGACCAGGATCGCGCCGTACCCGTCGTAGTGCGGGGTGGTGTAGAAGGCTGGATCCCCGGAGGCGAGCATTGCCTCTTTCTCCTCCAGCGCGCACATCAGCACCAGGCCACCCTCGGCCTCCGCGCGCAGCCGGGCGAAGCCCTTCCCGGCAACCTTCAGCGACGGCGTCCGGAACCAGGTGGACTCCTCGACCTCCGGCAGTTCGCTGGCTATCGCCACCACCTCTGCCCAGCTCGGCATGCTGCTCGCCCGCCCTCCCGGTCGCTACTTCCTTGGTTCCTGGAGGACATCCTCGGGCAGCCGCCGCCGCGCTGTCTTGGAAGAACGGGATGTCTCAGTTCCCCGCTGCCTTGTCGCGCTCTTCCTGGGTCAGGCAGATCAGGTTGCGGTACTCGGTGACCCGACCGAAGGCGACCTCGAGCTCGTCCTCCACCGACGGCAGCGTGCGGCTGCCGTCGGACAGCGCCTGGTAGTCGTTCGCCAGCAGCGCGACGTCGGTGCGCAGCGCACCGGGGCTGTAGTTGGTCAGCTCGGTCCAGATCTCCGCCTGGCGTTTCAGGTCGGCCGGCGGCTGGCGTCGGCCGTCCTCGGAGGGCAGCGCCACCTCGAGTGGACCGGTGCGCTTGCAGTACTCGGCCTGGTCGCTGGGCGAGAGCGCATTGACCGGCGGCAGATCGGGCCGCGCGGCCTGGCCGTTCCCCGATGTCGAGTTGGCGGCGGCGTTCTCGGCCGCGCTGTCCGACGCGCTGACCGACGAGGAACTGGTCGAGGCCACCTGGCCGCCCTTCGCCCACGGCGAGGCACACGCGCTGACAGACAGCGCAAGGGCCACCGCGGTCGCGGTGGGCAGCACGCGTCTAGTGGTCGAGCTCATTCAGGGGTCCCCTCCGGCGGTGCGTCGACAGGCGGGCGGTGGCTCGCCGCCGTCGGGGGTGGGTCCTTCGGGGGGACCGCACCGGCGCATGCGTCCACGGCCGGCCATACAGTCGCCGGTACACCTTGCGATCACCTTGCAGCCGATCTGGGCGGCGTTGTAAGGAGCCCGGAAGGTCCTTCCGGCACTCTGCCGCTATGAACCAGCAACCTGCGGGGGCAGCAGCGTCCGCTCCGGGTGCTGATCGGGCGGGGAGTGCAACCATGCCGATGATCGACGTCACCCTGCCGGCCGGGCTGCTCACCGCCTCCGGGAAGGATGAGCTGGCCAGCCGGCTGACCGCCGCGCTGCTCGCCGCCGAGGGCGCGCCGGACACCTCGTACGTGCGGGCCATCGCGTGGTGCTTCTTCGATGAGCGTCCGCTCGGCGCCATCCAGATCGGCGGACGGCCCGCCCGGGTCCCGGTCTATCGGGTGGTGCTCACCATTCCGGAGGGCTCGCCGGCGCTGTCCGGGCCGTTCCGGCTGGTCAACCGCGCCCGGCTGGTGCGCGCGGTGACCGAGCACGTGCTCGCGGTGGAGGGCACCCCGTACAGCGACGCGGACGCCGCGCGGGTCTGGGTGCAGCTGCGCGAGATCAAGGACGGGTACTGGGGGTCGGTCGGGGGCATCGGGCGGATGGAGGACATCGCCAGCGTGGCCGGCATCCCGCCCAACGGCACCCTCACCGAGCACGGCGGCCGGGTGCGCGCTGCCCTGGACGCAGCCGAGTTGGCACCGGCGGACGTGCTGGTTCCGCTGGAGGGACGTTCCTGGTAAGTGTCAGGTCGGCGGCCGGGCCATCGCTGGGTTGGCTTCGGGTCCGACGGCGAGCACGGCCGGCAGGGCCGCGTTGGCCGTCTCGCTGAACAGCTGGAGCATCGCCGGCCAGCTCAGCGCCCGGCCGTCCCGCTCCGCGCCGGCCCGCTCGCCGGGCGACACGGCCTGATCCAGTCGGGCTTCGAAGCCCGCCCCGGCGAGGTGTACGTAGCGGCGGTGATCCGCGCCGAAGCGCTCGGCGTGCTCGACAACGGCGGCCCGCAGCCGGATCGCGTCGGTGGCCCGGTCCAGGTAGGGCAGCGCGTGCGCGCCGGCGTAGAGCACGCTCAGCAGGTCGGTGCCGTTGGACTGCTCGGTGAACGCGGCCAGCGCGCGCTGCAGTGAGCGCAACGCCTGCTGAGCGGTCCGTTCGGCCACCTCGCGGTCGCTCAGCAGGTTCCAGGCCAGCAGCAGCTCCCCGGTGCCCTGCCCCCACAGGTAACCGCAGCGGTAGCTCAGGTCTCGGGCGGCCACCAGGCTCGCCTCCCCCTCCGCGCGGCGGCCGGCCATCAGCTGCGCGGCGCCGACCGCCAACCCGGTGGCGGCGTGTACCCAGGCCGGGGCGGGCAACCGGTCCAGCTCGGTGGCCAGCCGTTCGGCGGTGGCCCAGGCGGATGCCACGTCGGCCACCTGCACGGTGCCGGCCGCCCGGTACCGCAACGCCTTGAGCAGGAGCGGACGTCCGCTGTCGGGCGACCGGGCGAGCATCGCGATCGCTTCGTCGGCCAGCCGGATGGTTTCCCCCGGATCACCCGCGTGAAAAGTGACGATGGCCAGCGCGAGCAGCCCGTTGACCCGGTCGGCCGGCCCGGCGGAGGGGCAGGCGCGCAGCGCGTCCTGGATCAGCCGGCTGCCCTCGGCGAGGCTGCCGGCCGCCGACCACAGCCACTCCAGCGCGGCCGAGGTGCGCAGCGCGTCCACCGGGTGGTGGTCCAGGTCGTGGGCGATGCCGGAGCGGATGTTGGGCAGCTCGGCGGTGAGCGAGCGGAACGCCTGGCCGGCCTCCGGGCCGGTGGTCAGCGCGACCTGGTCGGCGACGAAGGAGCGTGCCCACGCGGCGTGCGCGGCGCGGGTGGCCGACGGATCGGGATCGGCGGCCCGGCAGTAGTCACGGACGGTCTCCAGCAGCCGGTACCGGGCCGGCGCGGTGGCGGTGTCGGCCATCACCATGGACCGGTCCACCAGCGAGGCCAGGGTGGCCAGCACCGGACGGCCGACCGCTCCGGGCGGCTGCACGGCCTCCGCTGCCTGCCAGGAGAACCCGCCCTCGAACGGCCACAGCCGCAGCAGCATGGCGCGGTCGGCCGAAGGCAGTAGGTCCACGCTCCATTCGATCGCGGCGCGCAGCGTGGCATGCGGGGTGAGCGAGCCCCGGGGCGTCGCGCCCAGCACGGCGAACCGGTCACGCAGGTGGCTGGCCACCCCGGCCAGCCCGAACGCCCGCTCCCGGCTGGCCGCCAGCTCGATGGCCAGCGGCAGGCCGTCCAGGGCCCGACAGATCTGCCGCGCGCTGGCCAGCTCGCCGGCCGACGGCCGCCAGCCGGGGCGGGATGCGCCCACCCGGTCGAGCAGCAGCGCCACCGCCGCCCCGTCCACGTCGTTATCTCCGGTCACCGCCAACGGCCGGACCGCCACGATGTGCTCCCCGTCCACCCCGAGCGGCTCCCGGCTGGTGACCAGGATTCGCAGCCGGGGGCAGCTGGCCAGCAGCGCCATGGCCAGCTCGCCGACCGCGCCGACCAGGTGCTCGCAGTTGTCCAGCACCAGCAGCCCGGGCGTATCGGCCAGCGCCCGCTCGATGGCCGGTACCGGGTCGCCGGCCGGCCGGGCCACGCCCAGCGCGCTGGCCACCGAGAGGGCGACCCCTTGCGGGGTGGCCACCTCGGACAGCCGGACCAACCAGGCGTCGGTCTGGCTGGCCGCGCCGGCCAGGTGCTCCATGGCCAGCCGGGTCTTGCCCACCCCGGCCGGCCCGAGCAGGCTGACCAGCCGACGGGTGGCCAGGGGCCCGGCGAGCAGGGCCAACTCGGCCTGGCGGCCGATGAACGAGGACAGCGGGCGGGCCACCGGGCGGGTGACCTTGGCCCGGGCGGCCAGCTCGGAGGGGGCCAGGGCGAGGGGCGCCGGCTCCCCGCTCGCCGAAGCCCGGTGCTCCCCGCCGGGACTCGTCGGACCGGCACCGGTCGGGTCAGTGCTGGTCGGGGCCCAGGCCGGGGTGAAGCCGGCAGGTGGCGCCGGCGAGTCCACGATCAGCAGCCGAGGGTCGTGGTTGAGCAGCTGCAGCTCCAGCGCGCGCAGCGCCGGGCCGGGGTCCACGCCGAGCTCCTCAGCCAGCAGCTCGCGGACCCGGCGCAGCTCAGCCAGCGCGTGCCCCTGCCGGCCGCAGCGGTACAGCCCGAGCACCAGCAGCTCCCAGCGCCGCTCCCGGTAGGGCGATGCGGCCACCGCCTCGCTGAGCGCGGCCACCGCCCCGGCCGCGTCCCCGGAGGCCAGCCGCGCCGCCTGGAGCTCCTCCAGGGCGATCTCGCGCAGCTCCCGCAGCCGCGCCCTGGCCCCGGTGGTGACCGGCGTGCTGCCGAGCTCGCTCCACGGCTCACCGCGCCACAGGGCCAACGCCGAGCCGTAGGCGTGCGCCGCGCGCGGGGCGTCCCCGCTGCTCAGCAGTTGACCCCCGGCGGCCACCATGGCGACGAACTGGCCTGCGTCGGTCTGCTCGGGCTTGACGTCGAATACGTAGCCGGCGCTGCTGCGGGCCAGACTTTCCCGCCCGGTGGGCCCGAGTGCCGAGCGCAACCGGGACACGGTGACCTGCAGCGCGCTGCTCAGCACCGCTGGCGGTTCGGAGTCCCACACCAGCTCGGCCAGCGTGGCATCGGCGATGGGCTTGCCCTCGGCGGCCAGCAGCGCGCTCATCAGCCGGCGCGGCAGCGGGCCGCCCAGGTCGACTTGCTCGCCGTCGACCTCGATCTCGAGTGGCCCGAGCACCCGGCAGCGCAACATGTCAGGGCCCCCCATCGGCCACTCGCCCTCTGACGCACCTCACGGTATGCCCGCCGGCCCCTCGGCACGTCGGTAAATACACCCTTATTTCCGCACCGTTCCGTGGGCGGCGGCCGGGGGATTACCGAGTCGCCGCGCCCGGTGGCGTCCGCCCACGGAGCTGGGGGCGCAGGTCAGCTGGGGTCACCGAGGCCAATCCGGTCGCCCGGATCCGGGAGGCGAGCGCGGTGGCGTGCGCGGACAGGCCGGCCACATCCACCCCGTGCGGGGGCTCGGTGGCGAACGGGCCGATCCGCTCCGCTCCCCGCTCGAGCAGCGAAACCGCGCCGGTGGCGTTGCGCCGCTGCGCGTGGGTCAGGCCGACGGCGAGCTGCGCGAGCCCCTGCCAGAGCGTCCGCTCGACGCCGGTCGTCGCCTTCCACGCGCCCTCCAGCACCTCGTGCGCCTGGAATGGCAGACCCTCGTCGAGCAGCCGTTGCGCCTCCGCCAGCGCCTCGACCGGAGCCAGCACCAGATCCTCGGGCACCCGCTCCACCCCGGGCGCGCCGTGGGCCAGCGGCCGGCCGGCGGCGTCCCGGGGCCGGGCGTTGCGGGCGCGCCCCCGGGGGTCTCGGTCACGCGTGGTCATCAGGCGGGTTGCCGACTGTCCGAGTCGGTGTTGTCGGAGGGGGCGCTGCTTGGGGCGGTGGTGGCCGCGGCGATCACCCGGGTCAGTGCCCCGTGCAGGTCCTGCAGTTCCGGCAGGCTCATGCCGAGTCGTTCGATGATCGCCGGTGGGATCCGCTCGGCCTGGGTGCGCAGCGCGCGTCCGGCCGGGGTGAGGGTGACCGCGAGGGACCGCTCGTCCGAGGGGTCCCGCCGGCGGACCAGCAGCCCGGCCGACTCGAGCCGCTTGAGCAGTGGGGTCAGCGTGCCCGGATCGAGCTGGAGCAGCCTGGCGAGCTCCCGGCCGGAGCGCGGGTCGTGCTCCCACAGCGCCAGCATGACCAGGTATTGCGGGTGCGTGAGACCCATCGGCTCGAGCAGTGGTCGATACAGGCCGATGACCGTGCGGGAGGCGACCGCGAGCGCGAAGCAGACCTGCCGGTCGAGCGCGAGCAGGTCGGTGTCGGCCAACTCACTGGTGCCACGGGTACCCACGCCGAGAAGCGTACATTACCTTGGTGTACCAAGGGTTGGTGTATTAGTAATTGGTGCACCAACGCAAGTTGGCACTTCGCGAGGGGATCCAGGTGCATGTGATGACCAAGCCCGAGTCCGGAGCGTCGGAGCACATCGAGGGCGGTCCAGCGGGCCCGGCCGGGTCGCTGAAGCGTCCGGACCCGGTGCATTGGCTGTGGTACGCGGTCGGCGGCCGGCTGCCGGCCCGCTACCGCGAGTGGGTGCTGCACGACCTCACCGGTCGGACCTGGGCGCTGCGGCACTTCGCCCGCGCGCTGGTGCAGGTCGCCCCTTTCGTGGTGGCGTTGCTCCTGCTGGTGCCCGGCTCGCTGGGGGTGCGGGTGGCCGCGGTGACCGCCGGCCTGCTGCTCGGCCTGCTGTACAGCGGGGCCTACATGTACGAGATCGTCGAGCACCGGGTGGCCCAGGCCGGCTATCCGGTGGGCACCGCGCAACAGGTCCGGGACCAGGCCAACGCGGTGGTGCGGCAGGCCGACGCCGAGCGCTATGCCCGCACCTGGCGGCAGCCGGAGCCCGACCGGCCCGAGCCCGAGGGCCGAGGCAACAGCGCGGCCTAGCGACACGGCCTAGCGACACGGCTCAGCGGCACGGATAGCTCCGCGGCAAGGCGATCCTGGATCACGACTGATCGGCGTGTTATTCAGTCAGTGTGACAACTGACTTCAGCACGCTCGCCCTGACCGTCCAGGACGGCGTCGCCGAGCTGCGGCTCAACCGACCCGACCGTGCCAACGCGCTGAGCGGGGAGATGTGGCACGAGCTGCGTGAGGCGGCCCGGGCGCTGGACGCGGCCCCGGAGGCCCGGGTGATCGTGCTGCGCGGCAACGGCAAGCACTTCTGCGCGGGCATCGACCTGACCATGCTGGCCGAGCTGCGTCCGACCGAGATGGAACCGGGCCGGGCCGGGGAGGAGCTGCGCCGCCGGGTGCTCGATCTGCAGGACACGCTCAGCTGGTTCGAGAAGTGCCGCAAGCCGGTACTGGCCGCGATCAGTGGAGCGTGCATCGGCGCCGGCCTGGATCTCGCGGTGGCCTGCGACCTGCGCTACGCCTCGGCGGATGCCCAGTTCGTGCTCAAAGAGGTGGACATGGGCCTGGCCGCGGATGTCGGCGTGCTGCAGCGGTTGCCCCGGATCGTGGGGGAGGGCGTGGCCAGGGAGCTGGCCTACACCTGCCGCGCGGTCAGCGGTACCGAGGCAGCCGAGCTGCGTCTGGTCAACCGGTGCTACGACTCCGCCGAGGAGCTGCACAAGGGCGTCCTGGAGCTGGCCAGGGAGCTCGCCGCGAAGTCGCCGCTGGCGCTGCGCGGCACCAAGCACGCGATCACCTACGCCAGGGACCACTCGATCAGCGACGGGCTGGACCAGATCGCCACCTGGAACTCCGCCGCGCTGCTGACCGAGGACATCGTCGAGTCGCTGATGGCGTTCCAGCAGAAGCGCCAGGGCAAGTTCGTCGACTGAGCCTCGGCCGGCCTCGATCGGGGGATGTTTGCCTCTCGGTGGGGCGATGCGAAGATCCTCGGGGGCCGACCAGACTGACTGTCCAACCGGGCCCCGCCGGTCACCAGCTGGAGGAACTTCGTGGAGATCACCGCCGCCGTGGCGCACACGCCGAATGCCGAGTTCACCCTGGAAACCCTGACCCTGGACAGCCCGGGGCCGGGCGAGGTGCTGGTGAAGATCGCCGGGGTCGGGCTCTGCCACACCGATCTGGTGGCCCGCGAGGGCCTGATCCCGATCCCCAAACCGGTCGTGCTCGGGCACGAGGGCTCGGGCACGGTGCTCGAGGTCGGCGAGGGTGTCACCAAGGTCGCCCCTGGTGACAAGGTGGCGCTGAGCTTCAACAGCTGCGGAAAGTGCACGAACTGCGAGCTCGGCTGGCAGGCCTACTGCTACCAGTTCTTTCCGCTCAACTACGCAGGTACCCGGATGGACGGCAGCGCGCCGATCAGCTCGCCGGACGGTCCGATGCACTCCTGCTTCTTCGGCCAGTCCTCGTTCGCCAGCCATGCGCTGGCCAATGAACGCAACGTGGTCAAGCTGCCCGAGGACGCCCCGCTGGAGCTGATCGGGCCGCTGGGCTGCGGGATCCAGACCGGCGCCGGGGCGGTGATGAACTCGATGGCCGTGCACCCCGGCGCCTCGCTGCTGGTCATCGGGGCGGGCTCGGTCGGCCTGGCCGGTGTCATGGGTGGCGTGGTGCAGGGCTGCGAGACGATCATCGTGGCCGAGCCGCACGCCAACCGCCGCGAGCTGGCCATGGAGCTGGGCGCCACCCATGTGATCGACCCGGCCGCCGGGGAGCTGTCCGCGCAGGTCCGGGCCATCGTGCCGACGGGCGTGCAATACGTCTTCGACACCAGCGGCATTGCCTCGGTGATCACCGCCTCGATCGGCGCGATGGCCCCGCATGCCTCGCTGGGTCTGGTCGGGGTGCCCACCGACCCGGCCGCGTCGATCAACCTGAACCTGATCCAGACGATAAGCATGGGCTTCAAGATCTACGGGATCATCGAGGGCGACGCGGTTCCGGACGAATTCATCCCTCGGCTGGTCCAGCTGCACCGGGACGGCCGCTTCCCGTTCGACAAGATGATCACCAAGTACCCGTTCGACCAGATCAACAAGGCGATCGAGGCGCAGCACCGGGGCGAGGTGGTCAAGGTCGTGCTGGTGCACGACTGACCGATCCCGGGAAGCTGGACAGATCCGGCGCGGTCACGGTGATCCGAGCCAGGTGCGGCGTGATCATTTGTCGTCGGGAGACCGTAACGGCTAGGCGAGCGGGCGCACCCCGTTGGGGCCGTCCGGGTCCACCACGAACGTGGGGATGCGCTGGTAGCCGAGCTTGTTCTGCAGCCCGCTCCTGCGGTAGGCGGCGGTGAGGCCCACCTTCGCCCAGAAGGCGGGCCCGCCGACTGCCCGCGAGCGCGGCGTCCAGCCGTAGCGCCGCAGCAGGCCGTTGCCGTAGTTCATCGCGTACGTGCGGCGGATGTCCGCGGTCCAGTGCTCGCTGGTCAGCGAGACGCTCAGCTCGTCGGAGTTCTCGATCCGGTGAGGCCCGTTCAGCGGCCAGTGCAGTGCGTCGCCGGGCTCCAGGTCGTGCGCCTCGGCGTAGTCGTCGTACCAGGGCTGGAAGCTGGCCACGCCGTAGCTGGCGGAGCGCACCGCCGCCTCCAGCTCCACCGGGTTCAGGAACGGCTCGCTGGCCGGGAAGATCATGAACCGCTTCCGGCCGCGCAGCTGCCAGATCGCCTGGCCCGGGATGTCCACGTGATAGTGCACGGTCGCCTTGGGTGAGGAGATCAGCACGCCCAGTTTGCGCTTGACCACGTCCAGCCCCGGCACCTGGTTCGCAAACTCGGCGAAGATCTGGTCGGCCAGCTCGGCGAACCGGGAGTCCCACTCGGAGATGCCCACCAGGTTGATCCACAGCTTGCCGTGCCGCGCGGCATCCAGCACCCGGGCCCCTGGCGCGTCACCTCGGGCCACCACCGGCCAGTTGGACGGGTCCTGGCCGCCCTCGGTGTGCATGGCCAGGCTCTTCGGCGCGGCGGTCTCGATCAGTTTGGCGAGTGAGTCGTCGGAGAAAAGGTCGAGGCTGGCCAGGTTGTGCCGGAGCTTGATCGTCTGTTTTCCCCACAGCTCGCGTTGCTGTGGCTCGAGCGGCTGGATGATGGATTGCACGGATGGAGTCTCCCCTTACGACGACCGGCACCGGCCAGTTTTTGGGCGCCGTCGGACATTACCTCCGCGTTTCTGAGACAGGGGTGGGGTGGTCCGTCCGGGATCTTCCGTAGACAACGGTGCGGTGCTAAGAACGGTTAGTAGTACGTCCCCGTCCAGCCGGCCGCGTGGCCGTGGACCGGCTTGGTAACCCATCGACACGAACCGCCGCACTGGAGGGTCAATGAAGACCAAGGCCGCGATTCTGCGCGAAGTGAACAAGGACTTCGAGATTGTCGAGCTCGATCTGGACCCGCCGAAGACCGGCGAGGTACTGATCAAATACGTCGCCGCCGGGCTGTGCCACTCCGATGAGCACCTGCGCCACGGCGACATCGTGCCGCGCTTCCCGATCGTCGGTGGCCACGAGGGCGCCGGGATCATCGAGGAAGTCGGCGAGGGAGTGACCCGGCTCAAGCCCGGTGACCATGTGATCTGCTCGTTCCTACCGGTGTGCGGGCACTGCCGGTTCTGCGCCAGTGGGAAATCCAACCTGTGCGACCTGGGCGCCACCATCCTGGAAGGCTGCATGCCGGACGGCAGCTTCCGGTTCCACCTCGATGGTGAGGACCTCGGCGCAATGTGCATGATCGGCACGTTCTCCGAGCGCGCCACGATCTCCGAGACCTCGTGCATCAAGGTCGCCGACGACGTGCCGCTGGACAAGGCGGTGCTGATCGGCTGCGGGGTGCCCACCGGCTTCGGTTCCGCGGTGCACGCCGCCGCCACCGAGCCCGGCGACACCATCGCCATCTACGGCATCGGCGGCATCGGGATCAACGCCGTGCAGGGCGCCGCACTGGCCGGTGCGGCCAACGTGGTGGCGATCGACCCGCTCGCCAACAAGCGTGAGATGGCCGAGAAGATGGGCGCCACGCACAGTGTGGCCAGCGCCGAGGAGGCCCACGAGCTGGTCCAACAGCTCACCCACGGGGTCGGCGCGGACAAGGCGATCATCACC
>Ga0193743_1001310_pt1 | contig 18547 bp, 17 predicted proteins | sample L2c2metaG_FD_143038 | JGI IMG/M metagenome (GOLD analysis project Ga0193743, IMG submission 143038) | Soil microbial communities from a riparian zone of the East river system, Colorado, United States - L2c2 | ecosystem: Environmental > Terrestrial > Soil > Riparian zone | place: USA: East River... | reverse complement strand
CAGCCCGGCGTCGGCGTGCCGATGGTGCTCATCTCCGGCAAGCTCGCCGCTGGCCGGATCGTCGGAGGACTGAGATGACCGACTCTCGCGAACGACACCTCGTCGAGCTCGTCGACGACGACGGCCTGCCGATCGGCAGCGAGACCGTCGAGGTGGCACACCAGCGCCCCGGTCAGCTGCACCGGGCGTTCTCGGTGGTGCTGATGGATCCCGGTGGGCGGGTCCTGCTCCAGCGCCGGGCGGCGGTGAAGACCCGCTTCCCGATGCGCTGGGCCAACACCTGCTGCGGCCACCCGGCACCGGGCGAGGAGCTGGCGGTCTCCGCCAACCGGCGACTCAAGGAGGAACTCGGCGCCGCGCCGGTCGCGCTGTCGGAGATCGGCGTCTACGTCTACTACGCCGAGGACCCGGCGACCGGCCGGGTCGAGTGGGAATACGACCACGTGCTGCTCGGCCGGGTGACCGGCGACGAGCACCTGCTGCCCGACCCCGACGAGGTCGCCGAGCTGGACTGGGTCGACCCCGAGGTGCTGCCGCGCGCGATCCGTGCTGAGCCGACGCTCTACTCACCCTGGCTGGCGGGGGTGATCAACCAGGTCGCCGTGTTCCAGCGGTCCGGCGCGACGGGCGCCGTCGCGGTCCCGGCAGACGCCGACGGCGACGCGGCGGAGCGGTCGGGTGGCCGATGACGGGCTGAGCGCCGGGGCTGTCGCGCGCCGCCTCGGTGTCGCAGTCACGACGCTGCGCACCTGGCACCAGCGCTACGGGCTGGGGCCGAGCAGCCACCTGCCCGGCCACCACCGCCGCTACACGGCCGAAGATCTGTCCCGGCTGGAGGTGATGCGCCGGCTCACCGCCGAGGGCATCGCACCGGCCGAAGCGGCCCGCTGGGCCCGCTACGCACCCGACGTCCCGCCGGCCGAGCCGCAGCCCGCCCGGGACGGCGGCGGCTTCGCCATCCCGGTCGGCCGCGCCGGGCCGACCGCGCGCGGCCTGGCCCGCGCGGCGATCCGGCTCGACGTCGAGGCGATGCGCGGGATCATGTCGCGCGCCGTCACCGACCAGGGCGTCGTGTCCGCCTGGGACGAGGTGCTGCGCCCGGTGCTGGCCGGGATCGGCGAGCGACACCTGGCGACCAAGCGGCTGATCGAGGTCGAGCACCTGTTCTCCCGCACCGCGACCGAGGTGTTCGCCGCCGTGCCCCGGCCGCGCGACGCGGAACCGCCCCGGATCCTGCTCGCCTGCGCCGACGACGAGCAGCACAGCCTGCCGCTGGAAGCGATGGCCGCCGCGCTGGCCACCGACGGCGTAGCGAGCCGGTTGCTCGGCGCCCGGGTGCCGTCCGTGGCGCTGGCCGACGCGGTCGACCGCACCGGCCCCGACGTCGTCATGGTCTGGTCGCACGCGCCGGACACCGCCGACCCGGCACAGCTCGTGGCACTGCAGGACGCGCCGCGCCGCCCGGTGCTGATCCTGGCCGGTGGTCCAGGATGGTCGGTCGACAGCCTGCCCACGGGGGTGGTGGCACCGGTGAGCCTCGCCGAGGCGCTCCAGCTCGCCCAAACGTGGGCGCGAAGGTCTCTCGGATAGTCGAATACCGAGCCGGGGTCCGATACCGTGTGTCCGGTCCTCGCCGGCGTGGGCCGGCACCCCTTGGGAGCACGCCCCCGCTCCCGCCCCGGGAGTCGACGATGTCGAGACGCGTCGCGGTCGCTGCCGCGCTGGTGGTCCTCACGCTGCTGGTGGGCTCGCGCTGGGTAACCAACCGGTCGGCCGTGCTGGCCAACCAGCGCAGCACGGTGGCGGCCAGCCCGTCGGCGGTGCGCGCGCCGGCGCCCGCGCCGTCGGTGGAGCCGACGGAGCCGACAGACGTTGTCGCGGCACCGAAACCCAAGCCCAAGCCGGCTGGCGGCGGGCCGTTCGGCAGCATGAAGCTGACAGGTCGCAAACAGGTGGCGCTCACCTTCGACGACGGTCCGCACCCGATGTGGACACCGAAGGTGCTCGACCGGCTCAAGGCCGCGCACGTGAAGGCGACCTTCTGCGTGGTCGGCTCGCAGGTCAAGAAATACCCCGACCTGGTGAAGCGGATCGTCCGCGAGGGGCACACGCTCTGCAACCACAGTTGGAACCACGAACTCGACCTCGGCAAGCGGCCGGTAGCGGAGATCAAGGCCAACCTGGAGGCGACCAACCGCGCGATCCGCCGGGCGGTGCCCAACGCGAAGATCCGCTACTTCCGGCAACCGGGCGGCGAGTGGACCGCCAACGTGGTCAAGGTCTCCGGTTCGCTGGGCATGCTGCCGCTGGGCTGGGATGTCGACCCGCGCGACTGGGAAATCACCGACGCGAAGCTGATCGGCTCTCGGGTGATCTCACACTCCCGCCCTGGCTCGATCATCCTGATGCACGACGGCGGCGGCGACCGGAAAGGCACGCTCGTCGCCTGCCCAAACGTGATCAAGACCCTGAGCAGCCGGTACGGCATCACCCAGCTGCGCTGAGCGGGTGGGGTTTGGGCCGGTTTGCGGTGCCGGTGATACCGGCTTGGTGAGGGAGACTGGCATCGCGTATGCTTTCGAAGCCTCCGGCTGGTCCGGATGGGAGCACTGTCGCCAGATTCGCGCCTGGATCCACGTGTGCGATGATTGCGGGGCCCGCCCTCATCGTCTAGTGGCCCAGGACGCCGCCCTTTCAAGGCGGTAGCACGGGTTCGAATCCCGTTGGGGGCACGGCAAGGCCCTGGCTTCGGCCGGGGAGCACGAGCAAGGTCCTGTGGAGCAGTTGGAGTGCTCGCCGCCCTGTCAAGGCGGAGGTCGCGGGTTCAAGTCCCGTCAGGACCGCGTTGCGTCACCACGGCCAGGTAGCTCAGTTGGTACGAGCGTCCGACTGAAAATCGGAAGGTCGGCGGTTCGACCCCGCCCCTGGCCACATAGCCTTTCGCCGGGCTATCAAAGGACCCCTGACCTGCGGAAACTCGCAGACGTCGGGGGTTCTTTTTCGTGCTCGCAAGACTCACGGCGGCCGGCGGCCGGCGCCCGGCGCGCTGCGGGATGCGGAGCGCCGGGCGGCCGGGTGCTACCAGGTGTACGTCGTCTGGCCCAGACCGACGGTCACCTCCTCGGCGTACGCCGTCTGCCCGGCGGGATTGGGATGGAAGCTCTCCCGCTGCACCTCCAGGTCGGACTCCTCGCCGTCATCGTCGGGAAGTAGGAAGCGGTCGCCGATCATGGCGCCGTGGATGTACTGGGTGTGGAAGATGTCCGCGCCCACCTCGTGCCCGGCGAACTTGGCTCGCACGTCGACGCTCTTGATCTTGCGCGCCGGGTCGTCGAACAGCACGTCCACGGCCATCTGTTCGACCATCCGGTTCATCCAGGCGACTTCGTCGTAGTCGACGGCGAACAGGCTGAGCGGGTCCGCGCCGAACCTGTACTCCGTGCCGGTCTTGAGCAGTTGCGGGTAGCCGGCCAGGATGACCTGCGCGTTCGGTGCCCGCTCCTTGATCTCGGTTATGACGCGCCGGACATCGTCGTAGACGGCGGTATGGATGCGGGTCTCCACGCGCTGGATGTAGGGCAGGCTGTCGCCCGGCATCTTGAAGTTGGGATCGAGGCAGTCGTTGTTGCCGCAATCCATGAACACGTCCGACCAGTAGGCGTCGTTGCCGCCGACGGTGAGCGCGACAAGGGTCGTGTTCTCGTCCAGATAGCCCTGGTCGAGCTGGGTCAGCTCGACGTCCTTACCCCTCGGGAAGTAGCCGCCCTTCGTGACCTTCGCCGGCACGCCATTCATGTCGGTGGTGGCCATCACCTCAAAGGTCCGCGTGTCCGAGCAGGCCAGGTGGTGGAAGTCCATGTTCGTGTCGAAGGAGTCGGCCAGCGTTCCGACGTCTTTGCCGGCCGGCGTGTTGGGGATCACGATCTGCCGGATCCAGGCCTCCTCGCTGCGGTGGCAGCCGTTCTTGTTGTCCTTGTCATCGCCGTACTGGTCGCTGACCCGGCTGTAGCCCCAGGCGCCCTCGCCGGAGGCGTACGAGTCGCCCAGCCCGACCACGAAATGCCGTGGCTTGGCCGCCAACGGCTCCACGGCGATCGCGTCCCAGGCGATGTCGTCGACATACGCGCCGTCGCGGGTGATGTTGTCGAGCGTGATCTTCGGCGTGCCGCCCGCGCGGAAGTCGAACACGCCCAGCTCCAGCCACTTGTTCTCCTCCCATCTGGTTGGCAGCACCCGATGGTGTGTCGACACCGTCTCCCCCGGCAGGAACACCTTGTAGTCGGCTTGCGCGGTGTGCGCGCCGTTGTCGGGCACATGGACGTAGACGCGCGTCCACTTCGCTGTCGGGTTGATGGACCAGGTCCCGGTCACCTTGAGTGGGTCGTTGGTCGCGCCGGTGACGGGGTCCCGGTTCAGCATGGTGTGTCCGAACCAGAAATGCCCGCCGAAGCCGGCTCCGATCTGATGGAAGTCCACCTTGGACGGGTAAATCGTGCCGCCCGCGACGCCCACCATCGATCCGAACTGAAGCTCGAAGGTGCCACCCCGGGCGAACGTGGGTCGGCATCCCTCGGCGCCCAACACCGCCGTCGTGCTGATGTCGTCGATGATCTTCGCCGTCGTCGGCAGACCCTCCACTTTGCACGTACCGTCGTCGTTGACCGGCGTGGGATAGATGTTGTCGCCGTCTTCCACGTACGGCCGGGGCTCCACGTTGAGATAGCGAAGGTTCTCCTGCCCGCACTTATCAGGGCAGTCGGCCCACGTCGCCGGTCCGTGCCACCGGCAGAACAGGTCGTCGCGCAGGCAGGCACCGGGCTTGGTGCCAGGGAAGCCACCCGGCACGTGCTGCGCGGCCGGGTCACACTCGTTGACCGCGACCGCGCAGAACTGGAATCGGGCCGGCTGGGCGAACATCCGTTCGTCGCTGTCGGTCCGTGCCGTGGCGTAGGTGGAGTCCCACTTGTCCTCCGCGTAGTTGAACCGGATCATCGACGTGTACGCGAAACCGATGACCCGCTCGGGATACGTCCAGTCGTTGGGATGCTTGGCGATGTCATACCCGATGACGTCGTCATACCCCTTCCGCGGGCCGGCGCCGTCCGGGTCGGGCACGTCCAGCGGCTCGGTCAGGAACATCTTCCGGTCGGCCGGGTAGTCCTGGTTGGCTGTGTTGTTGCCCCAACCCAGGCCCCACGGGGCATTGCCGTTCTGCGGATAGAACCCGGTGTTGTACGCCCACAGCGCGAACCACCAGTTCTCCAGATACTTCGGGTCCCCGTCGTTGGCGATCAGACCCGCCGACCGGGTGACGTTCCACTTGTCCTGCAGGATCCGCAGCCCGGCCGAGATGTTCACGGCATAGTCGAGCGCGACCAGCTTCTGCTTCGGGTAGTCCCACACGATGCCGTCGATGGTCGTGTCGGTTTCGTCTGCCCGCATGCCGGTGGTCACCTGCGCGACGCCGTACCCACAGTCGGTGCGCCGCATGTCGATCGTGCGCGGGTCCTGGCCGCCGTCCGCCGGGATGCCGTAGAAGCCGGAACTGACGAGCGGGTTGCCCACCGAGGCGTCCACCGCGTGCGAGCTGGCCTGCCACAGGTTGGACTCCTGGGCCATGATGCCGAGCATGATCTGGACGGGCACCCGCCCGCCGCCCACCAGCTGCTTCGACGGGAACAGGCCTTGCGGGGTGTACGCCGGCATGTTGTTGTTGCTCCAGTTGGCCGGTCGCTGGAACGTCAGCATGCCGCGCACCGCCAGATCGGCCGCCCACTCGACCTGCTTGACGGTCGGCTGGAAGACCTGGATGGCCGGGTCGTTGCGCGGCACCGAGCAGCTGCGATCCAGGTCGTACGGCAGATTCGCCGGGCCGGGCGGTCCGACCCGCGTTTGCTGGCCACCGGCCGTAGCGCTGGCCGGTAGCGCGGGTGACGGCTCACCGCCGTGAGCGGCCTTGTCCGGCTGGACCGCGAAGCCGAGGTCCTGCCCATTGGCCAGTTTGGCCGAGATGGAGACCCGGTCGGCGATCCCGTCGGCCGCGCCCGAGGACTGGCCGCCGGCCGCCTCCTTGCCGGTGCCGGCCGCGCTGACGACCAGCGCGCCGGTGGTCGACACCGTGCTGTCGGGCACCGAGTCGATGGCCCGCCATCCGGTGGGCAGCTTCGTCGCGGTGCGGGACCGCGCCCGGCCACCGACGGCGAACACCCTGCCCCCGGCACCCGCGCGCAGCTTGACGCTGCCCATGGGTACGGTCGCGACCACCCGCGCCGCGCCGTCGGCGTACCGGCTCAGATCTGTCTCGTTGCCCCGGGCAACCTGGAACGCGACCGCGCCGGTGCCGTCCGCGAGCAGGCGGAACGGGCTGCCGGGCAGCGTCGCGACCGGGGTTGCCGCGTCGGCGCTCACCCGGACGAGCGAATACCCCTGCACACCCAGCAACCCGCCGTCGTACGGGAGGGTCGAGGTGACCTGCCCCGGCGCGCGGACCGCGACCACGTGCGTCGGCCTGGTCGTGTCGACCTGGCCCAGCCACGTCACGACACCGCCGGTCGCGGCGTGCTCCAACCGGGACAGCACGGCGGTCTCTCCGGCGCCACAGCCTGGGTTGTAGTACGCCAATGAAACCCGCTCGCGCAGCTTCGTCACCGCGCCCGTGCGCAGGTCCACGACCGCGGCGAAGGCGCCCCCTCGCATCAGGTCTTCCCGGTTGGTGAACTGACGCGGGGCGTACACCACCACGGCCCGCTGGCCGGAGCCGGTCAGACAGAACTGGCCGATCCACTGGTCGGTCTGGACACCGGGCTCGGACAGCGAGGCGGCCGTCCGCCACCGGTATGCCTTGCCGGCGTCGGCCACGAGGAGCTGGAAGCCCGTCTCGTCGCCGGACGAGGTGACGGCGCGGTCGGGGGAGGCACGCCACCCGGCGCCGAGCTTCCGGTCCGGGTCGAGTACCCGGTCGGGGTCCTCGGTCGGCGCCTTGGCCACGGTGCCGGGTACCGGGGGTCGGGGCGGGGCGGCGGGAGCGGCCGAGGCCGCCGCGCTGGGACCGAACAGCGCCACGGCACAGACGACGCTGACCAGAGTGGGACCGATGCGTCTCATCCATAACCTCACAGAGCGACTAGAACGGAGACCTGGGCGCACTCTCCATACGGCCGCCATCACCGGAGCACTGAATCGCCATCGCTCTTTCCACTGAGTTCGCTCATCTTCGATATAAGCTCGACCCGTATCTCGATGGGGCTCGATGCAAAAGTCTGCCGGGGGTGCCGTGCGGTTCAGGCTGCTTGGGCCTCTGGAGGTCTCGTTCCAGGATCGAGCGGTGACGGTGGACCGCCCCCGGCAGCGAGCTCTCCTGGCCTACCTGGCGTTGTCGGCGAACCAGCTCGTCACCGTCGATGGCCTCATCGAGGCCATCTGGGGTGCCGCCGCGCCCGCCACGGCGAGGGCGCAGGTGCAGGCCGATGTGTCGGCCATTCGCCGCGCGTTCCGCGAGGCGGGCGCGCCGAACCCCGTCAGCACCGGACGCGGCATGTATCGCGTCATGATCCCGCCCGACTCGGTCGACATCGCCGACTTCTCCCGATCTGTGGCGATGGGCCGGCAGGCCGACGATCCGAACACGGCGTCCCGGCTGCTGCGGGAGGCTCTCGGGCTCTGGCGTGGGCCCGCGCTCGCGGACGTCGTCGCGGCGTATGTCGACGGGGCCAGAGCCGGTCTCGAGGAGCAGCGGCTGGCCGCGCACGAGCAGGTCGCCCAGGTCGACCTGCTTCTCGGGCGGGCGGCCGAGGTCGCCGTCGAGCTGGCCGCGCTCGTGCGCCTGCATCCATTGCGGGAACGGCTGTGCAGCCAGTTGATGATCGCCCTCTACCGCAGCGGCCGGCAGGCGGACGCACTCGGCGTCGCCCGCTGGCTGCGCCGGCACCTGGCGGACGAGCTCGGGCTCGACCCGGGTCCACTCATCCGGCAGACCGAGCAGATGATCCTGCACAACGATCCAGGCCTCGAAGGATCGGCCGTGATTCCCCGGCCGACCCCGGAGACCCGTTCGAGCGCCCCGGCCGCGCCGGTGCCGGCCCAACTGCCGTCCCGGGTGCCCGGGTTCGTCGGTCGCCTTGACCAGATCGCCCGGCTCGACGCCCTGCTGCCCGACGACGTCACGACCGGGGCCACCACGTTGGTCATCTCGGCTCTCTCGGGAGCGGGCGGCATCGGCAAGACAACCTTGGCGGTGTGGTGGGCACACCGGGTGGCACACCTGTTTCCCGACGGACAGCTCTTCGTCGATCTGGGTGGGTTCTCAGCCGGCCCGCCGGTGCGGCCACTCGCGGTCCTCGGCTGGTTTCTGAGCGCCTTGGGAGTCCCGGGCGACCGGATCCCGGTTGACGAGGATTCGGCCGCGGCGCTCTACCGGAGCATGTTGGCCGGCCGCCGGGTGCTCGTGGTGCTCGACAACGCCGCGACGGCGGAGCAGCTCCGGCCGCTGCTGCCCGGTGAGCCCGGCTGCCTGGTGCTGGTCACCAGCCGGGACCGACTCAGTGGCCTGGTGGCCACGCATGGGGCGCACCGGGTCACTCTCGGCGTGCTGCGGGCCGACGAGGCGTTGGACCTGCTGACCCGGAACGCGGGGGCCGACCGGGTCGCGGCGGAACCCGAGGCGGCCGCCGACCTGGCCCGACTGTGTGGATACCTCCCGCTGGCCATTCAGATCGCCGCCGCCCAGCTGAACGACGTCCCCGACAAGGCGTTGGCCGGCTACGTGGGCCGACTCGTCGCGGGCGGCGCCCTGCGTGCGCTGGCCATCGGCGAGGACCCGAAGGCGTCGATCCACGCCACCATCACCACCTCGTACGCCCGTTTGACACCGGACGAGCAACGGATCTTCCGGTTCCTCGGTGTCGTTCCGGGACCTGACGTGACGGTCGAGGCCACGGCCGCGCTGGCGGCACAGCCGGCGCCGGTGGTCGAGTCGATGCTCGATCGGCTCGTGGCCGTTCACCTCGTCGACGCCACCACTCCGAACCGATATGCCATGCATGATCTCGTACGCCAGTACGCCGCCGAACGGTTCCAGCACGAACATGTCGGCGACGAGCGGGAGCGGGCGCTCGCCAGGCTGTTCGCCTGGTATCTGCGAACGACCGATGCCGCTGTGGACCTGCTCCGGCCGACCATCGTCAGGCTGCCACGTGACGGGTCGACCGGCGCGACCCGCTTCCCCGATGCCGAGCAGGCACTCGCGTGGCTGGACGCGGAGCGCGCGAACCTCATCGCCGCCGTCACCTCGGCCGTCCACAGTGGGCAGCCTTCGGCCGCGTGGCTGCTTGCCGACGCTCTTCGCGGCTACCTGTTCATCCGCCCCTCGATGGTCGAATGGCTCGCGGTCGCCCGTGGTGGTCTCGCCGCGGCCGAAGCCGAAGACGATGTGCAAGGGCAGGCGGCCGCCCAACTGTCGCTCGCGGAGGCATTCTGGGTCCATGGCCGATACGACGACGCCACGGACCACTACACGACGGCCCTCGCGCTGAGTGCGCGGGCCGGATGGCCGCAGGGCCGTGCCGCGGCACTCAACAACCTCGCCAACGTGTACGCGCGGACGGGCCAACTGCCGGAGGCCGCCCGGCAGTACCGGCGGGCGCTGGCCGTCCGACGCGGGCTTCGCGATTCCACCGGCGAGGCGCTCGTTCTCGTCAACCTGGGCACCGTCTACCACGCGATGGGCCAACCCCGGAAAGCGGCAGAGCACCAGCGGCGTGCGGTCGAGCTCTACGGACCGGCCCGGGTGCCGCATGGCGAAGCGATGGCGCTCACCAACCTCGCCTCCGCACTGCACAGCCTGGGCCGCTTCGTCGAGGCCGAGGAGCATCTGACCCGGGCCCTCGTGATGGCGCGCGAGATAGGCGACCGCGGAGTGGAGGCGGAGACGCTCCGGGCGCTCGCGCTCGTCTGCCGCGACACCGGTCGGCTGAGCTCGGCGCTCCAGTTCGCCGATGCCGCGATGGACACCACGCGGCACACCGGCGACCGGCGGTTCGAGCCCGACCTGCTCAACACCCTGGGCACCATCCATGGCCGGCTGGGTCAATTCGACGTCGCCCTCGACCACCATCGCCGGGCACTGCTCGCGTCCCAGCAGATCGGGGCGCGAGGATCGGAGGCGGAGGCCCGCACGGGGATGGCCATCAGCCATACGATGCTGCGCCAGTTGGACGAAGCCGTTGCCTGCGGCCAGGACGCCGTCGCCCTCGCCAACAAGGCGGGCTACCGGATCATCGAAGGCCAGGCGTACGTCGCATTGGCCACCGTCGCGTTGGCGGCGGGCGAACAGGACGCCGCGGCCGAGCATGCCCGCCGCGCCATCACCATCCACAAGGGCACCGGCCACCGCCTCGGCGAGGCCCAGGCGCTGGCGCTGCTGGGTGACGCCAACCGATCGGCCGCGCGTGTAGCGCGCGCATAGCGCCGGCATGGATCTATCCGTCACGCTGGGTGGCGCACGACGTACAACAGGCGCGCAGGGCCTCCTGGACGGGGATGTCTATGCAGTTCGAGATTCTGGGTCCGATGCGATCTCAGGTCGGCTCGGTCGACCTGAACCTGGCCAGGCGGCGTGAGGGACGGATCCTCGCGGTCCTGCTGCTGTCGTCGCGACAAGTGGTCTCCCTGGACAGGCTGATCGACCTGCTCTGGGGCGAGAATCCACCGGCCACCGCCCGCCAGCAGGTGCAGAACTGCGTCACCAACCTCGTGCGGCTGTTCCGGGACGTCCACGCCGACCTGCCACTGCGGCGTGCCCACTCGGGCTACGCGCTCGACGTGCGGCGGGAGGACCTGGACGCCACCGTGTTCGAGGACGAGGTGGAGCGGGCGCGGCGGCTGGCCGAATCCGGATGTCACCCCGCCGCCATCGCGCAGCTGCGGTCGGCCACCGGCAGGTGGCGCGGACAGGTGTTGCTCGGCACGGATCTCGGGCTGTTCCACCCGCGCGCCGCGCGGCTGGAGGAACTGCGCCTGGAAGCGGTCGAGCAGCTCTTCCACCTCGAACTCGGCCTCGGCCGACACAACGAGGTGGTGGCGGACCTGGCGCTGGCCGTCGCCGCCAACCCCGATCGGGAACGCCTGGTCGGCCACCACATGATCGCGCTCGCCCGGACCGGTCGGGCGGCCGAGGCGTTGGCGGTGTTCCAGCGGACCCGGCGGCTCTTGCACGAGGAGTACGCGATCGAACCGGGTCAAGATCTGCGGGCGATCCAGTTGTCGATCCTGCGCGACACCGCTGTCCCGCCGCCGGCCGGTGAATCGTCCGATGAGCAGCACCACCGCCTGCTGACCGCGATGGCACTCGCGGAAACGGCCAGGCAGCAGCTCGACCTGGCACTGCGCGGTGCGCGGGACTTCGCGCGGGGTGCCCAGCCGCTGGCCCGGCCGTCCTGACCGGGCCGCACGCAGATGGCGGGACGGTGGGGAATCGATGGGTGGCTACGACACCGTCCTGCCTTAGCGCGATATTCGGGCGCACTGCACACGGGAGGATGATCGGCGATGAAGCTACGCACGATGCTGAGCACGGTGCTCATAGGCTTGCTGATGTCGGCGGCGGTGGTCACGCTGAACCCCAGTCCGGCCGCGGCGGCGGGCGGCTGCGGCTACAACTGCGACGACCGGGACCCGTACAGCTTCCGGATCTACACCGGACCGTACGCCTATTACACGTGCGCCGACGACGGCGTGGTGAGGAAGACCGCCGAGGACTGGTCCAACGGCAATCTGCGGTACCACGTGCAACTCGCCTACAGCCCGCGTTGCCAGACGGCCTGGGCGATCTCGGGTGCCTACTCCACCATCACCATCTATGTGGAGCGCAAGTCGCCATCGCGGTTCGAGTACGCCGACTCCAACATCTATGCCACACCCATCTACACGCGAATGGTCAACGATGCAGGAGTGGTGAGCCGCGCCTGCCTGAACGCCGCGTTCCTCAGCATGTGTACAGCTTGGTACTGATGGTTCCGGCCCACGAGCGTCGCGCGGTGCGGCGCTCGTGGGCTTGACTGATACTAAGATCATCTTCATCCTCGCCGGGCTGCAGGACGAGCCGCTGCACGGCTACGCGATCGTCAAGCGGGCCGAGGAGCTGTCCGGGGGGCGGGTGCGGCTGTTGGCCGGCACCCTCTATGCGGCACTGGACCGGCTCAGCGGCGAAGAGCTGGTCCGGGTGGCCGAAGAGTCCGTGGTCAACGGTGGCGCGCGGCGCACGTACGCCCTGACGGACCGGGGTCTCTCGGCGCTGCACACCGAAGCGGATCGGATGGCCGCCGCCGCCTCGGTGGTGCGGGGCCGTGCGGCGCGGTCGGTTTCGACGGCCCGGACGGTGTCGGCATGAGCGAGCTCGAGCGTCGGTACCGATGGCTGCTCCGGGCGTACCCGCGTTCCTACCGCGAGTATCGTGCCGACGAGATCCTGGAGATCCTGCTAGCCGAACAGCCGCGGCGGCTGAGCATGCGGGAATCGTGGGCGCTCGTCCTAGGTGGACTGCGCGAGCGGGCCGGGGCCAATCATCTGGACGCCGGCGGGTTGCGTCGCTCGTCGCTGCGACTGGCCGCGCTGGCGCTGCTGATTCTCGACTTTACCCTCCACTCCTATCTACTGATCGACCTGGTGCTCACGCCCCATCGACATCCGGCGGCAGCGGCGACTCCGGCAACGCCGGCTGAGAGGGCCCGTCCCGCCCGCTGCCAACCATCGTGATCGGCGCCGACGCCCAGCCGGGCTACTACAACCTGCGCACCTCGGCGAACCAGGACGGTGCGACCGCGGGCGGCGCGTCAGTCATCCGGGTGGTCGCCAAGAGCTGATCTCGTCGCACGGCGTTTGCCGTGCCGGGGTGTCCTGGGTCGCCTATAGTCGCCCGCGGAGGCGAGTGGGCGCCTGGTGGCCCTCCCGGTCTTCAAAACCGGCGTGACCCGGCATCCGGGTCAGGCGGGTTCGATTCCCGTACGCCTCCGCCACCAACCTTCCCTACCCGGGGGGCGCGCGATGACCGATCCACGCCGCGCGACGCCGCGGGTCGACGCGGTCCTCGCCGACCCGCGGCTCGTCGCGGCCGTCGAGCGGCTCGGCCCCGGGCTGGTCCGCGCGGCCGTGGCCCGGGCACTCGACGAGGTGCGCTCCGGCCGGCTGCCGGCGGAGGCCGCCGCCGACGTGGCGGTCGCCGCCCTGCCCGCCTCGCCCTCGGCGCTGCGCCGGGTGCTCAACGCCACCGGCGTCATCGTGCACACCAACCTCGGCCGCTCCGCGCTCTCACCGGCGGCGGTCGCGGCGGTCGCCGACGCGGCTGGCTACACCGACGTCGAGTTCGACCTGTCATCCGGCGTACGCGCCCGGCGCGGTGCCGAGGTCCTCGGCGCCCTGCGCGCGGCGGTGCCCGGCGCCGAGGCGGCGCACGTCGTCAACAACAACGCGGCCGCCCTGGCGCTGACCGTGTTCGCCCTCGCCGCCGGCCGGGAGGTCGTGGTCAGCCGGGGCGAGCTGATCGAGATCGGCGACGGGTTCCGGATCCCCGAGTTGCTCACCGCCGCGGGTGCCGTGCTCCGTGAGGTCGGCACCACCAACCGGACCCGGCTGGCCGACTACGCCGCGGCGATCGGCCCCGACACCGCGCTGGTGATGCGGCTGCACCCGTCCAACTACCGGGTCAGCGGCTTCACCGCGGCGCCCACCCTGGCCGAGCTGGCGTCACTGGATGTTCCGGTGGTCTACGACATCGGCTCGGGCCTACTCGCGCCCGAGCCGCTGCTGCCCGACGAGCCGGACGCCGCCTCGGCGCTGGCCGCGGGCGCGGCGCTGGTCACCGCGAGCGCCGACAAGCTGCTCGGCGGTCCGCAGGCTGGCCTGATCTTCGGCCGCACCGACCTGGTCACCCGGCTGGCGCGGCACCCGCTGGCGCGTGCGCTGCGGGTCGACAAGCTGACTCTGGCCGCGCTGGAGGCGACGGTGCGGGGGCCGCTGCCGCCGACGACGGTGTCGCTGCGGACGCCGGTGGCGGCGCTGCGCGACCGGGCGCAGCGGCTGTCAGCGGCGCTGGCCGAGGCGGGCATCGACGTCGAGGTGGTCGACACCGGCTCGACGGTGGGCGGCGGCGGTGCGCCGGGCGTGGTGCTCCCGAGCGTCGCGCTGAGCCTGCCCACCGGCTACGCGGCGCTGCTCCGCCAGGGCGACCCGCCGGTGGTCGGTCGCGTCTCGGCCGGCCGCTGCCTGCTCGACCTGCGCACGGTGCCGCCGCAAGCCGACGAGGACCTGTTGACCGCGCTGCTATCGGCGGCCAAACAGCATTAGGCCCGCCCTGGCGGGCGGGCCTTCGCCTCAACTCAGGCGGCGGTCGGCGGGTGGCCGCCGTCGCCGTCGACGATCTCGTCGGGCGTGCCGTCTTCGTCGAGGTCGACCATCGTGACGTCGACCTTGCCGTCGCCGGTGGTGTCGAACTGGAACAGGTCGGGCTTGCCGTCACCGTCGGTGTCGACCACCCACACGTCGGTCTTGCCGTCGTTGTTGGCGTCGGCCGTCATCAGCTCGACGTGCTCGTCGCCGCGGGTCTCGACGACCTCTTCGGACTCGCTCATCGGATCTCCTCGCGCGGGTGCGGGTAGCGTTCCGGCACAACCTACGGCCACCGGCCCCACACCGCGACTCGACGCTCAGTTAGTGGCGAAGGGACTTGGGCCTACGGACGCCATGTCGGCGATGCCGTCGTAGTTGGTGTCGCGGACCCAGGCGTCGGTGCGGCCGTCGAAGTCGGTGTCGAGGGCGAGCGAGTCGACCCGGCCGTCGTTGTTGATGTCGGACGCGACCGCGTCGGTGTGGCCGTCGCCGTTGGCGTCGGTCAGGTATTGGTCGGCCACGCCGTCTTCGTCGTAGTCGCGCATGATCGTGTCGAGCCGGCCGTCGCCGTCGCTGTCGTGGTAGGCGGCCTCGATCACACCGTCGTGGTCGCCGTCGACAGCGACCAGGTCGGCGTAGCCGTCGCCGTCGACGTCGGTGATGTAGGTGCGGCCACCGTCGAGGTCGTGCTCCACGATGGAGTGCGGCGCGCCGAAACCGGCCGGTCCGTCGGCGAAGCCGCCGGACTCGTCGCCGCTGCCAAATCCATCTACCCCAGCCGGGTCACTGGCCAGGTGCGATGTGTCCCACTCGCTCATGTGGAGGAATCTATGGCCGGGCCTGCCGGGCCCGGCTCCCGGAAACGTGCCAGGTCAGTGGTGGATCTCCACGCCCGCCTTCGCCAGCGCCTTGATGATCTGCGCCGACTCGCCGAAGCCGATGACCAGCACGCCGTCGGGGCCGGCGGTCTTGATCTGATTGGCCCCGGTGGTGAAGTCGATGTCCGGCGCCGCCGGCGTCGGCGGCTCGTACGTCAGCAGCTCGATCATGTCGGTCGGGAAGCCGGCCTGCTCCAGTTCGGACTTGACGTTGCCCTGCAGGCCCGTGCCGTAGGAGTCGTTGCGCGCCACGATCGCGATCTTGCGTGGCCCGTCGCGCAGGATCACGTCCGCCAGCGCGCGGCCCTGCAGGATGTCGGAGGGCGCGGTGCGGAAGTAGAGGCCCTTGTCGTCGATCGTGCTCAGCCCGGCGTCGGTGTTGCACGGCGAGAACAGCACCACGCCGGCCTTGACCACCGCGGGCAGCACCGCACGCGAGATGCTCGACGCACCGGCACCGATGATCACGCTGACCTTGGCCTCGATCTGCTTGGCCACGGTCTGCTTCGCGACGTCGGGGTTGGTGCCGTCGTCTCCGGGCACCCACACGACGTCCTGCTCGAACACGCCGCCGGCCGCGTTGAGCTCCTGGATCGCGAGCGCCGCGGCCGCCTCCATCGGCGGGTAGGCGAGCGCGAGGTCGCCGGTCTCCGGCAACAGGCCGCCGATCTTGAGCGGGTCGATCTTGCCCGGAGCGGTCGACGTCTTGGGTGGCTTCTTCGTCGTGGTGGTCGACTCGTCGCCGGCGCCGACGTACTCCGTCTTGCTGTCGTCGAGTCGGTCGGCCGAGCCGAAGTGCAGCGTCGCGTAGCTCGCGGTCGACGGCTCGCCGGCGTCGGTGAACCCGCCGCGCTTGAGCGAGACGCCGCGGTATTGCAGGTCGGCACCGTCGCGGGCAAGCGCCAGGCAGGCCGGCACCGTCTCGCATTCCGTGCCGCCGGTGGTCACCGAGTTGATCTGGTTGGCGATCTCCGCCGGCTCGATCGAGCCCGCCTGCTGCGCCGCGAGCGCGCTGATCACGATCGCGTCGTAGGTCTCGCCGGCATAGGTGTAGTCGGTGAGCTCAGGGCGAAGCGCCTTGATGCGCGCCTTGAAGTCCGCGGACAGCGGGGCGAGAGGAGTGGTCCCCTTCATCCCGGCGAGCATGCCCGCCTGATCCTTGAACTCGTCGCCGAACGTATTGATCATGTTTCCGTCGGTGCCGTAGAGCCGAGCCGGGGTGCCGGCCGGGTCGGCGGTGTCCGGCGGTGGGGCATCTCTGCCACACGCGGCGCTGGCCAGCACGAGCGCGGCACACACGGCGATGGCCATGTGGCGCGCTCCGCGGGAGACGAGCATGGGGTGTCCGTCCTTCCTCCCCTGAGGTCCGCCAGGGAGGGTAGCGTGCCGGCGTCGATATGTGGGATAGCGCCCGGCCAAAGCCGTAATACCGACGGGTAACGTGACCGCGTGTCAACTTCACCTCTCGCAAACGGCCCGGGCGCGCTCGCGGAGCGGATGGGCATCGTCCTCACCGAGATGACCCCGGAGCGCGTGGTCGGCACGATGCCGGTCGACGGCAACACCCAACCATACGGACTCCTGCACGGCGGCGCGTCGTGCGTGCTGGCCGAGACGCTCGGCTCGGTCGCCGCCGTGCTGCACGGGCACACCTTCGGCCGTGGGCTCGCCCTGGGCGTCGACATCAACGCCACCCACCACAAGGGGGTACGCACCGGCACGGTCACCGGCGTCGCGACGCCGGCCCACCGCGGTCGCGGGGTCGCCACCTACGAGATCGTGATCACCGACGAGGCCGGCGACCGGGTCTGCACCGCCCGGCTGACCTGCCTGCTCCGCGCACCGAGCTGACCCGTTCGCGTGGCCGCGGTTGACGCCGGGTCGTAGAGTTCGCCCGTGGTCGAGGTTCCCCCGGATGCGGTCGACGACGCCGCGCAGGTGCTGCGGTTGGCCCTCGACGGCGACAGCGACGCGGTCGTCAACGCGTTCGACGCGGTTGTCGACCGGTCCGGTGTGGTCGGCGCCTACGACGTCGCCTGGTGCCTGGCCGCGACGATGGTGGGCGACGGCGTGCCGGCCGGCCGGTGGACGCTCGACTTCCCCGACATCGACGAGGCCGGCTACGACACCCGTTGGGTGGCCCGCTTCGTCAGCGCCTACGCCAACAGCGACGCGCCGACCGGCGAGGCGCTGTTCGGCGCCGCGCTGGCCGACGGTCAGTTGCCGGAGTGCCTGTTGACGCTGGCCGGGTCGGCCGTCGCCACGCTCCGCCGCCGCTCTCAGTAGGCGGTGTCGATCACCAGCGGCTCGTATTTGTATTCGGCGAGCACGACCCGCACGTAGAACTTCACGTTGTGGCGGCGGCGAGGTCGGCACTGCTGGAGGGAGTCGGCTCGGCCTGAGCCGGGGTCGCCACGGCGACGCCGAGCACACCCATCGTGGTGATCGCCAATAGGACACGGAGGGAGTCGGGTCGACATTGGGCAGCCTCCATCGTGGATCAAGGGGCGACGCCAGCGTACTCATGTTGATCTATGTCTGACACCCGTTTCCGGCGATGTGCTATCTCTTGACGTCGTGCTTGACAAGGTGCGAAAGCTGCTGGCCAAGGCCGAGGACCCAGCGTGCTCCCCGGCCGAGGCCGAGGCGCTGACCGCCAAGGCGACCGAGCTGATCGCCAAATACGGCGTCGACCAGGCACTGCTCGCCGCCCGCGACCCGGCCCGCGACCCGGTGGTCGACCGGATGATCGAGGTGCCGTCGCCGTACGCCACCGACAAGGCCGGCCTGCTGGTCGGCGTCGCGATCCCGCTGCGCTGCCGCACGGTCCGGCTCACCCGGGCCGGATCGGTCGCCGTCCACCTGTTCGGCTTCGACAGCGACGTCACCCGGGCGGACCTGCTCTACACCTCGCTGCTGGTGCAGGCGGCGCACGGCCTGGCCGCCGCCGCGGTGCCGGCCGGCCAGCACCCGGCCGCGTTTCGCCGGTCGTGGCTGGCCGGCTTCGCCGCCGCGGTGACCACCCGGCTCCGCGCGGCCGAGTCGGCGGCGTCGTCCGGCGTGCACTCGATGGACCTGGTGCTGGCGGACCGCTCCGGCGCCGTCGAGCGCAAGCGTGACGAGGCCTACCCGACCGCGCGGCTGGCCCGCCCGCGCCGGCTCACCGGCGACGGCGGCGCGTCCGGCTTCGCGGCCGGCACGTCGGCCGACCTGGGCGGCGGCGCCCACGTCGCGGCCCGCACCCGGAACGCCCTGGCGTGAACCTCGCGGCGCTCGACGACAACCTGGCC
>Ga0193743_1001309_pt1 | contig 18557 bp, 20 predicted proteins | sample L2c2metaG_FD_143038 | JGI IMG/M metagenome (GOLD analysis project Ga0193743, IMG submission 143038) | Soil microbial communities from a riparian zone of the East river system, Colorado, United States - L2c2 | ecosystem: Environmental > Terrestrial > Soil > Riparian zone | place: USA: East River... | reverse complement strand
TGTTTTTTTTTTTTTTTTTAACCTGGATGAGTGACAAAAATAGAAAACATTATCACTTCAAGAATCACCTCCTCCCGATAATGCCGCTGCGATCACAATGGCGACATAATACCAATTGTTGGTTAAAATTAGGATTCGCCATGCGAAGAAAATCTGAACGATAGCAGCGGTTATACCCTTGTAAAGAAAAAAGGAATTTTTTTTTTTTGGATCAGGCTGAGCAGAACGATTAAAACGGTATACCAATACTAACCGTCATTGTCGGGACTGACCATGACAAAAAGAAATATATGAGTGGGCAGCGATTAAGTGGGCATTTTTAAAAAAAAAACATACCTACGGCAAACACTACAAAAAAAATGATCGTAGTTGGGTTATATCTTGAGTCAAGCGAGGTAAGCAGCCCACGTACCATTATTCGCTGTGAATAATTGAGGTATGTCCCCTGAACAAAGATGCACGTCAATCATGCGACTTCTCAGAGAAGTAGCATCGCATACCGAAATCTGCGACCAGAGTCTGGTAAAGGTATATACCACATAACAACGGTTGAATGAGGTCTGCCACAAACACAACAATGACCTGTTCAAATAGAAAAAGAGGTTCAGAGTCCTGATAAAAGGCACATCCAAAATGCCATTTTGCCCACCCATATCTTGATCCACAACCGATCTCTGAGTATACGTAACAAAAAAAGGAATTTTGAGAGTTGGTTACTGTGTCTCGGCTGCAAGGATACACACTTTTTCGAATAGATATAATACAAATACGTCTGGGTAACGTTAATGCCGAATAACAACACGTTCAGTATCAGGCCAATGAACAATTTGCCATGACTATCACAAACAATATCCAGTGAACAAAAAAAAGAAAGATGGTTGAGGAAGCTCACACGAATTCAGCTGGGCCCGGCATAATCGAAACTAGGAAGCAAGAGTAGGTTGTAGAATGAAAGGAGACAACCAACGTCTTCCTTTCATCTTTAAAAAGAGATATATAGACAGCAAAAACTGCGCCATTGAGATAGATCTATGTTGAAGAGTCGATTATCACCGACGGTCTTTGACAGAGGATTTTTGACCTCCGCTTTCGATTCAAATTTAAAGCCGTCATACTAAGTTTTAACGGTGTTCCGGTGTTGCAAACTCTTGACTGTTTGCCTTTCATAGTTTTCTACACCGGACCAGGCCAGAGCCCACCAAAATTGATATTCGAACAATTTTGTGTATTCTGAGGTAACATAACTTACGTGAGCCTGAGATGGTCGAAAAAGCATTTTTAGACACTCCAAATACATGAATACGAAAGGTAAACGCTCTTCGTCCGGTTTTTTTTTTATAGATATCCTATAATTAATAGATATGCACATTTTGGGGCATAACACCATTAGAAGGTACAACAAAAACAAAAAAACAAAGTTTGCAATGCGACATCATCCTCATGAGTAGTAGAAACCGACATATGTTCAAGTGTCATGACCAAACGCCCTTTCAGTGCGCACTCGGCAAACCTGGTGCAGATATTCGGCAGAGGGTGCGTGCTTTCTTTTCGCGCATTCTGTCAATCGGATATACTATGTAGAGCAGCGTTGGCAATCGGAGATCCGGGGGAGGGACGTTTGGGCATTTTTAGTATTCAACATGTCGCAATGGGCAAGTTGAGGAACTGAACTAAGAAGGTGCAATTAGTGTTCAGAATGTTAGAAGTGGAGACTACTGGTGTCTGTGGGGGCAGTATACCGCACGCTGCCGACGGAAATGATTAATAAATTAATCGATTAATCTCCACCGATCATGACGATCCAAAGCCAGTTATATTAATAATCACTGACATATCTAAATCGTTCACAAAAGGTTCCTAGCACCACGGAGAATGTGGGAAAAATTTACAGTAAATAGTATATGTAAACTGACGATAAATAACATTACGAAAAGTGATCGATGCAAGTGACCCATGGCTTAGAATTGAACCTGCGCAACTCGAAAAAACCCTTCATTAGCTTTCCATCAAGGATGCAAAAACATAAGACGGATCACAATTGAAGGGTCGAAATAATTACACAGAAGAAAGGCCATTATTTAATTACAAAGATCGATGTCGAAGATACAAACCAAAAACAGGGACTATGAGCGCGTCCATACGAATCTAAGTCCGAATCATGAGATAAAAGGGCACAGCGCGAAATTGAAAGGTTGGGCAAAGACCTGATGAAAATTATCGTGGAAGACACTTCGTCAAGTGGAAACACTGACAGCTTCACTTTTGGTTCCATTGGCTGTGCTGACGCTTGTGTTGGTTGCCAAATGCGGATCGATTGTAGCCTCTGTCGAACCAGAGGCACTGGAAGGTGTTGTCGTGGACGCTGTTTGGTTCTCAGTGAAAGGGGTCCTGAATGGCGTAGGCCCTACGATGGACCGATGAAAACGAGCACGGAAATCATTTGCAGCAGCAGCTTGATTTGGATCGGCCGGGCCAGGACCGTTAGGATGAGGAAATGGAACGGGCGGTGCGGTGTGAGATTCATGCTGCGCAAGATCAACAGCATAGGGAGGAGGCATCCCAGGAGGCTGACCTCCATTTTTCGCGACTTGCTCCGCGTAATGCATCCGACGCTGCATTATAAATGAGTAACCCCAATATTGCTTTCATAAATAGGTTGCGCACTGAATGGTCCCAGCGATCCCAAGCATCTGCAATAATGGGCTCTAGCGAGGCAAGTTCTTCGTTTGACATATTCAGTGTGCGGAGTAGATGTTGCTTGAGTAACGGAGCACAAGAAAAAGATAGCAAAAGTGTTGAAGCAAAGGTTTGACCCCCCATTGGTGCGCCTTGAGGGAATGGCGCTTCAAGTTGAGGATGAGGTGGAGGGAGCTGTTGAAGATCAGGTGGCATAACAGGATGGTACTGGCCATCTGGAGTTGCTCGATAAACTTCCTCCATTCCTTGCATCATCTCGTTACCCATCTCAAGTCCAAGATCCCGCAGTCTTCTTTGTTTTACAAGTTGGCGGTGTTTTCGTTGCCGTTCCCGGGCAGCCGCACGGACCCGGTCCCTTCGTACCTTTTCTTCAGGACTGAGCTCTTGGTATTCAGATGGCTGAGGCTGAGACTGTGTTGGTACTTGCTGTTGTTGCTGTTGTAAATGTTGTTGTTCCTGTTGTTGTTGTTGATGTTGCTGCTGCTGAAGAGCTGCTTGTTGTTGGTTTTCTTCCGCTGAAGAAAAGGCCATGATGCCCATACCAGCATTCCTACGATCCCTCTCTCTTTTTCTACGCTGGCGCTCTGCTGCCTTTTCCCGCTTGATTTTCTGGCTTTCAGTCTCACTCTCCCTTGGTCTTTTGCGAGATGTGTTGGGCTGCACATTAGTGTCCATGTTGACTGAGACTCGTCTTCGTGGAAAAAGGGGATTCTCGCTCCCTGGATTCTATTTCTCCTCGATGTTTCCAGCTACAACCGCCTGCACAGAATACTGAGAGGCGTGATGCTGAGTGTGACCTGCGCGACGGCTTCAGAGGTCGAACAAGTGACAATATCGTGACGAACAGTGACGGGAGGGTGAGGAGGAGTTGTCACAAGTTCAATGTTGATAACATTCTATCGTGGGAATAACCTCAGATAACGAACACGTGATTGCGAACTACAAAAGTACAGAGAGCAAGTCATTCCCTACCCAACCGTGACGGCCTTAGACGTGGCACGTCCATTTGGCGTCGTCGACGCTGCTCCTGCGCTCGACGATGGCAAGGCCGATTTCCGTCTTTGGAGCTCAGCAGCTACCTCGGCCCTAGCAGCTAATTCCTCCTTACTCATCTCTACCTTCCGGGCTTGGGTGAAGAACAATCTTGCATCTCGATCGCATATATTTTCAATAAAATAGGTGTTCCCTATATGCAGATCACGTCTTCAGTGATATTGATATTTGTGTGAATGAAGAATGAAAACCGACCTCGTGGAACCATGAACATGCCTCCTGTGGCGAGAATCATAGAGGTGTCATGAATTTTGAAGTTCACGGCACCTTCGATCACATAAAATACCTGAACGAGAGTTAGCTACGGTAGTGATAGGAGATAGCAACTTACATATGTATTATCCTTCGCAGCCTTACTCGGTTTGCGACCTTTGGGTGGTATAATTAATTGACCAGCGGCGATGAAGTCGTCGTCTCCAAATATCTTGTCGAACGACCAACTGTGGTTTGCAGCCTGTCGGGGTTCAACCATCCTTGCCGTCCATGCAATACCTAGAGAAATGAAACGTTTTTATAACAGAGAACCCGAAAATGAATGGAAGAGCGGTCTACTAACGTCTTTCAACTTCTTCTTTGCTGGTGAAATGAATAACGGTACATTTCGCTTCAGTTTTATCATCCCAACCCTCTTCAGGATCTACAACAGGTAGCGCTGGTGGGATGACACCTTCCGCTGCTTCAAGTGCTTTGCTCTGGCTTCGCGGGCGAGTAGCTCCTCGTTTGCGTTTACTTCCAAGTGGAACAGGGGCTTCCTTTGGTATTCGAATGATTTCTTTAATCTGCGGCACGAGGATGGGACCGGAGTCACGAGTTCTCCCATACACCAGCTTTTCACCACGCCAATATTCAAGAGGTCTGTAATGTTCGCGTTGACTTCTTCTGATACCCTCTCGCGGCGCTAGATTGACGTTAGGTAAGATAAACCGAATGGACAACAGGCGGTGAATAGCACACATCGATTCTCTTTCTTTGTTTTGCTCTGCGTTTGAGTCCTTTGAGAATTCTTAATGTCTGCTTTGGTTTTCTTAGTGGGTGGTTGACGTTCTTGTTCGACTTCCTCATCGTCTTCGCTATCTGGGCCGAATCCTACATTTTCCAGTTCTTGTGCAATTTCATCCTCAACGTCTTGATCGGGATCCTCGTATAGTTGCCTGCCTTTGCCTTGCTTGCTCTTCGATGGCGTCTCCTGCGAGAATCCCGCTTCCTCCTCTTGCATGCCCTCATCTTCCTCTTCTATTCGACTGAAACTTTTTCTCCGGGGTGTAACTTGGTTGGGCGATTGGCTCTCCTGTGGTGAGTAGTTGTCGAAGGGGTCAAGGCCCATTTCATTATTTTGGTTGCCTGGATCTGGAGAGCCGGTGTCCGCTTCGGGTTCGTATATGCGCGTGAAATTCGAGGCCCTGGATGGACCTGGTACACCATTTCTGGCGCTTCTCTGCAATGAGGTGTTAGGTCGGGGGGAAGGTATCTTGTCGAAGTCGATGTTCGACGTTCGTGCCACAGGACGAACGGATGATTGGGTACGAAGTGACGTGATGGGTGAGACAAGTGGCCGCGTATTAGCCAGATGTTGCACAGGACCTATAGTAATTCACAGATTATTAGAAACAGAGAAAAAATTTGTTTAAAAGTCTTTAAATGCATACTGTCCAATTGCATGGACTCTTCTCCACCATCGTCGTCGTCCTGTTGCGCTGCTACGGTCAAACTCTTCTTCCTTCCCTTTGGACGAGGCGGTGTACGCCCATCTGCTTGCTGCATAACTTGCTCGAATGGCTCAAATCCATCTGACTGGCGTTCGACATGTTGAACGGCGATACCTGTTTTCTTGCCGACTTCGGGGTTGTCACCTCGGTAAGGTATATGCGCTTTCAGCGGCCCTCGTCGTGAGATGCCACCCAGACTGCTCTTGCGTGGGGTTGTCGGCATTTCTGATGGCCTGACGGGCTGTACACTAAATGAGGAGAACAAGGTCGCGTTCACGGTTAATTTGTTTCGGACGTGGGAAATGTAAACTTCGCGACGCGCTTGGCGTTGTTTGGCTGGTCCCTTCAATGATGTTCACTAGAATTTGTGCTCGGATTTCAATTCAGCGCTATTTTGCCCGTGCATATGGATGCAATGTACCAAAAAAAGGAGACAAAGGCATGTACCTTGAGTTTAAAATTTTCTGACGAAATACTGACATAGTACTAGTTGTCGTCGGAATGTCCGGCGGTGTAGATTCCTCAGTCACTGCTCTTCTTTTGGCGAAGCAAGTACGTCAAAAACATACAACGTAGCCCCAACCCCATCAAACGAAATGTTATTGCTAGGATTTTGATCTTTCTGCTGTATTCATGCGGAACTGGGACACTCGAGACGAATCTGGCACCGACAGAGGATGTGAATGGGAAAAGGATTGGCAAGACGTTCAATTAGTATGCAAAAAACTCGATCTTCCTTGCGTACTTGTGCGTTGTCTTCTGTTCCAGATCTTGCGTTCATCCTCAATTTCATCTCTTTTTTAGATTGATCTATCACGGGAATATTGGAATCGGGTTTTCGAACCATCATTGAAGCAGTGGGAGCTAGGAGTCAGCCCAAATCCAGATGTTTGGTGCAATAAGTTTGTTACTGAACATTGAGGTTCTATGTTTTTACACTCATGCAAAGAATCTAGAGAAATTAAATTTGGTGCTCTGTTGGACAGGTTGCCCTCCGACAATGACAATACATGGCTCGCCACTGGTAAGTGTATCGTTGATTGATTCTCAGCCTGATCTTGAACTGTGGCAGGTCATTACGCCCTTAAAGGGTGGTCCTCAGGTTGTCGACCAAAACTGCTCCGTCCAGTAGACCACCTCAAGGACCAAACCTATTTTCTTTCCGCCATCTCAGAAGCTGGACTCCGACGTGCGCTATTTCCCATAGGTCACCTTAGAAAACCTGAAGTGCGGGACTTGGCTAAGCAACATGGCTTAACAACTGCGGAACGTCCTGACAGCGTAGGAATCTGCTTCGTTGGGGAAAAAGCCAGGTTCAATACATTTCTGTGTGCGTTTCTTGCTTCATTCGAATGAACTTGCCTTCTCATAATTATCTTCCAGCATCGTATATTGAACCTAAACCTGGGGTCATCATCAACAAGCTCACAGGCAAAAAAATCGGCGAGCACTCGGGGCTCTGGAATTTCACTATTGGCCAAAACGCCCGCATACCAGGCATGCCTGAGAAACTTTTCGTCATGTCTAAAGATCTAGAAAACAACACGATTTATGTCGTTCCTGGAAGGTAACACCACCTGGCTTCCACCCATCTCGTTTATCCTGCTTAGGCACTTCCTAGTGCACATGAATCTCTATTCACTCGAATCATTCAAGTGCCAGATTTTACATGGATATGGAATGATTCTCCGCCTTCAGGAATCGACCTTCTAGAAGGTGCACGCCTCCATCTTCTTCATCGTTATCGTACAGCTCCTGCCCCGTGTACGGTCAGAAGGTATGCGCGTCCTTGAATCATATGCATCCTCTAGTTAACCAAAAACATATAGAAGTGATAACAACGCAGTTGTCATTGAATGTGATGAACCGCAACAAGCTGTAACCCCGGGACAGGTGGCAGTCTTATGGGACCATGATTGGTGTCTCGGATCTGGAACCATTGGTGCAACGTTCTGATTCATCAACTATACAACGACTTCTGTACGTTGAGCAGAATCTGCAGCAGCTGATGCTTATGAAAATCAGGTATGTTTGCTACTCATATTCCAAATCGTCGCTCATCCTGCCTTGTCATAGCTATTTGGCTATTCATGCTAGATCAATGTCCACCGTCATCGTGCTGTGACTCTCAGGCTCGTACATAGCATTACCTATTGTTAGTAGTAGGCCAAAATGTTGGATTTCGGGAAACAGAGCGCTTTTAAAACGTTTCTTGGATGGATAGACATAAACTTACTAGGCTACCATCGCCTTCCAACAATGAATGTCCATATGTTGATGATTGAAACTACTCTACTAATATTAATAAAAAAAAAGGAGAGATGACGGACAGTAGTAAAAAGAGTGTACAAACACGCATGTCAGATTGAAAGCAACTATGTATTGAAAAAAATATGCAAAAAGATAAAAAAAAGATTCGTTTGCAATTTGTCGATGATACTAGATGTCGATGTCCCCCTTAGGCGAGATAAAAAAGGAACTCAAGGATCGCGTCAACTTTCTGTGTGGTCTCCAAAAAAAAAACAAGTCCCAACCACCGATTGAACACAAGTTTTATCTAAAAAAATCACTTCCAGGACCTAACTGCTCCTCTTCCTCTTCCCCCACCCCTTCGTCTTCACTCAACATCCCCTCCTTATCCACTTCCAACCGCGATCTACTCGTCGACGCACCAAGACCAGTAGTAGTAGTCCCCGAACCATCCGACCTAGCCGATTCCTCTCCAAACGGACGCAAGTTCATCAAAAATTGGCTCTTCATATTCATCTCTGCACTAGTCATCATGCGATCTTCTCCTGCTCCTATCCTCGTCCCTATACCAGTTCCAATGGCAGTCCCTGCTGATCCCAGTCGTCGATGACCCATATCACCAGTACCACCGCCAGCAGAAGGATAGATATATACCTCCTTTTTCTTCTTATTACTTCCTCCTCCACTCCCTTCACGCACATGCGTTTGTATCCCCCCCGAACTCTCCAACACCGCTTCCTCATCACTCATAACACTCCCTCTAAACGGATCAAGTTCATCCGTTTCCTGTACCGGCATTGGCACCTTCACTTGTTGATGGTGAAGTACTTTCTGTTGTGCCCTCGATGTTGAAGCAACAACAGAAGCCGATTCTTCTAGATATGAAGGTGACAGTGGAACTGTTCTCTGTCCTTGTTGTGGTACAGATGCTTTGTGAGGGATGACCGGTGAACGGGGTACGATATGTTCAGGGTGTCGCGATGCATATCTCGTTGGGCCTTGCTGTTGTTGAGGAGCGGACGTTGAAGTTGTAGCAGTAGCGTTGGTTGAAAATGTGGTATTGCTTCCATCATACTCGAACTATAAAAGATGGCATATATATATGAGACTTTCAGAATCCAAGTATAAAGAGAGAAACGCACAGCAATGAATACTTCTTCTCTCCTCCTCTCACCCGCCTCCTTGTCAATACAGTAACAAAGATACAACGTATCAGCACTGTCGAAGTTTAAAAAAGAAATTACCATGAGATATATGAAGGTGGGAAGGGAAAGGAGAAAACGCAAGGAGAAACAGCGAAACAAGAAGATAAGGAAACCAAAAAATTCACGCACGTATCTTTGACCAACCCCACACAAAACAGTCCTACAAGCGCTGTGACAGTGCCTGCAAGGACTGCTGCACCCAGAGCCAAATTCGGAGCCCCAAGTGTATGCGCGACAAACAGGTAGGTAGTCAATGCAAATGGGAAAGTAAGTGTAAGCGGCGAGATGGTCAACAAAGTCAAAGGAGCTAAGAAATTTGGAGCAGTTAGCTTCCTATAGAGAAGAAAGAAGAACATTATACTTACGTTCAGAAATGAATCCTTTCTTCTTTTTCACAACCCTACTCCTACCCCTCCCAGGACTCGCGTCCGCTTGTACATTAACAGTTCCTTCTCTACCCTTATCAACCAAAACACCAGCCCTAGTAGCTGACGCCCAAAACGGTTCACCCGTCAAACCCGCGTAAATCAAACCATATTTGTTCAACCTGCTCGTCCAGCCTTCCAAGACACTCACTAGCCACCTCACACCTGGAATCACATAGAGAGCTATTGGCGCAGCGATAGGCACCCATGGTATTCTGCGCAGGTAGAATGGCAGTCTTTGGAGGAAGATAGTTAGGATTGTGAGAAGTTGGATGGAGGAATGGATAAGTGATGCTAGAGCTATGCTGCCCAACGAAGGACCAGTGCTACGCACGAGCGCGGCGTGGATGGTGTGTGTCGATGTTGGTGGTGGTATTGGTGCGGTAGGGCTATAAAATAACATTGTAAGAACAATGAATGATTGAGGGAGATTTGAAACGAAAAGAGAAGAAAAAACAGGTACGTACTCAGCGAAGTACCAAGCACCAACGACACTTGCACATGTCGTCCGCATTATTCCCCTTGCGACAGCCCAGCTCCAAAGCCAGATGCCTAACGTTCCTACAATGGCCCAATTGGCCCAAGCATATAGATGCCATTCCCAGCCATTGGTGCCTTCGAGTTTCGTCGCCTGGCCAAGAAGTAACAGTCGAAAAATAAGAGTCACAAAAGGTAGACTTGAAATCAACATTAGGAGCAGGATGGTAGGGGATAAAGCCAGAAGGAATGGGTTGATGATGAGGATATGGGTAGTTAGTGTCAACGTTGATGATGCGGTGTGGATCTGACGAGGGAGGTGTAGGAGCCGCCTCGCAGTGATAAGTGATAGCGCTAAGGGTATTATAGAAAATAGACGGAGGCTAGAAAAAGCCTAAATGAGTTACTGATATGAAAGTATATGGGATACTTACCCCACAGTTTCACCCCAAGTAGGTTCTTGATCACCATCCCACATGAAACTCCCCACAAAAGCCCAAACGGCAGAAATGAAGAGGGTAGCCGGCACAAACACCTCTGTAGCCACCATGACAGGCTTGACGAATATCCTCAAAAGATACACGTGCAGATACGCCGCACCCGCACTCATAAACGTAATAATTGTCAATAGGGGGACTGCATGCAAAAAAACTGTGTACGGCAGCGCCCTCCGAGGGACATTGTTAGGTAGTCTTGTAAGGAAGAGTAGGAGAATGCAGAAAAATACGCAGAGGGTGACGGATCCAAGCCAGACTGAGGTCCATATTGAATCATGATATTTCCGTCTTTTCCGTGGGGTGTGTCTTGGGTCTGGGAGGGAGAAGACGTCAAAAGGGCGGGTACGGCCATCTCGTGGTAGGAGAGAATCGGTTAGGTATAGTGAATGAACCGTCTTAGGTATCGGGGGAGGTGGTGGTGGTCGGTCTTGGTGTTGAAATAGATGGGCAGGGGGACTAGAGTCTGACGAAGAAGATGCTGGAGACACAGAACGACGAGGAGAGCCCGCCAGATGTGCCAACCAACCAGGAGGCGAGTTGGGGCTGGGTGAGCGGGTTATCAACGGTATCACCTGCTGACCACGGACAAACCCAGTCCTGCTAACATTTTCATCTTCATCTAGCCTCAGATATGGGTCTTCATCTTCCTCCTGTATCCTCAGTTCGCTCTCACTCGCTCTGAGATGGGGATCATCCATGTCGTCTACTAGATCTGAGTCGTGCCCCACATGAGACCCATCGTCTGTGGTGAAGGAGAAGAACATGGGCTGTGACGAGGAAGACATTGTGGATTCCCCATTATTCTGGTTCTGTCTGTTGAGATACTGGGATGCGTAGGCTGCAAAGGAGGTCGCCATAGGCGATCTCAATTCATACGTCTCTACTAAAGAGCTATACTGCAGGTCACACGTGGTCACAGTCACAACTCAGCATAGTTGCTTATGTAAGTCTGTAACATACCCAGTCTGAGATTTCCAACCAATGGCTTTGTAAGCCTTCCTCACGCTGAGAACTTGTGAAGGCCAGGCCAAAACGAGTTTCCTAGAGGGCTGTATTAAACAACAATTAAATGTTTCATCACCTTTATTGGAATATCAAAGGCAAACCCAACGTGATATATCATATACCCGATAGGTAAAACCATTATTCCTTTGTTTTACTATGTTCTTGTTCGTTGTACTTTCATATCCTTTCGATGGATATTCTTTGTCCAATCTACTTACAGTGGTATATGGAACTCATAGTATAAAACGGAGACTTGTTCGTCGAACACCTAGTCGTTTGCCGTACAAACACTGAGGTGAGACATCTTACTTATTTCTTTACTATGTTTACCGATACATTACCTAGCTTTTCATGCCTAGGTAGCTATACCAAATTGATAGTCGTTTGCCCTACAAAAACTGAGGTTTTCGTGTCTAGAATCTTACAGGTTATGGGCCCTGCCCCCTGCACATAACTGATAAACCCAGATATATAACTTGCTTATCCTCCTGCTAAAACTATGCCCACTACCACCACATCCCTTTCCGACTTGCTACCCTTGTCTATTCCTAAGCTTGATTCTACTGGCTTGAACTGGGCTATTTTCTCTGTTCATTTCCAGGATGCTGTCGACAAGATGAAGTCGCATAAAATATAAGGCATTCAAGAACTCCTCGTACTCACGTGCACTGACTCGACTAGTAGGTTTGAGATAGCGTTGTTGCATCGGAGTCTGTCTTTGGGATCGAGACTGCCCTGCTGCGGAGTTCACTGACTGGCAGCACCATGAACTCCTCCTTCACGGAACTTGGGCTTCGTGGATTGATGCTCACGTCCTTTGAATCTATCCAACCACACGGCATAAATCAATGTTTAGGCATACCACTGAACACAAATCTTGTTTTGGGATTTCTTGATGCTGCCGCCACCAATAAAATTTCACTACTTGTTCCAATTTGGAGGCAAGGAACACCACAGGCATCGCGCTAAAGTTTGACAAGAGCTTAAGTATTGCGGGCGTGGTGTTTTTTTTTCCATTTACTCGAAACAAACCGCACAGGTTGAATCAGGTTCTTTTTTTTTTCTCTCTCATGAACACGTTTCTCTGGCTCAGCTGTACGTTGAATCGTTTCAAGGTTTAATAATCTCACTAATGCTAAATGCATTCTACTTATTGGTAGTTCAGTTTGAGCACCTACGTGCTGTGTCTTCCAACCTTCAGCTGCATTAATTTTGCATAGTGACAGGCCAACAGCGAGTCTTTCGGAAATTTATACCTTATGTTGGGCTCACAGAAGACACGGAATTTTAACATGCTACATGACATATCTGCACAGGAAATATTACATCGCCCCCTTCCAATGCAACAAAGGCAGGTGAACATGTGCCTGTCGGCACAGCAGCGCGGTCATATCTCCCATGGGAAGCGCCAAGGAAGCGCCCAGCTTCTCCAATCCACTGACTTGATGGCTACTTTACCATCTGAGGTCACCTGCAACCTCCGCCCTTATGGCTTCATTGTCGTGTCTGCTTATCAGTTGCTTACCTTGCGTGTTCCACATGGCACTGCTTCAAGGACGAAATTTGGATGAAATGTCGCACACTAACTGGCAGGAATCGCTACCGCTCAAAAAAATTATGTAAGAGTAACTTATCACTATTATACTACGGCTGATTATCTCATAATGCATAACGTCATAACGCATAGCTAGGTTTTCGACGAAACTAACTGGGTTTGCTCGGCAAACCAGCCCATAATGCACAGGCCAAATTGGCCATATCATGTGCGTTATCAACTCAGGCTTTGATCTCGTTGCCGAGCTGTGGCGGCACATCTATTCCATCAAGGACTGATATTGGATGGCATTCTAGAGCTCGCTGTAGTCAAATTGCTGCTAGATGTAGAAATAAACGGTGATAGGGTATTCAGGAGATGCGGGCGGAGAATTGTCTTTTCCTAGTTATATGAAGCTGAATGAGCACCGAATACACGCTTGCAGATATGCCCGCAAAGGCTCGAGATAAACCCAAGCCATACCAACGACCCCGCTAAAGGGACCTCCTAAACCAAAAAGTCATGTTTCTCGCTCCGACACTATCCAGCCCTGCAATCAAATCGAGTGGCTGACCTTGATTCAAAGACCTCCCTCGGGTTAACCAAACAACTTCATCAATTCCGTCGTGAAGAACTTCGCAAATCGTCCCAAACTACTCTCGATGGCCTTAACTTATTGTTCGGGAGGGCGAGTGCCGAGGATTGATGTTGGTGCATTTTTGATTGATATTGATATTTAATCTGACAAGGATTTTAGTGTCAGCGGGGCTGCGATAAGTCACAAAAGATGGCGTATTTCTTCTTACATAGGTCTCATAATGCCATAGGAAAATTCGACATTATGCAATATGAGATAATAATCTGTATAGTACCATCCTTGTTCCGTGGCTTTCTTGGCTGCTTGAGCCATTGAATGGTCACTACTCACTTTTTACATCTCAAGCATGGATTAAGATGCCGACGCTATGCACTAGAATGGTCACGTCACTAGTCACTTTGGTACTCTAACTAACAGAACAGAGAAAAATTTCGCATGGCAGAGAAAGACTGGGCAAAGAATTGGTGCTTACAACATCTTTGCAATATCCCAAGCAATCCAGTAGTAGATTAATGACATTAAAGCTGCCGACACTATCAGATAAACGACGATAAAAGTTTGGTTCCACGCCGCTTCTTCGAATTCCAAAATGTTCACTTTCACCAAACTAATTTGAGTAGTCGTGGACATGTATCTGAGCCGGCTATGGTGGTGGTGATGTCGCTCGGTTCGTCCTGACTCTGTTCTCGATTCTCTATCTACATTCCCATCCGAGTTCTCATACCCAAGTCTCGGTGCTGGGAGAAACATCATCTGGGTTTTCGGAAATCAGGAACAGGCCTAATGGACTGTTCATCTCCTCTCTTATGACATATTGGGGTAACTCAAGGTAGCCATTTTTTGGCTCCTTTTTGTTTCATTTCTCCTGCCAGATAACCTCAAAATTTCCAATTTAAGTAGCGGAGAAATGAGTCGAAAAATGACTGAACAACGGTCCAACTGGTGTGAGTAACCCTATTTTTCCAAGCCCGCCAATTATCAGCTAAGTTTATGTCACTAAGCGACTAAATCCAGCTCGGGTTCCTCCATCGTTAGGTCCCGATCAAGCCACTGAGAAATTCATCAGTTGATATGATAAAAGTTAATTTAACGGTTTAATTGATTTTGCTTTACATACCATCAGGTGAAAGGTACCAGGCTTTTGTCACTGTCCATCCCTTCTGACACTTCAGCCTGGCCTCGAACTCTATCTATATATCCATCAACTCTTAATCGCCACCCGGCTTTTACTTTTGGCAATGTTATCCCAGACCATGTCTGAAGCATTCATACGGCTGAAAAACTTTTCCGGTGTCTGCGCTAGAATACTTCTCTTCATGAAGTGCTTTGCGTCTGCATTTTCATATCGTTCCAGAACTTACTTTTTAGTTCATGTGCCGGATATTTTGGAAATGACTTGGTTCATTTACTTCTTATCCGAGATCTTCGCCATTCGTGCCAGAGTGTCGAAGGCAAGCACTTTGGATCGCTACCGCATGCCTAATTGGCACCATGTCCAATCTATTCCGCTGACTTTTTATCTACAGGAGAAGGCGATCCCGACCTCCACGTCTCCATCAAGAATGCCATCCACAGAATGATAAGGTCTCATGATCGCCGTACCAATCGCCTGTATCTTCCTCCTGGTGACCTCAACACGAGCTTGGTTCTATGCGCATATGCACTTATTGGATCTTCTGCGTTCGCATGGTAGATGATGCCATCAGGATCGGCCTAATGTACTTGACTTGCTTCCGCGATCCTCATAGGTGAACCCATCCAAGATGAATGCTTGACGGAAGTCAGAGGGCTAGCTAATCCTTTCTCGGTCGATGATCTAATTCAATTCGTTTTGAAGCCAGCAGAGTCCTGCCTAGCGTACCTCCGCCAATCTTCAAAATTCGATAAGAAACGTATTTAGAACAACCGACAATCTATTCGCTGTCCCCCAAATATAACTCAAGGCAGTCTAACACGTTATACGCTTGCACTCACGATCAAGTCGGCTAGAGGTGTTCGCCGTTTTACCTCCACGAACCGAGCGAGAACAGCGATCAATCGTAGCCACCACATATCTTATATCTAGGCGTTATTGAACCCCCGGAGAATTTTAAGGCTTCAATGAATTCTGACCTTCGCCTTTTGAAGAGTTCTTGTTGTACCTCTTCCGTGTTAGACACCCTGCCTGATTACAAATGACATGTTGCTCAGAACACGTCCAGAAAACTGATGGCATACCAGACCAAAACAGGAAGTCTTGACCATAGGTAAGTATATGTGAGTTACGATGCTCACTTCAGTTCGAGTCCAAAACCAGCTTGACCCATGACGTCCGGGATTGTCGTTCAGGGCCTCAGGCTAAATGCACGCAGGTCATCATCATCACATAGATAGTCATTGCGAGTAGGTCATTATCCAGAGGTCACTATGTGGATCCTGGCTCCACAGATGTACCGGGAGAAGGTCCAGAATGAGGTTCTCTTTGCTCCGAGCGTGCACCTTGAAGTTGTGGGTGTAATGGCTACTTACTTGGATTGTACCGCTTATCTTCTCTCGAAATCAAAACGAGCCAGGTTGGATTGGATTGTATCAAAGGAAGAGACTTGGAGAGTCCAAGAACTCCATGTACTCACTGGAAAGGCAAGGCTGAGAGTGGGTTCTACAGGTGATGTACTCGAGTCTCGTGATGCGTGCTGCGTAATCAAGGCGATAGCGGGGCCGACTGCTTCTTCAACTCTGCTTTCAGATTATGGGTAGCGTGGTGGCTGTTGATCGCTGATTCAGCACATTAGGAATGGGAAAAGAACTGGGACCGAGTTCATTTCTTAGAATGTAATGGAAAGAGGCCGTACATGTCAATCTCGGGAGACCTGCTGCGCGAGGACCTACTTGGAGACCAACTGATAGGATATCACTCGCAGCAAAGCCTGTTAAATGCACCACAAAAAGACGAAGATGGATATCAGAGTAAGTAATGACGACGTCACCAAGAATACGCTATCTGCCGGTGTGAGCAGCAAAATGACAAACATTGCAATCTTCGGAATGACTTACGGCATCCCGCGGCAACACGTAGCCCTTCAAACTTCCAAGTTGCGCAACTGGTATCGTAGTAACCTGATAGTTACCCCAGGATAATTGAGAGCTGCTTTTTGCCGTGAAATATACGCGTCCCCGCGACTGCGCAAAACAAACTGGTGGAACCTGGCTGAACCGTGCCCACATCGAAATTCGAACCGACGAGAATTTCCTTACTGAGTAATAAACGGAACCTGATCGGCTGATCCTGGGCATTGGTTTGGAATTAAGTTGAGCCTGTGACAGATGTGACTTATAGGTTACCAGTTATACTTAACAGTTCGGCTGTTCTGTTTCTTATTTCTTACGAGTTTCTACGGTTGATTGAAAAATGAAGACCTTCTAGCCCTGCAGCCCTAGATGACTCATTTATCCCGGCCATCATATCCTCAGGGAAGTGGCTACGCTTATTCAGAATCTAAGTAATGATCATGACTCCTCTCATAGAGCCTTTTTTGGAAATTATAAATGCAAATACGCTGGATCCGGATGATCCAACCGGCACCTCGCACCGGCACTTTTGACCGACGGAAGCCGTTGCGACTACGCAAGCCGTCGAAAACGTTTACCCAGTGTGCGCCTGAGGATTGTGATGAGTCAGTAACAATGAGATTATCCTTTTGAGTTTCACTTTTCATGTTATCTCGGGGAACATCACGCCGGGTGCTCCCGTTTTTTTTTTCCTCGGGTCGGTCGGTCTCGGTCAAGTCTAATCATTTGGCACGTGTATTTTACCTTTAGAGTTGCTTACTCGCTGAATTTATTCGGCTGGACCGCTTGCGTGCTATTTCCATTTAATAAGAACCACAACGAGTTATGCTTAGGTGCTTACTACTCCTCCGAAATTCTTCCAAGGATTCCATCACCTCCATTTTTCCCTATAACCGAACCAGCATATTTTTCGAAAAGTCCCTCGCCTAACAACAAGAGATAAAGTTTTTCGTTTGTGCAACGACGGTCATTGATCATGACCATAAAACGATCAACAGCGGCAAGCGGTATTCAATGTGGCGCTCACGGACCAGAATGAGATGTTCGGAACAACCCAGGTCAGATCCAATTTGTTCAGTCTGGAATGATCAAAAATACCTGTCATGGTGCCACTTGGATTTGCTTTTGGGCCCAGTTCTCGTACCTTAGACCCCCAAACCGACTCACTGGAGCCGGACTCTAACATGGAGTACGTACTGAATTGTTACTTCGGCTTCGGTCGTATTATGTCTCCCGGAGCCCGCTTCTTCGGAGGCCCACTTGTTTGTCCCGTTTATACCAGGTGGTTACCCATTTTGTGATCAACATTACGAGGATGGCTTGTAAGCTGCTACCACTACCACAACGAGCGCTACATAAGTATGAGTACAAGTAACCAGAGCGCTGTGGTACCTTGGTGATCACCAACAAATTAAATGACATAATGATGAAATATTGCAAAGTGCTGGCAAATGGTCCAACGCCAACTGGGCAGGAGTCTCGTAATGTAATCTATCAACTACGGGGTTCCCATCGATTTCCCATGGGATCGGTTTGATAATCGACGACAAAGTCCTAGGTACCCTCGGTCAATGCATTAGTGAACGTACCTGTGACATACCAGACAGCCATATCAAATTTTTTAAGCATATTCACTCCGTAGAGTATTTCAATTTGATGCTTTGAACTTCTAAATATAACATGACGCATGTTCATGATGTGGGACTGAAGTTCATTTCAAAGGTAACAAATGATATTAGATTTCATATCGGTTGCCGGCGCTCACCTTAGCCCAACCCTTGATTGAGTGCAACGTTAGGCCTCGACCTCACTATACGAACCCGGACTCGAAAGCTCCTAGACTAATCCTGCTATAACGGCAGCGACGGTGTTAATTCAATGAAGATCCAGGTACCCAGGTAGTAGTACCTGACAAACAATATGGCTCAATATGCACACAAGGTCAATCTCGCTAGCCTACGGTTGGCGAGCAGGCTCAGGTCTGTTTCTGCTTGTCAGTTTCGTTTGATGGACTAAAAATAGCGGTTGGGGTCTTGATGAGTAGTGACAAGTCAGTGAGTCA
>Ga0193743_1001308_pt1 | contig 18559 bp, 25 predicted proteins | sample L2c2metaG_FD_143038 | JGI IMG/M metagenome (GOLD analysis project Ga0193743, IMG submission 143038) | Soil microbial communities from a riparian zone of the East river system, Colorado, United States - L2c2 | ecosystem: Environmental > Terrestrial > Soil > Riparian zone | place: USA: East River... | reverse complement strand
CCTACTCCGTCCGGACCTCCGAAATTTGAGGCATCCAGCAAGAGAGCGGCGCAACCTACAAGTTGAAGCCAACGCCTCGCACGACTTCGGACCCGACATCTCCGTCCGAACTCCGAGCTTAACAACCCCCTTCACCAGGGGGGGATTTATTTAGTTTATTTATTGGCTATGAATGATGACAGTTACCCCCCTCTAGTGAGGGGTTTTTAGTTTATTAGCTACAAATGGCAATGGCTACCCCACAGGGGTATTTTTTCAATTTTAATCAACTATGGACTTTGGTTTTTTTTGTTTTTTGAAAAGTGAATTGTAAATAGGTGATAAATACAACTAATTATATGCTGGTAGATATGATAGCTTGGCTGAGTTGGTTAATTGTAGCTTTCTTATGTAATGTGCTGAAAGTTGTTAGTTCAATTCCTGGTCATGTGAAAATTTTATCAACTTTAACAAGCTAACTTGTAAATAAATGGTAAAGTCCAACTGGGCTCTCGAAATCCATGCAGATTGACTCGGAGTCCAAGCAGTCTGTGTGGAGTCCAAGTTAGTCTGTGTGGAGTCCAAGTTAGTCTGTGCAGAGTCCGAGTTAGTCCAAGTCAATCTGCATGGATTCCGAGCTAGTCTGAGTGGAAAAAGCTTGGACTGCTCGGAGTCTGTGTGGAGTCTGTGCGGAGTCCAAGCAGTCTGTGCAGACTCCGCTAGGACATGTGGGGGAGTGTAAATTACTGGTTGTGGAAGTAAAGGATGGTGTTGGAAAACTGACCAGTACCAAACAAACACACTTCATGTGCAATATCTCTCATCAATTTCCCATCATCATACACAGAACTTCCACCCTAGGTCCTCAACTGCTACACCCAGTGCTCAAATAAGCCTACCAATGGAGGATCATACTCTCATCAATGAGGAATAGTGCAGGCACAAGCACAATAATGCATGCTTGCAGAAGCAAGAAGTGGAGTGTAAGCTAATCACAGATGGAGAAGGTTCAAGGTAAGATTAACCTGATGTAAGGCTGCCACCTTACAGAGCATATTTGGTTGTGTTTGGGGTGCTCCCTATTTAAGGAAGTGCATATAGATAGATTCTGCACCTTTTTTCTTCCTTCTTGCCTCCTCTTCCCTCTTGCCTTTTCCATTCTAGTCCCCAGAGAATAGACCATCGCCCACTGTAAAAACAGCCTTTTTTAGTTGCTTTGTCAGTGGGAGACAATCAGGTGATGAGTGGATGAGATAGGACAGTTTTATATTTCAAATATTTTTTTCCCCTAGAGCATGTAACATATTTTATATGTTATCCTGCCTACAGGGGTTTCCTAAATTTAAAATGTATATTTTTCCAATATCTTATCACATATTGTATATGTTGATCTCCATATACAAATTTCCTGGATTTTAAATATTTTATTCTAAGCGAACACGAAGAATAAGTGCGAACATAGAATTTGGTCTATGCGAAGATTTGGGTTGTGATGTGACATCTCTTTCCCTCACTGCCACCGTCATCAATCCAAAAATCTGGATTCACCCTATTGCATCTCGCATGCCCATTCGTTGCACCATGCATTTTCCACTACCAATCCTCCCTTGATCATCCCATCAACTCTCATAGTATGATCAACAGATGATAGCCAACTCCATTCCCCGACAAAAAACAGGAAACCAATCATCTTCCCGGGAACCTCGTCACCGCTCTGCATCCCCAGACCACCACAACACCGGGAAACAGCACCACACTGACAGGTCCTCAAGTTCAAAGAAACCACTCTTTCAGGCAGGCACTTCCGGAAGGGTCTACTCCGCCTGTGCCATATGCCTTGGCCATCACCCCCACAAGATTATCGACTGTAACGTGCCAACGCTATGGGACAAAAGCCTCCCCACTCTTGCTCTACAAACAAACAAAGCTCTATCGATGCGCGATGGAAAATTGATCTGCGCAGACTGGCAACGAGTTGCCGGCTGCACCAGTTCCTGCCATGATAACCATCACATATGCTCCGGTTGCACTTTGTCAAGCCATGGAGCTCAAGATTGCCCTCGAGCAGAGAAAGTCTAGAGCCCTCACCCCATATCACTACGAGGCATGGCAGGACCTCCTTGATGAGGCCGGACTCATCAGCAAATATCCTAACCTCCCGCAAAGCATTTGAACTGGATTCATTTTAAAACTACCAAAGATCACCGAGACCCAAACTCCACCTAATACAACAACTATCATTGGACTTTCCAATCAGTTTAATAAGATTATCGACCTCGAAATCACCAACAGTGATACTTGGGTCCAATTACCTGTGACGATATGGAATCCCTTATCGGTCCATTCCAATCCTCCCCATTTTCCATCATCCCTAAACCAGGAAGGCCCAACAATTTCCATATCCTACAAAATTACTCATTCTTCCATAATATCTCGAACACCTTTCCCAATCCTTCCATCAATTCCTCTATTAACTCAGACGACTTCCCAACCACCTGGGGCACCTTCACTGTCATTTCACTACTCATTCATCAGCTCCCCCCAAATTCTCAAGTTGGAACTCGAGATGTTGCAGAAGTATATTGAACCATACCCCTACACCACTCTCAGTGACCTGGTGCAGTAGCAAGAATCAGAGACAACGCCTTTTGCATAGACACATCAACATGCTTTGGTGTTTCTCTGTTATTGGGAGTGTACAGCTCACTCGCTGATGCAGGCACAGATCTTTTCCGCTCCCACAGAATCGGCCCATTGGCAAAATGGGTCGGCGACCACATATTTTTCAGGATACTTCTCAAATATCTACCCGAATACAACTGTCAACACGCCGAACGATACACCAATCTCGCAGCACAAGGACAAAGACAGGACGGTGGTAGACTATGGTATGGCGGTACTACCTTTCCAGACAGTACTCTCGACGAACACGTCAAAAACTGCCAATTTCCTTGTCTCGACCTTTCCACTCACACCCCTCATTCAATAAAAGATCAACAATATTCCTACAACTTCGACGACATCGACAAACTCTCCAACGCTCTTGGAATTCCTTGGGAACGTTCCAAAGACATGCCGTTCACACCATCTACAAAGTACATCAGACTTCAATGGGATCTGCAACATCTCACAGTCTTTCTCACCATTCAAAAGAAAGCAAAATACATAGCTAATATTAATGAATGGTTACTACAACCAACTCACATCCTCAACGATGTCCAGAAACTGTACGGGAGGCTTTTACATGCCTCCCTAGTTATACCATCTGGCCGTGCTTACCTCACTGGCCTGGAATCCATGTTGGGATTATGTAATCAATGTCTGTTCATCCCTTACTCACCGGTCAAAGGTATGACTGACGACCTACATTGGTGGTTATCAAGACTTAACCAGCCCTCCGTTTCCAGACCCATACCAGCTCCTCACGTTGTCACCGACCCAAATGCATTCTCAGATGCTAGTTCAGGGGTCAGTATTGCCATCATCATCAACAAGAGATGTAGAGCCTGGAGACTCATTCCAGGCTGGCAGACCCTCGATGGCGCCAGAGATATCGGATGGGCTGAGGCAGTCGGCTTCAAATTACTCGTCAGAACCCTCACCAGGCTTATTGGTTCTAGCGGACACTTTAGGGTTTATGGTGACAACAAGGGAGTGGTCAAGGGATGGTGGAACGTGGAACAACAGGAGCAAAAGTAAATCCATTAACAATGTATTCCGCCAGATCCATTCCTTCCTCAAAAGCTTCAACAACACCATATCCATTCATACAGCCTACATACCAAGTAAATCCAACCTGGCGGACGCTCCATCTAGAGGAATCTACCCACCTCCCGAGCTGATATTACCCGATATCCAACTCCTAACTGGCCTCAATAGGTTCATTGTTGATTCCACACACCCCTATACCAACTCTGTCTTTTCCACGAAGACCGCTACCCCCATGCACTTACAAACTGCACTGACGACGCTATCAGGCATCTTGATTCCAACTAACTCACCCATGATTCCAAATTCCACAACCACTATTACCACAAGCAACATAGTAAACGATATTAATCCCAAATCACGGTTTGATACACCTCCAATTCCAATCTCAACCTCCCAAAACCGAACCCCCCACAGGTACCAACCTGATCTCACACCTCTCACACCATCAATCTCTGAGCTTCGTCCTCACTGCACAGCTTGCGACTGCCTTCGCCTCTGGAAACCCACCATATCTTGATTGAAGCGAGAGATAAACGGTACCACCTTAGAAATAACCGACACTGATCTAGACCACGTCATCACAGTGATTAACACCTCATGGAAACCAACAACACGAGAAACCTACGGTGCAGGCCTTCTTGTCTTCCACGTCTTCTGTGACCAACAGAACATCCCAGAGCTACACCGATGTCCAGCGGACCCCGTACTCATGCTCACTTTCATATCAAGTTGCACAGGTTCATACTCAGGAAAAACACTCGCAAATTATTTCTATGCCATTTGCGCATGGCACGTTCTACATGGAGCTCCATGGGAGATGAATTCAGCAGAGATGAAAGCAGCCCTTGATGGAGCAACCATCCTAGCCTCTCCCAAATAAAAAAAGCCAAAACACGAGCCTTTAACAATCACCACCATTACTGCCATTGCAGGAAGACTCGATTTATCTCAACCTCTGGATTCCGCAGTGTATGCGTGTCTCACAACTACTTTCTACTCAGCAGCCTGACTTGGCGAATTCACAATACCTTCGCTAAAAGCATTTGACCCTTCCCAACACATCAAACCGTCTGACATTCGCCAAGATCAAGACCAACATGGCCACCAAGTCATAGTGTTTCACCTACCTCACACGAAATCTTCCCCTAGTGGCGAAGACATCTACTGGTCAGATCAACACGGTCCCTCCGACCCACAAGCCGTGCTACGTAACCACCTCACCATCAACTACCCTCCAAATGACAAAGCCCTCTTCTCATGGAGACACCCACAGGGTCTTTGCCCACTTACTCGTGCCAAATTCCTTAAGCGTATCAACACAGTAGCAACCAAGCTGGGAATGGAATCATTGAAAGGACACGGTATACGCATCGGGGTAACATTAGAATATCTCTTACAAGGGATACCCTTCGATGTCGTCAAATCCATCAGTAGATGGTCGAGCGAAGCCTTCCTCATTTACCTACGTCAGCATGCTATCATAATCACACGATATATCCAAGGCACTCCAATCATGGAGGCCTTCACACGTTACACTATGCTGCCCCCTCGTTAATTTTCACACTAGTGAGTAATTCATTTTCACCCACTTCCTAAATCAGGGGTTGCCTAAGACTTCTCTTGCCGCGTCACTGGGCTCCTTATATTTGGGAATAACAGTTCATCTTAGTCTGATTTTCATAGTTCAGGACCCTTGGTTGAAAAACCCTTTGGGTTTTTGCCCCCACTATTCCTTCATAACATACATATTTGGTCATATAAATCACTCAATTTCTATCTGAGCAATTACCTATCAATACACATAACCATCGACTGCATAGATTAATCTTTTTTACTGTGAGTCCAGCATTTTAAATACTTAGCAACATATAGAACACCTTTTCAGTTATAATTTTCATTTTTCTAGAAAGGGAGTTTGTAGGTCATCAGATATTTTGAATATTTTATTTTCCTGCAGGTTGTCTGATAGTATAAATTAAAACTACTTTTATACAAACCTTTCTATTTAAGATATTCGATTTGCTAAAGGACTTAAGTTAAAAACTTCTTTTAATCTTGAGCCTCCCGAAGTGTTACCTGATTGGGCTGATTTACCTTATGCAACTTACTTGCAACTTATTTCAACAGATTTTTTGCATACTCTGACAGATTCTGCCTTATGACTGCAGATCAGCAAGTGGGGTTTTCCTGATGATGTGCTTCTGTTCAAAATTCCTCAAGGTATTTTATCTTGCCATCCCCAACATTCCTCTATTCTGTCATCAAGTGAATATCATCGCTGAATCTCTGCTGGCCTTGGAGAGAATCATCAACAATATCAGCAAGTATCAACCATGGTGTGCATTGAGCAAGTTATTTAAATGTTCTTGGTGTTGTTGTCATGGTCCATGCTCGGTCATGTTCTTCCCAAAGAACAATCAAAGGACGGCTCCAACAGAGTCTCCGATGATGGCCAACTCACCATTGTTCAGTACCACTGTCACCACCAGCCACCCTCGTTGGACTTATATCAGAGCTCCATCGGAATACTTCCTCCACTCCAATACCACCAACAAATCTGCATTCCTATCATTGTCATTACCAACCAGCACCATATGCTATCTACTGCAGCACAACCAGAGCCCCACCATGCTCTACACATGTTCTATGTTCCAGGCCAATCATATCACGCACACACCAGTTCTTGAGGTCATGGGTCTTGGTCACCACAAGGACTTGCGAGGATTTGAGTCAGCATCCTTTGGCACCCTTTGGAGTATGAGTCTCTTCATTATATGTTCATTCTACTACCATATGCTCTCCAAGTTAACTCCATATATGTTCATGTTTTTCCTCTGTATAAATACTCCAGTTTGTTGTATGTATTTTGCTAGTTTGAATATCAACTTAGCAACCTACTTCTCTTAACTTGCTCTTGCCTTTCTTAAGCTTCTTCTTGGCTCAACTCCAGACTCTCCTACTCTGTCTGGACCTCCGAAATTTGAGGCATCCATCAAGAGAGCGGCGCAACCTACAAGTTGAAGCCAACGCCTTGCACAACTTTGGACCTGACATCTCCATTTGAAATCCGAGCTTAACAGTTGTCAGCAAGTTTTTCCTTGCCATCCCTAACATTCCTCTATTCTGTCATCAGGTGAATATCATTGTCAACTCTCTGCTGACCTTGGAGAGAGTCACTGTTATGACTTCGATTGGTTCAGACTTTACAGTCGTGATCAAAGACAGTCAATGCTAAAGATGTTCAGTTTCAAAAGACTCAAAAGAGTGCCTTGGGTTTTATTCCAAGGTATTGTCTTAGGGTTGAGCTAAGTTTGAGTAAGAATATGTCTAATAAAGACTAGCTAGAGTTACACAGTTTCTAGCTATGGTTTATATAAAAGATAATATGTGCATAGTGCATGGTTGAAACATGTTCTACATGTGTTCGACAAAGAGGTAAAGGCATGAATGAAAAACATGCATTGCTAGCATGTAATATGCACATTATGCATGAGGAATGATAAAGAAAAGAAGAACATGCATTCGTAGCATTGTTGTTCTAAAAGTAAGAGTAAAAATAAAAATAAATCGTACGTGTGGAGATGGAATCGTAACACTACCCTCGCTACCTTCGAAAATTCCAGATTTGAAATGTTCAATCAAGATTAGGGCAATTGTCGATGATGTGTCCCAATCTATTGCACCAGGAACAAACAATCTCTCTGCAGTCTAACATCAGATGACCATGAAGGCCACATTGTCGGCAGACCATAGCAGGGGCTCCTGGAACAAAGATCATATCACAGTATTCTTCAGAATGAAAGCTGTTGTAGATGTATCATTGGCATTGGGAGCATTGAGTGTTGTCAACTGGCAATGCGGTGCCATTGTCAGAGCCGCCATCGTCAATGACTATTGGATTATGAAAGGAGCTGACCAGGGCTCGAGGAGTCGAATGGTTTGAGTGATTAGAAGAGTGAGGAGTAATAAGGGAGGGAATAGATGGTCGTCAAGGTCATTGAAGAGAAGAAGGGAGCGAAGACAAATCAGATGGTACAACTGATGGTGGAAAGTCCATCCGTTGACGTTGGCAATGATTTCTTTCTCACCTCATGTGGATAACTGGTTGGAGAATATTGTCAAGCCCACCAAAACAAGCTTCCTAGAAAATTGCTTCTGCAAACTCGTAAAGAAGGTTGAGTTCGTTTAGTTCATGTTGTCGTCTTTGTTCTGTTTCTTCTTCCTGTCGTATGATCATTTGTCAAAGTAAAATAAAGGTCACATAATTATCTCGGAGGTGTCCGTTGCCAGCAAGTAGAAGGTAGACATGCCTGATGTCTGTCATAGTGGAAGAGAATCGGAATAATTTGTCAGAGGAGAATGTGGTTGGGTAAGGACGAGAAGCTCTGGTAGGAGGCATTTTTCAGTGAAAGGGGTTGAGGAATGGATTAGTCAAATTGTTTCAGGGAGAGGATTCTCGAGGGGGAATGAAGAAGACTTTGTTATGTTCTGTGAAACAAACTGTTTTTTTACAACAGTAAGCCTTGTTGAATCCATGGTCAAGTCTATTCTTGTTATCAAGTTGTCAAGAAGCTTCAGGAATTTGTCATATTCTTTGGCGGAGTTCTGCATGAGTTTGATTCGTTTGTTTATAACGTCTTTGAAAGTGATGAGATCTGAAGAGGTCTTTCGAGGATCAATTTCATTTCTTTTGAGAAGTTTCAGAGTTGATGTCAGTTTTTGTAGAGAGTAAGCAGTCTCCATCGTCGGAGAAAGCTTGTTCTGGTTCCCACAATGCTTCGGAGATAGGATATCCTTTCCATTTCATGTAGTATTGATAACCTCATCCTTATTTTCAATGATTGATGATCAAATCTACTTCATAGACTCCTTCTTTGTTTTCGAGTTCCGTCGGCGGTTCAGGGAAATTAGCTCCATAGATATTGTTCTCTTTGTAGGAAAGAAGGAGGGTGGCATGGAAGACATTATGGATTCACCAAGAAGAAGGGAGTTGGAGTCGATAAGTCACTGGTCCTAGGACTTCTGTGATGATGAATGGTCCTTCTCGTTTTGGTTTCATCTTCTCATTGTATTGAGTCTTCATGTTTCTTGAGTAAAGCCACACTTTGTCTCCTTTCTTGAACGGAATAAAGGTTGATTTCCGTTGATCAGCCATGTGTGTTCTAGCAAGTTCATGTGCTGCTAGTGCTTCTTCTTGATTCTTGATCAGGGTTTTCATCCTGTCTTCTACAGCAGGGTATTTCATGTTTTTGAATGAAAGTGGAAGGGTTATCGGAGATTCTCCAAACATGAGTTCGAAGGGTTTTTTCATTCAGTCAGCGTGTTGTCGGTTATTGTATGTGAATTCCATAAGATGTAAGGCTTTCAGCCAGTCTTCTGGATAAGAAGTGCAATAGATTGACAGATATGCTTCAATCTCTTGGTTCATTTGTTCTGTCGTTCCGTTGGTTTGTGGGTGATATGCAGTGGATAAGGCAGATTTGATGCCTAAGGTCTTTAGCAATTCTTTGAAAGAGTTCGATGCAAACTGTGGTCCTCTGTCTGATATGATTTTGTTGGGTAGTCCAAATATTTTGTAAATATTTTCAAATAAAATATTTCCTGTCTGTTCACTCGTGATTGTTTTGTTGCAAGGGAAGAGAATTACCCCCTTTGTAAGCCCCTGGTCGACCATGGCCAGAATAGAATCAAATCTGTCTGCAGGTGGTAAATTGGTTATTAAGTCCATCAAACAATGAGCAAAAGGTTGTGTTGTCAAAGATCCTTCAGTGGGTATAAAGGCGGGTTCCGAGGGGTTCCAGTCTATTTTAAACTGTTGACAGATTCCACAACCTTGAACGTAGTTTTTCACAAAAGTTCGAAGTCCTGGCCACCAATAATGTTGTCGTACTGCATTATAAGTTTGCAGTTCTCCAGGATGTCCAGCGGTTTCATGGTCATGGAAAGTCTTCAGAATATTTTGTCGCAATTCTTTGTCTAGAGGAATATAATTCCGTCCTTGATAGAAAAGAATATTTCTGTCTTCAAAATTTTCCAGTGTCCAGTCATTGGTAGTATGTCCATTTAGCAGCAGCAAGAGTGCTGTCTCAGCATCTTTGTCCATAGAATTTACTTCGTTGAAGATCGATGTCAATGAGATTGATGAAGAGATTTTCAGGTAAAAGAATCATATCTTCATTATCATTATCTTCTTCTGGACAATGGTCTGGTTGTTGAGATAAAGCATCTGATTGAATCATCTTCTTTCCTGGAGTATGAACTAGTTTGATGTTGTATTCAGATAAGAACAAAAACCATTGGGCTTGTCATCTGTGCAACCTTTTGGCTTCTTTGTGAGAGGTCAAATTCTGATGATCAGAAAGAATGATTTTTGTATGCCCAGATCCTTGAATATAATGTCTCCAGGCTTCCAAAGCTCGGATAATTGCCAGTAGTTCTCTGTCATGAATGTCATAATTCTGTTCTGCAGGTGAGAATGTTTTAGAATAAAATGCCACTGGGTGTCTGTCACTGTTTGAGTCCAATTGTGAGAGGACAACTCCAGTAGCATATTTTGATGTGTCGCTTTCTATTTGAAAGGGTTTTGAGTGGTCTGGCATGGCCAAGACTGGCTCTTCCATGAATCATTTCTTCATACTTTTGAATGCATCCTGGCATTCTTGGGTCCAATCAAATCTTTTGTTCTTTCTCAAAAGGTCATTCAGTGGATGTGCGATGTCAGAGAAATTTCTAATAAATCAGCGGTAGAAGTTTCCAAAGCCGAGGAATCCTCTAACTTGTTTGACAGTAGAGGGGACCGGCCAATCTTGAATTCCTTTCAATTTCAAAGTGTCCATGGAAACTTTTCCTTCTTTGATAACCATTCTCAGATATATGATCTTTGTCTTGTGAAATTCACATTTTGAGGGTTTCAGGTAAAGGTCATTGTCTCTTAGTCGTTTCAGAGCAATCTTCGTGTTTTCTTTGAGAATCTTCAGGTCTTTGTGGAAGATGAACATGTCATCCATATAGACAATAATCAAAGTGCCAGTGATCATAGAATTCATCATTCCTTGGAAGGTTGCAGGGGAATTACACATTCCAAAGAACATAACGGTTCGTTCAAATAGTCCTCGATTTGTCTTGAAAGCAGCTTTCCATTCATCACCTTCTTTGATTTGGATATTGTTGTAACCCCATCGGACGTCAAGTTTAGTGAAGTACTTGGCTCCTTTAAGTTTATCAATTATCTTGGAGATGAGTGGCAATGGATAGACATTCTTGATCATCCAGTCGTTTAGATAACGGTAATCTTGGCATGGTCGTAATTTTCCTGCTTCTTTTTTGTTGACAAAGAAGAAAGGTGACGCCATAGGAGATTGTGATGGTCGGATATAGCCCTTTTCCAAGTTTTCGTTAAGGAATTTGTCCAGTTCAATTTGTTCTATCGGTGTAAGATTGTAGTTTTTGAAGGATTTAGGAACAAATCCGTCTTTTAACTCAATTTTGTGGTCCCAAACTCATTCTTCAGGGAAATGGTCTGCTTTCTTTTTGTCAAAAACATCTAAGAATTCGTGATATTCTTCCGGTATTTGTTCTTTCAGAGGAACAACTTTCTTCTTCTCATTGTGTGTCTGATGGAGAAGCTGAGAAGTTGTCAGTTTCGCATTTATCCAGATGTTCGGTTTGTCTTGTTCTGTGTTTTCCAACATTTGGATGACAAGGTTTTCTTTGTCCAATAAAGGATTTATTGGTCCATTTAAGAGTTCTTCTTCATCGTTTTTGTTGTTGATGAAGGCCTGTAGGTCAGGTTTCTCATGGTTGGTGTGCGTGGGAGAAACCTTAAAGTTCCCATCAATGTTTTTAGCTTTCTTTTGTAAAGAAAGTTGAGTTGAGTTGTCTGTTGGTTTTCTATTGATTTTCATCAATCGAGGTTTTCCGTTTTCAAAGTTTCTCCAAGAGAATTCTCCAGTTTTCCAGTTTATTTTGGGATTGTGTTTGTTTAACCATCACTGCTGGCACCAGGTGGCGTTTCCCCTGGAAAAACCCATTAAGAGACATGTTTTGTGATTTCCAAAGGGTTTTTCCCACGGAAACACAAAAAGTGTTTCTGAAAGAAAAATCCGAGAAACACATCATGTGTTTCTTTCATGTTTCCCATAGATAAATTTTTTGTTTTTCTCAAAATTTATCATTTTGAAACATGATAAGTGTTTCTTTCTTTGTTTGAAACAAAGAAAGCATGTTTCCCATAGATAAATCTTGAGAAAAACAAAAAATCTATCTATGGGAAACATGAAAGAAACACATAATGTGTTTCACAAATTTTTCTTTCAGAAACACTTTTTGTGTTTCCATGGGAAAAACCCTTTGGAAATCACAAAATGTGTCTCTTAATGGGTTTTTCTGGGCGAAACACCACCTGGCACCAGCAGTGCATGGGAATCCAAGGATGATCTTTTGTTTTCCGAGTCTGGTAACAAATATTTGGGTGTTTCTTCTTTTTCCAAAGATGGTAAGGTCAAGTTCCACAAAACTTTTGATAGTTCCACATTTATTTTCCATTCCATCTACATTAAAGGCTTTTAGCAGTTGTTCTAGCTGTTGGATTTTAAAACCAGATTTTTTTGCATAATTCTGGTCAATGAATTTTCCTCCAGCTCCACTGTCCAGAAGTCCAGGTGTGTCGACGTTTTCTTTCTCAGTTTTCCCACTAATTTTGATGGAATAGTCATTGAATTGGAGACTATTCTAGCGGTATATACAGAGAAAATATTGAGACTTGGAGAGACCGACGTCGAGGCAGCTCTCTGCATTAAAAACCCTCTTCTTCTGCTGCCTTGAACAAGGCCTCTTTCACATCTTCGTCCATTAAAGCCACCAGGGCTGTGATATGGGTATGGGCATCCTTTCCCTTCATCTTTCTTGGTGAAAAGGAAGTAGTTGGAGCTTTCTTCTTTTCTTCGTCGGGCAGACAATCTCTTCTGAGATGTCCCTTCTTCTCGCATTTAAAACATAGTCCATTTTTCATGCATCGTTCTTGTTTTTCGACCATCATAATGTCCATGTCCATGGTGTTTGGGTCTTTCTTGGAGAAATTCCATTTCTCCCTTCTGTCTTCTTTTCACCTTTCTTTCCGGATTTCCCAGTGTTCGTTTGTCCCAGGATGTGTTGCATCCTTTTGTAATTGTTGCCGAGCCACGAGGCCCATTTGTACCATTCTTTCAATGACTTTGGTGGTTTTTCCAGAGTCAGGAGTTGTCATTGCAGAGATGTTGATAAAGTCTCTCGGAATAGGTCAATGACTATTGGGTTGTCATCTTTGAGTTTCGCCTTTGTAATGAGCATTTTATATTTGGTGATATGCTCATCGATCAGTGTGTCTCCAATTCTCAATGCTTTCATTTCTTCCAGTGTGTTGCCTTCAGAGTCATAGGGTTTAAAGGCATCTTTCAAACTGCCGATGAAGCTTCTGAGGGTTCTGAAGTTAGGATCGGTTCCTGCAAGGATTGCTCCATCAAATGTTTCTTCGATAAGCTGTTGTTTCCAGGAGGCAGCGTCTCCTTCTTCCATAAAAGATAGCATGAAGGCTATCTTCTTTAGGTTCATGTCATATGTTTCTGCATTAATCAGAATGTACATCTGAGAATCTTGTAAGAACGTCTTTAGGTTCTCTCGTTTTCCATTAAAGGGTTTCGGAAGGTTAAGCTTAACCTTCTTTCCTTTCAAATCGGTTTCTGTTCCGAGATTCATTGTTTCTTTGAGGTCTAGGGGTGAAATAGGAGGGGAGTGGGTAGGAGTGGTGAATGGGATGATCACTTCAAGATTGAGTGGTGGAGGAAAGAAAATGTTGAATGGATTAAATCCTGGTGAGAAGATAGCGCTTCGAGCTAAGTCCTCTGGTTCTTGTATCAATGGCAAGCTTGTTCTATCAGAACTTGCTCGACTGTTTTGTTTGGAACTTGTCTTGTCTGTACAAGAGGGTGTCACCGGGTCAGAGACCTTCTAATGATGTTTGTTTTGTTCGGTTTGTTTCAATTTTATTTGCTTGTGTAGAAACAAAGCGAAATGTCGATAAGCTAATCTTTTGTTACAACTGCGATTGGTTCAGACTTTACAGTCATGACCAAAGACAGTCAATGCTAAAGATGTTTGGTTTCAAAAGACTCAAAAGAGTGCCTTGGGTTTTATTCCAAGGTATTGTCTTAGGTTGAGCTAAGTTTGAGTAAGAATATGTCTAATAAAGACTAGCTAGAGTTACACAGTTTATAGCTATGGTTTATATAAAAGAGAATATGCGCATAGCACATGGTTGAAACATGTTCTACATGTGTTTGACAAAGAGGTAAAGGCATGAATGAAAAACATGCATTGCTAGCATGTAATATGCACATTATGCATGAGGAATGATAAAGAAAAGAAGAACATGCGTTCGTAGCATGTCGTTCTAAAAGTAAGAGTAAAAGTAAAAATAAATTGTATGTGTGGAGATGGAATCATAACAGTCACCAACAATATCAGTGAGTATTAACCCTGATGTATGTCCAGTAAGTGGTGTGCATCTGCTCATATGGGCCTGGGTGTTAGGGGACACTCCGCTTCATCCAATGTTTCCTCCAATATTTCTCCGTCACCTCTGTATATTCCTCCTCATCATCGCTAGTCCAAGACAGAGTGCACTCGCGGCTCCGATACCGGAGTCCAATGATCACGTGATGTAGCATTCCTATCACTGTTTCACCATTCTCCATCTTTTTCCATCATTTTATTATCTTTCATCATTTTATTATTTCAACTCCGATTTCTTGGTATATAGACATGCATCCCACCTTAGCAGGGCTTTATCCTTTTCTTTTAGGATCCTGTGCTAGGTGCGCTTTCCTGTTGTATTTATGTTTATAGATATGTTTAGGAACCCCTGCTAGATCTCGACTAAGTCGTTCCGCAGTTGCCCTAACACTGGGGGTTTTCTGCTTTTCCTAAGTATCCTTCTTTGTCTTCTCATATACATACATATCATACATTCCATCCCAATAATATTGATGAAAACAACAGATATATCAGTCAATATATTGTTTGATGCTTTTGTCTAGATTGCACAAACATTGTAACATTGATTGTATATAGAACTCTTCTTTATGCTTTAAGTTGTGTAGCAGCATTTGATCAATATGTAAGGAAAATCAGCGTGATTTTATGTATGGTAATTTCCAACATAAAGACATGGATGTGAAAGATGGACATTGCCCTCAATCCATATAAGAGTAGAAAAGGAGCAACAATTTTTGCGAAATACTCAAGTCTGCCTTACATTGAAATTATTATCCTTCCATTCAATAATATCAATCATTGGGGAGATGCAATACTGACAGATATGACCATTACCTGACAAGCTGCAAAGTAGTTATGAAGGTGGCAAAGTTGGGCATCTCTCTCAGTGCATTTAAGCATTGAAAAGTACACGTCAAAGACTTATACGTTTGGGGCACATTTTGCTTTTTGTCAACCTTTTTCAATAGCAATAAATCCTTGTCCGACCTTCCTCAATTTCCCGATGTGAATGTCAATAATAATCGCGGAACTGCCCAACCTTACAACGGCATTTGATCCCAGTGACACTGAATTTCAAGAAGAAGAAAAATGGACACGAGATCCAATTATATCAAGGAGCTGTAGCATCTCAAAGAGTGGTCGATGACTAGTAGTGTTGAGAACAGAGGGCGTTGACTTGGATGGAAAAAAACGTTGATTGATTTTGGGCAATGGCCTTATGATTCATCTTCACTTTCGTCGCCTGAAACCTCAGCGTTTTCCTGCCCAGCTTTCATCATGAGTTGTGCCAGATCTTGCTCATCTGTCTCCGAAACAGCCTTGGCCTAGTAGAAAACAATCAATTTAGAGGCAAAGTAGACGACAATAATAGTAAGTACGCACCTTCATCTTCACTATCAAACTTCCACCTTGTGATTCAATGGTACTTTGGATAGCTTCGATTGCCCGCTCTAATCTTTCAACTGCGACGTACTGTTTATGAGATAGTCAGTAATTTGAAAAAAAATCGAGTCACGATACTATTCAAATATACCTTGTCTGTGGAATTCGTGGTGAGAACGTAGAGAGGAGGAGCAACAAGTTTGGCTTTTATGGGTACCGCTTCATTGCTCTGCTTCTCTCCAGCACGTAAAGCTTTTTTGATGGCGTCTATGCCAGCTGGTGTATAGCATGTCAATTCAATATCAGCACGGAGTTTTATGGGCTGGGGTGTCAGACGCCTGGCAATCGTGCCGATTAGGACCGACAGCGCCAATGCTGCAATGGGGGTCATGAGTGAGGAGAAGACGCTATCGGGTTCTCTAGATAAAAGATCAGATGAGGCAGTAAAGGTGATGCAGAAACACAGACGTAAGAGCAAGTTTAAAAGCATCATAAGGATGCCCATATTTCTTTCCAAGGGGCCAGGCAATCTGCTCATATAACTGCTCAAGTTTTTCATCTTCGTTACCTCCCACTCCAGGGATCTCGTGTTCAATAATAATACCATCCTCTTCTTGAGCAGCCTGTCGAATCTTCCGGGCAGCTCTTTTGCTCTCTTTTTCAGCAGGCTCTGGAACTGGCGCCGCCTGAGGACCTCCACCCTCTCCATTGACAGAAGGAACCTTTGATGCCACATGCCGCAGGATAGATGACACTGTTTTTGATTTCATATATCGTTCTTCGCATTTTACGATATCTTCTGGAGAAACCCTCCGTTTGGACAAATCGATGTAGCCTAATGACCCATTTGTTAAAACAAAAGGCCAAACCGTGCCATTTAAAGGGTGGAGAGATCAAAAGAACGAACCTTTTTCTTTGTCAACTCGGAGGACGACGACGACTTCGTTCCTTCCTACTCGGATAAGTTTCTGCACTGATCTTATACGACGACGAGAAAGTTCAGATAATAGAATCATTCCTTCGGTATTGTCGTATTCAAGCTGTCATGATCTTGGTCAGGCCGCGATGTGACATTGGACTGATATCCGGGTTGCTCATACCAATTTTACATATGCTCCCATTTCTGCAATTTGACGGACTTGTACCATGACAAGCTCGTCGACCTCTGGGTACTTCTGTTCGTAATAGCGCATGGTCTCCAATTGGGTAGGATTGGGGTCAGAGTTCCGTCTAAACCCAGGATCGGAGGAAGATTATTTATCGTAGGAAATGATCTTGTGACAAAAGCGTGATACTAGTGACCGTAAAGTAGCTAGTGACAAATTTTGGCACACAGAGGAATCTCGATAGACATTGACAATTTAAGAATATGAAATTCACTGCCTGCTACATACGTTCGGTTCTCGTATTTATACCAGAAGGTAGGTAGCTAGAGTAATCACTGTTTCTAACATGTGATAAGGAACATATAGGGTACAAAGAGGAAATCACGGTCAGTAATGATAGGGTTTTCTTTAATTCAGTAAATAAACGATGGCAACGAAACGAGGAAATAAAATATAACAAAAGAAATAATCAGAAAAAGAAATAACCTGTGACAACGAGTCCCGCTCGTTACACCCGCCCTCCAAATCACATCCTAAGGTGATTTATTCTTGCATTTGGTCGCCAATAACAGCCTTCTTGGCTTTGCTCGCATAAGTTCGACTGACCGGCGCCATAGATGCAGCAGAACCAGCAGTAGTAATAGTAGTAGAACTGGTGGCGACATTATTTTGAATGATAGAGCTGGCCGTCGCAGGCGCTTCGATAGCGCGTTGCTGATCGGTGGAGCGTGTAGCCGAGTCGAATTCGACGAGGGGCTGAGTCGTCGAGTTCCTGTGTTGTAATAATGACCGGAGTATACCGGATATCTAGCGTTACCGAACCGATTACTAGTCTACGGCAGGACCCCGGAAAGTACACTAAGATCCCTGATCCCAAAATGCTGAAATTTTGCGATTTTTATCCAAACCGTTTTGGGCAATTTTTATCCGAATTTCAGACCATGCCTTCGCCAGACCCAATTTTTATCCGAATTCCGGATTAGGCATTGAAAAAATTGCTAGATTTTTTTTTCTTGCGTTTCCCGCCCAACGGGCCTTCTGTATTGCTACCAGCATCACCAAAAGACAATTACAAAGACTTAATCCTCAAAATTAAATCATCCACCCGACTATTCGTCATCGCAGCCTTCGCCATCTGAGTCTGGTTGGATGTTCACACCCAATTTCTTGCGTTCCCCCAAAGCTTTAATTACATCGGATATTTTCTTTGGTTGAGCCTTTAGCTTCTTAAAAAGGTCAAGGTCATCTTGAGAAATTTGCAGTGCTCCTTCAACTGTGGTAGGTGCGATGCTCAGAGCACATAAAAAGGAGGACGAAGGGACAATGTCGAAGCAGAAAAGTTGAGGAAAGGCATGCGACATCAAAGGTTTGTCGCAAAACCTGGTCCCGAGGGAAGATGTCAAAAAGAAGGCGTAATTGAGGCTTGGGTTGTGGGATTTATCATTTGGCAGGTATGGATAGATAACTCAGATATAATAAATATGCTGTAGCTTAGTGGTTTGTAATTGTATGTTGGAGGTCAACTTGGGTTTGTCTAACCTGGGGTTTGAACCTTGCCCGAAACCTCAAATTTTATCCAAACAATGGCTCAGGCAGGCCTTGGTGGAACCAATTTTTATCCAAATTTTCGGGGGTGGCATTTTTGCGAAAAAATCCTAATTTTTATCCAAACAGACCTGAGGAATTTTGGCAAAAAGTCCCAATTTTTATCCAAACATGACCCTATGGTGCTGTTCGCTTAGAGACAACCAAACTTGTATAACTTTTATAGGAGCCTCAATTCCAACTCTGTTTCTTATCCCTCTGTAGAAAGTACTCCTTTTAACAATACAAACCTTTTGTACAGAGGG
>Ga0193743_1001307_pt1 | contig 18563 bp, 16 predicted proteins | sample L2c2metaG_FD_143038 | JGI IMG/M metagenome (GOLD analysis project Ga0193743, IMG submission 143038) | Soil microbial communities from a riparian zone of the East river system, Colorado, United States - L2c2 | ecosystem: Environmental > Terrestrial > Soil > Riparian zone | place: USA: East River... | reverse complement strand
TAATGTCATGAAGCTCTGGGCACACTGCCGAAAAGCTCTGTGCATCGGGATCAAACTCCAGCACAATGCGGAACTTCATGACATTAAGTATAGGTCGAGTATGCCGCTGTGGAACAATGATCGGTTGCTGCTCAAGCTTGCCGCGCTGGTCCTGGCTCTGATGCCCGCCGTCCTGACGGTGGCCGCCGAACCGCCGGATCGTTCCCCGCAACTGCTTCTGACCTCGCAACGCTTGCGGCGGCTGAAGCGGGACCGTGAGCGGCAGACGACGCGCTGGGTGAACTTTGAAAATCGTGTGAATGCCGTGCCGGATTCGCCGGAGCGGGGCTTTGAACTGGCGCTCTACTATGCGATTACCGGGAACGAGATTCGCGCGAAGGAAGCAGTGCGGTGGGCCCTGGCGCACGGGTGTGAGCGAAGGCAGGTGGCGCTGGTGCTGGATTGGACGCGCGGGTTGATTTCCGCAGCGGACCGGAGCGCGCTCGCGGCGCAGGTTTGCCCGTCGAACGCGGGCACGGCCGCCGTTCGCGATGCCATTTTTCTAAAAATCGCCATGGGCGAAGACACCTCAAAAATTGTAGAGGATAGCCGCAAACAGGTCGGGCCCTCACTGGCGGCTGGGGGGTTTCAGGATGCGCACGAACTCTATGCCGCATCCGAATACATAATGGCAGCGCGCGCCGCGCAGCACCTCGACGTGCGCGAAGACGACTCCGCCTTTTTCTTGCATTTGCCCGTGGAATTCCTGCTGGCGCTGAAGCCGGGCAAACTGGAAAATCCGGACTGGATGACGCACGTGGCGGCGCTGGCGCTGGTGGCGATAGATCCTAACCTTGAAAGTTCGCAGTATCTGCAGGGCTGGGCGATTGAAGACCGCAAGATGGTTCGCGAGGGTCCCGGCGTGGCGTACGAATTGTTGTGGGCCGATTCCTATCTTCCTGGGATCGGTTATCAGAATACGAGCCGTTGGATTTACGATGCGCACGGCCGCCTCTTTGCGCGCATGAGCTGGGAGCCGGATAGCTGCTTCATCGAAATCTCCGTAGCGGGCGTGACGGAACAAAACTGTCCGCCTGGCTGGCGCGATGGCCCGGCTACCATCGGACAGCTTAGGTTGATTCCCATGCAGGAACATTGCGTGGAACTGCCGCGCGTGCAAGGCAACGAATCCGTGGTCGTCTGGAAACTGAAGCCGAATGAGACGGTCCGCTACGAACAAGCGAAACAGCGCAAACAGCCGCAAGGTTCCAGCGAGGCCGACGCGGCAGGCATGTGGCGCGTAGCGCCCAACATCGAGGGTAAGGCCTGCACGGCAGCGCCACGCTGATAGACTTAACATGTCTACTTTTGCGCCAGACAGTGCGTAGTGGCAACCAAGGGAGCTTTCGGTAATTCATGATTGCGGCAACACAATTGCGTTCGGGCATGATAGTGAAGTTCAACAACGAACTTCACTCGGTTTTCAGCATGGTGCACCGGACGCCTGGCAACCTGCGCGGCTTTGTGCAGGCGAAGATGCGGAATTTGCGCTCAGGCTCAATGATTGAGCACCGCTTCTCGTCGGAAGACAAGGTCGAGCGCATTTCGCTGGATGAACAGGAGATGGAGTATCTCTATGACGACGGCGAATACTTCTACTTCATGAATACGGTGAGTTTTGAGCAGATGCACCTGACGAAGGATCTGCTGGGCGACGGCGTGCTGTACCTTATGCCGCAGCTTACGGTGAGCGTGAAGTTTTACGATGGCAAAGCGATCAGCGTAGAACTGCCTCCGAGCGTGGAGATGGCCGTGGTAGAAACGGAGCCAGGCATCAAAGGCGCCACCGTTTCGAACGTGACCAAGGCGGCGAAGATGGATACAGGATTGGTCGTGCAAGTGCCGCCGTTTATCCACGAAGGCGAGAAGATCCGGATCAGCACGACCGATGGCAGCTATTTGGAGCGGGCCTAGGGCCGCGGATAGCAGAAGTTGCGCGACGACTTCCAGGCAATTTTCGGAAACGCGCACCTGCTGACCATTGCGGGGAACTTCTGGCCCCGCAAGATAGATGCAACGCAATTCCCGGCCATTCGCCGGGAGTATCGCATTGCCGAACGAATCACCGTTGCAGCGCTTGAACACCGGCCACTGGGCACGGCGCGCGGAGAGATCGTTTTCCTGCACGGATTGGAAGGCTCTTCCGAGGCGGGCTATATTGCCAGCCTTGCCCAAGCGGCCCTTATACGCGGGTTCGGCGTGCACCGGCTCAATATGCGCACGTGCGGGGGCACGGAAACGCTGTGCGAGACCATGTACCACTCCGGGCTGACCAGCGATACGAAGTTTGTTTTGGAGCAGCTGCAGGCGCGCAGGGCGGGACCGTGTTTCCTCGCCGGCTTTTCTTTAGGCGGTAACGTTGCTCTGAAATTGGCGGGCGAGTTGGGCCAAACCGATTTGCTCGCGGGAGTCTGCGCGGTTTCGACGCCCATCGACCTGGCCGCTTCCGTCCGGCAGATCGACAAACCTTTCAATATTCTCTATGTGCGCCGTTTCCTGGACCGTTTGCGGCAGCGCGTCAGGCGAATGAGTGAACTGCATCCTCATCTGTACAGCACAGCCGGCCTGGACGAGGTAAAAAGTATCTGGGAGTTCGACGACCGCTTCACGGCGCCGTTGTTCGGCTTTGGAACAGCGGCGAACTATTACGCCACTCAATCGGCCGTCAACTACCTGGATTCCATTCGTGTTCCCACCCTGGTGATCTGCGCGCAGGACGACCCGATGGTTCCGTTCGCGATGTATCAACACGCTGCTTTCAAAAACAATCCGGCCCTGACTTTGCTGGCGACGAAAAACGGCGGACACCTGGGTTTCCTGTCCCGGCGTAAACCGCGCTTCTGGCTGGACGGCGCCGTGCTGGATTGGATCGACGCACGGATGACCGGGCAAGCCTCAAAACGGGAGGCGGCGTTTGGGGGCTCGCTTCGCCAGGCCTAGGCTGTAATTCCGATAGGCCTGATCCAGCACTTCCACTACGTGCAGCACACGCTGGCGCTTGCCATGTTTACGAACGCCGGCCGCGAGCTGCAGCATGCAGCCTGGATTGGCGGTCACTAGCAAGGAAGCCTTGGTGGCGGCCACAGATTCCATCTTGTGCTCCAGAATCTGCGCTGCCATTTCGTCTTGCACTATGTTATAAATGCCCGCGCTGCCGCAACACAGGTCAGGCTGAGCCATTTCACGGAACTGCAACCCGGGAACCGCTTTGAGCAATTTGCGCGGCGCCTCTCTAATTTGTTGGCCATGCGCCAGGTGACAGGAATCCTGGTAAGTCGCCACTTCTTCCACGCTGCCCATCTCCGGGGCCAGATCGATGGAGGCCAGAAACTCTGTAATGTCTTTCAGTTTGCCGGAAAATTGCAGCGCCTTCTCGTGATACTCGGCATCTTCTCCCAAAAGATGGCCATACTCCTTCAAGGTCGAGCCGCAACCGGCCGCATTGGTGATAATGGCGTCGAACTCTTGCGCGTCGATGGCATTGATGTTGTTGCGCGCGAGGGCTTGCGCCTGTTCCTTCAAGCCGGAATGTAAATGCAGAGCGCCACAGCAGTTCTGCGCGGCGGGAATCACCACTTCGCAGCCATTTCTCTGGAGCACGCGAACGGTAGCTTCATTCAGACGGGCGAAGGCCACATTGGCCACGCACCCGGCCAGAAAAGCCACACGGTAACGGGGTGGACCTAACGGAGAAAAGGTCTTGCCGATTTTCGAATAGAAAAACGGAATTTCGGCGTTGGGCGAGAGCGCTTCCACGTTGGCAAGATTTCCGAACAGTTTGAGCACCGCCGACAGGCGCACCAGCTTTTGCAGCCCGGATGCCTGGTACAGGTACAACCCCGCGCCCGCCACCTGTAGCGCCGTCCGGGACGGCAGCAGTTTCTCGAAAATCAGCTTGCGTACGAGGCGTTCCCAACGGGTGGGCGTTATGTGGGCCTGTATCTGCGCCCTGGCATCCTCAATCATGCGGCCGTAGGGCACGCCGGAAGGGCAGGCTGTTTCACACCCACGGCAGGCCAGGCATAAATCCATGTGCCGGATGTAGGATTCGGTGATGGGCGCGCCGCTCGCGACCTGGTTCATCTGGTAGATGCGGCCGCGCGGCGAATCCATTTCAATGCCCAACTCGCGGTAGGTGGGGCAGGCGTTCAGGCACAGGCCGCAATGGACGCACTTGTCCAGATCGGCCTGCGCGGGTCCATCTTTTCTCTCGGTGACAATGGGGAACTCGCCAACTGCGCTCATACTAGATACGTCCATACAGGCGGGAACGGTTCAGCAGGCCATTCGGATCGAACATCTGCTTGACCCTCTTCATCATGCCAAAGGAATCCGCGCCGCGCGGCGAAGAACCCAGGAGCCAGAGATCTTTGCTGGTGCGGACCTCGGCGGGGGCGAACTCCACCACCATGCTGCGGCCGTCTCGATCGGCTGCCTTCCACAACGAATTTAGACTCTCGTCAGACGTAAGGTAAGCATACGTCACTCCTGAAGATGCCCGTGAAATACACGGGCCCGGGATGGTGCGCAGCAGCGGAGCCACACCGGCGAGGGGGGTCGAAATGCGGAGCACCAGGCCACTCGGGTGCCGGCGCAGGAACTCCGCCGCAAATTCGCTGACGCTGGTCCACCAGGCCGCTTCGTTGTTGCCGGTGAGGCGTTCGCCGCCACTTAGCTCTCTGGCGTACCGGGCCAGTACCGTGGGGCTTCCACCCGCGCGAATGGCAAGCACATAACCTCGCGACCCCAAACGCGCCGCGGCTGCTGGGGAAACAATATCCACGGCCAGCGGAAGCAAGGCGCTCTGATTGACCAGATCGCGTTTCTCCACGACAGCGTCCACATCGGGGAACGAGAACAGAAACGTCTCGGTTGCCTCGGGCAGGGGGTGCAGGCGGAAGTTGACGCTGGTGATGACGGCCAGTGTTCCGAAACTGCCAATCATCAGCTTTCCCATGTCGAGTCCCGCAACATTCTTTACCACCATGCCCCCGGTGCTCACGAGGCGTCCATCGAGCATGGCGAAGCGCATGCCGATCAGCAGGTCGCGCGCCGTCCCAAAGGAGCGCCGCAGAGGCCCGGATGAGTTCGATGCGATCACCCCGCCGACAGTGGCGCTCGCGGCAAAGGGCGGGTCGAGCGCGATCATCTGGCGGTTTTTCGCGAGCAGCGTTTGCAATTCGGCAAACGGCATCCCCGCTTCCACGCTGATGGTCAGGTCGTTGGGTTCGTATTGCAGGACTTGTTTCAACGCGGCGGTGCATATCGTCACATCGGCCGGCAAAACCGGCCCTGCCATGGAGAGCTTGGAGCGGTTGCCCATGGTCTCGACGGTTTGCCGCTTGTCCGCGGCTTCCCGCAAGGCTGACGCAAGCTGTTCCACCGACGAAGGCGTTACGGAGTTCATGTCTTCTTCGTGTCTAGACTAGCAAGGGCGTTTTGGGCGGAGCAGGTGATAAGCTGCAACAGACTGGAGCCATTGTTCAAAGCAGCCGAAACTAATTTAAGATATGGACTTCGAATATTCGGCGGAGCAGACTCAGCTTCGTAAATCCGTCCGCGATTTTGCGCAAGCTGAAATAGCTCCGCACGTTCTGGAATGGGACGAGCACCAGACCTTTCCGCTCGATGTCGTCAAGAAAGCCGGCCAGCTGGGTATCATGGGCGCTATTTTCCCGGAGGAACTGGGCGGCGCGGGTTTGGGCTATGTCGAATATTCCATCGTCATCGAAGAACTGGCGCGCGTGGATCCGAGCGTTGCGCTCATCGTCGCCGCGCATAATTCGCTTTGCTCGAACCATATCTTCCTGGCGGGGAATGACGGGCAGAAGCAGAAATACCTCCCCAAACTGGCCACCGGCGAGTGGATCGGCTGCTGGTCTCTGACCGAAGCGGAGGCGGGGTCTGACGCAGCCGGAACGCGCTCGCTGGCTGTCTTGAAAGGCGGCGAATGGATTCTGAACGGCGGGAAAACCTTCACCACTAATGCGCACTATGCCGACGTGTGCGTAGCCATGGCCGTGACGGACCGGGGCGCGTCGCAGCATGGCATTTCGGCATTCATTTTGGAGAAGGGAACGCCCGGCTTCACCGTCGGGAAGAAAGAGAACAAGCTGGGCATGCGCGCCAGTGCGACGGGGGAGGTGCTCTTCTCCGATTGCCGCCTGCCCGCGTCTCAACTGCTCGGCAAGCAGGGCGAAGGCTTTGTCGACAGCCTGCGGATTCTGGATGGCGGCCGCATCTCGATTGCGGCTCTGGCGCTGGGCACGGCGCAGGGAGCGTTTGAGGCGGCCCTGAAATATTCCAAGCACCGCAAGCAGTTTGGCCGCTTCATTTCGGAGTTTCAGGCCATACAGGACAAACTAGCCAACATGGCGACGGATATTGAGGCGGCGCGCTGGCTGATTTACCGCGCGTGTGCTTTAAAGGATGCCGACAAGCGCGTCACCAAAGAATCCGCCATGGCGAAGCTGTTCGCCTCGGAAATGGCGGTAAAAGTGGCGGACCAGGCGCTGCAGATCCATGGCGGTTACGGTTTCATCAAGGACTACCCGGTTGAGAAGTTCTATCGCGACGTGAAGCTGTGTACGATCGGCGAAGGCACCAGTGAGATTCAGCGCCTGGTGATTGCGCGCCAGCTGCTGAAGGAATGAATTCCTTGCGGGAGCGTGTGGCTGCGGGGGACTTGCGCGCTCTCGCCCGCGCCGCGACGCTGGTCGAAAACGGAACCGAGACCGGCCGCGAACTGATCGCCAGCCTCTTTCCGCTGACTGGACACGCCCTGCTGGTGGGTATAACCGGACCTCCCGGCGCCGGCAAAAGCACACTGGTCAATAGCTTGATTGGTTTACTGCGCGCGGAAGGGAAAACTGTGGGCGTGATCGCCGTCGACCCCAGCAGCCCGTTCACGCGCGGCGCCATTCTGGGGGATCGCATCCGCATGCAGGATCACCATGGCGACCCGGGGGTGTTTATCCGCTCCGTGGCGACGCGTGGGAGGCTGGGCGGATTAGGGCGGGGCACATTGGATCTGGCGCTGCTGCTGGATGCAGCCGGCCGCGACGTGGTGCTGGTGGAGACCGTGGGCGTAGGGCAGGACGAGGTAGACATCGCGCGCCTTGCCGACGTTACCGTTGTTGTTTTGGCGCCCGGATGGGGCGATGGCGTGCAGGCGATCAAGGCGGGCATCATGGAAATTGCCGATGTCTTCGCCATCAACAAAGCGGACCTGCCGGGCGCGGATCGCCTGGAGCAGGAGATTCGTGCGATGCAAGGACTGGCCCAGGAGGAGGGCCGTGCGGATGCTGCTCCGGTGCGCCAGGTGGTTGCATCGGAAGGCTGCGGCATGGAAGATCTGCTGGCCGCCGTTCGCGCTGCCTTCGCGAAACAGGGTCAGCGCGGCCGCCGAGTGGAAACATGGGCTGGACGTTTGCGGGAAATGCTGACGGACAGTCTGCTCGATTCCATCCCGCGGGACGAACTTGCGCGCCACGCGGAACTGGTAACTGCGAAAATAGAAGATCCGTATACGGCGGTCACTAATTTGAAATCGCAGCTCACTAAAACCAGTTAACCCCCGGCAGATGAAGAACCCTATTGAAATCGATCATCTGGGCATAGCTGTCCGCAGCTTGGACGAAAGCCTGCGTTTTTACGAGCAGATGCTTGGCCTTACGGTCAGCCAGTGTGAGACGGTAGCCGCGGAACAGGTGTCCGTGGCGATGCTGCCGGCGGGGCGGGAGGCCTCGTCGCCGAGAATCGAACTTTTGGAATCGGCTGCCGAAGGTTCCGTCATCGGCAAGTTTGTCGAAAGACATGGACCGGGTTTGCACCACATTGCGCTGCGGGTGGATAACCTTAGCGCCGTCCTGGAGCGGCTGAAGAGTGAAGGCGCGCGCCTGCTGAACGAACCCAGGCGCGGCGCGGGCGGCCATTTGTACGTGTTTGTTCATCCCGCCTCTACCGGCGGTGTTTTACTCGAATTAATTCAGAAATAAAGGAGCTAGGCAGCTAGTTTGGATAGCAAAGCAGAGATTGGAATTATCGGCGGGAGCGGCCTGTATCACATGCCGGGTTTTGAGGAGCAGGAGGAAGTGCGGCTCACAACGCCTTTCGGAGACCCTTCGGACGCCTACATCCTGGGCGAGATGGAGGGCCGCAAGGTGGCGTTTCTGGCGCGGCACGGCCGTGGACATCGCATTGCGCCTTCGGAACTCAACTTCCGCGCGAATATCTACGGCATGAAAATGCTGGGCGTGGAGCGCATTCTTTCCCTTAGCGCCGTGGGCTCGATGAAGGAAGAGCACGCGCCGCTGGATTTCGTGATTCCCGATCAGTTTTTCGACCGCACGCGCGGACGTATTTCCACTTTCTTCGGCGGCGGCGTGGTGGCGCATATCAGCTTCGCCGATCCCATCTGCCCGCAGCTTGCAAGCGTTGTACATCGGTCCGCCGGTCAAATCGGCATCAACAGCAAGGCCGGAGGCACTTACCTCTGCATGGAAGGTCCGGCTTTTTCTACGCGCGCCGAATCCAACATCTATCGCACCTGGGGCATGGACGTGATCGGCATGACCAATCTGCAGGAAGCGAAATTAGCGCGCGAAGCCGAGACATGCTACGTGACGATCGCCATGGTGACGGATTACGATTGCTGGCATGAAGAGCACGAAGCCGTGACGGTGGATCAGATTATCGGCGTTCTTACGAAGAACGCGGAAAACGCCTGCAAGCTGGTGCGCGAGGTCGTGCGGGAGATGCCGCCGGCGAGAGCTTGCAAGTGCGGCTCGGCATTGCAGCACGCCATTCTTACCGACCGCAAAGCCATTCCGCAGGAGGCAAAAGAAAAGTTGGGGCTGCTCATTGGCAAGTATACCGGCTGACGAACTAGCGCACGAGATCCTCGATGCCTGTCTGAAAGAGGGTACGTGGCCTTCGCGGGTGCTGGATGACCTGATCGAACGCGCGCTCGACGAGGATGAGCCGTTTTGCGCCATAGCCGCCACGCGCGCGCTCTTCGGAATTGTGATTGAGCAGCTGGGCGACTTGTTCGATCCCGCATTGTGCGACGTGTACGCCCGTCTGTTCTCGCACGTGATTGCGCGGGCGCTTCCGGAATACGATGCGCAGGAGCTGTTTCTGCGGTATCGCCGGGTGCGCCAGGTGCGCCCTTTTCCGGGCGGGGAAGTGCAACGCGTCTTCGTGCTGTCGCGCATCACGCTGGGGGCCGACGTGGCAGTTACCAGCGTGGCCCTGGCGGCGGCCAAGGAACGTTTTCCTCACGCGGAAGTCTGCCTGGTGGGGCCGGAGAAAAATACCGCCTTGTTCGCCGGCGATCCGTGTATCGCGCCTATAACCGTCAGCTACGGCCGTGGCAGTTTGCTGCGCGACCGGCTTCTGGCGGCGGCGGAATTGCAAGTGGCCGTGGATGAACTAAGCTCCATTGTCATCGACCCGGATTCGCGTCTCACGCAATTGGGCCTGATTCCGGTCTGCGATGATGCGCGCTATTTCTTCTTCGAAAGCCGCGCATTCGGCGGCGGATTAGACGGCACGTTGCCGGAGCTGACGGCGCAGTGGCTCACCGAAGTGTTTGACGTCGATTTTCAACGGCCTTACGCCGCTCCCGTTCAGCAGGATCGAATCGCCGACATTACGGTCAGTTTGGGCGTGGGAGAAAACGGCGATAAGCGCATTGACGATGAATTTGAGTTTCAAGTGCTGGCGAAACTGCTGAGCTATGGCCGTCCCGTGCTCTTGGATCGAGGCGCGGGCGGCGAAGAAGCCGATCGGGTCAATGCACTCGCCAAGAAACTGGGATCTCCGTCTCTTCTTCATTTACATGACGGCAGCTATGCCGAGTTTGCGAGCCACATCCTACAAGGAAACCTGCATGTAGGATACGATTCGGCCGGCCAGCACGTGGCTGCCGCCGCGAATGTCCCGCTGGTTTCCGTGTTTAGCGGCTACGCCGGTGAACGCATGCTGGCGCGCTGGAGGCCTAATTCCCCAGGCGCTCGCGTGATTGTCGTGCAGCACCGGGACTCCTCTGTGCTGGATCAAACCCTCCAGGCTATTTCGGAGGTGGCGGCGGAGCAGTGGGCAAGCTAAACGGGTCCCCCGTGGAAGCCGGTTTTTTGGCGGGCGGTGGCGCAGCGGGCTTGCTGGCATCCGCCGGTTGCTCTTGCGACTCAGCTGGCGGCAGTGGAGGCAGCGAATTCGGGTCCGCGTCATACGTGATCGATGAATCCGTGCCGTACTTGCGATAATTGCGGAATTCAATCTCGTTCTTTGCACTCTCCCGCCCGGCGAGCATGAGCAATTGAGCCATCTTCGGCACCACATAATTTTGGCCGCTGATTTCTACCAGATCGTAATCGAGAATTTCCGTCGTAGCTCTCACCGGGAAGGTTTTCGGGATGTTGACAGCAACGAATTTGATCCGGGTGATCTCACCGGTCGCCGGATCGGCGTAAATCAATCCGTTATAGGCCGTGATAATCCTCTGTTCGTCACCTTCTCCGGCGCCATAGGAGATGGAAAAGCTGGAGTGGCCGCTGTCGATCGAGTAATTGAAGACCGCCATGCGCCTGCCGCGCAAGGTGCCCCAGTGATCCCAAGCGAATTCGGCGTCGCTCTTGGCTTCGAAAATCTCACGCATCAAACTGCCGAATTCACCGGTGGACATCGCGCCCCCGCCGCGCACCTTGTCCATGGTGCTGTCGGTCAATTTTCCGTTCACCGAATAGACGTTGTAGTGTTCTTGCCCCTCGTTGTAACTGACTTTCGCAAGCACCGTGCCCAGGCTGCGGTAACTGTCACCGGCGTTCGGATCCACGGCCTTGCGTATGACCTGCACGCATACAAAATTCGGAAGATTTTGCGTATAGTTCAGCGCATACTCCTTCATCTGGTCCAGAATTTTGCGCTGGGTCACGGAATCCGGCGGAGGAATAGGGGGCGCTTTCGCACTCAGCATCACGGTAGGCGAGCCAATGGCGGGAGCCGGCTCCTGCGCGGTGGCCGGAGAATACGTGGCGTCCTGCGAAGGCGGCTTCATGGTGGCCGTCTGATCCCGCAACGCTTTCAATGCCTCAACGGTTTTCGGACCCGCCCCCTGCGACTGCAAATCGATGATCGTTTTGTCGGTCAGCTTTTCGCTCAACTGCAGCTTTTTGACATACGCGGCGATCTGCTTATCGCTGTGCTGCTTCAATGCCAGTTCTGAGCGAATGAAATCTGCAATTTGCGCAATGTTCATCTCTGTCTGCGACCAGGCGATGGCCGCGCAGCAGCACAAGATTAAACCGGCACGGAACCTCATATTCATTATCATGACGTATTTTGCTCGGCCCCGGTTGCCGGAAGTCTGTTTACGACGTCTCTTGCTTTTCAAGCGACACGGTTACATTTCCGATGGGAAAGCCCATCTGGAACTGGAGCTGCACCGGCAGATGCTCGGAATCGTCGGTTATCCAGACAAATAGCCGCCCCTTGCGCCGGTACAGCACGTTATCGAAAACAAAGGCTTCGTAGCGGATGGTGGGGTAGTTCTTTCCGTTTAGCGTGATCTTGTCGGCGCCCAGCGCTTCTATTTTGGCGGTCACCATCTTTTTGCCATTGGTGAGGGGCAGTGTGATAACCCTGCCCGTCTCCAGTTTCAGTTGACGCAGAGACTGCAGGGCACCCGAGATTTCATACGTACAGGGGGCGATATCGATCTCGTGCTGATTGGAAGTATTTTTTATTAGATCCCGTTCGCTGTAGGCGAGTTTGTGCCGCGAGTTGTCGAACAGCATTGTGGTCGAAGTGTGGCGTTTGCCTTCCTGCGCCTCCAGAGAGGAATTAATTCCGCAGAAATGGTCAGTGCCAATCACGCGGTAAGTGTCCTTCACGCGGAGAAGCCTGCTGACCAGGCCGGCGCTTTCGACATTCAAGGTTGTCTGCCAGTTCTGGCCGCTGCGCGATAGTTCCACCACCGCGCTTCCGGCCATCACCATGCGCCACTCGATCCGGTAAGAGAGCTTTTCGGGAAATGGGAAATTCTTTGCATCCGGCTGTTGCCGCGCTACTCCGAGATCACTCGAAAGCATCAGCAGCAGAAGGGCGGCGCCGGCGGGCCGCTTTAGGGAAGGGAAGCTCTGCATTAATAAGTCGGTTGCTACCTGACGCGCTTCTTCCCCGTAACGTTACTAATGTGTGTCACGCTTCCAGGCTACTAAAACCCGATAGAAGACAGTATCTCGGACGGCTTTCGTTCGAACGCGCGGCAGATGGCCAAAAGGCTCTCCACACTGGGCAGATTGGCGCCGCGTTCGATAGAACTGATTTGCGAAACGCTGAGCTTGGCCGCGGAGGCCAGGTCTTTCAACGACCAGTCTTTCTCCACACGCAGGAGCTTGATCCGGTGCCCGAGACGTTCCCGCAGGCGGTCTTGCGGAGTACGGCCCAAACTGAACTGTTCAATCGCATTTTGCAGCGTTTGCCGGAGTTGCGAAAGCGAAAACGGTTTGGCCAGATAATCGAAGACCCGCAGTTTGAAAGTCGCGCGCATGTTCTCGAGCGAAGGATAGCCGGTAATCACGACAATGCATAATTCCGGCCAGCGCAGAAGCAACTGCTCTACTACTTCCTCACCGGTTGCCGGCCCCATTTTCATATCGAGCAAAACGATGTCGGGAACACGGCTGCCGGCCGAGATAAACAACTCTTCGGGCAAGGCGAAAGTTCTTACGACATACCTGCCTTCGTCGCGCAGCAAATCTTCGATGTAGTTGCGAAAATCAAGATCGTCGTCCAGAACGGCGATATCCACTAAGCCGAGCGCAACCGCGGTTTCTTCGCTCATGCCGCTCCACCGCCGGTACGTCCCGCGGGCAACAACACTTCAACAGAGGCGCCGCCGGTGGGCCGGTTGAACGCCGCTATGGTGCCACCGTGCTGCGTCACTATGCCTTCCGCCACCGTCAGTCCCAGCCCCGTACCGCGCGCATCCAGACGCGTCGTAACGAACGCCTCGAATATATTGGGCAGCACGTGCGCCGGAATGCCAGGTCCATCGTCCGTTACTGTACAGCACACCCAGTTCTGACCTCCGCGCTGGAGGCATTTCGATTCGACTTCGATCAAGCCGGCGGGAGAAACTGCCAGCAGCGCATTACGCAGCAGGTTGACGAACACCTGCACCAGGCGGTCCGCATTGCCGGTGACGGCCTCCTCCGGGCGCACGCGATTTTCAAATGCGACCGCGGATGCTTTTTCGTCTATCGCCACCAGGCTCCAGCTTTCGTCAATTAAGGGACGCAGCGCCACAGTCTCCGCCTCTTGCTTGCGGACGCGCGCGAAATCGACCAACCCCTCGCTGATCTTGCTCATCCGCCGGGCTACGCGCAACATGCGGCCCAAACGCTCGCGCGTCAGCGAATCCGGGCTGGTTTCCAGCAACTTTTCGATTGAACCTTGCAGTACCGCAAGCGGCGTATTCAATTCATGCGCCACGCTGGTGCTCAACAAACCCAGACTGACCAGCCGGTCCTGCTCTTCGAGTTTCTGCAACGCTATCGCCAGATCGTCTTCCTGCCGCCGCAATTGCGCCACCGTGTTGTTCCGCGACAGCATGATCTGTCCTATCTCATCGTTCAGAATAAACTCCCGGTCAATCATCTCGCTTGCGCGGTCGCCTTGCTGCGTGGCGTCGTCGGCCTTCAGCATCAAAGCTAACGGCTGGTAAACATACTGCGGCATGATGATGAATTCCAGAATCGCAATCGAAAGCAGGTAGATGGTGCCTAGCACCACGAACAGAGTAATGCGCGCCTGCCGGAGCGCCTGCTCGTAAAACTCGCGCGGCAAGGTGACGCGCCGGTAGAGTCCGGGGGCTTTGCTGGCTCTGAATAACATGCCCGCATCCTGCTCCCAAGTCCCATTGGGGTGCTGGCTTAAATAAAACCATCCTTCTTTCGAGAGTCCGGTCTGTTCCGCGGAGCCTTCCTCAACCGGATACGCGCCCGGTCCTCCCGAGTCCTGAATGGTGTCGAGCGGCAGTTCGGCCGCGAAGATCTGCGAGATCATCTTCAACTCTCTCTGGCGTGCCCCGTCCAGGCGGCTGGAGAAGGAAGGAATCACCGACAGATACACCGAGGCCGCCAGCACGAAAAAGAAGATGTTGTGCAACACGGCCAGCTTGTGCCGTACCTTCAAACCTCCGAAGGCGCGGATGGCGTAATTCGGATGCTTCACTGGCTTAAAGCTGTTGGGGCGCGAGTTCTTGTCGGGGCTCATTTCCCTGATCCTGATACTGCTGATCTTTGTACTGCAATAGGTATAGCTTCCAGTAAATGCCTCTCCGCGTCAGCAGTTCCTGATGCGTGCCGGCTTCGCGCAATTGCGCTTTATGCATCACGATGATGCGGTCCGCGCGCTGGATGGTGGAGAGCCGGTGTGCAATTACGATCGACGTCCGGTTTGTGACCAGCCGCGTCAATGCTTCGCGCACCCGGATCTCTGTTTCGGTATCCACGCTCGAGGTTGCTTCGTCCAGAATGAGTATCCGGGGATTGTGCGCCAACGCCCGCGCAAAGCTGATCAACTGCTTCTGCCCGGTTGAAAATCCATTGCCGCGCTCGCGCACCGGAGTGTCGAAGCGGCTTGGCAGCGAATCCACGAAATCGAGCAGGTTTACGCGCTCGGCCGCGGCCCGCACCTCTTCCGCCCCGATTCCGGGGGTGCCTAGGCGGATATTCGATTCCAGCGTTCCCGTGAACAGATACGGGTCCTGCAGAACTACTCCGAAGCGCCGCCGCAGATCAATCAGGTCGAACGAGCGAATATCTATACCGCCAATGCGTATCGCGCCGCGCTGCACGTCATAAAAGCGCAGCAACAAGTTGGTGAGCGTTGTTTTGCCCGCGCCGGTGTGGCCCACAATGGCCAGTGTCTCTCCGGCGGCCACGCGAAAACTCACGTCTTTCAACACCCAGTCTTCGTCGTTATAGGCGAACCAGACCTGATCGAATTCCACATCCACCGGTCCTTCGGGAAACGGTGTGGGCGCCGGCGGGGAAACCACTTGCGGGCGGGTGTCGAGCAATCTGAAGATCCGTTCGGACGCCGCCATTGCGCCTTGCAGGATGTTGTATTTTTCACTTAGATCCTGGATCGGCCGGAAGAATCGCATGCTGTATTGGAAGAACGCTACCAGCACCCCGATGGTCAGCGCGCCCTGGCGTATGCGGAACCCTCCATAGATCAGCAGCAAACCCAGCGAAAGCGTTCCCAGGAACTCCACCACCGGGTAAAACCATCCATAGGCCGTGATGGAATCCTTGAAGGCCAGCATGTGGTTGCGGTTGATCTGCTCGAACTCTTCCCGGCTCTTTTGCTCGCGGTTGAAGAGCTGCAACACCGCTATGCCGGCCACGTGCTCTTGCAGATAAGCATTTATTCTGGCGATGGCCACGCGAATTTTCCGGTAGCTTTGCGAAGCCGTGCGCCGGAATTGAATGGTCACCAGCACCACTAGGGGCATCACGGCCAGCATGAGTCCGGTCATGCCGGGGCTCAGCTGCAGCATGGCGACGATTACGAACAGCAGCATCAGCACGTCGCCCACAATCGTGACCAGTCCTGAGGTGAACAGATCGTTCAAGACATCGACGTCGGTTGTAACGCGCGTGACCAGCCGCCCCACTGGATTTTTGTCGAAGTACGCCACATCCAGTGTCTGGAGATGCGTCATCAGTTCGCGCCTCAGATCAAACATTGCTCTCTGGCCGGTCCACTGCATGAGGTAGGTCTGTCCGAAATCGAAGAAGAAGCCGAACACAACAACTGCGAGGTAGGCGAGAGCTAGCTGGGTCAGGCCGGTCCCGGGATCATGCGCCAGCCAGCGGTCCAGAACCGGGAGGGTCTCCGCATGGCCCGTTGGCGCCAGGTAACGGTCCACGGCCAGTTTCGTCAGCAGCGGTCCGATAATCTGGAGTAGAGAATCCACCAGCAGCAGCGCGAGCGAAGCGGCTACGACGGCCGAGTATGGCTTCATGTACGTCAGAAGCCGCCGCATCAGGCGTGAATCGTACGCTTTACCGAGTACTTCTTCTTCCAAGTGCTGTAAACCTTCGCTGGCCCGGGTACGGATTGCTCCAGCGGGAGATGAAAGCCCGCTCAACACCAGACTAACGTAGCCACACTAATCCGAATGAATGGCCTAGTATTGATTGACAAACCGGCGGGATGCACCAGCCACGACGTGGTGAACCGCTGGCGCAAACTCGCCAAGACCAAGCGCGTGGGACACCTGGGCACGCTGGATCCCATGGCGACCGGACTGCTTGCCCTGGTGACCGGCGCCGCCACCCGGCTTGCCCAGTTCTATGGCAAGGACGACAAGACATACTATGCGGAGATTACTTTCGGGCGGACCTCCGACACGTACGATGCCGAAGGGCAGGTGGTCGAAACCGGCGCGCCCCTGCCTTTGCCGGACGCCGTGCGCGCCGCGCTGGTGGGGTTCACCGGACGGTTTATGCAAACGCCTCCGCCCGTTTCGGCGAAAAAGATCAACGGCGTGGCAGCTTACAAGCTGGTTCGCAAGCAAATTTCCGTGGAGTTGCCCGCCGTCGAAATCGAGGTGAAACGCCTGGAGGTGACAAACTTATCCGTGGATAAAATGGAGATTGTTGTCACCTGCTCCAGCGGCGGCTACATCCGGAGTATCGCGCATGACCTGGGCCAGCGCCTGGGCTGCGGCGCGCTGCTCAGCCGATTACGCAGAACGCAAGCCGGTGAATTCAGAATCGAGAACGCCAGAACGTTAGACGCCCTCATCGATCTGGCGGCCGCGGGGCGTCTGCCCGAAGCCGTCACGCCTGCCGCCGCGATGCTGACTCACGTACCCGCCGAACATTTCGATGCCAGGGTGGAAACACAAATCCGACAGGGCCGCGACTTCCGCACTTCACCGTTTGTGGTGCCCGCCGGCACGCCTCTCGTAAAGGCTTTATCTTACTCCGGTGAACTGATTGCCATTGGCCAGTTAAAAATCCCTAATTTGTACCATCCGGGCACAGTTTTGTAAGTGAAACTGAAGCGCCAAATGCTCGGGCTGTGCTAAACAAGGAAGGGCCGATGAAGCTTACGCTCTTTTATGCGCAATAGACTGACCGGCGTGGCTATCGCTCTATTCTTGAGCTTGGTCACGGCGACGCCGCAAAGTTCCAACCATGCGGCGGTGAATGAGGAGACTGCGGGTCAAGCCGCTCCTTCGCCGGCCAAGCCGCAATTTTTCGCCGGCTCGGTGGTTGAGATCGATCCGCGGCACGTGAAGGTTTCGCGTACGCTCGTCGGGCGGCCGAACGAGACACGTCTTTTTCTCATTAATGCCGATACCAAAATCAACACACTGGCGGTTAAGGTGAAGGCGCGCGTGACGGTCCGGTACAATCGCTTGCCGGAGGGCGATACGGCGCTCGAAATTCAACTCCGGCCCGCGGTGCACGCCGGTAAACCGCGCTGAATGTTTCTTAATCGCCGAAACGCCTTAGCGGCTTGCCGTCAGCTGGCGGCGTTTTTTTGCCCATCCGGGCTTGTCCACTTGGCGGGTGCGTCCGATCGCTAGAGCATCTTCCTCTACGTTGGTGGTGATCGTCGAACCGGCCGCAATATAAGCCCCATCGGCGATCTTGAGCGGAGCAACCAACGTGGAGTTGCTGCCCACGAACACGCCCTCGCCGATTTCCGTCGTGTGTTTCTTTTGCCCATCGTAGTTGCAGGTGATAGTGCCCGCGCCGATGTTGACACCCGCGCCGATGTTGGAATCGCCCAGATAGGCCAGATGGCCCGCCTTGGAACCTTGGCCGAGTTTTGTCTTCTTGAGCTCGACGAAGTTACCGATATGGCTATCTTCTCCGGCATCGGCATGCAGCCGCATACGCGTGAACGGTCCGATAGACGCCCTGGCGCGGACAACTGCCTGGTCGGCGACGACATACGGCAGAATTGTTACTTCGTCGGCGACATCGCAATCGCGCATCACCGATCCCGTGCCGATCCGGCAGCCGGCTCCGATGCGCGTCTGGCCGCGCAGATGCACGTTTGCCTCCAGCACCGAATCCATTCCCACTTCCACGTCCACGTCAATCGTCACACTGTCCGGGTTTTCAATGGTGACGCCCGCCAGCATGAGTTCGCGGGATTTCCTGGCGCGCAGAATCTTGTCCGCGAGGGCCAATTCCACGCGCGTGTTAATGCCCAGCAACTCGGTCTCATCCTCCACCGGCATGGGCAGGATGGAATGGCCGTGCCGGGCCAGAATCTCTACCATGTCGGTCAGGTAGTATTCCTTTGCCGGATTGTTCGTGGTGAGCTCGCCGGCGTGCCGCCAGAAAAGCTCCGATTGAAAGCAATACAGCCCTGGATTGATCTCGCGAATGTTGAGTTGTTCCAGGCTCGCCGCCTTCTGTTCCACAATCGCCGCCACCATACCGCGCTCGTCGCGCACAATCCGTCCGTAACCGGTGGGGTCGGCC
>Ga0193743_1001306_pt1 | contig 18581 bp, 15 predicted proteins | sample L2c2metaG_FD_143038 | JGI IMG/M metagenome (GOLD analysis project Ga0193743, IMG submission 143038) | Soil microbial communities from a riparian zone of the East river system, Colorado, United States - L2c2 | ecosystem: Environmental > Terrestrial > Soil > Riparian zone | place: USA: East River... | reverse complement strand
GATCAACCGTGCCCGCACTGCCGAGCTAAGTGCCTCACGAGGAAGCGGATGTCTTCGGCGCCGCGGCGCCGAAGACATCCGCTTCCTCGTGAGGCACTTAGCTCGGCAGTGCGGGCACGGTTGATCCTCGCGGTCGAGGAACTCTTCGAAGACCTTTGAGCACACCCCGCGAACCGCAGCAGCCTGAAACATCACGTCGCACGGCGCGCATTGTGGATCACGGCGCGAGTGGGCTGCCCCGTCCTGACTCGCCCTGGCCCTGGCAGACCGAGCCTTACCATTCCCCAGCAGAAGCAACCTCGCATGATCTGCCGTCATGAACTCAACTCACCCGACGGGACCACACCGGGGCCCGCAGGTCAGGCCTTGATCAGTTGTGTCGGAGGACCAACACTGATGCACGGAACGCGGCGATCGCTTTGCGCGAGTTCCCGATCCGAGGAGCCGTGTAGCGCCAGCAAAGCGCGCGCCCGGTCCGTGCTGGCCCGCCACGGAAAGGACCAGTGTCCGTGATGGCCAGTAAGTCGACCGATCAAGCGCCCAGTTCGACGGTGTAGGAGGTGAGCTCGGTCAACAGCCCTCCGCCGGTGAACCGGTAGATATCGCAGGACGCAACGACTGAGCTGCCGCCGTCGGCGTCGACGTACTCCGCGCGGCTGTCAATGATCACGAAGTCCGGACCGACCATAGTTCGAAACGAGAGGAACCGCGTGGTGACCCGGTCGAGATAGCTCGCCGAAGCCTCGCAGGCTGCGACCACGTCCTCGCGGCCCTCGATCCGCCGGTCACCGACGACCTCCCAGCGCACGTCCTCTGTGAGGTGGGCGTAGGCCCGCGCGAAGTCGTGCCGCGAGAACGACTCGGCGATCTCAGCCTTGGTCGGATCCATCCCGTGAGCTTCGCACATCGCGAGCGGCGTGGTGTGGCCGATGTCGATGGCCGGGTAGCGTCTGCTGGCGCGACAGCGACAGGCCTCTAGCGACCCCTGCGACGGCTCGACGGCGTTGCCGCGGTGGCGCATGACCGGGGCGATCGTTCGCGTCGCCAGCTGCAGCCGTCGTGCCGCTCCTACTATGCTCTGGCCGTGGCAACGGGCTTCCCTGCGCCGCGTCCCGGGCAGACGTCGGCCGACTTCGTCGGCGAGTTGGGTCGGCTTAAGGCCTGGGCCGGGCTGTCCTATCGGGACCTTGAGCGGTTGGTTAAAGCGCGCGGCCGTGGCCTGGCGCCGAGCACTCTGGCTACGGCGCTGAGCCGCGCATCGCTCCCGCAGCCCAACCTCGTGGCGGCGTTCGTCGCGGCCTTCGGCGGCACCGAAGCGGACGTGGCCAAGTGGGTCGACGTACGTCGTGCGGTGGCGCAGGAGGTGGGGGGCCGACAGCACAGAGTGCGCGGCCGGCCGCGTCGGCCCGGCTGATGATCGTGCCAGCGGTGCTCGCGCTGCTAGGACGTTCCGCGTGTGGCTGCCACGCTGGCTCGATCGGGCCTTGCCCGACCTAGACGTCGAGGGCAGCAGACTGGAGGTACCGGTACCTGTCGACGCGGAGACCGCCCCGATCGCCGAGCTTGCCCGATGATCGCCGGGGCTCGTCCGCAAGGGCGGCCATGGGAGCGCTGTAGGCGGCAGTCGCCTACGAGGCGGCAGGCACCGGGGCGCGACGAGCAGCGAAGCGCAGCGCATGCCGGGAAGGCGCCTCGCCGAGGCCAGGACGCCCACCCACGCGGCGTCCTCCGGTTACGCGCTCTGACCGACGACAACCCACTGTGGATTCGTCCCTACCGGACCCTTGGCCTGGCAAACGGACTCGAAGCGGGCGTGGTGGTAGTCGAGCCGTTCATTGCGCTCGGTCTGCGGAACCCGTTGCCACGCGCCTTGGCTTGCGGTCCACCAACTGCCGTCGGTCTTGGCAAAGGTGTTGATCGTCGAGGACATCGGCGTGACAAGGCCTTGCTGCCATCGCGCCAGCATCGCTTCGTGCGTCATTTCCGTCAATGCGCTCACATCGGGGCGAATGGGCGGAAAATTTCCAGCAGGCACAGTGGCATTCCCTTACAAAGAGACGGGTCTCCTCGAACCATGCGCGCGCTACGACGAATCGGCAACCCTTCCAAGGACCCGATGTGATCTCAACGGCCTCGTCGCCGGCTGGACCCCGATCTGGGCACAGACGTGAGAACGGGCGTGCCCGGCCCACACCTTGCCGGTCGCGGGCGCGAGGTGGCCGGCGAACCCACAGCAGATTCCGCCGAACGATCACGCCGTCGGCGCACCGCAGCCGATCATGACTAGGAAGTAACTGCGGACCCGCCCTGATCTCCCGGATCGCTACAGCCAGTGAGCAGAAACACTGCCAGGCTCACTCAATCGGATCTCCTCGTTACAGAAGACGCGCGTTGACCAATTCGACTCCGGAAGACCTCACCCGCCGCCTTCACTGCGGCGACCAACTCGTCTGTCGACCAATGGCATCGGCTGGACCCTCGAATCGCCGAAGAACAGGCCACCGCCACACCGAAAGCCCACTCGCAACATATGCGAATGAGCTTCGTGGGTAGTTGCGTGTCCGAGGACCTACACTCCCCCCGGGAAGGCCCTGCCAGTGAAGACCGCGACGGTGCGGGCCGGCACCGTGAAGATGCCGGTTGCCGGGTCGAAGGCTGACTGGACGAGGCGTTCGTCGCCGCCGGCGCGCTGGTGGGGGTGCAGGTTGAAGGCGCCGCCGCGCAGGCGTGGGATCTTCTGCGGGACCGTGGCGGGGGTGGCGTTGAAGACCACGACGAGGTCCTCGACGCCGGACAGGCGCATGGTGAGCACGCCGGGGGTCTCCCCCGGGCCGGACAGCGGAAACGACACCCGGTCCTGGACCTCGACGGCGGTGGCGAGGCCGAACAGTGGTGAGTCGCGGCGGATTCGCAACAACTCCAGATAGCGCGAGACCGTCCACTCGATCAGGTTCGGCGTCGGGACCAACAAAGGATCCGCCAGCAGCGGCTCCGCGAAAGACCACTTGTCCTGGTTGTCCCAGGCCGGCGGCAGGCCCAGGCCGAAACCGTTGCCCTCCGACGGATCCCAGCGGATCGCGTTGAACCAGTCGCCCGAGTCGAACGAGTTGCGGTCCAACGACTTCGACCGCAACCGCTCTGATCCGGCCGCCACGAAACCCATGCCCTGGCCCAACACGGTGAACGACAGCGCCAAGAGCTGCATGCGGGCGCGCTGAGCAGGCGCGAGAGCCGACGGCAGCTTGAAGGCCAGCGTGTCGAACAGGATCTCGTTGTCGTGCGCATCCACATAGGAGACGCACTCCCCCGGCGACGCGCAGTAGCCGGCCGGCGAACCGTTGTAGTAGAACGAACCGCCGGTCACGGTCTGGCCGCTGCTCGCCACGAAGCGGTAGGACGCGAGATTGCCAGTCAGCCCGATCTTGATCAGGTCGTGCTCGAACAGCAATCGGGCCCGCTGGTGCTCCAAAGGGCCGTTGACGTCGTCGCCGTTGGGGTCGGTGAACAGACCCGTGGCGTACCCCTGTGATCGGGGGTTGTTCTCGAATGCCTGGCCGCCGCGCACCGCGTCGCGTAAGCGGTCGTTGAAGGTACCGATGCCGGTGCCGGCTAGCTGATGCTGGCTAGCCTGGACGAAACGCTGGTTGCCGGCCACCTCGCCGAAGTCCCAGCCCTCGCCGTAGATCAGGATCGCCCGGCCGTCGACGCCGTCGTGCTGTGGGGTCAGGCGGTCGAGCGCGGCGCGTACGGCGAGGATGTTGGCTTTGGGATGGTGGCCCATCAGGTCGAAGCGGAACCCGTCGACCTTGTAGTCGACCGCCCAGCGCAGCACCGAGTCGACCACCAGCTTGCCCATCATCGCGTGTTCCGGCGCGGTGTTGGCGCAGCAGGTCGAGTCGGCGACCCGGCCGTCGGCGAGCAAACGGTGGTAGTAACCCGGCACGATCCGGTCGAGCACCGAGTTCTGGCTGATCCCGCCGGCGACGGTGTGGTTGTAGACCACGTCCATCACCACCCGCAGGCCCGCCCCGTTGAGCGCGGCGACCATCTCGCGGAACTCGGTGATCCGCTGCGGGCCGTCGGGGTCTGTGGAATAGCCGCCCTCGGGCACCGAGTAGTGCAGCGGGTCGTAGCCCCAGTTGTAGCCGTCGCGGTCGCGGACCTCGGCGATCCGGGCCTGCTGGTCGGCCGAGTCCGGCGGCAGCGCGGTCAGGTCGCCTTCGGGCACCGCCTGGTCGGCGCGGATCTCCGGCACGGTCGCGAAGTCGAAAGCCGGCAGCAGGTGCAGGTGGGTGACCCCGGCGTCGGCGAGCCGGCGCAGGTGCCGCATCCCCGCGCTGTTGGGCGTGGCGAACGCCGCGAACGTGCCGCGCCGCGGCTCCGGCACGCTCCGGTCGTAGATCGAGAAGTCGCGGACCGAGACCTCGTACACCTGGGCCCTGGCCGGGGTCACCGCGCGCGGCTTAGGCAGCGCCGCCCAGTCGGCCGGGATCAGCAGCGGGTCGAGCAGGTTGGCGACGACGCTGTGGGTGGAGTTGGCGGTCAAGGCGATCGAGTACGGGTCGGTGACGCTCATCGTCTCGATCCGCTGGGTCGCCGGGTGGTAGACCTCGACCCGGAACCGGTAGCGCCGCCCGGTCCAACCCCAGTCGCCGTCGACCCGCCAGACGCCGGTGCGGTCGTCGCGCCACATGCCGAGCACCTCGGGGTCGGCGTCGGTGCCGTCCGGCGGCCACCACTCCAGCGCCACCCAGTGGGCGGTCGGCGCCCAGACCGAGATCGTCACGCCGCCGTCGTCGTGGAACCGGCAGCCGAGGTCGGCGTGCACCGCGTCGGCGTACACGTCGTCGAGCACGCCTGGCAGTTGCGCGCCGGTGGCCACCAGCAGCCAGCCGCCGTCGTCGCGCGCCGTCACCAGGACCTGGCCGCGCAGCGCCGCCTTGACGGTGTCGACGTCGGCCTCGACGGTGAACGCGGTGTGGTCGGCGAGGTGCGGCCACTGGCTGCGCTGCTCGGTGCTGAGGCCGCCGGGCCGGACCCGCAGCGGGAGCGTCTCGTGCGGCCCGACCAGCGCCCCGTCGATGATCTCCAGCGCGGCGTCCGGCGACCAGACCAGGTCACAGCGGCGGTCGCCGACCGGCCCCTCGAAACGCCAGACGAGCGTGGACCGATCGATCCAGTGCGCCCGCTGCCGGGTCAGATCCATCCGAAGATCCTCTCATCACCGACGGCCCGCGCGCGGTCGTGTCACCCGCGGGGCCCCTGGGCCCGATCAGGCCGCGTGGATGACCGTGCAGATGGCGGGACCGCCCGAGGTGATCCGAATCAGGTAGACGTAGCGCTCGCCGGGCACCGAGCGGCCCTGGCTGTCGAGGAACTCCCATTCGACGGTGACCAGCGTGAGTGCCGGGCTCAGCCGGTGCGCGTCGTCAATCCGGGCGTGTGCCGCGATGAGCTCGCGCTCCTGATAGTCGGGTGCCGCGCCGATGAAGGAGAGCGCGACCGAGGCGGGCGAGGAGAAGGTGAACGTGTACGCGTCGGACACCACGCTGCCCGGCAGCGCGTAGCAGCCGGCCAGCGCGGCCACGTCGCCCGTGGTCAGCGCGGAGCCATACCGGTCGAAGAAGTCGGACAGGACGTCAAGGTCGGTCTTGGCGTTCACGGACCGATAAGTTGCCGCTACGACGCCCGCGCAAACCCGCAGAGCCTGGCAGAGTGGACGGCATGACCACCGCCGTCGACCTACGCGCGCCGCTGGCCCGCTACGCGACGCTGCTGCACGCCACCGCCGGCGACCGCCACCACGTGGCCTCGCCGCTCGGGGCCTGGCTGCTCGGGGCCCTGTGCGCTCCCGCGGCGGCCACGGTCGGCGGCCAGGTCGCCGATGACCTGACGCGGGCGCTCGGCGTCGAGCTTTTCACCGCGCGCGAGATGGCGACGGCGCTGCTCGACGACCCGCACCCCGCGGTCCTGTCCGCCGCGGCGCTGTGGCTGGCCGGCCCGCCGATCCCCGCTGTCGACGAGTGGATCGCGGAACTGCCGGTGTCGGTCGAGACCGGGCCGCTGCCGTCGCAGGCCGAGGCCGACGCCTGGGCCGACGAGCACACCCTCGGCCTGATCAAGGAGATGCCGCTCAAGATCCGCCCCGAGACGCTGCTCCTGCTGGTGACCGCACTGGCCACCCGGGTCTCTTGGGCCCGGCCGTTCACGCTGGTACCGGCGGCGCGGCTGGGTGCTTCCAGTCCGTGGCGCGACTCTGTTGGCCAGGTCCTGGAGACCCCGCAGCACGGGCACGACGCGTTCGTCGCCCGGGTGCCGGGGATCGGCGATGTCGCCGTGCACACCGGCTACGCGACCGAGGGGCTGCGGGTCACGTCGGTGATCGCGCCGGCCGGGACGCCGCCGGTCGAGGTGATCGCGGCCGCTTACGAGCTCGCGGTCGCTTCCGCCACCCGGGGCGCGGTCGACCGGCGCTCGCTCTTCGACCTGCCGCTCGGCGAGGGTCCGCTGTGGACGATCACCGAGGAGCGGGTACGCACGGCGGCGCCCGGCGGTCGCGAAGAGCTGCACCGGGCGGTGCTGCCGGCGTGGTCGGCCTTCAGCAGGCACGACCTCAGCCGGGCCGACCTGGGCATCCAGGCCGCGGCCGCCGCGGCCAAGCACGCGCTCGGCATTCCCGACGGATGGCACGAGGCGGCGCAGGTGGCGATGGCCCGCTACACCCGCGTCGGCTTCGAGGCGGCGGCGATCTCGGCGATGATGGCCGGGGTCAGCATGCCGATCCCGCAGGATGGCGTCCGGCGGACCGCGGAGTTGCGCTTCGGGCAGCCCTTCGCGGTGGTCGCGGTCGCCGACCGCCCCTGGCGCGACGGCTGGCAGCCGGACACCGCCCAGGGCGCGGCGTGGCTGAGCCTGCCGGTCTTCTCCGCCTGGGTCGCCGAGCCCACCGAGGCCGCCGAGTAGGCGGCGCTATCGAGGAGACTCACGCTCCAGGTGGCTCGATCTCCGAATCGTCGCGTCATTTGGTCACGAAGCCGCGCAGGGCGCGGGTTACCGCTCGGTCGCTGACCCGGGCGTAGATCTTCTTGTCCGGGCCGTAGAGGGTGACGAACGGGCAGGCCTGGTCGTCGCCGGTCATGCGCTTATCCAGCAGTCGGCGGCGGGTTGCCACCTCGTAGACGCGGAGCCGCCACGAGGATCGAAACAGGGTCAGCTTGTCCGGCTTCGGGTCGTCGAACTTGCACGTGCGGATCTTCGAGCCGGTGCTGACCCGGTCCAGGCAGGCGACCAGTTGCACCTTCTTGGGGTCTTCGGCTGCCCAGGTCTGCTCGACCTTGCTCGACAGGCCTTCGTCGAAGTAGTAGGTCCCGTCCTGGAAGCGCGAGCCCGGGCTATCCGAGATGAGCAGCACGATCGGGTGCGGTGCCTTGCCCGCGCGTTTCGGCGACCGCGGGTAGTAGACGTCCTCGTCGCACACCCGGTTGAGATCGCGGATCTCCTTCGCGGGGTAGACGCTGGCCTGCGGCCCCTCCTGCGGCGGCTCCTCGCTCGGCGACGGCTCCGGGGTCGGGCTGCGGTCGCTCGTCGCCACAGGCGGCGCCGGGGAAGCCGGGCCGGACGCGGAAGCGCTCGTGTCGTCGGAGCGCAGCACGAAGGCCGTGCCGGCCACGCCGGCACCCGCGCCGAGCGCGAGCACGCCCACGACCACCGCCGCGATGACGCCCGTGCGGCTGCGGCCCGCGGGCGGTGATGGCGCGTCGAAGGCGCCGGAGAAGGCGGCCCAACCGTTGTCCGCGGTTGGATCCGGGAGCGGATCCGTTGGTTCGGCTTCCGATCCATCCCCCGTGCCGGTCATCCGCATTCCTTCGTTCAGCGAGAAGCGCGAATGTATCAAGCCGTTCGCCTTCCATGGGGGTGGTTATGGCGGCGGGTGGTGGCAGGATGTCGCCCATGGCCAGAAAGATCATCGAAGGGCGCCTGCCATGACATCTGTCGCAGATCTGGTCGCCGCGCTCGGATCCGGCACGATCCGGGTCGTCGACCTCACCAACCCGCTGTCGTCGAGCACGCCGACGCTGCGCCTGCCGGAACCGTTCGCCAACCTGGTCGACTTCAGCCTGGAGCAGGTGAGCGCCTACGACACCCCGGGGCCGTTCTGGAAGCACCACAACATCAGGACCGGCGAGCACATTGGTACGCACCTCGACGCGCCCGTGCACTGGGTCACCGGGCGGGACGGGCACGACGTCTCGCAGATCCCGCCGAGCCGGCTCGTCGGCCCGGCGGCGGTGATGGACTTCAGCGCGGAAGCGTCGGCGGATCCGGACTTCCTCCTCGACGTGCACCACGTCGAGGCGTGGATCGCCGAGCACGGCGCGCTCGCCGTGGGCACCTGGCTGCTCTACCGGACCGGTTGGGACAAATACGCGCACTCGCAGGAACAGTTCCTCAACGTCGACGAGAACGGCTCACATACGCCCGGCATGACCGCGGCCTGTGCCGAGTGGTTGGCGAAGAACACGCCGATCTCCGGCTTCGGCGTGGAGACCGTCGGCATCGACGCGGGCAACGCGGGCGGGCTGGAGCCGCCGTTCCCGGCCCACTTCCACCTGCTCGGCAACGACAAGTACGGCATCACGTCGCTGCAGAACCTCGCGCAGCTGCCGGCCACCGGCGCGCTGCTCGTCGTCGCCCCGCTGCCGATCGTCGGCGGGACCGGCAGCCCGACCCGCGTGCTGGCCCTTGTAGACGGTCGATAGCAATGTCCAGCACCGTTGCCGACGTGGTCGGTCAGACGCTGGCCACGCTCGGCGTCGGGCACTGCTTCGGCGTCGTCGGCAGCGGCAACTTCCGGGTGACCAACGCCCTGCGCGCGGGCGGCGTCCCGTTCACCGCGACCCGGCACGAGGCCGGCGCGGCGACGATGGCCGACGCGTACGCCCGGATGTCCGGCCAGGTCGCCCTGCTGTCCGTGCACCAGGGCTGCGGCCTGACCAACGCCGCGACCGGGATCTGTGAGGCAGCGAAGAGCCGCACGCCGCTGGTGGTGCTGGCCGCGGAAGCGGCCGGCGCCACCTCCAACTTCGCCATGGACCAGCCCGGGTTCGCACAGAGCCTCGGCGCCATCGCCGAACGGGTCCACAGTGGCGAGTCCGCCGTCGAAGACACCGTCCGGGCCTGGCGGCGGGCCCGGGACGAGCGGCGCACCGTGGTGCTCAACCTGCCGCTGAACGTCCAGGCACAACAAGCCACCGGGCGGCCGCAGGAAACGGAGCCACGGCCGGCGCCGATCCACCCAACGACGGACGCCGTCGCCGCGCTCGCCGCGTTGTTCCAGCAGGCCCGGCGGCCGGTCATCGTCGCCGGCCGGGGCGCCCGCGACGCGGGGCCGCAGCTACTCCGGCTCGGCGAGCTCACCGGATCGCTGCTGGCCACGTCGGCGGTGGCGAACGGACTGTTCCACGGCGACCCGTACGCCCTCGGCATTTCCGGCGGTTTCGCCTCCCCCACCGCGGCGAGCCTGATCTCGCAGGCCGACCTGATCGTCGGTTTCGGCTGCGCCCTCAACATGTGGACGATGCGGCACGGCCGGCTGATCGCCGCCGGCGCGACCGTCGTCCAGGTCGACCTCGACGGCGCCGCGCTGGGCGTGCACCGCCCGATCGACCTCGGTGTCGTCGGCGACAGCGCCGCCACCGCCGACGCGCTCATCGCCCGGCTAGCCGGGAGCCGGGGTTACCGCAGCGCCGAGGTGGCCGACCGCATCGCCCGCACCGGACGATGGAACGACGAGCCGACCGAAGACCTCTCGACCGGCGACCGGATCGACCCGCGCACGCTCAGCCGCGAACTCGACGCGCTGCTGCCGGCCGAACGGATCGTCGCGATCGACTCCGGCAACTTCATGGGCTATCCGAGCGCCTACCTGCGGGTGCCCGACGAGTTCGGCTTCTGCTTCACCCAGGCCTTCCAGTCGATCGGCCTGGGCCTGGCCACCGCGATCGGCGCGGCGCTGGCCCGACCCGACCGGCTGCCCGTGCTCGCCTCGGGGGACGGCGGCTTCCTCATGTCGGTCGCCGAACTCGAGACCGCCGTGCGCCTCGGCCTCCCGCTGCTCTGCGTCATCTACAACGACGCGGCGTACGGCGCCGAGGTGCACCACTTCGGCCCGGACGCCGACCTCGGCACGGTGACTTTCCCGGACACCGACATCGCCGCCGTGGCGGCCGGCTTCGGCGCAGACGGCCTGACGGTCAGCGGAACGGCGGACCTCCGCGGGGTCACCACCTGGCTGGAGTCGGAACCGAGCCGGCCGCTCGTCGTCGACGCGAAGATCGTCTCCGACGGCGGCTCGTGGTGGCTCGCGGAGGCCTTCAAAGGCCACTGACGCCGGCTACTGCAGGTAGCCCTCGACCTCGGAGACCGGCTCCGTGTTCACGGCGTCGGGGTCGGCGCCGGCCGCGCGGGCGGCCCGCCGGCGGCGGAGCAGGTCCCAGCACTGGTCCAGGGACTCTTCGAGATCGCGCAGCCGCTGGCGCTCGTCGTCGGAGGAGATCTGGCCGGACTGCACCTGGGTGCGGAGCTGGTGCTCCTCTTGGACCAGGTCGTTGATCCGGCTCATCACGGTCTTGTCGTCCATAGCATCGAGCCTTGCACAGCGAAGGGCCCCCTGTGTTCCAGGGGGCCCTTCAAGTGCTCAGCCCGCCAGCATCTTGCGCAACACGAACTGCAGGATGCCACCGTGCCGGTAGTAGTCGGCCTCGCCGGGTGTGTCGATCCGGACGACCGCGTCGAAAGAGACGCGAGTGTCGGTGGTCACCTTGACCGTGCGCGGGGTCGAGCCGTCGTTGAGCGCCTCGACGCCGGTGAACTCGAACGTCTCGGTGCCGGTCAAGCCGAGCGACTCGGCGGTCTGGCCCTGCGGGAACTGCAGCGGCAGCACGCCCATGCCGATCAGGTTGGAGCGGTGGATCCGCTCGTAGGACTCGGCGATCACCGCGCGCACGCCGAGCAGCATCGTGCCCTTCGCCGCCCAGTCACGTGACGAGCCCGAGCCGTACTCCTTGCCCGCGAGGACGACCAACGGCACACCGGCGGCGGCGTACGCCACGGAAGCGTCGTAGATCGTCGTTTGCGAGCCGTCGAGGTGGTTGACCGTGGCGCCGCCCTCGACCCCGGGCACAAGTTGGTTGCGCAGCCGGATGTTGGCGAACGTGCCGCGGATCATGATCTCGTGGTTGCCGCGCCGCGAGCCATAGGAGTTGAACTCGTGCCGGGCCACCCCGTGCGAAGCCAGGTATTCGCCCGCGGGCGAGTCGGCTTTGATCGAACCGGCCGGCGAGATGTGGTCGGTGGTCACCGAGTCGCCCAGTTTGGCCAGCACCCGGGCGCCGTGGATGTCGACCACCGGCTGCGGGTCGCGCGCCATGCCCTCGAAGTAGGGGGGCTTGCGCACGTAGGTCGACTCGCTGTCCCAGGCGAACGTGTCGCCGCTCGGGGTCGGCAGGCTCTGCCACTTCTCGTCGCCGGTGAACACGTCGGCGTAGTCCCGGGTGAACATCTCGCTCGCGATCGCCCGGCCGATGACCTCTTCGATCTCGGCGGCCGACGGCCAGATCTCGCTCAGGTAGACGTCTTTGCCGTCAGCGCCGATACCGATCGGCTCGTTGACCAGGTCGACGTCCATCGTGCCGGCGAGCGCGTAGGCGACCACCAGCGGCGGCGACGCCAGGTAGTTCATCTTGACGTCGGGGTTGATCCGGCCCTCGAAGTTGCGGTTGCCGGACAGCACCGAGACCACCGACAAGTCGTGCTCGGCGACGGCGGCCGAGATCGTCTCCGGCAGCGGGCCGGAGTTGCCGATGCACGTCGTGCAGCCGTAGCCGACCAGGTGGAAGCCGAGCTTCTCGAGGTAGGGCGTGAGGCCGGCCCGCTCGTAGTAGTCCATGACCACCTTGGAGCCCGGCGCCAGCGTGGTCTTCACCCACGGCTTGCGGTTGAGCCCCTTGTCGACGGCGTTGCGGGCGAGCAGCGCGGCGCCGATCATCACCTGCGGGTTGGACGTGTTGGTGCAGGACGTGATCGCCGCGATCACGACGGCGCCGTGGTCGATCTCGTATTCCGTGCCGTCGTCACCGGTGATCCGCACCGGCTTCGAGGCGCGCCCGTTGGCGCCGCGCGCAGCCGACTCGTAGTCGCGCGGCTGGTCGGCCGGGTCGTCGAGCTCGTTGGCCGGCGGGTCGCTGGCCGGGAACGACTCCTCGGACGCCTCATCGGCGGGACCGGACTGTCCGACGTAGTCGGTGAGCACCGACCGGAAGATCGCCTTCGCACTGACCAGCGGGACGCGGTCCTGCGGGCGCTTGGGACCGGCGAGCGACGGCTCGATGGTGCCCAGGTCGAGCTCGAGGCGCTCCGAGAAGGCCGGCTCGCGCTCCGGGTCGTGCCAGAGGCCCTGCTCCTTGGCGTACGCCTCGACGAGCGCGACCTGCTGGGCCTCGCGGCCGGTCAGCGTCAGGTAGTTGATCGTCTCGGCGTCGATCGGGAAGATCGCGATGGTCGAGCCGTATTCCGGGCTCATGTTGCCGATGGTGGCCCGGTTGGCCAGCGGCACCGCCGCCACGCCGGGTCCGTAGAACTCGACGAACTTGCCGACCACGCCGTGCTTGCGCAGCATCTCGGTGATGGTCAGCACCAGGTCGGTCGCGGTGGTGCCGGCCGGCATCTCGCCGGAGAGCTTGAAGCCGACCACCCGCGGGATCAGCATCGACACCGGCTGGCCGAGCATCGCGGCCTCGGCCTCGATGCCGCCGACGCCCCAGCCGACGACGCCCAGGCCGTTGACCATCGTGGTGTGCGAGTCGGTGCCCACCACCGTGTCGGGGTAGGCCTGGCCTTCGCGCTCCATCACCGTACGCGCGAGGTATTCGATGTTGACCTGGTGCACGATGCCGGTGCCCGGCGGCACGACCTTGAACTCGTTGAAGGCCGTCTGGCCCCAGCGGAGGAACTGGTAGCGCTCGCGGTTGCGCTGATACTCGAGCTCCACGTTGCGGGCGAACGCGTCTTCCCGGCCGAACAGGTCGGCGATCACCGAGTGGTCGATGACCAACTCGGCCGGCGCCAGCGGGTTGACCTTGGTGGCGTCGCCGCCCAGCTCACGGACCGCCTCGCGCATGGTGGCCAGGTCGACCACGCAGGGCACGCCGGTGAAGTCCTGCATCAGCACCCGGGCCGGGGTGAACTGGATCTCCACGCTCGGGGCGGCGTTCTCGTCCCAGCCGGCCAGCGCCCGGACGTGGTCGGCGGTGATGTTGGCGCCGTCTTCGGTCCGGAGCAGGTTCTCCAGCAGGATCTTGAGGCTGTAGGGCAACCGCTCGTGCCCCTCGACCGTCGTGATCTTGAAAATCTCGTAGCTCGCGTCGTTGACGCGTAGCTGGCTCTTCGCACTGAAGGTGTCGAGGCTCGCCACGTCGTACTCCTTCTCCGCCTGTGTATGCACCAGTGTTTCGCAACTGGCTGCGCGGGCCGGCATTAGGTTCGGCTAACCGCATCTATTTAAACCGTACGTCCGTCTTGTTTTCCGGTCAACCCGGGGCCGGTGATATCGTGCGGCGCGTGACCGACGTGCATCTTCAGCCGCAGCCACGCATCGACGTCCTGGTGACGGACTACGAAACCGAGGATCGGCGACTGCGCACCGACTATGTCGGTGTGGCCTGGATCGGCGACGAGCCCGACCCGGAGACCGGCCTGATGGGCGGCGAATACTCCCGCCGGCAGGTCGACACCCGGCTGTTCCTGCCCGACACCCACTGGTATGACTCCGACCAGCTCGACAGCGTCGAGGTGCAGGTCACGGCCGGTGTGCTCCAGGTCGCCCTGACCGAGCGCGGCACCCAGGGCCTGCTCGGCGCGCTGAGCACCCCCGAGGTCGAATTCTACGAGCACCCCGAGGGCGACGACGGCGTCGGCGTCTGCCTGTGGATCCGCGGCGAGATCCTTTCCAACGTCGCGCTCTCCTACCGGGTGACCGTGGTCTGCGACCCGATCGCCGTTAAGCGCAAGGGTGCCGCCGACGCGGGCGAGCCGGTCGACGACCGCGAAGAGGTGCCGGCGGTCAGCTGACCTCGGTCTCCGCCGCCGCAAGCCGCTCCCGGAGTCGGTCGCGGACCTCCTCGGGCGTGTAGGCCCGGCGCCGTCGCTCGGCGCGCGCCACCACCACCCCGGTCGCCGCGACCCCGACCAACCCCGCCACGCCCAGCACCTTCCACCACCGCATTCCACATAGGGTAATGGGCATGGCCATTACCCTCGATGCGGCGGTGGAGCTGACGCGTACGGGCGATGTGTGGCTGTTTCGCGGCAGCTCCGTGCCCGACCGCGCGATCCGCATCGCCACCAACAGCCCGGTCAACCACGTCGGCATGTCGGTGGTGATCGAAGACCTGCCGGCGCTGATGTGGCACGCCGAGCTCGGCAGGTCGCTGCGCGACCACTGGACCGGCACCTTCCAGCGCGGCGTCCAACTGCACGACCTGCGCGCCGCGGTGCTGCTCTGGGGCCGCCGCTACGGCCAGCGGGCCTGGCTGCGCCAGTTGCAGACGCCGGTCAGCGCCGACATGGAAAACGCGGTGCTGCGCACGGTCGCCCGGCTCGACGGCACGCCGTTCCCGTCGACCGCCCGGCTGGCCTGGCGCTGGGCCCGGGGTCGGGTGCCCGACCTGCGCACCGGCTTCTTCGCCGGCGACCGGCAGATCGGCGGCGACCGGCAGATCGGCGGCGGCACCGCACCGGAGCGCGACGCCCGGCTGGAGACCGCCTACTGCGCCGAGGTCGTCGCGGTCACCTACGAGGCGATGGGCCTGCTGCCGGATGGGAAACGCCCCAACTGGTACGACCCCGGCCGCTTCTGGAGCGGCGACGAGTTGCGCCTGGAGGGCGGGGCGGAGCTGGGCGACGAGATCGCGGTGGATATCCCGTAGCGTTGCTTCGATGATCCGCATCCCTGGTCTCGTGCTGACCGACCACACGTTCACGGTGCCGCTCGACCACGCGGACCCTTCTGGTCCGACCGTCGAGGTCTTCGCCCGCGAAGTGGTGGCACCGGACCGGGCCGGCGACGACCTGCCCTGGCTGGTGTTCCTCCAGGGCGGTCCGGGCAGCAAGTCGCCCCGGCCTTCGGCTCCCGACGAGCGGTGGCTCGGCCGCGCGCTGAAAACCCACCGGGTGCTGCTGCTCGACCAGCGCGGCACCGGCCGCAGCACCCCGATCAGCGCGCGCACCGTCGCCGGGATGACCGACCACGCGCTGGCCGACTATCTGAAGCTGTTCCGGGCCGACAGCATCGTCCGCGACGCGGAGCTGATCCGGCGCCGGCTGCTCGGCGACGGGCAGTGGGAGTCGCTCGGGCAGAGTTACGGCGGTTTCGTCACGCTCACCTATCTCAGCCTGGCGCCGGAGGGGTTGCGGGCCTGCTACGTCACCGGCGGCCTGCCTGGACTGACCGCGACAGCCGACGACGTGTACGCGCGGACCTACCCGCGGGTGGCGGCGAAGAACGCGGCCTATTACGCCCGCTATCCCGACGACGTGGCCACGATCCGGCAGCTCGCCGACGTGCTCGCGGATTCCGAGGTGCGGCTGCCCGACGGCGACCGGCTGACCGTCGACCGGTTCCGCTTCCTGGGCAACGCCTTCGGCATGGGCGACGGCTACGAGCGGCTGCACTGGCTGCTCGACGACGCCTGGCACGGTGACAAGCTGTCGGACCTGTTCCGGCACGAGGTGATGACCCGCACCGGCTTCGTCGACTCGCCGCTGTTCGCGCTGCAGGAGTATTGCTACGGCCAGTCCGGCCGACCGACCCGCTGGGCCGCCGACCGCGCGATCCGCGACCGCGACGAGTTCGCCGCCGCCGCCACGCCGCTGCTCTTCACCGGCGAGATGATGTATCCCTGGATGTTTCGCGACATCGCCGCGCTACGCCCCTTCGCCGGCGCCGCCGACCTGCTCGCCGAGGCCGACGACTGGCCCGACCTCTACGACCCGGCCCGGCTCGCGGCCAACGAGGTCCCACTGGCCGCGGTCGTCTACTTCGACGACATGTACGTCGACGCGGACCTGTCGTTGGAGACGGCGCGCACGGTCGGCAACACCCGGGTCTGGGTCACCAACGAGTACGAACACGACGGCAGCGCCGTCTCCCGCGGCCGCGTCCTGGCCAGGCTGATGGACATGGCCGCCGGCCGGATCTGATCCGCTAATCGGCACCCAGCGATCAAGAAGATTGAACTCCTCCCTAAGTCGAATGCGGAAGTCCGTCCGCCGACCGATGACCGCGAGATCCGGGTGAACGAGCCTGGGATCATGACACACAGGCACACACAGGTGTTGGTCGCTGACGGGCTGGCTAAACGCTATGGTCGGGTCACCGCGGTGGCTGATATGTCCTTCACCGTGCGATCCGGCGCTGTCACCGGCTTTTTCGGGCCGAACGGTGCGGGCAAGACCACGGCACTGAAGATGCTCGTCGGATTGGCACGACCGACTGCCGGGCGAGCGTTTATCAACGGCGCGCCGGTCGATTCCATGATCCCGGACGCGCGCGTCATCGGGGTATACATCGAGCCGTGCGGTGCGCATCCGGGCCGCAGCGGCCGCGCCCACCTGCGCACGCTGGCCACGTTGGCTGGCCTGCCGCGGGCTCGCGTCGATGAGGTGCTCACAACTGTCGGTCTCGATGAGGCTGGCCGTCGGCGGGTTGGGAAGTACTCGATGGGCATGCGCCAGCGGCTCGGTCTCGCGGTCGCGCTACTGGGCGACCCGCAGATCCTGGTGCTGGACGAGCCGGTGAACGGTCTCGATCCCCGCGGCATCGCCTGGCTGCGAACGCTGCTGCGGGAGCAGGCCGCGCTTGGCCGGACGGTACTGCTCTCCAGCCACGTGCTCAGCGAGGCGGCCCAGACGGTCGACGATGTCGTCGTCGTTGACCAGGGTCGTGTCGTTCACCAGGGCGCGTTGAGCGATCTTGAAGGCCGTGGAGAGTCACTCGAGCTGGCGTACTTCAACCTGACGGGCGGTACGCAGTCGTGATCGCCCTGCTGCGAGGTGAGCTCGTGAAGACGCTGAGCACCCGTACCCTCCTGGCCTTCCTGATAGGCGGGGTTGGATTTTCCCTACTCAACGCTGTGCTCGTCGCTGTCGCGTCCGGAACCCTGCGCGGCGCGAGCCAAAAGGCGGAGGCGTTGTCGACCCTGCCGATCCTGCTGATGGTCTGGGGTCTCGTCGGCGCAGCCGGCGAGCACCGTCACCGCACCGCGGCCCCGGCGGCGCTGGTGGCTCGGCGTGGGCGCGCAACGCTGCTGCTGGCCCGGCTGGCGGCGTACGGCGTGACAGGTCTCGGGTTGGGTACGGTGATGACCGGCGCCTCGCTGGCCCTGGGCCTGCCTCTGCTGCGCGACCAGCCCGGCCCGGACCTCGACCTCGCGCAGATCGGCACGGTCGTGGCCGCAAATCTTGCCGCATGCGTGCTGTCCGCGATCATGGGAGCCGCGATCGGTGCTCTCATCCGCAACCAAATCGTCGGGGTGGTCGTCTTGCTCGTGCTGAACTTCGCAGTGATCCCGCTGGTCGCCGGGGCGCAGGAGGGCCTCGCGAACCTCACGCCGTTTGGGGCGTCGTCGATCCTGTCGGGCATGACCCACGACACAACGCTTTCGATCGCCGCCGCCGGCGCCGTCCTGGCCGCGTGGACGGTCATCGTGGCCGGCGGCGCGCTAACGAGCGAACGTCGACGCGACCTGGCATGACAGGTACGGCAGAGGCGCTGGTGACGCGCCTACTCCAGACCGCCGCTCGCTTGCCCTTCGTCCAATGGACGTGGGCCAGGCGAGCGGCGGCGCTCGACGTCATCGTGGCCGCCATCACGACAGGCATCGAGCTCGGCCTGCTCGTCGACGGCTGGCCGGGCGTGACCGCGATCTCCATTGTTCTCACGATCCTTGCCGGGGCGCTGCTGACGGTGCGGCGCCGACTCCCCCTGCTCGTCCTGGCCGGGACGGGCGCGCTGGCTGCGGTGCTGGTGGCGCTGGACGCATACCCGGGCGGTGCGCCGGTGATCGTCGCCGTATACACCGTGGCCGAACTCCGCGAGCGGCGGCTGTCGCTGGCCCTGCTCCTACCAACCGCGGTCCTGCTACAGGTCGGTTCGATCAGTTCGCCGCCGATCGCGATCGGAGCCTGGGCGCTCGGCGCGTACGTTCAGACGCGTCACCGGTATACCGCCGCGCTCGAGGAGCGGGCCGCTCAACTCGAGCGTGAGCGCGACCAGTTGCACGAGATCGCGGCACAGCAGGAGCGTGCCTCGATCGCCCGCGAACTCCACGACATCGTGGCCCACTCGGTGACCGTGATGCTGCTCGGCGTCCGTGGCGCACGCGACGTCGTCCGAACCGCACCCGAGGTCGCCGACGACACGCTGCGCGGCGTCGAGAGAACCGCCGAGGAGAGCATCGCCGAGCTTCGCCGCATCCTTGCCGTGCTCCGGAGCCCCGACCACATCGCCGACGTCCGCCCACCGC
>Ga0193743_1001305_pt1 | contig 18582 bp, 19 predicted proteins | sample L2c2metaG_FD_143038 | JGI IMG/M metagenome (GOLD analysis project Ga0193743, IMG submission 143038) | Soil microbial communities from a riparian zone of the East river system, Colorado, United States - L2c2 | ecosystem: Environmental > Terrestrial > Soil > Riparian zone | place: USA: East River... | reverse complement strand
CCGGCTGCCTGGGCTCCGGCTCGCGCTCCCAGTCGCGGAACTGCGCCGGCTGCCGGCCGCGTCGCCGTTCCGCGGCCTGATCGACCTGCCCGTCCGCTTCAACGCCTGACAAGTGTCTCGTTCCAAACCTTGAAGGAGCAGCAGTGGTATTCCGCAACGTGATCGTCTGCCGCATCGTCCCGGGCAGCGAGCAGAAGGTCGCCGACGTCTTCGGGCACTTCGACAAGGTGACCCGGCCGCAGGACGTCGGCGTGACCGGTCGCATCCTGCTGTCGCTCGACGACCTTTACATCCACGTCGTCGAGCGCGCGCAGGACCCGGAGGTGACCGGCCAGAAGAGGGGGCTGCCGGCGTTCGAGGAGATCGCGGAGGCGATCGCGCCGTTTGTCACGCCCTACCCGCGTGACTGGGAGAACCCGTCCCACTCCGTCGCCAAGCCGTTCTACAGCTGGGTCGCAACGGATGCCCAGCCGTCCGGCGCGAACCCGCTGCTCATCGTCCAGCGGATCAAGCCCGGGTCCGAGCCCGAGGTGGCCCGGGTCTTCGCCGAGTCCGACGCCGGGCCGCTGCCGGAGCAGATGGGCGTCGCCGGCCGTTGGCTCTACTCGATCGACGACGTCTACGTGCACCTGATGGAGCGCACCGACCAAGCGGTCGCCGAGGGCCTGGGGCAGAACCACCACGCGCCGGCCTTCACCAAAATCATCGAAGACCTGAGCCCGTACGTGGCGCCCTACAACCCGGAGAAGTGGCGCGGCCCGCAGGACTCGATGGCCAAGCCGTTCTACAGCTGGAGAGCCAGCGACTGACGCGGTTAGGAAGGGACCCTTATTAACGCATAGCGTTAATAAGGGTCCCTTCCTTTCACACTCAGCCGCGCCAGTTGTAGAACTCGCGGGCGACCGCGTCCGCCGGCGACTTCCAGGTCTCCGGGTCGTAGGGCTTGATGTAGGCCCGCAGGTCTTCGCTGATCTGCTGGAACCCGGGCAGCGCCGGGCCCTTGCGCAGCGCCTCTGACGGGTCGTCGCGGAACTCGATGACGTGCAGGTAGAGGTCGCCGAGCGAGTAGAGCGACCGGGTCTTGACCCCGAGATCGTGCGGCAGGTCGGTGGCGTCGGACTCGGCGAAGATCCGGGCCACGGACTTCTCCTCGCCGGGCTGGATACGGGCGACGATGACGGACCGGTTCATGTCTGTTCCCCTTACGCGAAGATGCCAGCGAGGTGCTCGTCGAGCGCGGTGCCCGCGACCGGCGAACTGCGGAACCCGATGTGCCCGTCGGGCCGGATGAGGTAGGCGCCCGTCCCGCGCAGGCCGTACGCACTACGGAAGGCGCCGGACGCGTCCCGCAGGACCGGCAGTTCGAGCGAGCCCGGCACGGTCGCGTCCGGGCTCGCCAGCACGTAGATGTTGAGCGAGCCGCGGGCCTTCTCGGCCAGCTTCTCGAAGCCGGCGTACTCGTCTTCGCCGGTCGAGCCGTCGGCGTAGACCAGCAGGGTGTGTGCGGTGCCCCTGGTCAGCTCGAAGAGCCGCACCTGGTGCCCGACGCCGAAGCGGCTCAGGTCTCGCACGTCCGGCGCCCGGTCGCCGGGCTGCGGCCCGCCGTCGAGGAGATCGCCGGACGAGCCGACCAGCGGGCTGCCCGCGTACGACAGCGTCATCTGCATTTCGAGCAGGAACTGCTCGCGCTCGTCGTCCATGTCCATCTCGTCGGTGAACGCGATCTTCACGGCCCGGTCGACGATGGCCTTGCCGGCCGGCCGGCGCTCGGCCTCGTAGCTGTCGAGCAGCCCCGGAGCCGCGGCGCCGCGGACCGCCAGCGCGAGCTTCCAGCCCAGGTTCCAGGCGTCCTGGATGCCGGTGTTCATGCCCTGGCCGCCGGCCGGCGGGTGCAGGTGCGCGGCGTCGCCGGCGACGAAAACCCGGTCGACCTGGTAGCGGTCCACGATGCCGTGCTTGATCCGGAAGATCGACGACCAGCGCAGGTTGCTCGCGGTCGTGGGGGCCGGGGCGAGCTGGTCCAGGACGACCTGGATGTCGGCCAGCGACGGCGGATCGTATTCCTGCGAGAAGCCGGGCGGGATGGCGCCCGCGCCGATCTCGGCCTGCAGCCGCGGCGGCGCGAGGGTGGCTACCCGGTAGCGGCCCGGGCCACGCAGCGGTACGCAGACCAGCATGCCGCGCATCTCCTCGTCTTCGACCTGGATGAACCGCAGCAGGTGGCCCTCCGGCATCGACCAGTCCAGGTCGACGTCGCCGAGCATGAACAGCTGCGGGAACATCCCCATGCCGCCCTCGAAGGTCAAGCCGAGGCTCTGGCGCACGGTGCTGTGCGCGCCGTCGCAGCCGACCAGGTATTGCGCCCGCACCGTCTCGGCGCTGCCGTCCGGGCGCAGCACGCGGGCGGTCACCCCGTCGGCGTCCTGGCTGAACTCCTGCAGTTCGTGGCCGCGCTCGACGCGTACGCCGTGGCCGGCGAGGCAGTTCTCCAGGATGCGTTCGGTCTCGTATTGCGGCAGGCCCACGTGGGCGAACGGCAGCTCCGGCAGGTCCCAGTCGACCTGGTGGGTCTGCTGGCCGTTGACGTAGACGGTCTGGCCGTGCAGCCAGACGCCCAGGTCCATCGCCTCGCGCGCGACGCCGATGTTCTCCCAGATCTCCATCGTGCGGCACTGCACGCCGATCGCCTTGTCGGCGGCGACATTGCCGTCGGGGCGTTTCTCGATCAGCCGGCAGGCGATACCGCGCCGGGCCAGCTCGATCGCCGCGGTCAGGCCCGCGGGGCCCGCTCCCACGACGAGCACGTCGGTTGAACCGTCCACCGTAGACCCTTCGACGAGTTGGGGTGCCCGCGGAGCGGGCTGGCGCTCCTGGACGACCTGCCGCGGCCGCGGCTGGGGCTGGGGCTGGGGTTGGGGCTGCGGCTGGGGCTGCGGCTGCGGCTGTGCGGCCACGGCCACCCCCGCCGGCAGGTCGTCCTCGGGACGCGCTGCGATGTGATAGGTGGTGCGCTTGAAGTTCTCGCAGATGTATTGGATGAGCGGCGCGGTCTGGTCCAGGTGCCCCTGGTCATCGGTCCAGGCGTTGAACGACGGCTCGTCCTCCCACTCCGCGAAGATGTGGTAGGTCCCGGTGCCGGGCTCGCGCAGCAGTTCCTCCCGGACGTGTCCGGGTGTGCCCCGCATCCGCTCGGCGACCTTGAGATAGGCGCGTTCGTACGCCTCCTCCTCGCCCTCGCCCACGGTGACCGTGACGACCACGCGGATCCGGGGACCCTGCCCGACCACCGTCTCCAGGACCTCATAGGTGGCCTTCTCGCCGGACTCACGCAGGTCGCGCAGCGCGGCGGTGAGCCGCTCCCGCGCGGCACTGTGCCCGAACGCCTCGAGGGCGGCGGGGTCGCTCCAGTCACTGATGATCAGGAAGGTCTGCGGGTCGTCGGCGTCGCGGATCAGTTCCTGGCGCAGGCTGCCTGGCGTCCGGCTGATGTGCACCGCGGCCGACCGCCAGGCCCGCTCGAAGGCTTCGGCGCAGCCCTCCCGGGCGCGCATCCGCAGGATGGTCCGCACTGGACTGTCATCGGGCATGCTTCAGACCCTCCTCGGGATAGCGCTTGAGCACGATCGAGCTGTTGAACCCGCCGAACCCGCGGGCGTTGACCAGCACCACGTCGGCGGCCAGCCGGCGCGGTTCGCGCACCAGGTCCAGCTCGTGACCGGGCCGGCTCAGGTTGCCGACGGCCGGCACCACGCCGTCCCGCAGCGCGAGCAGCGCGGTCGCCACGTTGAGCGCCGCGCCACCGGAGCAGAGCCGGCCGACGAAGCCCTGCGGCGCGGTGACCGGCACCGGCCGGCCGAAGACCGCGCGGATCGCCGCGGCCTCCAGCGCGTCGAGTGCCGGTGTGCCGGCGCCGTCGGCGACCACGAACCCGACCTCGTCCGGCGTGACATCCGCGTCGGCGAGCGCCTTGCGCATCGCCCGGGCGAGCTGGGTGCTGTCCGGCGCGGGTTCTTCCGGGTGGTGCCCGTCGTGCGTGGCGGCGTAGCCGGCGATCTCGCCGTACACCTGCTGCGCACCGCGTTCCGCGGCGGTCGCGGCGGCCTCCACCACCAGCACCGCACCGCCCTCGCCGGGCGCGTAGCCGTTGGCGTCGGCGTCGAACGGCCGGTAGCCGGTGCGCGGGTCGCGGCTCGCGGTCAGCCGGCCACTCGTGTGCTGGCAGACCAGCGCGTACGGGGACAGCGGCGCCTCGGTGCCGCCGGCGATGACGGCCGGGGTGCCGCGCCGGATGATCCGGCGGGCGACGCCCAGGCTGTCCAGTCCGCCCGCGCCCTCGGAGACGAGCACGCTGTTGGGCCCCTTGGTGCCGTGCAGGATGGAGGTCTGCCCGACACTGGCGGCGTAGAACCAGGCGATCGACTGGTAGGCGCTGACCGCGGCGCGGCCCCGGCTCCACAGTGCCTGGATCTCCTTCTGGCCGAACTCGTTGCCGCCGGATCCGGCGGCCAGCACGACCGAGGTGGCATACGGGTCGTGCCCGGCCGGGTCGTATTTGGCGTCGTCGAGCGCCATCCGGGTCGCGGCCAGCGACATCCAGCTCCACCGGTCGGTCTGGATGATCAGCCGCGGGTCCACCAGGCCCTCGGCGGCGAAGCCCGACACCTGGCCCTTGAGCATGTCGTCGTGGTAGCCCACGTGCAGCTCGCCGGCGAGCGTCGACCGCCAGTGCTCCTCGGCGGTGAGGCCACTGGGTGCGATCACTCCGATGCCGGTGATGACGGCCCTGGTCATGCTGACCACCTCCGAAGGACAGCGGCGGACTGGAAGCCACCGAAGCCGCTGCCCACCGAGAGCGCCACGTCGACCCGTTGCTCGCGCGCGTTCTTCGGCACGTAGTCCAGGTCGCACTCCGGGTCGCGGTTCTCCAGGTTGGCGGTCGGCGGTATCACGCCGTAGCGGATCGCGAGCACGCACGCAGCGAGTTCGATCGCCCCGATCGCGCCGAGCGAGTGGCCGACCATCGACTTGATGGAGCTGACCGGCACGTCGTACGCGTGTTGCCCGAGGCTGCGCTTGAACGCGGCCGTCTCGTGCCGGTCGTTCTGCTTCGTGCCCGAACCGTGCGCGTTGATATAGCTCACCGCGGTCGGGTCGAGCCGGGCCTGGCCGAGCGCGTCGGTGATCGCCTCCGCCATCTCCAGCCCGTCCGGCCGCAGCCCGGTCATGTGGAACGCGTTGCTGCGGTTGGCGAACCCGGCGACCTCGCAGAAGATCTCGGCGCCGCGCCGGCGGGCGTGCTCGACCTCCTCGAGGATCAGGACGGCGGCGCCCTCACCCATCACGAAGCCGTCCCGGGTGGCGTCGAACGGCCGCGACGCGTGCTCCGGGTCGTCGTTGCGGGCCGAGGTGGCCCGGATCGCGTCGAAGCACGCCATCGAGATGGGCGAGATCGGCGCGTCGGCGGCGCCCGCGATGACGACATCGGCGTCGCCGTCCTCGATCAGCTGGTGGCCGTAGCCGATCGAGTCCAGGCCGGACGTGCAGCCGGTGGAGATGACGGCGGCCGGCCCGTGGGTACGGTACCGGCACGCCACCTCCGTCGCCGCGCTGCTCGGCACCAGCGCCTGGTAGAGGAACCGGCTGGCGTAGCGCTCGTCGACCTGCCAGTCCCGCCCATGGTTGCTGACGTTGACGTACTCGTCTTCGAGCCGCGTCGTGGCCCCGACCGCGCTGCCGATGCTCACCGCGACCGCATCCCGGTCGGTCGCGTCGAGGTCCAGACCGCTCTCCGCCAGCGCCTCGTCGGCGGCGGCGAGGGCGAACTGGGTGAACCGGTCGTTGCGGTAAACCTCCTGAGAGGTCAGCCCGGCTTTGATCGGATCGAAGTCGCACTCGGCCGCGATCTGCGAGCGGAAGTCGGTCGGGTCGAAGAAGGTGATCCGCCGGGTCGCCGTGCGGCCTGCGGTCAGCAGCTCCCAGAACGCCCGCCGGTTGACGCCGCCCGGAGCGACCACGCCCACCCCGGTGACGACCGTCCGCCTGGTCACGGGCCCTCCCCGGGCAGCGCCTCGGTGTCCACATGCCCGAGCTCCGGTCGCGGGGCCAGCGGGCCGAGCGTGAAGACCAGGAACGCCGGCACGTCACCGTCGTTCATCAGCCGGTGCTTGACACCGATCGGGATGTGTACGCCCTCGTTCGCCCGCAGGGCCAGCTCGCGACCGTCCAGCCGCACCGTGATCGCGCCCGAGACGCAGAAGAGGAACTCCTCCGAGTACGGGTGCCAGTGCTCGGTCACCAACTCGGCGGGCGCCAGGCGCAGCGTGCCCATGAAGCCCGAGGTCGAGCCGACGGTGGCCGGCGAGAGGATGGTGCGGATGTCGCCGCCGCGGCGCCGGTTGGCCGCCACGTCGTCGATGGACACGATCCTGATCTCGCGCTTCGGCTGGGCCGGCCCGCCGATGCCGGCGCCGGCGTGGCTGTTGGCGGCCAGCTTCTCGACCTTCTGCCGGATGACGTCCATCTGGATCGTGGTGTTGGCGTTGATCCGGTCCGTCATCGCGGCCGTGTCGATCGGAGCGTCGGGGCGCATCCGGAAGTCCTGGACCCAGCGCATCCGGGTGCCGTGGCCCTCGGCCTCGTACGTCCACTCGATGTTCATGAACTCGAACGGGCCCGGCTCGACCCGGCGGGCGACCACCCGCCGCCCGGCCCGGTTGAGGGTGCGTTCGGAGACCCAGCTCCACACCTTGCCGTTCTCGTCCGGGTGCATGGCGAGGCGGAAGCGCACCGTGTCGCCGGCGCGTTCGAGGATCTCGGCCGACGCGTACTCGGTGAACAGCTCCGGCCACTTCTCGACGTCGTTGGTCGCGTCCCAGACGATGTCGAGGCCGGCGTTGATCAGCACCGAGTTATCCACGTGCCCGACGGTCGGCGCGCTCATGCCATTTCCTCGCTTCGCTCGGAGGCGCATGAACGCCGGCGGCTGAGTTGACTGCGCTCGCTTCGCTCGCTCATGCCGCCGGCTCCTCGTTGCGCACCAGCCGCTTGTTGATGGCGGCGGTGATGTCGCCGACGGTCTGCGCCAGCGGGCGGTCGTCGGGCAGCTCGAAGCCATACATCGCCTGCAGCTCCGACTGGAGCTGGAGGAACGCGAGCGAGTCCAGGCCCAGGTCGCCGAAGGTCTTGCTTGGATCCTCGGTACGCATTTCCCTGGGCAGTCCGACCTTGCTGACCAGCAGCGACATCAGGTCGTCGATGGTGAATGTCATCTTTCCTCCCGTGGTTGCGAATCGGTGAGCCGGTCGACGAGCGACGTGTCGTGCGTTCCGGCGACGAAGAGCGGGTGGTCCAGCGCGGTCATCAGGAAGTCGCGGTTGGTGCTCACCCCCGGCCCCTCGACGGCCAGCTCGCTGAGCGCCCGCCGCATCCGGGCGATCGCCTGTGGCCGGTCCGGCGCCCAGACGGCGATCTTGGCGAGCAGCGGGTCGTACGCGGCGGAGATCCGGCCGCCGGCGACCGCGGCGGTGTCGACCCGGACGAAGGGGCCGCCCGGGAAGGACAGCCTCGTCAGCGTTCCCGGTGTCGGCATGAAGTCGCGGGCCGGATCCTCGGCGTTGATGCGGCACTCGATGGCGCAGCCGCGCGCCGCCAGCTCTTCCTGCGTCGCGGCGATCCGCTCCCCCGCCGCGATCCGGAGCTGCTCGCGGACCAGGTCGATGCCGTGCGTCAGCTCGGTCACCGGGTGCTCGACCTGGATCCGGCAGTTGACCTCCATGAAGTAGAACCGCTGCTGGTCATCGACGAGGAACTCGACCGTCCCGGCGCCGACGTATCCGGCCGCGAGCAAGCCACGCACCGCGGCGCTGCCCATCTGCTCCACCACGTCGGGCGGCAGCCCGGGTGCCGGCGACTCCTCGATGATCTTCTGCCGCCGGCGCTGCACCGAGCAGTCGCGCTGGCCCAGATGCAGCCCGTTGCCGTGCTGGTCGCAGAGGACCTGGACCTCGACGTGCCGGGCGGCCGGCAGGTAGCGCTCGACGTAGACCCGGTCGTCGCCGAACAGCGACTGCGCTGTGCACCGGATCTCCCGGTATTGCCGCGGCAGGACGTCGGGGTCGTTGACCACCTGCATGCCGCGACCGCCGCCGCCGGCGACCGCCTTGACGATGACCGGGTAGCCGATGTCGGCGGCGACCTTGGCCACCGCCTCCGCGTCGGCGACCGGCTCGATCGTCCCGGGCAACAGCGGCAGCCCGGCCCCGGCCATCGCGGCCCGGGCGGTGGACTTGTCGCCGAGTTGGTCGATCACCCCCGCGGGCGGGCCGACGAAGGTCAGGCCGGCGGCCTCGCACGCCTCGGCGAAGTCGGCTTGCTCGGACAGGAAGCCGTAGCCGGGGTGCACCGCGTCGGCGCCGGTCTGCCGCGCCGCCTCCATGATCGCGGGCAGGTAGAGGTAGCTGTGCCGGGCCGGACCCGGGCCGACACACACCGCCTGGTCGGCGAAGCGCACGACGGCGCTGTCCCGGTCCTCCGTGGAGTAGATGGCGGCCACCCGCAGGCCCAGCTCGCGACAGGTACGGGCGACGCGCAGAGCGATCTCGCCCCGGTTGGCGATGAGCACGGTGTGGAACACGACGACCTCCCTATCCGGCGCTCGGTTCGATGCTGAAGAGCGGCTCGCCGAACTCGACCGGCGCGCCGTCCGCGGCGAGCGCCGCCACGATCCGGCCGTCGGCTTCGGCCTCGACCGGGATCATCAGCTTCATCGCCTCGACGATGCCGACCTGCTGGCCCCGCTGGACCTGGTCCCCTTCGGACACGAAGGGCGTGCCGCCCGGTTCTTGGGCGCGGTAGAAGGTGCCGACGATGGGCGCGCGGATGTCGCTGCCGGCCGGCGTCTCCTCGGCCGGTTTCGCTTCGGCGGGGGCGACCACGGCGGCCGGCGCGGCCCGCTGCTGCTCGGTCCACTCCATCTCGACCACCACGTCGCCCGCGCGGATCCGCAGCGCCCGTGGCCGGTCACCGAGGTCGGCCAGCAGCGACTGGGCGCTGCGGCGCACCTCGTCGAGCGCTTCGGCGAGCGGCGCCGAGCGGTCCGACTGCGCCGGTTCCAGCAATGACGTCATTGGGGTCCTCCAGGGTGCGTGAGGGCGGGCGCGGGTACGGACTGGCCGCCGAACCGCCGGAACCGGGCGCGCCGGTCGGCGACGAGGCGGGCGGGGTCGCGCGTGGCCAGGTCGCTCAGCTCGGCCCGGATCGCCGCCCGGACCAGCGCGGCGGCCTCGGGTTGGTCGGACTCGGCACCGCCGGGCGGTTCCGGCACAACGCCGTCGACCACGCCGAGCTCGAGCAGCGAGCGGGCGTCGATCTTCAGCGCCCGCGCGGCGGTGGGCGCGGCGGCCGAGTCCTTCCACAGGATCGCCGCGCAGCCCTCCGGGCTGATCACGGTGTAGATCGCGTTCTCCATGATCAGCACCCGGTCGGCGACCGCGATGGCGAGCGCGCCGCCGCTGCAGCCCTCGCCGGTGATCACGGTGACCAGCGGCACCGGCAGCCCGCCCATCAGCCGCAGCGTCTCGGCGATCACGGTGGCCTGGCCCTGCAGCTCGGCGTCCACGCCCGGATAGGCGCCTGGGGTGTCCACGAGGGTCACCACGGGCAGACCCCACTTGGCGGCGAGGCGCATCAGCCGGGCGGCCTTGCGGTAGCCGGCCGGGTTGGGCATGCCGAAGTTGTGCGCCGCCAACTCGGCCGGGGTGTGGCCCTTCTCGTGCCCGATCACCACGACCGACTCGCGGCCGAGCCGCCCCACGCCGCCGACGATCGCGGGGCAGTCGCCGCCGACCCGGTCGCCGTGCAGCTCCTCGAAGTCGTCGAGGATCATGCGCAGGTAGTCGGAGGTGGTCGGTCGGCCGACGTGCCGGGCCCTGCGCACCGCCTGCCACGGGTCCTGTTCGGTCAGCCGGTCGGGGTCGCGGATCACCACCTGTTCAGCGGGACCGACGTTGCCCGGACAGCTTCGCCGCGCGCCGACCGACAGCACCCGGCCGAGCCGCTCGCGCAGCCGCGCCCGCGGGCACACCAGGTCGACGAAGCCGCGCTCCAGCAGGAACTCCGCGGTCTGGAAGCCCGGTGGCAGCTCCTGCCGGATGGTCTGCGCGATCACCCTGGGCCCGGCGAAGCCGAACCGCGCGCCGGGCTCGGCGATCACGATGTCGCCGAGCATCGCGAACGACGCCGCGACCCCGCCGTAGGTCGGGTCGGTGATCAGGCAGACGGTGACCAGACCGGCCTCGTCGAGTTGCTGCATCGCCTGGGCGGTCTTGGCCATCTGCATCAGGCCGACGACGCCCTCCTGCATCCGCACGCCGCCGGAGGCGGTCACGGTCACCAGCGGCAGGCGTTCGGCGAGCGCGGTCTCGGCGGCCCGGGTGATCAGCTCACCGACGGCGCCGCTGAGGCTGCCGCCCATGAACCGGAAGTCCATCGCGGCGACCACCACCGGCGTGTCGCCGATGGACATCCGCGCGCACACCACCGCTTCGGCCATCCCGGTCGCCTGTCGCGCCTGCGCCAGCCGCTCGGTGTAGGGCACGCCGTCGCTGAACGCCAGCGGGTCCTCCGCCGGCACGTCGGTCTCCAGCAGGCGCAGTGTGTCGCGGTCGGCGAGCAGGTCGAGCCACTCGTGCGCGGTCAGCGGGAAGCAGGCGCCGCACTGCGGGCAGACGCCGTGGTTGCGGACCAGCCGCTTCGCGTAGACGACGGCGCGGCAATGCCGGCACAGTGCCCAATCTTGTTTGGACGGCACAGCTTGCTGCTCGGTCATCGGGTCGCCCCCACCGGTCGGGCGGCACCGTCTCCAACCCGCTCCACGACGAACAGCACGCCCTCGCCGTCGAGGTAGCCGAGGTCCCCGGTCCGCAGCCAGCCGTCGGCGTCGGCAGCGCCGGCGGACACCTGCGGACCGCGGACCCGGACCTCCCCCGGCCGCCCGGGTGTCGCCGGATGCCGGCCGTCGATGCTCACCACGAGGCAGTCGGTGCCGAGCACGGGCCGGCCGACCGATCCGGCCGTGGGGCGATCGAGCCGGTCGCAGTGCGTCATCGGCGCCTCGGCCGTGCCGTACCACTGCACCAGCGGCGCGCCGACCCGATCCCGCAGGCGGGCCGCGGCGGCCGGGGCGAGCGCGGATCCGCCGGAGATGACGGCGCGCACCGTCGGGGTGCGCTTGTGGGTCGGGCGCGGGTCGGCGGCCAGCCGGGCCAGTCGCACGGGCTGCCCGCAGTAGTGCGTCGCGGCCTCCCGACCGGCCTGCGTGACACCGCCCGCCGGGTCGGGGTCCGCGCACAGCACCTGGGTCGCGGCCGCGCGGACGGTCGCGTTGAGATACACCGGCTCGTACGCCGGTAGGTGGTTGACGACCGTCGAACCAGGACCGAAGCCGTAGGCCCGGGCCGCCTGCGCCGCGCCGACGGTGAGGTTGCGATGGGTCAGCGGGACCATCCGGGGCGGGCTGCCGCTGAACCGCAGGCAGGCCACCGCGTCCGGATCCGGGCGCTCCCGGCGTGGCCGGCCGGCGTGCGTCCGCGCCAGGTTGGCCACCGTCCGCGCGCCGGGATGCCCGGGCTGGTCCAGATAGACCACGTCGGTGAGGCGGTAGTGCTCCAGCCGGATCCGGCGCAACACGTCGGCCATCCCCGCGGTGGCCACCAGCAACTCCACACCCGCGAGCCCGACGACGTGGTCCAGCTCGTCTTCGGTCAGGAAGGGATCGACGACGGCGCACACGTGGCCGGCGCGGACGGCGCCGAAGTAGGCGATCGGGAAAGCGGGGTGCAGTGCGGCCGTGACAGCCACGACGGTGCCAGGCCGGAGCCCGGACAGCGCCACGGCGAACCCGTCCGCCGCGGCGTCCAGCTCGCGGTAGGACATGGCGCTGGCGCCACACCGGATCGCGGTGCGCCCGGGTGCGATCGCCGCCGCCCGCCGGAGCAGCCCGGGCAGCGACCGACCCTTGCGGATGTCAGCTTCGGGCACGGCGGACTCCTTCAGGCCGGGGGTAGCTATCGGCTCCACGACCGTCGCAGGGGTCCACTTGAGCCCGCCTGGAGTGTGGCTAGAGGCGGTCGCGGACACCTGTGCCCCTGCGCGGCAATCGTCCGATCCAACCGAATTAGTTCCATATGTCGGCTTGGCGTCTTAAGGTTCTTCACAGGGACGGGATACGGGGGCGCGATGAACTACCACGTTCTTGGTCCGCTGCTGGTGCGAGGCATGCCGGGCAACGCCATCGATCAGCTGACCGCGCCGAAGCCACGGAAGGTTCTCGCCCTGCTCCTGCTGCACGCGAACCGGGTGGTGCCGGTCGACACGCTGATCGCCGAGCTGTGGGGGTCCGAGCCTCCGGCCAGCGCGCAGACGACGCTGCAGACCTACATCCTCAAGATCCGCCGGATGCTGACGGCGGTCCTGGCCGGCGGCGCGGCCAGCGAAGTTCTGGTCACCGCCTCGGGCGGCTACCGGTTCAACGTGGGTCCGGGCGAGTTGGACCTGCACGGGTACGAGCACCTGGCCGCGGAAGGCCGGCTCGCACTCGGCGCCGGCGACGACGTCAAGGGCGCGCTGCTGCTCGGCCAGGCACTGGCCATGTGGCAGGGCGACGCGCTGGTCGACGTGCGGCTGGGCCCGGTGCTCCAGGTGGAGGTGCAGCGCCTCGAGGAGGGCCGGCTGTGCCTGTGGCGCCAGCGGATCGAGGCCGAACTGCGGCTGGACCGCCACCAGGCGGCACTCGGCGAACTCGGCTGGCTCGCGGCCCGGCACCCGCTCAACGAGGACCTCCAGGCGCAATACATGGTCGCCCTCTACCGCGCGGGCCGGCGTACCGACGCGCTGGAGGCCTTCCACCGCCTGCGCGGCACGCTACAGACCGACCTGGGCCTCGAACCGTCCCAGCGGATCCAGCGCCTCCAGCACGCCATGCTGACCGCCGACCCGTCCCTGGACGACACGGATCTGCTGGAAGCTACGTCGCCGGGTGCCGCCGGAGCCCGGCGATGAGCAGCCCGACCAGGAGACGCGCGTCGTAGCGTGGGTCGCCACCGACCCCGACGCACAGGTTGCCGATGCCGCGCATGAGCCCGTAGGCGTCGACTCCCGGCTGGATCTCGCCTGCCTCGACAGCGGCGTCGAGCAGCGCGGCGCACACCGGCACAAGATTGTCGACGAAGTAGGCGTGCAGGGCCTCGAACCGGGCGGTCTCGGACTGGAGCGCCGCGGCGAGGCCGTGCTTGGTGATCAGAAAGTCGACAAAAAGATCAACCCAGGCGGTCAGCGCCGCGTACGGCGTCGCGCGGGTGGCCAGCAGCGCCGTCCCGGCTTCGGCGCAGGCGTCGACCTGGTGGCGGTAGACGGCGATGACCAGGTCGGCCCGGTTCGGGAAGTGGCGGTAGATGGTGCCCATCCCGACGCCCGCCTTGGCGGCGATGTCGCGGACTGGCGCGTCGACACCGGCGGTGACGAACACGGCGGCCGCGGCATCGAGCAGCACCTGCTCGTTGCGCCGGGCGTCGGCGCGCTTCCGCTCGGCCATCATTGCCATCCCTTCCGGGTTGCTAAACGGAACACTGCTCCGTATCGTTGAGCGGAGCAACGTTCCGCTTGGCCAATGATGCCAGATTGGCCGGCCGACGACCACGGAGGAAACGCTCATGCGATACCGCACCTTGGGCCGCACCGGTGTGCAGGTCAGCTCGCTCGCGCTCGGCGCGATGAACTTCGGCGCCATCGGGCGCACCAGCCAGCAGGAGGCCACCGCCATCGTCGACGCCGCCCTCGCGGCCGGGATCAACCTGGTCGACACCGCCGACCGATACAGCGGCGGTCAGTCCGAGGAATTCGTCGGCAAGGCGATCGCCGGCCGGCGCGACGACATCGTGCTCGCCACCAAGGCGACCATGCCGATGGGCGACGAACGCAACCACCAGGGCAGCTCCCGGCGGTGGCTGGTCACCGCCCTCGACGACAGCCTGCGCCGGCTCGGTGTCGACCACGTCGACCTCTACCAGATCCACCGCTGGGACCCGACGACCAGCGACGAGGAGACGCTCGCGGCGCTGACCGACCTGCAACGCGCCGGGAAGATCCGCTACTTCGGCTGCTCGACCTTCCCGGCCTACCGGCTCGTCCAGGCCGAGTGGGCCGCCCGCGCCAACCACCTGAGCCGCTACGTCACCGAGCAGCCCAGCTACTCGATCCTGCAGCGGGGCGTGGAGACCGACGTGCTGCCCGTCACCGAGCACTACGGCCTCGGCGTGCTGGCGTGGAGCCCGTTGGCCTCGGGCTGGCTGTCCGGAGCGGTCCGGGCCGGTCGCGAGATCACCACCCACCGCGCGGCTGTCCTGCCGGAACGCTTCGACCTCACCCTGCCCGCCAACCAGGCCCGGCTCGACGCCGTCGAGCAGCTCGCCAAGGTCGCCGACCAGGCCGGTCTGACACTGATCCAGCTCGCGCTCGGTTTCGTGACCGCGCATCCCGCGGTGACCAGCGCGATCATCGGCCCACGCACGCTGGTGCACCTGAACTCCCAGCTCGCCGCCGCGGACACGGTGCTGCCCGCCGACGTGCTTGACGCGATCGACGCGATCGTCGCTCCCGGCGTCGACCTCGCCGCACACGAGAAGTTCGACACCCCGCCCGCCCTGCTCAACCCGGGACTGCGCCGCCGCTGACTGAGTCGACGTGTGCCGGCACCGATCGGCGGACAATGGCCGCCGAGGAGTGCGCCGGAGCGGCCGCGCGCGCGTCACGAGACCGCACATGCCGTGCTGGCCGCCCGCGGCACCGGAGTAGCTTGGGACGACGGAAGGTGGTGCTGACATGGACCCGGACCGGCCGGTTACCGAAGTGATGAGCGGTGTATGTGACAGCCAACCGGACACCGTGGCGTTCGTGCGCGACCTGTTCGGCCGGCTGGGTGAGAAGTGGTCGATGCGGGTGCTCGACGAGCTGGCCGCCGGGCCGGTGCGGTTCACCGCCCTGATGGCGGCCCTGCCCGACATCTCGCACCGGATCCTGACCGTCACGTTGCGCACCCTGCAGGGCGACGGCATGGTCCGCCGGACCGCCTACCCGGAGACCCCGCCGCGCGTCGAATACCAGCTCAGCGCGCTGGGCGAGAGCTTCGTGAGTCACGCGCACACGATGGTGGCCTGGGCACAGGATCACCGGGCGGAGATCGAGCTCAACCGCGCCGCCGCCAACGGGGCCTAGGGTTGGCCTAGCGTCTGTCTGGCCAGACGACACCTGGACCCGTTCGCAGGCCGCGCTGACCGGCCAGACAGACCCTAGACAACCAGCACCAACGAACCGGTGCTGCGCCGGGACTCCAGGTCGCGGTGCGCCTGGGCGGTTTCCTTCAACGGGTACGTGGTCAGCCGCGGCGCCGGGATCCGTCCGGTGGACAGCAGCCCGAACAGCTCGTCGGCGATGGCCTGGCGCTCGGCCGGGTCCGGAACCACGGTGCCCAGGTCGGGCGTGCTGACCCGGACCCGCTTGCGGGCGACCGTCTGCTCGTCGGGTGTGGCCGGTCCGGACGCGGTGCCGAACATCGCGATGCTGCCGCCGTCGGCCACCGCCCGCAGCGAAAGGTCAGCGGTCACGGCTCCGACGCCGTCATAGACAGCGTCGACACCCCGCCCGCGGGTAATGCGGGACACCTCGGCGGCGAGGTCGTCGCCTGAGTCGAGCACCAGCACCGGGTCGGCGCCGCTCTCCCGGGCCGCGGCGGCCTTGTCGGCCGAGCCGACCGTGCCGATGACCATCGCGCCCCGGGCCTTCGCCCACCGGGCGATCAGGGAGCCGGATCCACCGGCCGCCGCCTGCACGAGCGCGATGTCGCCCTCGCCCACCGGCGCGACCCGATCGACCAGCGCGCCGGCGAGCAGCCCCTTCGTGGTGATGGCGGCGGCCACCTCAAAGCTGACGTCGTCGGGCAGGTGCACGAGCACCGCGGCCGGGACGATCCGCTCCTCGGCGTAGGCACCCGGTGCGAGCGTGTAGGACACCCGGTCGCCCGGTGCGAAGCCGGTGACGTCGGGACCGACCGCCACGACCTCGCCGGCGCCTTCCACGCCGAGCGTGGACGGGAAGCCGGGGCCGGGGATCTGGCCCGACCGGAACGCCAGGTCGATGAAGTTCACCCCGACCGCGTGCTGGCGTAGGCGGACCTCGCCGGGCCCGGGATCGCCGACGGTCTCGTCCTCGACGGTGAGGGTTTCCGGCCCTCCGTACGCGTACTGGTGAATGACGAGTGTCATCGAATTGCTCCCTTCTGGACAGTGGGGCTAGATGCCGCGGCGGGCCAGGAACCCGAACGCTGATGCCACCACCGCGGTGGCACCGGCCGCGACGAACAGGGTGGTGAGGCCGGCAGAGTCGACGACGACACCGCCCAGCCCGGCGCCGATCGCGATCGCGAGCTGCAACACGGAGATCAGCACGGCCGACGACGCTTCCGGGGCCTTCGGGGTCGCGGCCAGCATGTGCGTCTGCAGCGCCAGCGGGACGAGTCCCCATAGGACACCCCAGCCGACCAGCGCGACGGCCATCACCGCCGGCAGGCCGGCCAGCGCCGGCAGCAGGGCGAGCAGGATGCCGAACCCGGCCGCGGCGCCGGCGAACGTCACCATGTGGTTGCGCTCGACCAGCTTGGGCCCGAGCAGGGTGCCGATGATGCCGGCGACGCCGTACCCCACGAAGAACAGGCTCGCGACGTCGGAGCTGAGGTCGACCCGTTCCAACAGATAAGGGGTGACGAACGTCGACGCGGCGAACTGGCCGACCGTGGCGATCGTGCCGGCGATCAGGATGGTTCGGCCGATCGGCACCCGCAGGACGGCGCGCAGGTGCGCGAACGTCATCCGGCTGGCCGTCACGATCTTCGGCAGGATCGCGAACTCGGCGAGCACGATCAGGGCGGCGAGACCGGCCGCGCCCGCGAACGTCTCGCGCCAGCCGAGCAGCGCGCCGAAGAACTGGCCGGCCGGTAGGCCGATCACGGTGCCGGTGGACAGGCCCGCGAGGATCACCGCCGTCGCCCGGGTGCCGGCCTGCTGACCGACGAGGCGGAAGCCCAGCGTGGGTACGACCGCCCAGAAGCCGCCGATCGCGATGCCGAGGAACACCCGGGCGACGAGCAGGATCCCGAAGTTCGGCGCGATCGCCGCCAGCGCGTTCGCCAGCACCACGAGCACGCCCAACCCGATGATCATCGGTCGCCGGTCGAGCCGTCTGGCCGCGACGATGACAAGTGGCGCGGCCACTGCCGCGCTGAGCCCGGGCACCAGGACCATCAGGCCCGCGGTGCCGAGCGAGACGTGCAGCTCACCCGCGACGAGCGGGAGGAAGCCGACCGGCAGGAACTCGGTCGTCACGATGATGCCCGCCGCGAAGGCCAGCACCAGCACCGCCAGCCAGGACCGCCGCGTCGGTTGTCGTTCCACCGCCGGCGCGCTGGGCGTGCCGGCGGTGGTGTCGATCGCACTCATTGCGGAATCCCCCCGTTGGTTTTTCCCTCTCACCAGGGGTCAACGTGGGGCCGGGAAAGCCTGATCCCGGTTGAGATTCCGCACTTTTTTGTGCGTGACGAACGAAAAAGTGCGTTCAGTGCCAGTTGCTGATCTGCACGTCCCGCGGCGCCGGCGCACCGGTGCCGGTCTCCACCAACTGCTTCATGCTCATCAGGTAGGTGGCCCACTTGGTGCTGCAGTGGTGCATGAACGCCACCGGCTCGCGCCACCCCTCGTGGGCGAACATGACGATGGTGAAGTCGCCTTCGGTGTGCAGGTCCCAGCGGACATTGGTGCCGATCCACTCGGCGGGACCGTCGATCACCTCCCAGAGCACGTGCTCGGCCGGCTTGGCCTCGAGCACCTTCATGTCGAAGCCGCCGGGCAGGAACTGAAACTGGAGCACGCCGCCTTCCGCGCCGTCGCCGCGGGTGTCCTCGGTCCACCAGGCCGCCAGGCGGTCCGGCGACGTGATAGCCGCGTAGACGGCGTCCTTCGACGCGGTGACGCCGACGCGGTGCAGGATGTCAACCATTGCTGTTCTCCTCTTGTCGGGTTGCTCGGTTGTGTTGGATGGCTTCGGCGATCTGCTTGATCCGCCGCAGTCGGGCGTCCCAGGTGTCGCCGACGGCGCCCAGCTGCGCCACGGCGCGGCTGAGCTGCGCCTCGTCGACGCGGTAGCGCTTCTCCCGCCCCGACTGTGTCGCCTCGACGAGGCCGACGCGGTCGAGCACGCCGAGGTGCTTGGCCACCGCCTGCCGGGTCACCGGCAGGCGCTCGCTGAGCGAGGTGGCGGTCCAGGATCCGGTCGCCAGCAACAGATCGAGCATCCGTCGCCGGGTCGGGTCGCCGATCGCCGACCACAGCTCGTCGTCTATCGCGACCGTCATCGCGACGACACCAGTCCCTCGGCGCGTGCCGCGATCCGGGGCACGAAGATGTCCCAGCCGACGACGTGCTCGTTGTATTGCTTTTCCAGCGCCGCGATCTCCCAGCCCCGCTCGCGGAATCCGGTCTC
>Ga0193743_1001304_pt1 | contig 18593 bp, 17 predicted proteins | sample L2c2metaG_FD_143038 | JGI IMG/M metagenome (GOLD analysis project Ga0193743, IMG submission 143038) | Soil microbial communities from a riparian zone of the East river system, Colorado, United States - L2c2 | ecosystem: Environmental > Terrestrial > Soil > Riparian zone | place: USA: East River... | reverse complement strand
CGGAGTCCTACGCCCGCCCGGCGAGGGTTCGGAGATCTTGCATCGGGCGAGCGTCCGGCCTGCCCGTTACGACGTCGTCGTGCTGGTGCGCACGATGACGGTCGAGGCGATCGACGCGGTGCGCGCTGACCCGGTGTACCGCGAGCTGGAGGCGGTGATCGAGACCGCCCGGCACACGCACCTGGTGGCGGCCGAGAACGCGGCCCGCATCGCCGATGTCGACCACGGCCCGGACCACTGGTTCCTGTTCAACTACTTCCACTGCGGCGACGCCGAAACCGTGTACGACGTGTGGGAATACACGGCGGGGTGGTTCCAGAGCACCACCTCGCTACCCGACTCGACCCTGATGCGCCCGCTGGCTGGCGAACCAACCGACTACAGCGTCGTCAACCACGCCAGCTGGCCGACACTGCGTACGTTCCTCCCCAGCCTCCTGTTCCGCCGGACTTTCCGCTCGTTCGTCCTAGCCAATTTCAAGGCCAACGAAGTGGCTGCCCAACCCATCATCTACCGGCGCCTGCGCAAGTCGACCCCTACGGAGCCGAGCCATGCCACCCTCTGCGATGGGTACATGGCGGCCGAACGGTGACTGATCCCGGCGACTGGGGGTATCCCGGTGCCGCCCGACAGTCCGGCGGAAGACGCCGTGATGCGGCGGTTCGTCGCCTCGGCATTCGCCTGACTCAGGACTCGATGCCTCTTGCGCGATCTTCGTAGGCCTTGCGCGCGGCGTTGTCGACGTCGTCGAGAAAGACATGCTCCATGCCGAGCTTGCGGGCGATGAATTCGCCGGTCGACTTCGGGATGAATCTCATCGACGCGACGACGAGGCCCGCGGCCCTGGTCACTGCCACCCGCCCCACCGGCTTCGTGATGAGCGCGACGATCGCGTTGGCGATGTCCTCGGGCTCGGCGTTCTTCAGGAACTTCGCACCCGAGGTTCCGGCCGTGAGTTCGGTGTTGGTGAAAGTGGGCAGGACCGAAGAGAAGTGGACGCCGGTATCGCGATACTCGATGCGCGCCGAGTCGGTGAACCCGAGCACGGCGTACTTGCTGGCGCAGTACGTCGCAAGTCCGGGTGTCGGGCTTTCGCCTGCCAGCGACGCGATGTTGATGATGTGGCCGCTGCGGCGCGGCACCATCCTCTGGGCGGCCAGCTTGCTGCCCAGGATGACGCCGTAGGTGTTGATGTCCATGATGCGACGGGTCAGGTTGTCCGACTCGTCGATCACCTTGCCTGCCGGCATGATTCCCGCGTTGTTGATCAGCACGTCCAGCGGGCCGAGTTGGCGTTCGACGTCGTCGAGGAACGTCGTGAACGAATGTGGGTCGGTGACGTCGAGCTTGCCGTAGACGTCCAGTCCGAGATTCGTCGCCGACTCCTTCAACTTGCTTTCGTCGACGTCACCGATGGCGACCTTGGCGCCGAGGTTGTGCAGTGCTGTCGCGGTGGCGAGCCCGATTCCTCTTGCGCCGCCAGTGATGACGATGACCTTGTTGCGGATTGCCGTGTTCGTTGTCATTTCTCTCCCATTTCGAGGAACCGTAGAACGTGTCTTGCCAGCCCGGACGGATCGTCGAGTTGGGGGCAGTGTCCCGATCTCGGCAGGACGACCAGCGTGCTCGTCGGTACCGATTCGTGCAGTCGCTCGCTGGCGTGCACCGGGATGATGCGGTCTTTGCGGCCATGGATGACCAGCAGCGGACACCTGACGTGTTCCGAGTCGTAGCCGCCTGCGGTCTCGAGTGCGACCGCGCGGGCATCCCCGAGCATCTTGCGGGTCTGCGATGGATCGGAGGCCTGGACGGTGAAGCGGGCGAGCACGCCGGGATCGGCCTGCGCCGGATCGGCGTACAGCAGCCGCGCGAAGGTGCCGCGAATGGCGCGGTGGTACAGGCGTTTCGGGATCGGCATTCGACGCTCGAGCACCCGAAAGGGATCGGAGCGCCCACGGCTCAGGCGCATCAACCAGTGCGATGCCAGGGTGGGCTCGTCGACGGCGATGGCTCCGCGGACGTTGCTTGACCCGCGCGCTGCGGCGCGCACGGAGACGCAGGCCCCCAGCGAGTTGCCCATCAGGATGACGGGCCCGGTGTCGGCGATCGCGGCGTCGATGAATGCGTCGAGCTGCGGCAGAATCGGGCCTGGTTTGCGTCGATCCGCGTGACCAAAACCGGGCATGTCGACCGCAAAGGCGGCCCTGCCTGCTGCGTCGAATTCGGCAAGCACTGCTCGCCAGGTGTCGGCGCCATCGGCGAACCCGTGCAGTAACGCGATCGGTGTTTCGTCGCCCGCGACAGCCAGGCGGCGGGTGTGCACACCGCCGAAGCACACTCGATCCTCGGTGATCATCTGATCTCCACATCGTCGGCCGTCGCGAGAAGTTCGGCACCGATGGTGACCAACGCGGACTCGACGCTTGTGCTCTCGCGTACGGACGGAATGAGGGCGATGTCGTTCATCAGGGTTTGTGCGGCCTGTACCCGGAGCCTGGCAGTGACGGCGTCCCATTGCGGGTGCACTTCGCGTAGCAGGTTCACCCATTCGGCGATGTAGGCGTACTGGGCGGCTCGGGTGCGGTGGCGTTCCGGTTCGGGGAGGTGTCCGGCTTCCGAGACCAGCACCGCGATGAGATGAGGGTTGTCGAGGACGAACGCGCAATAGCTGCCGAGGAGGCGGTTGAGCCCGTCACGTGGGTCCGAGGCCGCGGCGAACGCACGGTTCATGTCCATGCGAAGCCACTCGTCACCGCGCAGCATGGCGGCGACCAAGATGTCGGACTTGGCCGGGAAGTGGTTGTAGACACTGGGCCCGGCGATGCCGACACTGGCACCGATGTCTTCGGTGCTGACACCGCTGAAACCGTTGGCCGCGAACAGTTTCGTTGCCTCGATCAGGATCTTCTCGCGGCGGGACTGAGTGCGCAGGGTGGGAGGCTCTGCATTGCGCGCCGATACCGCTTCGAGTGGCGGTATCGGTGCGTCGACGGCCGTGGCGATGAGTTCGCCGAGCAGGGTGGTGAATGCCGGTTCGGGCAATGCCAGGCTGTGAAAGGACACGCTCGTCGCGACCGCGAGTCCCGACCAGGCCAGGAACTGGGCCTGGGCGGCGCTGAGGCCGGGTCGGCGCGCACGGACGAAGACGGCGAACCGGCGGCCGATCTGATTGACCGCGGCCTGAATCTCTGCCCGGTCCGCGGGTGCGAGTTGGCGCGCTTCGCGCTGCCACAAGATCCCCACGGTGCGGTGTTCGAGCACGACTGCGGCCAACGCGTGGACGATGTCGGGCGGGCAGTCGTCCTCGGTCTTGGCGATTGCAGTGTCGAGCGTCTCGAGCGCTTCGCCCACCACCGTCGCCAGCAGCTCCTGCTTGCCACGAAAATGCCGATACAACGCCGACGGTCCGATGGCGACAGCCTCGGCGACGTCGCCCATGCCGACACCGGCGTAGCCCTTGCGGGAGAACAGGTCTGCCGCCGCGTCGATGATCAGTTGCCGACGGTTGACCGGGCGCGTGCCGCGCGCCGGGCGGACCACATGCCGCTCTGCCGGACCTGCCGTCACTAGGACACCTGATTCTCTGCGTCATCCCAATACCGTTGACGGAGTTCGCGTTTGAGGATCTTGCCGGCGCCTGACATCGGCAACGCGTCGACGAAGTCCACACTGCGAGGGGCCTTGTAACCGGCGATCAGTGCCTTGCAATGCGTGCGGATCTGGTCCGCGGTCGCCTGCTGGCCGGGTAGCAGCACCACCACGGCGTGCACGCGCTCGCCCCAGTCGGGGTCGGGCACCCCGATCACCGCGCACGCCGCCACCGCCGGATGACCGGCCAGCGCATTCTCCACCTCGGCGGAATACACGTTCTCACCGCCGGTGATGATCATGTCCTTGATCCGGTCGACGATGAACACGTAGCCGTTCTCATCCATCCGGCCGCCGTCGCCGGTGTGCATCCATCCGTCCCGAACCGCCGCCGCCGTATCCTGGGGCCGGTTCCAGTAGCCGAGCATCACGTTGTCGCCGCGGACGATCACCTCGCCGACCTCGCCAAGGGGCACCTCCTCGTCGTTGGGGTCGACGATGCGAACCTCGACATGGGGTGCCGCACGACCGGCCGAGCGGTGCAGCGCGGGATTGTCGTGGTCGGCCGGCGTCAGCAGCGTCGCGCACGGCGACAGTTCGGTCATGCCGTACGCCTGCGTGAACCCGGCTGAGGGGAACACTTTTCGCGCCCGCTCGAGTACGGCCTCCGAGAATGGCGACGCGCCGTACACCAGGTGCACCAGGCTCGACAGATCGCTGTCACCGACATTCGGATCGTCGACCAGCATCTGAATCATCGTCGGCACCAGCAACGCGTCGGTGACCTGATGCTCGGCGATCGCCTTCATCACCTCCGCTGGATTGAACATCGGCACGATCACGTGGGACGAGCCGACCTGACATCCCGCCGCCCAGGCCGCAATACCGGCGAGATGGAACAGCGGCGCGGTGTGCAGCAGCCGGCCGCCGGGCGTAACGAACTGTCCCGACGCCAGGGTTCCGATCGACGACACCAACAAGTTGTTGTGGGACAGCATCACTCCCTTGGGATGACCGGTCGTCCCGCCGGTGTAGAACACGCCGAGCAAGTCGTCACCCCCGGTCCGGGTGTCTTCGGTCGGTGCGCTGTCGGCGATCAGCGTCTCGTAGCCAAGCGCGCCTGCAGGCAGTTCGCCATCACCGCAATGGATTACGGTCGTCAGGCCCGGAAACTGCTCGCGCAGTGCCGGAATCACGGGTGCGAAAGCGTCGTCGACGAACAACACCCGCGTGTCCGAATCAATCAACGAGTAGGCGATCTCCGCGGGGCTCCACCGAATGTTCACCGGGTTGAGCGCGGCCCCCATCCACGGCACCGCGTAGAAGTACTCGTAGTACCGGTCGGAGTTCAGCGCGAGAATGCCAACCCGTTCGCCGCGTTGCACGCCCAACCCGGTCAGCGCACCGGCCATGCGGGCGATGCGATCAGCCGACTCGGCCACCGTGCGGACGCGGTCGCGGTAGATCGTGGCCGGCCGGTCGGGATTCTGCTGCAGGTTGCGGTGCAGCGACTGGGTCAGATACATGTCAGCTCCTCGGATGGGCGCTACAGCCGGCGACCACGACTCGCCTCATCAGCGCTCCTCGACTCGAGAGTAAAACTATAGAGAATTCACTTATCACACCACGGGCGGTACGCAGGAGGCAAGCGTCATGGTATTGAACTGCACAAAGTGGGTTAATTGATCGAATCTCGCTGGCGGTCCGCTGGCCGCTGCCTGTCGGTGGTGGACTATGAGTCATTCATATAGACCAGATGCGAAGGGCATGCTCCTGACGTGCGGAAATCGTTCACCCAGGCCGCTGAACACCGTCGTCTCGTAGCGTCATGGTGTGACCGAAGAGCAACCGCCCGTCGCCGTGGTGACCGGGGCGAGTCGTGGCGCGGGTCGCGGCATAGCGGCCGCGCTCCGCACGGCCGGGTGGCGGGTGTACGTGACGGGCCGAACGGTGACCGACCCAGGGGACGGCGCGATTCCCGTGCGGGTCGACCATCGTGACGACGACGCCGTCGGCGCGCTGTTCGAGAGGGTTGCCAATGAGTGCGGTCGACTGGACCTCCTGGTCAACAACGCTGCCGCGATCCACGACGACCTGACGAATCCGAAGCCGTTCTGGGAGAAGCCACTTGCCCTCGCCGACGTCCTCGACGTCGGGCTGAGGTCGGCGTACGTGGCGTCCTGGTTTGCCGCGCCGCTGATGGTCGAGCAGGGTCGTGGCTTGATCGCGTTCACCTCGTCACCGGGGTCGGTGTGCTACATGCATGGGCCCGCCTACGGAGCGCAGAAGGCCGGGGTCGACAAGCTGGCAGCCGACATGGCAGTGGACTTCGACGGCAGCGGCGTCTGCACGGTGTCGATATGGATGGGGATCCTGTTGACCGAGAAGCTGCGCCGCGCGTTCGATGGGCATCCCGAGGCCTTGGCCAAGACCGCCGAGCACGCGGAGACCCCCGAGTTCACCGGACGGGTGATCGACGCGCTGTACTCGGATCCCGCGCTGACCGGGCTCAGCGGCCAAACGTTGATCGGCGCGGAGCTCGCGACGCGGTACGGCATCGCCGACCAGGACGGCCGCCAGCCACCGTCGCATCGAGACGTGCTCGGTGCGCCGCGGACACCGTCCTCTGTGGTGGTTCGCTGACGCCGGACCGGGTGGCTTGAGAGACTGACACCGTGCGCTCGACCCCACAATGCTGGCTGACCGACATGGACGGCGTCCTGGTCCACGAGGAACGTGCTCTGCCCGGCGCTGCCGAATTCCTGCAGCGGCTCACGGATAAGAAGCGCCCGTTCCTGGTGCTGACCAACAACTCGATCTTCACCCCGCGTGACCTGGCCGCGCGTCTGCTGCGGTCCGGCCTCGAGGTGCCCGAGACCTCGATTTGGACGTCGGCTCTGGCCACCTCCACATTCCTGCACGACCAGCTGCCCGGCGGCTCGGCGTACGTCATCGGCGAGGCGGGCCTGACCACCGCATTGCACGAGATCGGGTACACCCTGACAGATACCGGGCCCGACTTCGTGGTGCTCGGCGAGACCCGGACCTACTCATTCGAGGCGATCACCAAGGCCATCCGGCTTATCGGCGACGGCGCACGCTTCATCGCCACCAACCCCGACGTCACCGGGCCGTCGGCCGAGGGACCGACGCCCGCCACCGGGTCGGTTGCGGCGCTCATCACGAAGGCCACCGGGCGGGAGCCGTACTTCGTCGGCAAGCCGAACCCGATGATGTTCCGCAGCGCGCTCAACCGCATCGAGGCGCACTCGGAGAACACATTCATGGTCGGCGATCGGATGGACACCGACGTCGTCGCAGGTATCGAGGCCGGCCTCGAGACCATCCTGGTGCTCACCGGGTCGACGAAGATCGGTGACATCGAGCGGTATCCGTTCCGGCCAAGCCGGGTGCTGGATTCCATCGCGGACGCCGTTGACCTCGTCTGACATGCCGCTGCCCGGCTCCGGCGACAATGCAGTTGTCACAGAGGGGTGAGGCTGGTGGCCGAAATCGACTTGATCGGTGTTCCTTTCGACGGTTATGGGCGCGGCGGCAATCAGGCGCGCGCGGCGGGGGCGCTGCGGGATGCGGGACTGCTGGACGCCTTCGACCACCACCCCGTGGTACGTCATGACGACCTCGAGCTACCGGCCCCGGACCCGCAGCGGGGCAAGGCGACCGGCCTGATCAACGAGGCGGCACTGCTGGCGATGGTCGAGGCGCTCAACGTGCGGGTCGGGTCTGCCGTAAGCCAGGGCCGGTTCCCGTTCGTCTACGGTGGCGACTGCTCAACGCTGCTGGGCACCGTCACCGGCCTGCGGAATCACGTCGGCGACGTCGGTCTGGTCTTCATCGACGGCCACGAGGACACCATGCCCCTCGACGTCTCCGAAGACGGGGAGGCCGCCAACACCGAGATCGGTTTGCTCCTCGGGCTGACCGGACGTCTGCTCACCGGATCGCTGAGCGAGCAGCTCCCCGCACTGCGGCCCGAGCACTTGGTGGTGCTTGGGCCGCGAGACGAGGCGTGGCGGCGGCAGTTCAACGTGGGCACGCTCGGCGACTGCGGGGTGTGGCTCGCGCCGTTGGCCGAAGTCGCCGACGACCCCGCAGGAACCGGGCATCGGGCGATGGAGCAACTCGCGCAGCACGTCGGTCGGTGGTGGCTGCACATCGACCTCGACGTGCTGGATCACCTCGAGTTCCCGGCGCAAGGACTACCCGATGTCGAGGACGAGCCGGGTGGTCTCACCTGGGACCAGCTCACCGACCTGGTACGCGCCATGCTTGATTCAGGTTCGTGCATTGGCGCCAGCATCGCGATCTATGACCCGGAGCAAGACGACGATGGGACCGGGGCGGGACGGATCGTGACGTTCGTCCGCACGATCGTCGGCGGTTACCGGGAGAGCAGGTAGACCCAATGGCCGAAGCCATCGACGACTACTTCACGGCGACCGTATCGGCGCTCGTGGATCGCACGCCCGAGCACGGGCGAGGTGAATCCGAAGCCCTGCGGGAGGGCTCGTCGCTCACGGAGGGTACCTGTCTGGCGCTCTTCGATGCCCAACTCGGCAGCCGCCACCTCGACCTCGCGGCACGCTGGCTGCGATCGCACGGCAAGGGCTACTACACGATCGGCTCCTCGGGGCACGAGGGCAACGCCGCGGTCGCGGCCGCGCTCCGGCACACCGATCCGGCACTGCTGCACTATCGTTCGGGCGGCTTCTTCCTCGCCCGCGCTCGGCAAGTCGGCGGACGCGACGCCCTGCGCGACGTTCTACTCGGGCTGGTCGCGGCCACCGAAGAACCGATCTCGGGCGGGCGGCACAAGGTATTCGGCCGCCACGACCTGAACATCATTCCGCAGACCTCGACCATCGCCTCCCACCTTCCGCGGGCGCTCGGCGTCGCGTTCTCGATCGCCAGAGCCAAGAAGCTGGGCGTCGCCTGTCCCTGGCCCGGGGACGCGGTGACGGTGTGCAGCTTCGGTGACGCCTCGGCGAACCACTCCACGGCGGTCGGCGCCATCAACGCCACCCTGCACGCCGCCTACCAAGGCCTGCCCATGCCGCTGCTGTTCGTCTGCGAAGACAACGGGATCGGCATCAGCGTCAAGACGCCGTCAGGATGGATCGCTGCGACCTACGGGCACAGGGCAGGTCTCGAGTACTTCGCCGCCGACGGCGCCGATCTGGCGGCGACATTCGACGCCGCAACCGCCGCCGCGTCGTGGGTGCGGATCCACCGGCGTCCGGCGTTCCTACACCTGGGCATGGTCCGGCTAATGGGGCACGCCGGCTCCGACTTCGAGCCGGCCTATCGCCGACCCGACGAGATCGCCGCCGACCACGAGCGAGACCCGTTGGTGTGCACCGCCAAACTGTTGATCAGCCGCGGCTACCTGACCGCGGCAGAGGTGCTCGAGCGCTACGAGAGCAAGCGTGCCGAGGTCCTCGATCTCGCCGGCGAAGTCAGCGAACTCGCGCAGCTCGACAGCCCGTCGGCCGTGATGACACCACTTCGGGCGGGCCTCGACGACGCTGTCGCCGCTTCCCTGGAAGGCCTCCCGACGGCTGAGCCGCACGACGATTCACCGCTGACGGTCGCGCTCGCGATCAACCGCGCGCTGCAGGATGTCCTGCTCCGCCACCCCGAGGCGCTGATCTTCGGAGAAGACGTCGCCCGTAAGGGCGGTGTGTACGGCGTCACTCGCGGACTGCTCACCAAGACCAGTTCGGCGCGGGTGTTCGACACCCTGCTCGACGAGCAGTCCATCCTGGGTCTCGCTCTCGGCGCTGGGGTGTCGGGGCTCCTCCCGATACCGGAAATCCAGTACCTCGCCTACTTCCACAACGCCTTGGACCAGATTCGCGGCGAAGGCGCGACGCTGCAATTCTTCTCGAACCGGCAATACCGCAATCCCATGGTCGTCCGCGTCGCCGGCTACGGATATCAGAAGGGGTTCGGCGGACATTTCCACAACGACAACTCCGTCGCCGCGATCCGCGACATCCCGGGTGTGGTCGTCGCGTCGCCGGCACGACCCGACGACGCTGCCGCGATGCTGCACGCTTGCGTGGCTGCCGCGAAGGCGGCAGGAGTCGTCTGCATCTTCCTCGAACCCATCGCCCTCTACCACACACGGGATTTGCACGAAGACGGCGACGATGGGTGGCTCGCGCCCTATCCGTCGTCCCATCGCGTCGCACCGATAGGCCGTGCGCGCACCTACGGTGACGGCAGGGATTTGACGATCATGACGTTCGGCAACGGTCTACGGATGAGCCTGCGCGTCGCCCGCCGACTGGAACGCGTCGACATCGCCGCCCGCGTCGTCGACCTGCGGTGGCTGGCACCACTGCCGGTGGAGGACATGCTTCACGAAGCCACCGCCACCGGCAAAGTCCTCATCGTCGACGAGACCCGTGAGACCGGCGGTGTGGGCGAGAGCGTGCTCGCGGCACTTCTCGCGCATGGCTTCTCCGGCGGTGTCGACCGGGTCGCCAGCTTGGACAGCTTCATCCCGCTCGGCGACGCGGCCCTGCAGGTGCTGCTGTCGGAGGACACCATCGAAGCCGCAGCGATGAAACTTGCCCGCAAGCAGCCTTGATAGCTTGAGCTCATGACGGAAACACCCGGGCCCGATGGCGCCCGTCCCCTGGCCGGGGTGCGGATCCTGGAGATCTCCAGCTTCGTTGCGGTGCCGCTGGCCGGGATGACGCTGGCGCAGCTCGGCGCCGAGGTCATCCGCGTCGACCCGGTCGGCGGCGCCGCCGACTATCACCGCTGGCCGGTGACCCGCGATGGCGACAGCATCTACTGGGCCGGGCTCAACAAGGGCAAGCAGTCCGTCGCCGTCGACGTGCGCTCGTCCGACGGGCAGGACCTCATCCAGCGCCTGATCGCCGACAGCGGTGTCCTGATCACCAATGTGGCCGGACGCCAATGGCATTCGTACGACACGCTGGTGCGCGTGCGTCCCGATCTGATCCACGTCGAGGTGTCCGGCCGCGCGGACGGCGGCACCGGGGTCGACTACACCGTCAACGCAGGCATCGGCTTCCCACTGGTGACCGGTCCGGTCGGACTCGCAAGTCCGGTCAACCACGTCCTGCCCGCATGGGACGTGGCATGCGGTCTCTACGTGGCACTGGCGGTTACCGCGGCGCTGCGGCATCGCGACGCCACCGGCGAGGGCGAGCGGATCGGCATCCCGTTGGAGAACGTGGCGCTCGCGACGGCGGGCAACCTCAGCTTCCTGACCGAGGTGATGATCAACGGCACGCCGCGGGAGCGGATCGGGAACTCGATCTTCGGTCAGTACGGTCAGCAGTTCGCCAGTGGCGACGGGGCGTCGTTCATGATCGTCGCACTCACCGGGAGGCACTTCAGGGATCTGACCGAGATCACCGGAACGGCGAAAGCCGTTGCCGCGCTGGGGGAGGCACTCGGCGCCGACTTCACCGACGAGGGCGACCGATACCGGCACCGTGACGCGCTCACCGGGCTGTTCACCGTATGGTTCACCGACCGCACCGCCGACGAGGTGGCCGCGGCGTTGTCGGCGACCTCGATCCTGTGGGAGCGCTACCGCACCTTCGCCGACGTCGTCACCGACGACAAGGTCACGTCCAACCCGCTGTTCACCGAGCTGGATCAGCCGCGCATCGGCCGCTACCTGGCGCCCGGCCTGCCGTTGTCGATCGGCGGCATCTATCCGCCTGCGGTCGCCGCACCGGCGCTGGGCGATCACACCGCCGCCGTGCTGCGGGACCGGCTGGGTTTGACCGCCGACGAGATCGACCGGCTGGTCGCGGCGGGCACGGTCGCATGAGCGCTCTGCTCGATCTGCTCGACGTAAGCCCCGGCGCGCAGGACACCTGGGTGGGTCCCGCCAGCGGACCGGAGGGCAAGCGGTCCTTCGGCGGCCAGTTCATGGCGCAGAGTCTGGCCGCCGCCTGCCGGACCGTCGAGGCGGTGAAGCTGCCCACCAACATGCACCTGCAGTTCCTGCGCGGGGGCGAGGCCGGCGATCCGGTCGAGTACTCCGTGGCGCGGGTGTTCGACGGGCGCACCGCGGCAGCCCGCCGGGTGGATGCCCGACAGGACGGCCGCCTGATGACGACCGCCACCGTCTCCTTCGCCGCGCCGCTGGCCGGACCCGAGCACGGTAGGCGGGGGACGATGCCGGGTGACCCCGAGACGCTGCCACGGACCGGGCCCGCCGGTCCTGCACCGTCGATGCCGTTGGACGAGATCGACATTCGCATCGACGACTCCGGGGTGGGCGCTGAATTCGTCCGACGGCTCTGGTGGCGGGCGACGGTGCCGCTTCCCGACGATCCGCTGCTGCACACCCTCGTCGCGGCCTACGTCACCGACGTGTACATGATCGACCCCGCACTGCAGGCGCACGGCTTCTCGATGAAGGGACGTACTCACCGCAGCGGCACGACGGACTCGTCGATCTGGTTCCACCGACCGGTGCGCGCCGATCAGTGGAATCTGCTGGAGTCGCGCTCACCCGCGGCGGCGCGCGGGCGCGGCGTGATCACCGCCAGTCTGGTCGGAGCCGACGGCGTAATCGCGGCCACGCTGGCGCAGGAGGGACTGATGGCCGAGCGGGAGCAGCCGCCGAGCTGACCGGCAGCAACCCGCGATCGCGAGTTCACCTGCGCGTCGTCACATCCGCCAAACCGCTTGTGTCCGTTGATCGGCCGAAAGACTGTCGGTGACCGTCACGCCTCGACTCCCACGCCCGGTTTGCCAGAACGGCGCGCACCGCGCGAGCGGCCCTGCGATGATTCCCGTACCCCGGCTGTCGTTGCCGGGGCAATCCAAGGGGAAGTACGCAATGACACTGATCAACACGTTCGTCCGCCGTGGCCTGGCCGGTACGTTGGCTGCGGCCGCGTTGGGCGCCGTCGTCGCAGGCACCGTCGCAGTGCCGACGGCCGGCGCCGCCCCGTGCACGGCCAGCGGACTGTCGACCACCGCCAGCGGCGTGCTGAGCGCGGCCGGGGCCTACCTGGACGCACATCCTGGTGCCGACGACGTGCTGACCGCCGCGGGCACTCAGCCGGCAGAGGAGGCGCGGTCTTCGGTGCGGGGCTACTTCATGGCCCACCCTGGCGAGTTTCTCGATCTGCAGGGCATCGCGCGTCCGCTGAGCGATCTGAAGAGCCAGTGCGGCATCTCGGTGTCGCCGGGTCAGCTCGCGCTGCTGTTCGACGAGATCGCCTAGCCGTTCGCGAATACTCCGGCTTCGACCGCCGCCATGGTGACGGCCACCGCGCGTTCGGCGTCGGCGACCGTCAGTGGGTCGGTGTCGGTGAGGAACCGGTAGTACAGCGGCGCTGACACCTGCCGGATCACCTCGGCCGGGTCGGTGCCCTGTGGTGCCTCGCCTCGAGCGACCGCGTCGGCCACGACGGGTGACATTTCGTCGATGCGCTTGCGATAGAAGCCGGCGAGCGCGTTCGCGGTGAGCGCGTCACACGTGGCCGCGGCGATGATCGCCTTGAACAGCCGTCCCTGCCGTTCGTCCGCCAGAGTGCGCCGGATGAGCTTCGCTTGGGCCAGCAGGTCGGTTCGGAGCGCTCCGGTGGACGGCCGGGGCGACGACGTGTCCGCCATGTCGACCAGCAGGTCGGCGACCAGGCCGGGCACCGACCCCCATCTGCGGTAGACCGTCGACTTGCCGACCCCGGCCCGCTGCGCGACGGCACTCAGTTCGATGCCCTCCAGCCCGTCCTCGACGAGAAGGTCGGCCGCAGCGCGCAGCACCGCGTCACGGACGGCGGCCGTTCTTCCGCCCGGTCTGGTGGTTGCTGACACTCGGACATCATAACGGGACTCTGGTTTCATTAGCGCATTCGACGTGCTATGTTCTTTATCGGGAAGATAGTCTTGTTAAGGAGTGGCGATGGAGTATCGACGGGTCGGCACCTCTGGTCTGGTCGTGTCTGAATTGAGTTTCGGCGCAGCGACGTTCGGCGGGTCGGGCGATTTCTTCGGCGCGTGGGGCAACACCGACGTCGACGAGGCGCGGCGGATCATCGACATCTGCTTGGACGCTGGTGTCACGCTGTTCGACACCGCCGACGTCTACTCCGACGGCGCCTCCGAGGAGGTGCTCGGAGCCGCCCTGGTGGGCAGACGTGACCAGGTGCTGATCTCGACGAAGGCGGCGCTGCCGCTCGGCGACGGACCGAGGGACGCGGGAACGTCGCGGCCGCGACTGATCGCTGCGGTCGAGAAGGCGCTGCGTCGGCTGCGGACCGACCGCATCGATCTGTTTCAGCTGCACGCGTACGACGCACACACCCCGATCGACGAGGTCCTCGAGACGCTCGACGTGCTCGTCGCGCAGGGCAAGATCCGGTACACCGGCGTGTCCAACTTCTCGGGGTGGCAGCTGATGAAGTCGCTTTCGTCCGCCGACTCGGCTCACCGCCCCCGCTATGTCGCCCACCAGGTGTACTACTCGCTGATCGGGCGGGACTACGAATGGGAACTCATGCCGCTCGGCCTGGATCAGGGCGTCGGCGCTCTGGTCTGGAGCCCCCTGGGATGGGGTCGCCTGACGGGCCGAATCCGCCGGGGGACACCGTTGCCCGAACGAAGCAGGCTGCACGTGACGGCGGATGCTGGCCCGCCCGTGCAGGACTCGTTGCTCTTCGACGTCGTCGACGAACTCAGCGCGATCGCCGGCCAGACCGGCCGGACGGTTCCGCAGGTCGCGCTGAACTGGCTGCTGCGCCGTCCGACCGTGTCGTCGGTGATCGTCGGCGCACGCGACGCCACGCAGCTGTCCGAGAACCTCGGCGCGGTGGGCTGGGCGCTGAGTGAGGACCAGGTCGCGCGGCTCGACGCGGTGAGCCATCGCGAAGCACCGTATCCGTACTTTCCGTACTTCCGGCAGGACGGCTTCGCGCGGCTCAACCCGCCCGTGTTTCCGGCAAGGGTTGACCGTCAAGCCGAAACGAAGGTGTGCGCTTCATAGGTTTCGGGCTGAGCGTCGACGCCGACCTCTTGCAAGATCGGCGCGAGGAACTCACCGAACCGGTCGCATGCTTCTCGTGACTGCCAGACATCGACAACCCGGAACCCCTGCGGGCTCTGCCCGGCCACGTGCATCAGCAGACCTTCCACGGGCCAATCGGAAGGGGACTTGAGGCCGGTCTCGCCGTCGGTCAGTTTGCGGACTATTTCTTCGTATGTCTTCTGAGTAAGGCTCGGACCCTGATGGATCAATACAACGGACATGCCCTTTCCCTCCTGGTTCAAGAACGGACTGCAACGGGGTGCGGCTTGGGACGTCGCTATCGCACCTCCTTGCTTGGCAGGAGGGGCACGGCACCGATGGGAGCGCTTGGTCCTTGGTGATCCGGTGCCATGACTGGTCCTTTGACCTGTCGAGGTCATGTGCGTGCCGGCCGTAGGTGTCCGGTGTGAAAGCCTGTGCGGTATGGAGCCTCGAAGGTTCGATTCTAACAAGGGCAGCGTTGCTACGGATATGATTTGCAGTAGATATCGCAGCTAATGCCGCCTTGCGTGGCAAAACAGCCCTTTACTGGCTGGTCAATATCGGGAGAGCATTAGGCGCTTCCGCCCGTCACTTGTGGATGAACTCCTGACTGTGCACAACCGCCGTCGAGGGTGCCCGCGTTCGTCCATCCCGTTGGGGCGTTGTCCGTCCCACTCGGGACGGTGGGGCCATGACGGAGAACGTGGCGAGCCGCGCCCAGATCGGGGCGTTGGGTGAGCAGCTGGCGGTGGATCATCTGAGGTCGTTGGGGTGGCGGGTACTGGCGCGCAATTGGCGGTGTCGCTATGGCGAGCTGGACGTGATCGCCGCCGAGCCTGGCGGTGTCGTGGTGTTCGTCGAGGTCAAGACGCGCACCAGCGATCAGTTCGGCGGGGTCGCACAGGCGGTGACGCCCGACAAGGTGCGCCGGCTGCGGCGTCTGGCCGGGTTGTGGCTGGCCGGTCAGGACGGCAGCTGGTCGCAGGTGCGCATCGACGTCGTCGGCGTACGGGTGGGTCACCGTCCGACGCCGGAGCTCACCCACTTGCAGGGGGTGGGTTGATGGCGCTGGGCCGGGCGTTCTCGGTGGCGGTGCGCGGGTTGAACGGCGAGATCGTCGAGATCGAGGCCGACATCACGTCGGGGCTGCCGGGTGTCCATCTGGTCGGGCTGGCGGACGCGGCGCTGCAGGAGTCGCGGGACCGGGTCAGGGCGGCCATCACCAACTGCGGCAACAGCTGGCCGATGGCGCGGCTGACGCTTGCGCTGTCGCCGGCCACCCTGCCGAAGATGGGCTCCGTTTACGACCTCGCCTTGGCGGTCGCGGTGTTGTCCGCCCATCTCAAGGAGGCGTGGCCGCGGCTCGAGAAGACGGTGCTGCTCGGCGAACTCGCGCTCGACGGGCGGGTGCGCCCCGTCAAGGGTGTGCTGCCCGCCGTCCTTGCCGCCAAGCAGGAGGGATGGCCCACGGTGGTCGTGCCGGTCGACAACCTGGCCGAGGCCAGCCTCGTCGACGGCATCGAGGTGCTGGGTGTCCGAACACTGAGCCAACTGCAGGCGTGGGTGAGGGCCAAAGGCGGCCTCGACGAGAGGATCACCGCGCCGCGGTCGGAGTCCGAGCAGGCGGCCGACCTGGCCGACGTCGTCGGTCAAGCCCACGCCCGGTTCGCCGTCGAGGTCGCCGCCGCCGGGGCCCACCACCTGATGCTCACGGGTCCGCCCGGGGTGGGCAAGACCATGCTGGCACAACGACTTCCGGGCTTGCTTCCGCCGCTGACGCACGACGAGGCTCTGCAGGTCACCGCGATCCATTCGGTGGCAGGTCTGCTGTCGGGCAGCGCACCGCTGATCACACAAGCGCCGTTCGTGGCCCCGCACCATACGTCCAGCGTCGCGGCGATGGTCGGCGGCGGTTCTGGGATGGCCCGGCCGGGTGCGGTCAGTCGCGCCCACCGCGGGGTGCTGTTCCTCGACGAATGCGCGGAAATCGGCGTCAGCGTCCTCGAGGCGTTGCGAACACCGTTGGAGGACGGCGAGATTCGGCTGGCCCGTCGCGACGGCGTGGCGCGGTATCCAGCAAGGTTCCAACTCGTGATGGCGGCCAACCCGTGTCCGTGCGCGCCGACCGATCCGAGGAATTGCATCTGCGCGGCGATGGCCAAACGCCGCTACCTCGGCAAGCTTTCGGGTCCGCTGCTGGATCGCGTGGACCTGCGCGTGGAGATGCATTCGATCCGGTCGGGGGCGTTCGCCAGCGAGGTGGCCGAGGCCACCGCGACGGTCCGCGACCGGGTGGCCGACGCGCGGGGTGCGGCCGCGCTGCGCTGGGAGGCGCACGGCATCCGCACCAACGCCGAGGTCAGCGGCGCGTTGCTGCGGCGGCGGTTCCGCCCGGCGGCTGCGGTGATGGAGCCGCTGCGGACCGCACTCGACCGCGGCGTGCTGAGCGTCCGGGGTGTCGATCGCAGTTTGCGCGTCGCGTGGACGCTGTGTGACTTGGCCGGCCGGGAGTCGCCGAACCGTGACGATGTCACTACCGCGCTGAGCTTCCGTCAGGCCGGGGGTGCGTGATGACCGACGACGTTGCCCGGTCGTGGGCCTATCTGTCCAGGGTCGCCGAGCCGCCCTGTCCCGAACTCGCCGCGCTGGTGGCCCGGGTGGGCGCCGTCGAAGCCGCCGACCGCGTCAGGCGTGGCGAAGTCGGGGACGAACTCGCCCGGCTCACCGAAGCACGGCGCGAGATCGACTGTGTGGCAGCAGATTTGGATCTCCTGGCGCGGTTGGGTGGGCGGCTGATCGTCGCCGACGACGCCGACTGGCCGCTGATCGCGTTCCGGTCATTCCGGGGAGTCGACTCGCGTGCCCGCCCACAGGCCCATCCGCCGATGGTGTTGTGGGCACTGGGCCAGCTGCAGTTGACCGACGTCGAGGACCGTGGCTGTTCGATCGTCGGTACCCGAGCCGCAACGGCCTACGGCGAGCACGTCGCCGCCGACCTCGCGGCCGGGCTGGCGGAACGGGACGTCGCGGTGGTCTCCGGCGGCGCCTACGGCATCGACGGCGTGGCGCACCGGGCCACCCTGGCGTCCGAAGGACTGACCGTGGCCGTGCTCGCCAGCGGTATCGACGTGCCCTACCCCGCAGGCCATGCGGCCCTGCTGCGTCGCATCGCGGATCAGGGACTGATCGTCAGCGAGTACCCACCGGGGGTCCGACCTGCCCGTTACCGGTTCCTCACCCGCAACCGTCTAGTGGCCGCGCTGACCGGCGCGACCGTGGTCGTCGAGGCGGGCTTGCGCAGCGGCGCGGCCAACACCGCCGCGTGGGCGCACGCGCTAGGCCGCCCCGTGTGCGCGGTGCCGGGGCCGGTGACGTCGTCGGCGTCCGCCGGCTGCCACGCCCTGCTGCGTGGCGGCGCCGAACTCGTCACCCGTGCGGCTGACGTCGTCGAACTGGTGGGACGGGCCGGTGAACTCGCTCCGGAGCTGCCGAGGCCGACATCGCCGTTGGACCACCTGGAGGACGTCGAGCGACGGGTGTACGACGCGCTGCCCGCCCGCGGTGCCCGAACCGCCGATCAGGTGGCTGTGGCAGCCGGCCTGCCCGCGACGCAGGTGCTCGGGCCGCTGGCCACGTTGGAGCTGGTCGGCCTGGTCACACGTCGGGACGGTCGGTGGAAGCTCGCATTTCGGTAGGCCGGTCGCGTAAAAGGGCGCTCGCACGGTAGCCAGCCACCGGTCCTCACCCGCTCGTATAGTCGGTGAGGTCCACTAACTGTCTTGGGAGGTACGCGTGGCAGGACGTCCGGTCCACACGTTTCAGGTGATCAGCAGCGAGCAGCTCACCCCGCACATGATCCGGTTGGTGCTCGGTGGCGGCGGCTTCGACACCTTCAAGCCCAGTGAGTTCGCCGACTCCTACGTCAAGTTCGTCATCGTCCGCGACGACGTCGACGTCCGCGCTCTGCCTC